>Ga0255772_10000052_pt1 | contig 98831 bp, 116 predicted proteins | sample 071ome_34_FD_179970 | JGI IMG/M metagenome (GOLD analysis project Ga0255772, IMG submission 179970) | Coastal salt marsh microbial communities from the Groves Creek Marsh, Skidaway Island, Georgia - 071411BT metaG (version 2) | ecosystem: Environmental > Aquatic > Marine > Intertidal zone >...
GTATATAGTAGTGTATATAGTAGTGTATATAGTAGTGTATATAGTAGTGTATATAGTAGTGTATATAGTAGTGTATATAGTAGTGTATATAGTAGTGTATATAGTAGTGTATATAGTAGTGTATATAATGGGTCACAATGTATCAACCTCCACGTGGTGTGACCTGGGTACTCTACCAAGAGTAGCGAATGATACAAAATAGTATTTGGTTTATATAACACGTCAGAATGTTATATAAAATACAAAATAAAGTTTAAACGTTTAAAATCTATGAAAAAATGAGTAATAAACATAACGAAGAAAGTTCTCTCACAACACCAAGTGACAGAGATCTTGAAAACAAGTGGAAACCTGAGTTTAGTAGACAACCACTAACTGATGATGAAACTGTAAATGCAATGAAAGAATTGAATGTAACATCATTTGTTGAAAAATTCCCTCGTGTAGACCGTACATATGCTGACCCACCCGTCCCCCTACAAACATATGCACTGTTATCTTTTACCCCTGCAAAAGGTGCAACACCAAACGAGGATGGTATTTATGGGTTTGCAAAAGTAAGAGGTTCATATGCAACAACAGTAGAAGCCGAACAACGTGCTGAATTTTTAGTACGTAACGTAGATTCATTTCATAGTATCTATCATCTTTATGTAGGAAGACCCTTTCCGATCACAAATTCAACTGAATACGCTTCTGAGACATCTGAGATTGATATCCGTAAGTCTATCACCGACAATACATCATCACATATTAGAAATCAAAAACTAGAAGAAAAGAAAACGATTGAAGAGATTCAGGAACGTGAAAAACAGTTACTTGCAGATTCTGAAAAGGCAAAGAATGGTGAAGTCGACCTTGATCCATATGATGATTACATCACACAACAAGTAAAGAAGGCTCAACTGACTTGGACATATGTAGAACATCTTAAGAAACTTCATGAGGTTAAAGATATTATTCTAAAAACAAGAAAAACACTAGAAGACTATGATACAGAATATACAGACTTTAAAGGAAAATATTTCCAGAAATATCTAGATGCTCGTAAGAGTGCAGGTGTAAGTAATGACGAAAAAGAAATGAAGGAAGGGTTCATTAAATTTATGGTTGAGGATTTCGAAATTCCTTGTATAGACAATGACGAACAACTACCAAGTGTACCACAAATATAAATACATATATACTTTTATTCAATAACCTCAAAGGTTATAGAATTAAATTTTACATTTCTTACAGTTAGATATAAAAAAATAGTATATAATATATAATACGGAAAGAATAGTTACAACTATAGAAATATTATACATCATATTATATCCACTATTTTCGTTCTCTTTCTTTTTTTTACTAGAAACAGCGGTACTACCACCACCTGCAAATGCAAGAGGTATAGCTGCACATACACCACAAAATTCTTCTTTCGATTTTTTTGTCATTATTTATTACATACAAGATAAAACTTTAATCTTGAATTTCACTTAACACATTTTCTATATCTTCGTCGCCAAACAATGTTCTCATTATTTCCGACTTTACATCTCCACTCTCTTCCTCTACCTCTTCAACCACATCTGCGTCTTCAACCACATCTTCGTCTTCATCGACTACCTCTGTCATATCTACCTCCTCTGTAGTCTCTACTTCCTCTACTTCCTCTTCTTCATATATATATACTAGTTTTTTTTTGAGACATATTTTTTTATCTTTTTCTGATAGTTTAACTCTTTTGTTGTTAACACATTTACCAATGATGGTACAGTTATTTTCTGATTTTTTAATAAATGCTGTTTTTGGATCCCACCATAAATTAAGCACAGGATGTTTAGTCCATTTCATTGTGTTTGTATTTGTCGATACTACAGTTGGAACATTTTGTCTTATCGGTTCTTCTACTGTACCTTCAAAGTTTTTGTGCTTTGAACAATATACACAATTTTTTCTTGGTTTGTTACCACATTTTTTACCTTTATTCTTACCCTTTTTCATGATCTTTGGACATACTGTTTCCTCTTCTACTGGTTCTTCCTCAACTTCTTCTACTGGTTCTTCCTCAACTTCTTCTACTGGTTCTTCTACTGGTTCTTCTACTGGTTCTTCTACTGGTTCTTCTACTGGTTCTTCTACTGGTTCTTCTACTGGTTCTTCTACTGGTTCTTCTACTGGTTCTTCTACTGGTTCTTCTGGTTCTTCTACTGGTTCTTCTACTGGTTCTTCTACTGGTTCTTCTACTGGTTCTTCTACTGGTTCTTCTACTCGACGTCTTTTAATCTTTTCGGGATGGTTAGTTTCCCAAATATGAATCAAATCGTCATAAGGTATCTGATACTTGTTCGAGATTTCCTTACAGAAGTCGTCGACATTACTTTTGATAATCTTTTCGATTGCTTTCAACATGTTTCTATGTTAAGTTGAATAATCTGTATTTTTTGTGAATACAAATCATTTTTTTTTCGGTATCAAGATTAATAACCACTTATTAATATTGAAATTTTATCCAGTACTACCAAATCCACCACTACCTCTCTCGGTGTCATCAAGGTCACTTACTTCTTCTAATTCCGCATCTTCGAATTTACGTAAAATAAGTTGACATTTACAGAATGGTAATTCAAGAGGTATACTTCTATCAGAAGTAGGTACAAGAGCAATCAATAGGTTCCCTCGATAGGAACTATCAATTATACCGACGTTATTTGCAAGCATCCAACCCGTCTTCGATATACTACTCCTAGGTACTATCTCTGTATAGTACCCTTCAGGTGGACGAACAACAATACCTGTATCATATAAAATGACTCCGTTATCCAACTCTTTATGTATCGATATCGCAGTCAAATCAAATCCAGTTTCTGTTGGAAATGCTTTTGTAGGTACAACCGCCGCATTTGATGTTCTCATGAATTGTATTTTATGTTTGCTTGTCATTTTGTATTACTTTGTTAATCTTTAAACATTTATCACTTTTATTTTTACAAATACAAAATAAATGATTGAATTGGTTATTGTGATTATAATCATACTATTCCTATTATATATGATAAGGTCCAACTCACTTTATATGAATCTACATCAAACAGAGTTAAGTGATATAATACAGAAATATCAGTCTTTACCGTTTTTAAATACAGTAAGAACTATCATTGTGATCGAAACAGATAATTTAGAAGATAAAAAACTTGAATTATGTATAAAATCAATATTCAAACAAGATTATAGGATAAACAATTTGTATGTTATTACAAAAACAAAGGACAACATCCCAGATTATGTTAAAAATACAAGTGTTGTTGTTCCATCATTTCACGATGTTAACTTAATTGAATCAGAAGAAACGACGCACATTGTTAAGTTACAATATATTGGTATACTGGATTCAGAAGAGTTCATACAGTTATGTAAGAAGACTTAGATTACTTTCGTTGTAAATATAGATAAAACATACCAGATAAGAATAATAATACAAAAACAACTATTATAATGATAACAGTGGTAGATAAACCTTTCTTTTTTGGTGAACTTTCGTTACCTGGTGAACTTTCGTTACCTGGTGAACTTTCGTTATCTATATCACAACTACATTTCACCATCAATCCTAACAACTGTTTAATCGGTAGTAATTTTTCTTTTTTGATAGTTTTCAGTTTATCCAATATGGCTTTCTGGTTGAATTGATTCATAACAACGGACACATCGAGATTGGGTTCATTTGTTTGGTTGTCTAATAATAAGCTTGATTTCTGACGAGAAGAATCACCAGGAAGATATTTTTTCATCATGTCGTCGATATCATTGTCTGGTATGTGTAAATAACCTTCCTTACTTAACAATGAAGAGATGATGTCGGCTATATCTTCGTTCTTGTTAAGTTGTTCTCTAACTTTTTGACATTCCTTTTTCATTTCGTCATATGCGTTTTCTCCATCTTCGTCTAAAAATATACGAATTGTGTTACAAGTAATCGTCATTTTACTATCCCCCTTATTACATATACTATCTTTACATTCCGTGATTAAACGTATCATTTCGTTTTGATATTCTTCTGAGTCATCATCATCGAATAATCCGGATAACATATCATTATTGTCTTTACATACAATAAGATTAGATATTCCATTCAATACTTTAAAAATCATACTTTGATTGACGCTTGGTAAAAGTTTTATGATTTCATTCATCATATCTGCAAATTCGTTACAATTGATTGTTACACTACTCATTTATTATTAAACACTAAAAATAAAAATGAAGTTTTAATTGATTTACATATTAACATAATAAAAATTAAATGAACTTTCAAAAGGAGATTTCGAACTTTATAAAAGAAAGAGTGTATGATTTTACAAAGATTATATCAGACAAGTATAATATAGATAATAACGAACTTAATAATATATGGGAAAACATAAATGTGTCATCGGAATCTTCTTCATCCTCATCCTCTTCAACATCGGAGATAGACTTAACAAAAGTATACAAGTATACCAAACCCGTTCTTGTTGAATTGTGTAAAAAGAGAGGATTAAAACATACGGGAAAGACTAAACCACAACTGGTTGAGTTGTTGACTAGTAATACTAATACTAATACAAATACAAATGTAAAGAAAGACAATAAACAATCCACACTTAATTTCGAAAAAGGGACGACTACTACAGAAGTTATACGTAAGAATAACTTTGGTAACTATGAATATATGATCGAAACTACTCGTTTCGTAGTAGACAAAGAGACTAATAAAATCATAGGTATACAAGGAACAAAGAATAAGGATGACATTATTAAACTATGTGAAGAAGATATTGAACTTATTATTCTAGATGGAAAGTTTGAATACGACACACCATTGAATTTAGATAATAAAGAAGATAACGAAGAAGAGTTATCGGAAGAATTGTCAGAAGAAGATGTAGTAGAAATATCAGACGATGAATTCGAAATAGAGGTAGAAGAATAATCATTTACAATATTAATTATATAAGAAAAATCTTATATAATACGAAATGACTATATGATTATTGATTCCCAGTTAAATTGTTTACTAAATGTTGAAAGTTCGTTACGACTGATATTTAGTCTCAAACAATCTCTTACTTTCATCAAACATTGACCCAATTTATTTTGTCCAACTTTATTCCAATAGGTTCCCCAATATTTATCAACAGGTGAGTACTCTACTAATCTTGCATTACCTGTTGATAACAATCTATTATATAGTTCCTCGTTTTGTGTGAATTTTGCAAACAGACCAATTATCATGACTTTATCTTTAATATTGTTCCAATCACGTCTTATCTGGATTTTAGTTTTATATGTTTTAATTACATCGAGTATTCTAGTTTGATTTGACTTCTTATTGATAACCCATTCTGGACGAATATTACCTCCCATTCTACCTAACAGGAATGCTTTATGTGATGTGTCTGCTTCCTGTATTAACTTCTTGTAATCATTATCTGTATATTTCATAGATTGAAAGAATGATTCGTTTGATATCCATTTATTATTTGTTGTTTCGAATTGAAATTCTGTCTTTTTGTTTTGATAGTAATTAGAGAATATGAAATTAGGATCATTTTCACCCAGATAAAAGAATATATCATCTTTTCCAGTTATGATTCTATGTAACTGATTAAACTGAATTGCAGTTTGAGGAGTTGTTTCATTAGGTTTATACACTCTAGTTTTATGTGAATCATTCAAGTGTTTTAATACCTCTTCATATGTCATACCGGGATATATAAAATGTAACACGACACCAGCAAGTGTACCCGTACGTCCGTGACCACCATAACAGTGAATATACACTTTGTTACCATTTTGTATTTCATTTACAACTTTCTTTACAATGTTGATCATTTCATCGTCTGGAATTGTAAATAAATCCTTTATAGGAACGTGTAAGTATCTAATTCCTGTATGGTCTGTTTCTCTGTAATCAAATTGGGGTTTCTTTTTTCCTTTCTTTGCTTCTTTATCACTCATCAGGTTCACGAATACATTTATACCTTGATTTTTGATTAAATCAAAATCCTTCTTATTTCTGGGAATCCCCCCGACTAATAATTTACTCGTAATCCAGTTTGAATTTGATGGAATCATGTTTAATTTTATAATGAATAACAATATAAAATTATATTTATTTCACTTATGAACAGTTAATTACTTCCGCTTCATATGAGTTTATTCGTGTTTCGGGGTAGAAATCTGAAGCTAAAAATTTCAATTTAACGGATACATTAGAATTTTGATTGATTAATGTTGATGTATTTACATATTCACCATCATTCCAAAGACCACTAAATACCAAGTTATTATTCACAGAATTGTTAAAAACCATAGTCGAACGATGATTCGAAATAAATCTTCTTACAGTGTCATATTTTATACCATCGACCGTAAATGTGACGTTTACCCATTCTCTTACATCATCCCCTGTTATGTTTAGTTTGATACAATTGTTAACCGGGTTCGTGTTTCCACCCTTTAATGAACGTTTAGATGGTTTGTCGTCTTTATTACCTAAGAACCACCACACCGCGAAACCTAATACAATCACCAATGTTACTGTAATGTAAAAATTTTGGTCTTCTTTTTTCATTTATTATAAGTATTTTTAAAAATTATCCATTTAATAATTCATAATCCATCCAGGAAAATTAAGGACGAGTTCGTTCGTAAAGACAATCATCTTTGTTATTGTGTTTGTTATCGTGTTTGTGTTCTTCACAATAGTTTGTTAATTCAATACAATGTTCTTTCAATAACTGATTCGCATTGTCTTTTAGGTCTGGATTATCATCTATATTTGCGTAATTCAAACAATTTGTAGCTAAATTTTCATTACAATAGTTATACAATAATTGATTCGCCACGTGTTTTAGGTCTGGATTATCATCTATATTTTGCGTATTCCGCACAATATTCATTATCACCATCGTCAACGAAATTCTCTTTAACCTCCTTTTTATTACCGTTAAACTTAAAGTCATTTTGACTACATGTAAGTTGTCCAAGTTGTGCGTATTCGCTCATTTATTATAGTGTTTTAAATTATCCATTTAATTTGTCATCTAAACAATATTCGTTAGTGGGATCCTCCTCTTCACAACGTTTTGATTCAGTAATACAATGTTTATATTTGTCCACAAGAGGAGGGTCTGGATTATTAAAATCTATATTTGCGTATTTCGCACAATATTCATTAACACCATCGTAATTCTCTTTAACCTCCTTTTTATTACCGTTAAACTTAAAGTCATTTTGACTACATGTAAGTTGTCCAAGTTGTGCGTATTCGCTCATTTATTATGTAAACATAATAAAATTATAACGAAAAAATATTTTGATAGATTTTTTGTGAATTTTTATCGCCTATTCTTCGCGTGTTCTTATTCTTATTTGTATAGATAATATCTGATAACATTTTGGGTCGTTCGTCCTCATCGATTGATTCGTATTCTTTAATCAAATTTGGTAATGTTTTGTATTTATCCATAATGGATTCTGCAATATATTCTGTTATATTTGGTATTAATGCCAATTGAGTTATAAACCAGTTACTAGGAGTTATATTTGACTTCTTTTTTGTTTTTATAGTTGAACAATACTCTGTTTTACTAATCTCATGATTCTCTTTGAAATATTCCGATAGATCCTTTTCTAATTTACTTTTCAGTTTTACTATATACTTCATTGTTTCTGTTATATTCATTGTCTTATGTACCATAATGGAATCCCGTAGTTGCATATTCACGATACTTCCTAATAACGTATCTACATTCAGTGATTTAGAAACGTTGTTTATATCACCTTCAATAATATACATGATTCGTTTCGTATCATAATTTGATAATAATCGTGTTCGTTGTTCTCTTAATCTTCCGTCACATATACTTGCCTTCAAATCGTGTAATGTTTTCCGTTCTATGATTAGAATAATTTCATCCTTTTCGTTTTGAAATACAATATCACCCAAATCCAATTGTTTTACATCAAATGAAACATCATTTGTGTTCAATAGTTTTATCAGGTGATTTTCTCTGTTATCTATCGTTAATTTCACAGTCATATTTATATATTTACATATATAAATCTTTAACTCAATTTATCTGAATAAACACCTAGTGTTCTTGCACTACTATCATTTGCGTTGATATATTTCGGCATCCAAAATTCGGGGATCACGTCAGAACATCCCGGATAATGTTTTTCAAAAATATCGCGATAGTATAATTGTTCAAGTGTAGTTGGTGGATTTTTATATTGTTCATACTTCTTAAACAATTCATCTGTGTCAATATTATTATTTCTAAAGTATTCACTGACTTTTTCGTTTATAATTTCATACCAAGATTTCTGTAAACTACTTACACCATCACTAAATGCTTCCTTACGTCTCCATAATACAGATTTCGGTAAGTATTCATCATTATCAAACGCTTTACGAAATAGAAATTTCTCTATCTGATTACTGTTGTTATGATTTCGATACTCAATGGGAATACTTAAGTAATATTGAACAAATATTTTATCCAGAAAAGGTGTTCTTGGTTCAAGACCATTACTAGAAATTGATTTGTCGGAACGTAGAACATCATATTGATATATGTTTTTCAGTAGACGTTTTGTCTCATAATCAAATTCTATATCATCCTTACAATAATGCATATATAAATATCCTCCCATCAATTCATCACTACCATCACCGTTTAGTATCACTTTTGCCTCCGAATGTTCAGATATGTATTTACACACTAAATAATTACCAACACTTGCTCTTACAGTAGTTGTATCATAACTCTCTATATTATATATAACTTCTTGTATTGCATTGAAAAAGTCATCCTCAGTTACGATTACTTCATGGTGATTTGTACCTAAATAATCAGATACTTCTTTTGCGTAAGACAGGTCTTCACCACCTTCTAATCCTATACTATATGTTTCCAGTGGTGAATTTGTAAATCTATTTACAATAGAAGTGACGATACTACTATCCAATCCCCCAGATAATAAACAAGCAACTTTCCTATCTGTGTTATTGACTCGTTTTGAAACAGCATTTATGAATAATGATTTTAGATTATTAAGATAGTATTCTAGTGTATGTGTATTATTACTAACAGTTAGTATTGAATTAGAAACAATATTAAATTTGTTATTTTCATAATAAACAGTATTTGTAATGTCACTAATATATTCCTTACACGTATTTGGTTCGAAATGTTCAATTCTAGTAGAATCTTTCTTCAAATCTATTAGTGTTTTTATTTCAGAAGAAAATCCAATTGGTGTAGACTCATTATACAATACAAACAATGGTCTGACTCCGTAAGGATCTCTACATACAAAAACTTTTGTATTATCTGTACGATTATCTATAAGAACAAATGCAAAAACACCATCTAACATTGAAATCGTATGTTCAATCCCGTATTTTTCATACAAATCTAAGATGATTTCACAATCACTATTTGTCTGAGGTGAGACATTTAATTTCGAGTATAAATATTTATAATTGTAAATTTCACCATTACATATAAGTATCAATTTGTTCTTTTTTAACGGTTGATTAGAAATAGAATCTAACCCATTTATAGACAACCTATGGAATCCTATACAGACTTGATTGAACTCGATACTACTATTATCTGGACCACGTCTATAACCATGTTGGAATGATTTGTATATATCATTTTGTGTTATATTACCAGAATTTAACTGATTTAATATCAAGAATATACCACACATTCTTTGTTTTTTTAAAAAATCATCCTTTAAATTATAATTACATATAATAAATATGAAGTTGATTGTATTGAATACAATCAATAAAGATAATTACTTTTCTAGTAATTATAAGGGGGATATGGTAGAGATAAAACGTATGAAGGATTTCTCTGACGAATATCACGATAAATCTAAGTATATAATTTATCCATTAACAGAGACAGACTATCGTAAATTATATGGTCACAGATTTAACGAGTTGATTATAGATAAAGGATGTAGAAGTAAATACTGTGCAAGATACTTGAAAAGGTCTGAACTAAAACCTAATAAACATTATGTATGTAAAATGTCAGGCCGTATTAGACGAAATAGATTACATAAATTAACGTCTGTACAAGTACTAAAGGGAGAAGATATAAAAGAAAGATTTGACTTGTATCAAGAATATGTGTTAGGAAGATGTTTTACGATAGATATTATATATAATGGAACAGAAATATTATATTACAATGTAATCGAAAAAAGTCAAGTCCAACCTTATTTCAGATTCCCAAACGTAAAAAACCACGAAATTAATTATAAAACATCAAGACTGACTAAGATTCAAGAATCTGTTATTATCGGTTACGTGAGGGAATTGAATTTAAAAAATATGGGTGTTTTGAATGTAGATATGATAGGTAATAAAATAATAGAGGTTAATTTTAGACCAGCTGGTTATTTGATAAATAGACAGATTGGTATCGACTTTTTAACGAATTATATTAACTTATTTAACAATATATACAATTCGGGTGAATATAAGAGAATTATACCGATAGAAGTAGATGAAAATTTATACATTAATCCTCAACTACAAACGGAAAACGTGAAAAAATCTAATATTGTACCACAACCTCAAATTAAAAATTATCACAACGTAAACAGTAATTTTTATGTACTATTGGCATTTTCTGTATTTTGTATTTCTATAATATTGTTGTTGGTTTTAATAAAATGAAAATATCTACCAGTAAATAAAGTAATCTAAAGATGAACAAATTGTCATTTCAAATAATTTCCGATATACATTTCGAGTCTTTAGACAGGAAGATAACAACTAGAGATATGATTGATAGTATAACAGATATATTGATAATAATTGGTGATGTAGGTAGATTAGAGAATTTCGATAAATATAAAGAGATAGTAATGTCATTTTGTAACGATTTTAAAAAAGTATATTTAATACCAGGTAATCATGAATACTATTCAGAAGTAATCCCGATAGAGACGTTAAAGACATATCTCAAACGTCTTGAATCTGATATTCATAATTTAAAAATACTTGATGACGAATACGTGGATTTACCTAATAATTTTCGTATATATGGAACTACACTTTGGTCTAGATTGACAACAAAGGACTCAGCGAATAAACGACTTCATATGAAATCAAATGATGATATTTGTATAGGCAATAAATTCTGGATGAATAAAATGTTTTTCAGTTGTCTTCATAATTTAAATACAGTTATTCACAAATCGAAAAGGGACGGAAAGACATTAATTGTGACAAGTCATTATGCACCGAGATATGAAGAATGTTTAGATAAAAAGTTCCATAATTGTCCGTATAGATTCTGGTATGCAACTAATTTAGGATTTCTAATGAAGAAAGATAACGTACATACATGGATATATGGTCATACACATGTAAATAATGATATCATATTGTATAATGGTACAAGATTGGTTAGTAATCAATACAAAGGTAATGGTTATGTTCGTGATAAAATTATTGAAGTTGAATAATAAAATTTAATATTTAATAATAATAAATGAGTACATTCGTATCTATATTGACATTAATCGTATTAGATTTATTATGGATCCTATTCTTTATGAATAAGAAATACCAGAAACAAGTGATGAATGTTCAAGGTTCAAAGTTAGTCATAGATAAAATGTCAGTAATTTATGCATATATTTTAATGATTATTGGTTTAGTTGTATTTGTTTTACCTAATATTCGTAAGGGTAGTGAACTTAAGGATAGTTTGATGTATGGGTTTTTGTTTGGTGTTGTCGTGTATGGTGTATACGATTTCACAAACAATGCACTGTTTGAGAATTGGAACACAACACTTGCATACATTGATATAGCATGGGGAGGTTTTGTTTTTTTCATTACAAGTTATGTCGGTAGTATGTATTAATCAATGTCGTCTGATTTCGTATCAGTATTGAGTAGATTTTTATCTATAGGTATATCTTCTATTTCTTCTATTATCATACCTGATTCATAAGTTGTGTTTGATAATACTTTACTTTCGGTTAATTCTTTATTATCATCTTCTTCCTCTTCTTCAACTGGTTCCTCTTCTTCAACTGGTTCTTCTTCTTCAACTGGTTCCTCTTCTTCAACTGGTTCCTCTTCTTCAACTGGTTCCTCTTCTTCAACTGGTTCCTCAACTTTATCTTCCTGTTTAGTTGCTTCCAATTCTTTTAACTCTTCTGATAATTCATTCTCAAAATCTATGATTACCATTTCTTCTGATTCTGTCGATTCTGATTTCAAACTTGGAATATTATCGTTAGAATATTGTAAGTCCGTGTTTTGACAACTATCCCCATTTAAACTCTCGGTTGTTACACTGTCTGAACTTAGTGATTGTTCAGGTGTAGAATACACTTGAGTATCTCTGTGTGTTTGAATATGTTTGGTTGTATTAAATCTGTTTTCTTGATTTTTAATAATTTCTAATTGATACGTAAGATCTTTCTTTATATCTTCTAACTCTTTATTATAATATTTACAGTGTCTATAGTAGAAAACTATAAATATGATTACCACTACGAGTAGGAACCATACAATGTAATCAGTTAATATCATTTTGTAGTTTGTTTTTATGTTTTAAGTAGATTTAAGTGATTATTTCAATTATATAATACAATATGGAAAAACACCGTCATGTATATGAAGAAATAGTAAATATATATTCTGAAAACAAAGACAAACCATGGTATGAATGGTTAGAATACGTGTCTATATTTAGTGGTAACTTTACTCAAAGTATAACAGGAATATTTAGAATAAAAAATACTGAACATAAATGTGTTTTTAAGATGTCTAACTCGATTAATAATATAATTAGTCACGAATATCTTGTGTCTCAAGATATAAATACATTAGATAAATATTGTCCAAATTTTTGTCGTTCTATAGGTATAATAGAGTGTAATATTGATATGAATAATAGGGCAGAAAACCCATTTCATATTGAAAACAAGGACAAGAAGAGTATCGTAAAAAAACTTGTCATACTGTATGAATATATAAATGGAAAAAGTTTAGTACGAATGATTCGTTCAACGTCGGTCAAAGATACGGTTATCATATCTATAATAAAACAAGTAATACTTTCACTGTGTATCGCACAACGTGAATACGATTTTACTCATTATGACTTACATACTGATAATATATTAATTATGTCTTGTGGTATCGATGATAATTTTCTATATGTAGTAAACGAAACAAATCAGTTTATAGTACCTTCTAATGGTTATTACCCTGTTATTATAGATTATGGATATTCTTATACAAAGAATCTAAATAATTTACCGTTCTGGAATACATTTAAATTTTCAGATGTCGGTATATGTCCGAACCAACCAAACTTTTTACACGATATAAAACGATTTATAATATCCGTATCAAGATTGTTTATGAAATATAAACATACACCAAACTCTATGATACTTAAACGTATCATATCGAACCTATTTTATGATATTGATGAACTGAATTATAAATCAGGTCTAGTTCCATATACTAATCATGAACCAATGTTAAGATATATGTCGGAATTGAATTGTGATAGATCTATCTTGTTTAAAAGTTATATGATTTACTGTTTGGATATTTTACAGTCATTAGTTATATTACCATTTGAAAAACACAAGACAACCGATATGAAGATATCCTTCGATACATTCTTAACTGAATGGATAAAGATTGAGAATCAACTAAATTCAAACAAGTTGAAGTTACATATTCTTAACAATATTACACAACGTGCGATTACATGTAGAGGTGATTACTATGACTCGAAAACAAGACAAACAGCAATTACTGAATTTAGGCGTAATATATATACGGATGTAAATCAGGTATTATCGTTTTGTAAACTTGACGGGATAGATTTTGAAAAGATGTTATGTTCGTTGTATGTATTCTCACAATCCATCGAGGGAATATTGTTTGATATATCTGAGAAATGTAAAGAGTATAAACAAGAATTATCAAGTTTGATAGAGATTAAAAACACGGAAAATTTCTTTTGTGTTTTTGATGTCAATTTATCTGATGAATACATATACAATAAACATAGTAAGGTTGTCATATTAGAAGAACCAATAACTACCATAAAACTGTCTGAAGACATCCTTGAAGATATCAATGAGATAACATCATTAACACGAGGAACTTACATATACGATAATTTCAAATATCAAATTAAAAACGACATTGTTTAAAAATTATTCACTTACCTCTACCTTTACCTCTACCTCTACTCATCGTCTCTAGGTGTGGATAAGAATATATACCCTTTATAGACTCGTAATATCCTTCGTCTAAATCAATTTTTAACAGTATATATATACTTTGATTATATTTCCAACTTCGGTTACTATCTCTTTCGAATATATACTGTATTCCATAAGTCATTAGGTCGTTATATGTTAATGGTTTGATTACGTCTGTGTCATAAAGTTTATCAGTGACTGTTTTCTGAAATTTTTTATTGATATATCCACCTCGAGTACCTGTCAATACATCGAACAACCTTTTTCCGTTTGCATTCTTAAATGTTACAAATAAGTGAAGGTGTTCTCTTGATTTTAAATCCTGTTTGTATCCATAATTCAGTAGTATATTGTATTTAATTACACCAGGTATATTATACCATTGTTTAAGAACCCTTATGTATTCCATTGCATTATTAATAAAATCATGTATATCATTAGGACCTGATTTGTGTTCCTTAAGCACAAAACTTAATGAATATTCGAAACCACTTTTATATACAGATGTATAATCATTTTCTGTTATCAGGTTTCTAGTCATTATTGGAACACGTTTACGACCCCTCTTTCTATAATCGTCATAAATCCACATACAATGTGCACAAGGTAATCCATTTGGGTATTCTTTCACATTATCAACCATTTATTATAGAATATTTATTTACTTAAAATAAAAATGATTCTAACATCAATATGTATATATACACATAAAATATGCCTCGTATTAAACCGTACACTACAAACCAAGAATCATGGTCCAAGATACTTCAAAAAAATATATGTATCCCGATGAGTCAACGTACATACTCATGGAAAACTGAAGAAGTTACGAAGTTTATAGATGACATAATTACTATTTTCGAAGAAGGAAAATACGTTGAAAAAATGGGTTCGATTATAAATTTTAAACACAGTGATGATGAGCTTAATGATATTTATGACGGACAACAAAGATTATTGACTACCGTTTTAATTCTTATTGTAATAAGTTGGTCGTATCCAAAATTAAAAGAAAAAATCGATGCATTATTAACAATAGATACCGAGTTGGATGGTTTAACTCCACAACAAACAGAAATCAAAGAATATTATAATGTTGAAAAATTACCAAAAATTTACTGTGTTGACCCTAATGATATGAAAGCATTAATTCATATATTTAATAACGATAATATTACTTTGTCTAATTTCATTGGTAATATAGAGTCATTTGGAGAATATGAAGATTGTGAAGAATATATATGTAGTGAATGTGGAAACAAATCTACATCTAAAAAAACTTTTACTAATCATGTAATAAAATTACATGATTATTCACAACCAGATGGTTCTAGTGAATTATATAATGCTCTCAACAATATTGATATGTATCTAAGTATAAAAAAATATAACAAACAAACTTTAATAAATCTATATAATTTCATGTTAAATGATATTGACATTCAGTATTTTGAATGTAAAGATTCAGAATATGTTACTAGAATATTTGATTGGGAAAACAACAGAGGAATGAAAGTAGAGTTTCTTGATATAATTAAAAACAATCTTTTAATTAAGATACCTCCAGATAAGAGACAAATAGTATATAATAGATGGGAAGAATTAAAACGTAAAGTTAACAAAATTTATACAAATTTTGGTGTGAAACTTTTTAACTTAGCAATTCAATTATATAATAATCATATTGATAGAAAACCAAATCCTGATAAATTATTTAAATCTATTATCAATGATGATGATACATACAAAGAATTAAACAAATTCTTTAAAATTGTTGAAAAATTATTTCAAATTATGGATAAAATCAGTGACGATAGATTTGGAAGATTAGTAAACAATACATCTTCGAATTGTTTATGTTGGGACGCATATATGTTTTGTTTATTACCGATATTTTATAAAACTAATAACATTGATAAAAAATTGATTAAACTAATGACTAAATGGTATTTTAGAAATCTTCAATTTAAAAATAGAAGTTTTAATAACATAAGTTACTCTGACGAATTTATCAAAATCACTAATCTAGTTCTTGAAAATAAAGATTATGACTACTATAAAGATATTGAGAACTGTTTAGTTAAAAATAAAGATGAAAGTATTATCGAACAAAACTATATACGTTCAATAAAAACTATGGAGTTTAAACAAACAAAAAACGCAACACATTTACTTCTATTTTTAGAAACATGTATTAACACAGACTTACATATTACCCCCCTCGACCTGACACTTGAACATATATATCCTATGAATGATAAAGAAAAATTAACAAACCATACACTTATAAATAACATTGGAAATTTAACATTACTGGAAGGTAAAAACAGTGACAATAATCATAAAGGAAATAGTTCTCTTGGTAAGAAAACTTATGATAAAAAAAAATTATCATACCAAGGAAGTTGTTCTAAGATTACTCGTGAAATACCCTTAAAATTTAATTGTTTTACAGAAGAAGCAATTAATGAAAGAAATAAACAAATTGTAAAATTATTAAATCGTTATACAAATTACTAAAGTAATTATTCATATTTAATACATTCTTGTATATGTATTAAATATAATGAGCGAACCTAAATATTTCAGAAAACATCTATTTGAACATCAGCAATCAAATGTTCAACGTATGGAACGTCTAGAAGTAACTAATCATATAAGTGACGGTAATATTGTCAGAAATACGAAAATCGGTATATTATCAGATCCTCCTGGATACGGAAAGAATGTAACTATGGTTCAATTACTTGTAAGAGATATTATGAAATTTGATGTAAATGAACCACATATAGAGGAAGATATTACAGTGTTTTCAGGTGGACTAACTGTGAAACGTGATATTAAAAAATATGACAAACTATCTGTTAATCTCTTAGTAGTTACTATACCTTCATTAGATAACTGGAAAAGAGAATTCACATATACAAATATGAAGGTTCTTTGTATAGACAAGATGTCAATATTGGATGATAATTACGACTCGATAAACACAAATGATGTCGTTATTGTTACTCCTAATATATACAATCATATAGTCATTACATATAAGAATAAAGCATGGAAACGGGTTATATTTGATGAACCTATCTACATGAATATTCCAAATATGAAATGGATAAAGTCATGTTTCTACTGGTTTATAACATCATCCTCTCCACGTGAGATTGCATTTACTTATCAACACTTTAGAAAACATTTCATGAAATCTGTATTTGGAGACATCAATGAAGATATAGAAGATAAATTCAGAGGAAATATCATTTCTAATGACATCATCAAACTAAACAACTCGTATCCACTTCCCAAAGTAAAACACTACTATCATAAGATTGACCATTATAAAGAGGATATTGAATTATCGAACAATAACAATATAAAGTATATTGTAAAACATATTTCAAACGATATAGTAGATAGTATTGTACGAATTATAAAAGAAAAGGAAATAACCGATTTTAACGAACTTAAAACGAAACTAGAAACATCTCCTGATGATTCAGAACTAGTGAAACAATACAATAAGATTGATGAACAGATTAAACAAATAAAAAGTAGAGTTCAATCAAGTATTGATGATGTTTGTACTATTTGTAGTAATAAAATCACTAAACCTATGTTTGAAACTCATTGTCAAAATTTCTTTTGTTCTAGTTGTCTTTTACAATGGTTACAAACAAAACAAACTTGTCCGATATGTAGAGAAATTATAAACAATAACGAACTTATATTATTTCGCAAAAATATAGACGACAACCTAATAAACAATGATAAAGACTCTTCCAATACGATGATTAAAAAAATATTATGTGTGATAGATACACAATCAACAAAGAAAATCCTATTATTCTCACTCAACAATATAGATAGTGATCTCTATACTGAATTCAACAAAAGGAATATCAATTACTCTATTCTAAAAGGTTCTGAAAAGAAAAGAGTAGACATTCTGACTAAATTCGAAAAATCTACTGATATCAACATCCTTATAGTCAATTCTATTAATGACATAGTATGTATGGAGATTAGTGTAACAAATATCATCATATGTCACGACATAACATTACAAGTTCAAGATTATTTATTAAGTCGTGCAAACAGAATTAATAATAAAGATACGATTTATACTCATCATATGTCAACGGCGATATAACAGGTATATGATAATGATTACAAATAGTAAAACAGACAATGAAATTAAAACATCAGTATTAAATTCTCTTCTACCCTTTTTAGATATCCTATACAACGGATTGAAATGTGTATCAACAACTAACTTATCAAAATGACTGTTAAAATATATATGTTCAATATCGTCAATGTATTTAATATCATATTTAGCCGATTTCTTTAGAATAGAAGAGTATCTGTAGATACCGAACCCACTAAATGCAGACTTCACTTGAATATATCTGGAAAATTTAAATGCAATTTGAGGAATTTTATACATAGGTTTTACAGCTCCTATATCGTATGGAATATTTAAATAATGTGTTGCAAATGACATACCAAACATACCGTCAATATCTCTATTCTGTTCCATATATTCGAATATATTTCCAAGATGTTCTGAATTAAAATCCAGAAAATCCATATCTAACATACAAACATAATCATAGTTAATTCCAGAATTCAATACAGAATCTAACACTTTTTGTCTAAGGTATGCAATACGACGTATTCGTTTAAGACAGTTCCTTCTTCCTTTACACAGAGAAGACGAAAATCTCCCATCATCTAAATCAAGATATATCACATTTTTAATGTTTGCATTGTTAAGAATCGTTTTCGTATTGTCAATACTGTTGTTTTCAACAGCATATATATCCTGATTAAAATTCTTTATTCGTTCTAGATTTCTCTCTAGATATCTTCCACCGTCCTTTACTATAAACGTAAAGGCTATCTTCATATTTATTTAAAGAAAATAATTTAGATGAATTAAATTTGAAAATTATATATTAACTACTACAAACAATAAACATGAACGACATACAATCTAAAATATTTGGTATGGTATTCGGTCATGCATTAGGTGATGCTTTGGGAGCACCAAGTGAATTTCCTCCTATCCAACCATACAATGGTAAACTAGAATTTACAATGAAAAGAATAGCCAAACCATTTTACAATATACCAGAGAAAAATCTAGTTATCGGTCAGATAACAGATGATACAGAGATGGCAATGACATTATCCCGTATTATTAAACATGGTTATACTAAACAAAATGCAGTTATGGAATATATGTCATGGGCTAACTCTGGTATTCCATTCCTAGGTAAAAATACAATAAATTTGTTCAAAGGTATCAAAACATACAAAGGTTATGAAAAAAGATATGAAAAGTTTGCAAACCCAAACAATCAGAGTAATGGTCCGTTAATGCGTGCATATCCTTTAGTTGTTGCAAAAGAATTCATTCAAGAAGATGTATATATAACAAACCCAAATAGTATGTGTTATGAGATAGTAAAAATATATATCGATGCGATACAAGATGCATTGGATAATAAAAGTAAAAACACTATTCTATTGAATGCAATTCGGAAAGCAACCTATAAAGAAACAAAAGAAGTACTAAAACAAGTCAAAAACAATGAAAAAAGGGACATTTCAGGTAAGAACAAGGGTTGGATTGTTCATTCATTCTATTGTGCATTCTATGCATTATACAATTTCAATAGTTACAAGGAAGGAATTGATGGTGTGATGTTTCTGGATGAGTTTTTTAATCCAGAAGTATTAAAACCAATTAATAAAAACTCCAGAGGAAATACAGATACTGATACAAATTGTGCCATATCCGGTGCTTTATTGGGTGCATATTATGGATTTTTCAATATGTGTGACGATTCTATAACAAAGAAAAATTTACAAATACTTATAAGGGTAAATCCAAACGAAGGAGACGTTCCAAGGCCCGAAAAATATCATAACATCAATCTATATCATATTTCACAATCCCTAATTAAGATGTATAACTCGATATAGTACATATTCCTTAAAGTATACAACATTTAACATGACCTTGTTTTAACTTGTTAATATATGATTTTTTTGTAAGATCAATAGTTTGTAGTTCTTCTAATGGTTCTTTAAATTGTTCTCTCAGATATTGTATAACATCAGGGATACCAGTTCTGTTTAAATTACTCACTTCTATATGTTTTACACCGATACTTTCTGCAAACTCAATTCCTTCACCAGTACACTTACGGTTGTATGATTCTTTTCTAGTCCCAACTACAAGAAATTTACATTGTTCAATATTCAATGTATTTTCATGCATCGCTCTTATTCTTCTTATCCTGTCCAATGTACTTGGATTTTCCATATTGTAAACGTAAATTATCATAGAACAGTGTCTAGTGTAAGAACCTGTAATTACTGTGAATCTTACATCTCCTGCATAATCATAAAGTATCAGTTTTGTTTTAGAATGTAGTTTCAACACCATGATATCAATACCAATTGTACTTACGTAATAATAAGGGTCGACAACATGATATTTTTCTGTTAGATTTAGACACAGTGACGACTTTCCAGTTTTGGAGTCACCACAGACTGCAATTTTAAACGTATTGTATTCGTTTTCAGACATTTATTTCTAGTTATTATAAATAGTTTATAATAACGACAATTTACTTTCTAATGATTATTGTGTTATATGTTTCGATTGCAGATAACAATGTACCTCTTTCTTTATAGTTATGATACTGGTTCTTATAATTTAACAACACAATTCTAAGGGGTAATCCCTCACAAGTATATGAACAATTTTTATCATTTATTTCCCTTCTGTGAATGGGGTTTAATAATTCTTTGTATTTTCTAACTTCGTATGAGTGTGTTTCAACATCATATGCAGTAGTTAGAGTTCGTGTTTGAAATGAATCCCAATATAAGTCTGATAAATTTTTCTTTTTACCCATATTTAAATTATCTTCATTTACAAATACAATTATAAATTTATTATCAATATTATTCCCTTTCACTTTTACACCATAAATACTTTTACCTTCTTTACTATCAATTTTAGTCATCATAGGGTTGTTAAAATATTCCACAAAACATTTATATAATAATATATCTTCTGATACGTCATTGATGATTTGACCATATTTTGACATTTTATTTATATAAATGATTGTTTTAGATAATTATTTAGAACAATTACTAAAAATACCACAAGTAGTATCTACATCATCAGGATGAGTATTTGTAGTAATTACATTTAGACTACGTTTACGATGATCACCTTTTCTCCTATCTGGATATACTTGTGTAGAGTATATAATATACACGTTTAATTCACTATGGGATGACCATAGTCTAAATCCTTTATGTTCTTCAACCATTATGATATCATTCGGTTTAATCATTATAGAATTATCTCCTATATATAAAGTACCGATACCATCTCTAACTATAAGTGTTGAACAGTTATACAATATTGGTTCCTCCGTGTGTATTTTTTTAAAAGGTATATTAATATGTACGAGTTGTTGTTGTTTCGTTGTCCCTATAATATGGGTAATTGCAAATTTACCTTCCTTATCCTTATTGTATTTACAATCAAAATTTGTTGTTATCATGTTGTTCATAATTGAAATTGATATTACAAACAACAAACAATATCAATTTCAAAACATAAGAAATGGATTTAGAAGAAATATCAGATATCAAATTTGGAATATATAGTTCCAAAGAAATAACAGATATGTCAGTATGTGAAGTCAATAATATTAAGAAGAATAATACATATAATACAGTATATGACCCGAGAATGGGTACAACTAGTTTTTATGACAATTGCGAAACCTGTGGTAAACACAATAATGAGTGTATAGGACATTTTGGACATATAAAATTAGTTGAATGTATCGTTCACCCACTCTATTATAAACGTGTTTTAGACATACTTAAATGTTTTTGTTTTAAATGTTACAATTTGATATTATCGAAAGAACAATTAGAATTATATAATATACAAAAGTATAAAAACGAAAACAAAATCAATATGATAATGAAAAGGATTAAAAAAAATAAAACGAATGTTTGTTGTCAGGTGATTAACGGTCAAATCTGTACATATACTAAGCCTGAAATCAAAATCAATAGTACAAACAATACTTTCTATATCACGAATGAAGATAACAATAAAACGTATATGACTAATGAGGAGATTTATACGATATTAAATAACATTTCAGATGAACAAGTATCTGAATTTGGTTTGGAACCTAACATGACACATCCACGTAATTTTATTATAAAGGTACTACCAGTACTACCACCATGTGACAGACCATCCGTTAAAACAGACGGTAAAATATGTGATGATGATTTAACACTTCAATACATTGAAATTGTAAAATTAAACAATCAATTAAAAACATTATATGAAAATACAACTTCGACTTTAGAAGTAAATAAATCATCAAGAGAAAAGTTATTATCAAATATAACATTTAGAATACTTACAATGTTCAACAATAGTCAAGGTAAAGCACGACATAATACAACGGGTAGAACAATAAAAAGTATAAAGGAACGAATAACTGGTAAAGATGGTCAATTACGTAACAATATGATGGGTAAACGGTGTAATTATACATCCAGAACAGTAATAGGACCAGAACCCACATTAAAAATAAATGAATTAGGTGTACCTCGATATATTGCAAATATTCTAACGAAACCTGTACGAATAACAGCATTTAACATTGATAATCTTCAAACCAAAGTAGATAACGGACTAATAAAAACACTCCTTAAAAATGACACAGTAATCGACATAGAACGTTATAGATTAGGTACACAACTTTTATATGACGACATTGTCACTCGTGACGGAAAGGAACATAAAATAACAAATACGTCAGAATTCAAATTACAAAAAAATGATATAATAGTTCGTAATGGTAAAGTAGTGGAAAATATATGTATGAACAGACAATATAAACTACAAATTGGTTGGGTTATAAACCATCCACTTGAAGATGGTGATTATGTACTGTTAAACAGACAACCAACATTACATAAAGCATCCATGATGGCTATGAAAATCAAAATTATGCCTTACAAAACACTTCGAATGAATCTATCGATTACAAAACCATTTAATGCCGATTTCGATGGGGATGAAATGAATATTCATGTTCCACAATCATTAGAAGCACAGGTTGAACTACAGTATTTATCAGACGTACAACATAATATGATTTCACATCAAAGTAGTAAACCCAATATGTGCATAGTACAAGATTCATTACTCGGTGTATATAAAATGACATATGGTGTCAAGAATATACCAAAGGAATTCTTCTTTGATATTGTGTCCGTGTTACCTCAACCACCATGGATAGACGGGAATGATGAGAACTTTAGTATAAAAGACATTATGAAAAAGATAAAAAATATTGAAACTATTCATAAAAAATTCAAGGTATCTGATAATCCATATAATGGATATGGACTAGTATCAATGATATTACCTGATGATTTTGATTACGAAAAAGACAATAACGACAACGAAACAGTAAAGATTCTGGATGGGGTGTTATATAACGGGAAAATAAACAAAACTATAGTAGGTTCATCACATAATGCAATCCATCAAGTATTGTATAAAGAGTATGGGAACGTCATAGCATCTTATTTTATTGATTGTATTCAATTCATAACAAATAAATACTTGTTAGTGGATGGTTTCACCGTAGGTCTAGGTGATTGTTTAATGAATAAATCAGAAGATAATATAAGTAACGAACAAAAAATCAAAGAAGTCATTATGAAATCATATATAGAAGCTGAGGGAGTGACAGAAACGACTAATCATCCATCTATCAAAGAAATACGTGTAAACGCAAGTCTCAATAAAGCAAAGGATGTGGGATTAAAAATAGCAAAAGAGACATTGAAAAACGATAATAATTTTCTAACGACTGTATACTCCGGAAGTAAAGGTGATTTTTTCAATATAGCACAAATAACAGGATTACTTGGACAACAAAACATTAAAGGTTCCAGAATACCTATGTTGTTGAATAATGGAAAAAGGTCTCTCCCTCATTATTCATTTGAAAAACAAAATACTGAATCTAAATACGAATCTAGAGGATTTATAAGTAATGGATTCTTACATGGTTTAAATCCGAGACAATTCTTTTTTCATGCAATGTCTGGTAGAGAAGGTATTTGTGATACAGCAATGGGAACTGCAACATCTGGTTACATGCAACGTAGAATTGTAAAATTAACAGAAGATATTAAAATAAATTATGACGGAACAGTAAGAGATCACATAAACAAAATATATCAGTTATCATATGACAATATGAATCTAGATCCGACAAATACCGTTAAGGTAAGAGGTAAACAACAATTTTGTGACGTGGATAGATTAGTGAATAAATTAAACAAAACAGTCATCACGAACTAATTAATTTTTTGAAATTTATCGTTTTTCACAACCGGATTGGAAACTTTTAAGCTCTCTTTATACTTGTCACGTTTCATATCCATATATTCACAATTATGGTCTATCATGAGACGATGTGTGTTGCAATAAACATGACCGCATATACATTCAATATTAGTAAAAGAATTTACTTTACGTTTACATGTTCCGTATGAACATCTCATTTATTCCTGACAATATAAAAATGATTTTATGAATAGTTATTTCAACAAAAATAACTATTCAATGATTGAATTCTACACCAGAGATATTTATAACATGAATCAAACCGAAGGCGAATTTGAATTTCATGAAGATGATTACGGCAACGACTACAACAACGACGAAGATTACAACGAAGATTACGACGAAGATTACAACGAAGATTACGACGAAGATTACGACGAAGATGCAGAGGATATATACGACGAAGATTGTGACGATTTCATAGAAATAACAGTTGAGTATTGTGAAGATTGTTATAACGATTATGACAAGTGTACTTGTAAACGAACATATCAAGTTCCTAAACCCATTAATCTAACGAGCTTACAGTGTAATTGTTATAGATGTGTATGGAGAGGTGAGGACAAGCAATGTTCGCAGTTGTACTCTACATTTGATGAAATGAAAATTTTCTTATCAAATGAAACAGAAACAAAAATAAAACAAACATTGGATATTATAGATAAAAATTTAGAAATCAAAAGTGTCGAAAAACGTAAGCAAGAAGAAATAAAGAATAAGTTACTAGCAACATTACCGAAGGAATCAAGAGCTACAATACAAAAAAGAGAGGAGAAAAAGAAACAGGAAGATGAACGTAATGAAAAATTACGTCGTGTTAAATTCTTATTAAGAAAAAGAAGTGGAACAAACTCAGGTAAGTGTTCAAAGGGAGCAATAAGATTTAGAAAAACTACATCAGAAGATACTATAAGGAAGAGAAGAGCTTTTAATAGAACACAACGTAAGATGAAGAATAAACAAGAAGAATTGGAACGAAAAGAATACTTTACAAATATGACAATTCCAAAAGTGAACAGAATTATGGAAAACCTAACTCTAAAAATACCAGAAAATTCTGATACAGACATCGATACAGAAAACGAGATAGAAGTATTGGATACAAAGTTGTATACAAGTGAGGAAAGTGAACCCACAGATACAACAGAAACCAAACCAATTAAAAAGGTAAAAGAAGTTGAAAAAAGATGGAAGAATACACCACAAAATACTCCACAAAATACTCCACAAAACAATACCGACAATGACTGGACAACAGTTGTTAAAAAGAATACACAAATATGTGCATCCATAAAACACAACATTCCTTGTAAATATAAAAATAAATGTAAATATTCACACGATATAAACCTGTTGAAAGAAAACAAATCAGACCATAGAAAAACTCTTATGTGCAATTCTATTATGAATGGTAAAATATGTAAATATGGCAATAGATGTAATTTTGCTCACAATACAAATGAACTTAATGTCACACCTTGTTTTTACGGACATAATTGTCGTAATATATACACAGATTTTTCTTACAGTAATAATAAAAAATACAAGAATAGACACGATAAAATTTGTTATCATATTCACCCATACGAAGATATATTCTCGTATTATGATAGATGTAAAATTCCATATGATAAGAATATAATTACATTAAATAATACTACTTGTGAGAAAAAGTGTTGTGTTATCAATAAATGTGACTATAACACTACAAACGACTGGATTGAAACAAAGAGACATAAGAAAAAGGCAGGTGTATTCGTGTGTGACCCTGAAAACATGAGGATTCTAATTGTTCAATCTAGAAATAATTTGTGGGGTTCTCCAAAAGGAACAATGGAAAAGGATGAAAATTCTATAGAGTGTGCTCTAAGAGAATTAAAAGAAGAGACAAGTCTAAGTATTTCTGAAAGGGATTTAACACGTTCAAAAAAGATAAGAAACGAATCAATATATTATTATACTGAAATGAATTATAAAAAGACAAAGTTGAATTTAAATGATATAGAAGATGATATATCAGGTATATCATGGATACATGTTGACTGTCTAAAAAATATGATAAACAACAATACAATATCGGTAACACAACACTTTAAGATACTCGTGAAAAAATTTACAGGGTTGAATTTATAAATTAAAGAAAAGTGTTTCTTGAAATAAATGAATGATATCAGTGATGTTAAAGCATTATTCACTGAACTTGAACAAATAAAGAATGAGATAAAATTAACAAATAAAAAATTAAAATCATTACGTATTCGGTCCAATACTATAGAAGAACAGGTAATCGAGATAATTAAAGCCAGAAATCTAAATGGATTTAGATACAAAGGTAAGACAATCGAATTAAAAGAAAAGACAACACATAAACGTAAAAAAAATAGAGAAAAACAAAATGATGTGAAATCTTATCTATCACGACTTGGTGTGAATAATGTGTCTGATGCGTTTAATGAGTTGCAAAAATTACAAAAAGGTTCTGTTCAGGTAAAATCATCTTTGAAGTTTTAATTTATAAATACGGTAAAGTATTTATAAATACATTAAGATGTGTGCCATTTAACAAGTTGTTGTTCATTACCGGGATTTAACAAAATATTATCAATTATTCGATTAAGAGAATAATAGTGTATTTTTCGTTTTTTACCAGACGTTCTATGTATTGCTTTCTCCATAATTTTTTTTAACTTTACGTCATGATCATTACCTTTATACATTTTTTCGATTTTAGAATTCAAACCGGTAAATGTCCATTCCATATCGTGTTGTTTAGTGAATTCTTGTAAGAACTCCAAACCTATAACAACATTGTATATGTAATCAGAAAAACATTGTGAGAAATTAGGTGAGAATAAAGGTGGAAGTCGTCCACCACAATTTACACGTTTAACCCTTTTCTCCTCTCCTAAATGATACATTAATGCAAACGTTTGACATAGACCATGACTATGATCTAATTGTACATCCATACCGACTGAATCGTGTATACCAAGATCATCTAGATAACCATTACCTGCTATTTTTTGTTTGTTTACACCCACATAATGAACACTATCATTACCCGCATCAATAGGATATATTCCAGGTTTTCTTTCACTCTTTTTTATACTTTTAAATTTTCTTAAAGACATAGTTTTAGGTCTGTAAATCTTTGGACTAACAATCTTTTTCAGATATGTTTCTGACGACACACTCTGAAGTACGAAATTCATTATCTCGTCATATAAAGATTGTTCTAGTGACATTTTATTTAATAAAATGATTTTTTATATATTTATATTTATAATTCATAACAATGTTGAAAGAACGTCCCGATTTCTATCCTACTGTTGAGGTATGTATGAATGTCGAAAAACTACAGACGAACCCGAGGTATTCTAATTTCAAACAGTATCAATATACTGTTGGTGACGAAGAACAGTATGCAAGACACAATGATACAACAAATGTTGTATTTGAAGACAATATAGATATAGAAAAGAATCTATATAAGAATACATCTCTTGGAAGTGACTGGGAAAAATACAGAAACGTTGGTCCAGATGTAATGATGAATACGTTCAGGTATATGTTTTATAAATTTAAAAAGGGAATATTTGTCAAGATAATCAACAACAAACTAAAAGTGTTTCTACCCTTTTCAAATGCATCGTATGAGAATGAATGGTCACACAAGATAAAGGTGGATACTGGTAAATATAACACACTTCATAACTTTTTAAGAATGATCACAGAATTGAGTGGTTATACGTTCAATCCAAAACGAGTATCAAATAACGTAAAAACATGGTACGGTAATAATTCTATTGTAAGATATGAATATCCAGTAAGTGAAGGTGATACAAATGTTATGACTATCAAGAATATGTTAAAAGAATTATGCGAGAAACGTAAGATTCCGGACGTTGAATTCTTTATCAATCGTAGAGATTTTCCTATCATTACAAAAGACTCTACTGAACCTTATAATAACATTTGGGGAAACAAAACTACACCACTTGTATCTCATTGTTTTGATAAATATTTACCGATATTAAGTGTGTCTAAAACAAGTAGATATTCTGATGTTCTGTTTCCTGTTTATGAAGATTGGGAACGAATACAATCTAAACATAGTAAATATTTTCCACCAAAATGTAAAAATTATCAACACGAATTTAACACTGAATGGAACGATAAAAAACCAATTGCGGTCTTTAGAGGTGGTAGTACTGGAACGGGTGTAACAGTAGATACAAACCCTAGATTAAAGGTTGCATCCATGTCTAGTCTTGACGAGAAGGACGATGATGGACTACCATTTATAGATGCAGGAATAACAAATTGGAATATTCGTCCTCGTAAGTTGGAAGACAATGAATACCTTCAGACGATTGATATTAAAAATATAGGGTTTGATTTGGTTGATAAATTGACACCCGAAGAACAATCTAAGTATAAATATATCATTAATATTGATGGTCATGTATCCGCATTTCGTTTATCATTAGAAATGAATATGGGTTCGGTTATATTGAAAGTAGATTCGGATTGGAAAGTGTGGTATAGTCAGTTTCTGAAACCATATGTTCACTATGTTCCGGTAAAGAATGACTTATCTGACTTATACTCTCAGATTAAATGGTGTAAAAACAATGACGATAAGTGTAAAGAGATTGTTAAAAATGCAAAGGAATTTTACGTCACTTACCTTCAAGAAGACGGTGTTCTTGATTACCTCCAGAAAATGTTAATTGATGTCAAATTAACTTCTGGTAATTATGAATACCCTTCAAAAAGTATTATGGATTTCTTTATTGATTATGAATATGAGAATATAGATAGAACTTTTCCACGTATCGATAAGAATGAAATTATATGTATTCCAAAAATGAAACGTTCATATGAACTTTTATCTGGTATAGAATGGAGTATAAGAAAGTCAATATCAGAAAATACAATACGAAAATATATAAAAACAGAATGTATATTGTTCAGTAATAAACTAAGTGAAGTCAAGAAGGGATATTATAGTTCTTTCCCAATCATAATTAAGAATACAACAGACGAATACAAGACGAAGGAACATATACATGAAGTGTTCATTGGAACAAAGGTCATAAACAAATTGATGTCTTGTATACCTAATTTTATGTATGTACTTGGGTTACATGAACAGGATAATAAATTATCTGTGATTTCTGAATATATTCAAGGTCAAACACTATTTGAATATATTAACAGTCCTGTATTTGACTTCAAGGAATTTTTATTTATATTGATACAGATTTGTCTTTCACTTGAGGTTGCACAAAATAAATGTGGGTTTGTACATTATGATCTCACACCGTGGAATATAATGTTGAAACGAACACCAACAGTGCAGAAAATCGAGTATAAACTGAGATACAATAAGGTCGTGACGGTAAGAACAACTATAATTCCAATTATCATTGACTATGGTAAATCACATGTAGTATGTGATAATGTACATCACGGATTTGTGAATAGATTCAAGATGTCAACTATTCAGGATGTCATCAGTCTTTTACTCTCGTCTGTAAGTCAGATTATATCAAAAGTTAAACTAAATCAAAAAGACTTTGGAAGTCTAATATTTCTTTCTAATTTCATATCAAAGACGACGTATTGTCCAGAAGAATTCAAGAATGCAAATTCAATTCGTTCATTTTTCTTTCAGGCTCGTAAGTATACAAATCTTACATATTATTCAAAACATGAATTGGAACAATATACACCTATGGATTTCATAAATCATATACTTAAACTCAGACAATATGACTTTCCTTATTTTATAAACAAGAGTAGTACGATTAATAACACCGAGGTATCTAGACAAATATTTGATTACATCTATGCAAGAACAAATGATGAAAGAGTAGAAACGTTTATAAATGTATTGAATCGTATAAAACAACGTAAAGTTATAAATATAAAGAATCCAATTATCTCACGATATTACATTCAACGACTACAAAACATTGTCAACATAACTACAAGGAATCTAACAGAGTTTGTAAAACAAAATCAGATAACTGTAGATATACCTGTAATTACACTAACAACACCAAAGACACCTGTAAATGAAGATGTGACATTGAATAACTTCAAGATAGATGATTATATGGTTATGGAACAAATACCATACGATGAATTCACGATAACATCTAAAACGAAATGTGAAGAACTAAATAAATATTACGAAAACAAATATAAACATTCATATAATGATTTCATTGATATACTACATACGATTAAACTTACCAAGGACGAAGTAATTTTATATAAGGATATATTGAATATAAAACCATACATTATGATTACAAATTTTTCGAATAAAAAAATAATTAAATTTAGAAACATATTAAATAAAAACAATGTCTCATCTTAAGGAACTACAACATGAAAGGAATCCGGAAGATCCGAATGGCTTCTGTAAATTGAAACGTGTAATAGATAAACCCAATCGTGATAATATTATCGAATCACACGTAAGCAATATATTTAAAAACACAGACGATATTAACGTCTGTATGGAACAACTTGAGGATATGTTCCGTGGATTTTATGATATGGATAATACAATAAGAAAAACCTTTTATATAATGGGTAGAGATGATGAAGATGAATATAGAAAGATGAATATAGAAATATATGGTAAACTGAAAGACACTTCGTATAAGTGTAAAAATAACAAGAAAGAATCTTACTGTGATACAAACTCTGATTACAGTATGACTTCGTATACAGTATGTATCCTGTGTTTGATTCTATTCATCTCTGTAATAGTAATATTATGTCAAAAACAAAAGTAAATATTTTATTATAATCAGTATTAATAAAATGGAAAACTTAAGTAATCAATGTGGAAAACCATTCAACTCACTACAATACTGTTTTGGTAATAAAACAGACTCTAGTCTAATGTTTGGTCATGGACTCTTGAACGATTCAAGAGCCGCCCAAGTATATGCTGCTAATTATTGTAGTAAGAATTGGAATCAAATATGTGAAATTTCAAGTATGGATGATGATACGAATGTTGTTAATCTAGTGAAACCAAATGTATCAAGAAGATTGTCACGAGGAGAAATTCTTGTTCGTAACACAGCAATTACGAAATATATGGTAGGTGTATCTGGTGCAGTCAAGAAACAAGAATATTTACATCCACAGGATTCTACTTCACCGATTATTACATACTGGTCGTCAACGAATGAATTATACCCAATGCATATGGAGTTCACTATTAATCCGTTTAACATCGATTCCGATCCTGTTATGAATAAGATACTAGAAAAACCATATATTGCTATGGATATATTACAAGGTATACATAAGAACATGAAGAGAACAAATAAACTAGGACAATTGAATGGTACTAAACTTGGAAACTTTTTTATGAAACATTTCTAAATTTTCCGGAAAAAAATGATTTTATATGTTAACATTATAAGAAATTTTAACATTAACGAGAAATTATATTTCGAAAGAAATAAATGAACGTTTTAAGAGCAGTGAACAAAGGAACAGGTCGTGGACGACAACCTTCGGGACGTGGACGTGGACAACCTCAACCTTCGGGACGTGGACGTGGACAACCTCAACCTTCGAGACGTGGACGTGGACAACCTTCGGGACGTGGACAACCCCAACCCTCGAGACAGAGTGTACCAAGTCAGGTAGAACCTTTTAGTGACATTACAGATGTTGAACGTCCAATGATGGTCGAAGATGACATACCAGAAGACGAGGAGGATAATTTCTCACGACAACCGAATCGTCCCAGAAGACAAACAAAACTTTTGGATCGTGATGGTAATGTCACTGAGTTACCACCCGTAAATAGACAGAAGTATAACTTTACTCCTTCTTCGAAGGAAACCAGATTTTACAAGTCGGTTATACCATGGATGAGAAATAAAAGAAACGATGGTATATTTATACTATCGATTGGTGGTACAGATATATCACCTTATTTGGTAAAGGAAGTTCCAAGTGTAAAGTACACTGTTAGACATAATGGTCAAACATTTTATCGTGCAAGTGACAAATTTAGACAATTAATGGTCGACTTTAGGTTTAAAAGAAGTCAAGTAGATGATGTTCTTTATGTAACCACACCTAATGGTGTATTAAAATTTAAGGTAGGATATTTGTTCGGTAATAGACTTACAGTTCAAAATGAACGTATATTTTCAGACGAGATGAAATTCTTTAATGACGGCTTGGAGACACAATACTCAAGAATCTTAAAAATCAAAGATGAAGCAATTGATGAAGATGTGAAGCGTGCAGGTATCAGTGTTTTATCCAAAGCATTACATGGTGTTGCACCCAATGTAATGTCATATGGAATATATGATACAATTGTGAAACGTGATACATCTTACATTATAAATGTAATAGATACATTAGTAGCAAAAAGTTCAAATGTGAATGATTTTCTTGAGTATCTAGGTAATATAGTGATATTTATCACCACCATCAATTTCTCTAGTGTGTTTAGAGAGCGATTGAGAGAAGAGTATTATTTACCGGAGATATTGGCAAACTTACCTCTGTCGGAAAAAATACCAGAAATTTATGATAGAAACTTAACTGGTAGAGACGAAGAAATACGTAGAATGGATGAGATAATAGAAGAATCTTTAAAAATATTTGTGTATCGTTTACTTGTCTTGATATATGTGAGACGTAACCCAACAGAAAGGATCGAAAGTGGTACTGTTAATTATAGTATAACACCTAGTATCTCAAATTTGTTTAACACAATGAGTGATTGGAAGTCAAACTGTGTAAATGAAAATAATATACCAGATAATGAAATTGTATTATATAAAGATGAAGATGAACGAGTGTATTGTTTGTCTATACCAGAAGTATCAAGGTCAATCAGTGAAGGCAACAAAATAAATATACACTCTGGTAAAGAATATTCTAAAGAATTTGTAGAGTACATCAATAAGTATTACACGGTAGTAGAAAAGGAGACACCACAAGATGAGGATGATGTTAGTGAACTTGTTGAAGATATGGAAGACCTGAAGGTAGATAGTGATTTAGATATAGAAGATTTGTTTGCAGACTTGACAATGAGTGAAGAAGAAAATGTCAATGTCAACAGGGAGGTTCAAGAAGAGGAAAAATATCCGGAATCAGATTCAGATAATGATGAGGAGATGGTAGATGTTTCGGAAAACACTGTAAATGTAAGTAATAAAAAAGAATGTCAAGTATGTAAAAAAATGTTTACCACGACAGGTGCATATAAGACAATAAATGATAAATCAGAATTGGTAGAGTACTGTTCTATGGAATGTTTTAATAAGTAAATTAAAGATAAACACAGTAATATAAATTAATAATGGATAAGTACGATACTATATATAACATAGAAACAATAAATATAATCAAAGATGAAATTTATGATTACATAGATAAGTCGGGGTATCCCTTATGTGAATATCTTTATTATGAAGATATAGAGAGGTTTGTGAAGTGGATGTTTGAAAATTGTTTAGTTTAATTATAATAAGACAATTGTCTTATTATAAGTTATTTCAAATATACATCATAGACCTCATTATGTCACAAAGACTCTCTTCCTTTATACATTTATCTATTATATTTTTTGTTAGTGTTAATGGTAACACAACCCGACTTTTCATTTCAAATGATGTTTCAAATGGTAGACCTCCACTATCATCTTGCATAGAAATGATGAAATTTATCTTGTTTGTGATATCTTTTAATGTTTTTTCAATCGTTCTTACACCTTTATCACCTGATTTGGTTACTTTTTCTACCAGATATCTACATACTTGCTTATCTATCGTAATGTCGTTTTCTTTCATACCACAATTTTTAAGAGATTTTGGTAACACGTATTGTTGAACAATTTCAACTTTTTCGGTAGTCGAATAACCATCAACATCTACCACCCAAAGTCTATCTGTGAGAACACTATCAGACGGTAATTGATTCATTGAACTAACAAACCATATTCTCGACAAATCAATAGGAATATCAGTACCTATAAAGTTATCTGTAAAATCAGTATTCTGTGAAGGGTCTATAATATGAATCAATGCGTTCTTAACTTCACGATTTTCAGATATCTTATCAAGTTCATCCATAAATATGACACCGTTTTTATGACCTAGTTTTTTGAGAGATTTAACAATTACACCTGGTTGTGCACCAATATACGTATAGTCATGACCTTTGAGAAAATCGGATTTATCAACACCACCAAACGATATCTGTGTAAAACCACAATCAAGAATTTCAGATATCAGGCGTGCTATACATGTTTTTCCAACACCCGGAGGACCATTTAGACCTAGATTTGTTTGGATCATGTCTGGATTTCTGAGTTTCGTATTAATAAACAACAGAATTTGTTCTTTTGCTTTTTTCATTCCATATAATACAGAATCTAACTTTGTCTTTGCTTTTCGTATTGTTATGTTTATATTGTCAGATAGTAATTTAGTGTCTTTAATCAGATCGTGGGGGATATCTAATACCCAATTTAACCAATGTTTCAACTTAGGTAATTCGTCAGAATGTGAACTTAAATCTTTAAAGTCTTCATATCGTTTGTATATTATTTTCTTTACATTCTTTGAAGACCTAAGGTTGAGAATTCTAAACTTCATGTTAGTATTATTATCTGTTGACTTGAGTTCTTCCTCCTCTTTTTTCATTCTTTCTAATTCTGATATCGATAGTTTATCTGTGTATATAGAATTTTCTGTGTAATTTTTTATCATATTAATAAGATTAGTACGAAAATCCAACCATTCTATCGTATTGGGGTACATGTTCTTATAAATTTCATAATGTTGGCACAATTTTACCTTATCGGATAATAACATAGGAGTTTTAAGTATTTTAATTATGTCTGGTTCCGATTCTTTTATTTCGTTTTCAACTTCTAGTAATGGTTCTAGTATATCTCCTGATATATTATCTTTTAGGAGTGCCCTTAATGATAGTTCTTCCTCATCACTATCCTCGTCATCATCCTCATCACTATCCTCGTCATCATCCTCATCACTATCCTCGTCATCATCCTCATCACTATCCTCGTCATCATCCTCACTATCACTATCAACTACGATATCTCTACCAGTTGGTTCTATATGTTCTAATTTCTGTTTTTTACAACTAACATAAACATCAGGTGAAGAGACGACTGGAGTATTGTCAACAATCGTTATATTGTCATCATGTGACGAATTATGTTCTAGTTTTTGTTTTTTACAACTAATATAAACATCAGGCGAAGAGACAGTGGTTGGAGTATCATCAGGTGAATAGACAGTGGTTGGAGTATCATCAGGTGAATAGACAGTGGTTGGAGTATCATCAGGTGAAGAGACGGTGGTTTGAGTATCATCAGATGAAGAGACGGTGGTTTGAGTATCATCAGGTGAAGAGACGGTGGTTTGAGTATCATTAGGTGATGAATTATGTTTTATTTTCTGTTTTTTACAACTCCTATTATTATTTTTGTTTATATCTTTTCTTATTTTTGGAGGCATTATTTATAAGAAGATGACTGATGTTTAAATACCGTTTTCTTTGAATAAAAAATTATCTATATTATTATTTGAAATACTGTCAAACATATTACGAATACTGTATCGAATATTTTCCTTAAATTCATCATCTAGTTTACTGACGTCATCTTTCGTGATCTTATCATCTTCTTTTATATCAAATATGTCATTTGCATTCGGAGTATACTTGTTTTCCTCCTTTATCATTCTACATAGAGTTTTACGAATCTTTAATTTATTAGAAATCATCAGTATATTATTACATAGTGTTTTTAGTTCAAGATTGATTACATCATATTGGTCTGAATAAGTCTTATAATCATCCCTGTATGTATTATCGTTAAATATATCAAAATATATACGTCTAAAGTTTTCAATTAAGTATGGTAATAAGTTATCTTGAAACGATTCAGATATATTAGATAATCTATTATCTAACTTCCAATATTTTTTACCCGTGTCGTCGATATTTGATAGTGTATAAAAGTTAAAAGGATCATCTTTCTTATTAAGTGTAAATGGAACAAAAATAATATTACGTTCCATACCACACAGTATACGTGATATAACACTTTTAAACGACCATATATGTGTACTATAATTACACAGAGAACTAATGATTTTTTCCATATTAAATACACCGTTGTTATTCTGTTCATATAATGTATCACATAATGATTCATAGTAATATAATTCAGTAGTGTCAAATTTAACATCCAAATAACATCTGTGATATATCATTCGACTTTCTATTGTTAATAATGCATTTTGAGTTATCATAATGTCACTATCATGTGGAGTGTAACCTCTTAGGTTTAAGACTGCTTTATACATTTGTAAATGTTCACGTAATATTTTCATGTAATCTTCATATGTTGTAATGTTCATAAGGTATAATCTGAGTTGTTTCAAGTCGTTCATTGCTTTATAAAATGATGTATTCGTTCTGAATGCTTTTACTCTTGTTTCTATTACATTATTAACTTCGTTTATAGATGTTGTATTAATTTCATTTACAGACGGGGTTATTTCATTATCAATTATTTCATTAACGGTATTTGTTTCAATACTTTCCTCTATGCGGTCTATATGGTCTATATGTTGATTTTCATTGTCTATCACCTTTTCGTTTGTATCTAAATTAATATCTGTGTTATTTCTTATTATTTTCTCATATATTTCTGACTTTGCACGTAGATACTCGTTTTTTAATCTTAATTCATATTCTACTTTGTCGGTTGTCATCTGTCTTGTTTGTTGTTCTAATTGAGTCTTTTGTTGTTCTAATTGAGTCTTTTGTTGTTCTAATTGAGTCTTTTGTTGTTCTAATTGAGTCTTTTGTTGTTCTAATTGAGTCTTTTGTTGTTCTAATTGAGTCTTTTGTTGTTCTATTAGTGTGGTGTCTATACTTGTCCGTGTTTCCTGATGTCTTCTCTCTTTACCACAGTTGTGTTTTTCAATCTGTTTGATACTTTTACAACTGTATGAACACAATTCACAAGTGAATGTTATATTTTTATATTTGGAACACCATTTAACTTTCTGGTGATAATTATATTTTTGTACAGTTTCATATTCTGTATCACAATATTTACAGTAATAGTCCGACATATTCTTATATAACTACATATTAGTTATATAAATAACATAATTAATTTAATTTAATATCTTCGTATGATGTTATAAGTACTGCAAGTATTGCCAATATGATACCTACTGTCTGATTTCTCGATGGTCGTTCTTTGTACAATACAATAGCGATAGTTGTGATGATGATAATGTTTAAGGATTGCCATAAACTGTTCGTGACTGCAACAGAAGGTGCATTCGTCAGAATATATGCGAGTAATAGTGCAACAAGAGCATATATAACCATTGCACCTATTAAATTATATGTTTGATTTTCATTACGCCACTTGATGATTAGATTCACGGCCCATGCTTCCATCAACACAAGCATAATGATATATAATATAGTTTTCAACATTTATATTATATCTAAATTAAATTTTACTTGTTTTATAATCAAGTATATTAGTCAATCCCTTTTTTCGTTTTCTATCCTGTGTAAATACTAATTCTTTACGTCTATTTCCATTCTTTTTCCATACTTTGTAACGGTCAGGAAAGAATTCGTGAATATATAAATCCTCACCTTGTTTTTCGAGTAGACTTACATTTTCTGGTTTACCAGATGGTGGTTTATGACCGTACATATATATACCTCTCCAAATAAACCCTTTGTTGTTTGGTTGGTTTTTAACTTTATCCTTAATATGTTGAGGTATATATTGACATGTTTTCAGATAATACCTGTATGTTTGTTGCATTTCTCTTTCATTCTTATAAAAAGATTTATTTGCTTTATACTCCGCTTTTCTTCTTGCTTCATATAAATCTTTGTCACGTTGTTTTTGTTCGTTATTTGCTTGTTTTTTCAATGTCTTGTGTTGTGATTTTGAATTGATGTCTTGTAAGTTTGAATTGTATATATCGTTTATGACAGTATCCAATTCACCTTTATCTATATTGTCTAGTTTAACTTCTAATTCTTTGATTTTGTCCAGTCTTTCTGATATCTTTGTATTCAATTTATTAACTTGTTCTTTATTGTACTCAACTTCACCTACTTTGTGTCTGAAACGATTAATAGTGTTGTCATCGTTTGTATTTAGATTTTTCAATCTTTTTATTTCTAATAGAGTTTCATTGTATAATATTCGTCTCTTCTTATCCATTTATAACTATATGTTATTAACTTTAAATTAACAACTTCTCTTTTATGTCTTCTTCAGCTACTTCCAAAATATCGTTGAATTTTTTGTATTCATCCCTCATAAATTCTCTTGTTAATCCTGACATGATTATTTTACCACTATGAAAGACTAGGAAGGTGATATATCGATTAGACTTTAATTTATTTTCACGTTCTTTATTAGATAATTCGGACAGATAATCATTATAAGTAACTGTTTCTTCTGTGAATGAATTTGTTTCATTTATCGTTATTTTTTTGACTTGCATATCTTTAATGTCATTTTTGAGTTTCATTTTGATATTAACAGCTGTATATCCAAAAGATGTCTCGAGAATACAATGATAATCCATATGTTTATACATGTATTCGTTCAACTTATCTCTATCAATAGTGAAGCCCACGTCAAAATCAATATTTCTCATCGAAGGAATGATATAGGTATAAAACTGGTCGTCTAGAGTATTTTTATAAGTAAATGTATTAGTCTTTTTTATAATGTTCCAAATGTACTTTACCACATCTACACTGTCTGTGTTAAACTTACAACCAGTCATTTGGAATGTTCCATTTCTACATATCTTAATATTAATTGGTTTAGACAGAATAATGACCAATGTTATGGAATTTCTAAACCATTTTTTATTTTTTGATTGTTTTAAATCAACACCTCTTAATTTGTCTTGATATTTAACAGTTATAATTGAACCATAATCCACTTTTGTTGTTTGTTGTTCTTTATGGTCTTTCTTCTTTCTACCTCGTTTTTTCTGCTTTATTGTGTAGTCTGTAATAGGTATCAATGAATATAATTTATCAATATCAATAAATATATTCGAAAACGTGGTAAATGTTTTAGTGGAAACTGGAATTGTTTCGAAATCGGTATTTTTCATTTATTAAGTTATACTATTCTGTGTATATAATTTCAATTTTATTAATTATTTAAAGTTGTCTGTTACTTTCTAAAAATATGCCTAAAAAATCAAAAGATTATAATATCGTTAAAGTTCCATTGAAAAGTATAAATATAAATGGTAATAAACAAATCTTTCCTCGTGTTCCTAGATTATATCTAGAGTTGATAGAAAATAAAGATAAAATACATCAAGATTTTGTAGGTAAAGAGTGGGTCCCACGTAAAATACCAGAGGAAATGTACATAGATAATTTTTATAGACAAGGTGATAATGACCATAACAATGATGCATATGAATCTACTGATATATCTGATATATCTGATACTGATGACTTTTCAGAGTCTGACGCAGATTCAGATGTAAATAGAGATAAGAATGATGATATGTCTGATGATTCTAGTGATATATCGAGTCGTCTTAAAGATTTACTCGACGATAAAAGGGATGATGAGTATTTTTCTCAGTCGAGTGTTTCTGATAAGTATAGTCAAAGAAGAGATAAACATGGAACACCTATTGACCGTGAACCTCCTACATTAAGTGAATTAAAAGAATCCGGAGGATATGTTCCGCAACAAGAGTTTGTTAATTTAGACCAATATAATAACAATGAAACTGTTATTCAAGATGAGGATGAACAGAAACGAGAAATATTATTCAAATTTGATTTACTTCGAAAATCCTATCCAGCATCATTTATTCCAGAATATAATATTCATACTGATCTCACTATATTGAAACGTTCTTATCAGGATAATGTTCGTAGATTATCACTTGACTCATCTGTTGAAAATTATAAAACATATCTTATATATGGTTTTATGGCATGTGAATTCTTGTTTGGAAATTATTTCGGTTTCGATATGAAAGGTTTTACTCAACAACAGATAACGTCTATGAGCTCATATGAAAAATTATTAATAGAATTAGGAGAGAAGAATTATGTCCCTGAAGGTAGTAAATGGCCGGTTGAACTTCGTCTCGTATTCTTGATACTTATGAATACTGCGTTCTTCATTGTATCGAGGTCTATTATGAAAAAGACGGGTTCTAATATAATGGGTATGATGAATAAAATGTCAGAAAATGTAAAAACTAAACCAAAACGGTCAATGAAAGGACCAACAGTTAATTTAGATGATATATAAATAACTATCTAAAAATAAGGGACTTTAAGTAAAAATGAACACTATCAATAATTTTATTGTTTCGCTCGTGAAAGAAGTATGTGACCAGGATGTATCGGAATTGTTGTTGAGTAAAAAGAAACAACAACGTCTAAAAACACTTGTTACCAAGTATCAAGATAAAACTGTTAAAGACCCAAATGTCCCTAAACGTCCTATGTCATCATACATGTTCTTCTGTAACAAAAATAGGGAAATCGTTAGAAAGGAATTAGGAGACGATAGTACTATGATTTCGGTAACAAAGGAATTAGGTAATAGATGGAAGGAAGTTAAAAAGAATAAAACTGAATTCGCCAAATATACAAAACTTGCACAGAATGATAAGGAGAGACATCAAAAGGAAATGGAAGTATATTTAGTCAACAACAAGTCAAACCCTATAGCCCAAAAATTAAACAAAAAGAAGAATACACCGAAACATTCAAAGAGTGCATACTTGTTCTTCTGTGAAAAATACAGACCTCTAGTTAAATCGGAACACCCGGACATGTCTGCAACCGATGTGACAAAGGAATTGGGTAAACTCTGGAATGAAATGAAAAATGACAAGAGTAAAGCAAAAGAACTTAAAACATATCAAACAAAATCACAAAAAGATAAAGAAAGATACTTGAAAGAAAAGGAACAAATGGAAAGTCAAACAGAGGAAGTAGTCGAAGAAGTAGTTGAGGAAGAGGTCGAAGAAGTAGTTGAAGAAGTAGTTGAAGAAGTAGTTGAAGAAGTAGTTGAAGAAAAACCCAAACCTAAACCTAAATCTAAATCTAAACCCAAACGTGCACCTAAAAAGAGTAAGAAGTGAGATTGAATTTAATTAGTTGTTAGATTATATATTACTCGATAATATACAATCAAACTTAATATATTTATTATATAGTATATGTATTCATATTATTAGTATGTTTATAACCTTCGTCATCGTGAATTTTCCTTCTGTTTAACTTCCTAGTAATATTAGACATCATATCAACACGAAAATCCATATTATCATCTTGATATTTTTTATTTATGTTATCACGAAAACTAGTCGAATCGTCTCTATTTAACAGTCCAACACCCTTCTTATATGGTCCGGTAGAATCTGCAAAATCAACCGTATCAATATGACTTCTAATCAAATAATTCGCTTTTCTAATACAATTTACATCATCATAGTAATATTTAATAGTATTCGAATTTTTATCAAAAAAATACCGGTCGTTACTTCCACTTCCGGATAATCTGGGATCATATATATCATCAATATCTACTTGTTTCTGACATTCCTTTGTAAATATATCCGTTTTATCTTCTGGTTCCTCTTTATGATATGTTACTATATATTTCTGTTTATCTTTGTCAAATTTTGTTGTTTTATGTGTCTCGTCAAAAGAATGACTACCACCGAAGTTAAAATCAATGGGTTCAATCATTTCTTCATTAATAGTTAATCCTGAACCAATGTTCGTAGTAATTGATTTTCCACATTTACTCGAATTATCCTTTAAATCGAATCTTACTTTCTTAACGGATTTACCTTTACTATTTACCTCATATAAAGGTTCATTACTTGTTGGTAAGTCTAGAACTCTTTCAGAATAAAGGAATGGTTCGATTGTATCATCTTTTCTAACGATATTACCAGATATACCATCATAATTTACAGGTGGTTGATTTATTACCGACTGTCTAGAATTTATATCATCATTCCATACATCATCGTATAATCCCGGTACCATACGTGGTTGGTCTAAAACTTTCGGATTACCTCTGAATGGTTGTGATTGTCTTTGTGGTTGTGATTGTGGTTGTGATTGTGGTTGTGGTTGTCTTGTACATGGTTTAGGTAGACCATCAATTATAACATCCGTGTTAGGTTTAACATTTATATTTTCCATTTTATTATAAGGTTCGTTATTTTTTTGTATAAAGTAAATAACTATCAATAAGAATATCGATAACATAATGACTTTATTCGTATCCCTATAGTCTATCAAATACAATATAACAATAATGAATAACAAAGCTCTCGTAATAGAGTTAAATTTTTGTTCGTTTGACATATCATCAAGAGGAAGTAGTCTATAGTCGTTACATAGACAGGATATATCATTTAACCATACTTTTTCTTTACAATGATAGGACATTTATTTTAGTATAATTATAATTTAAATTGAAATTATTAATACTTTAATACAACTCTTATAAATGACATCCAATAAATATAAATTTACTATAACTGGTGTAAATTTGGAAAAGATTAGTAAAAAGTTCAATATTGATATATCTCTTAACAACAAAACATTGTTAACAGAATTAGACGATAATGCAACCGAAACTATATCATTTCTAGATGAGACAAAGAGATTACATAACTGTTCAAACATTTCAAAGTTGGATGATATATCCAAACAATATAACTGTTTTTGGTGTCGTTATCAATTCATTTCAGTACCTATACAATGTCCTATTAAATTTATACCAACACAAATTCAACGAACAATACTGTCTCATAACAAGAATTACGTATTAAAGGAAAATATAAACAGACATAATGCAGACTTGGATGAAGATGATACGTTATCATTGTCAAATGATAAATCGTACTATGAAACAGATGGTATATTCTGTTCTTTTAATTGTTGTCAAGCATGGATAAATGATAATAAACATAAGAGTGAATATGACAATTCAACTTATCTACTAAGAAAGATGTACAAAGATATGACAGGTAATGTTATTGATAATATTAAACCATCTCCTGATTGGAGATTGTTAACTGATTATGGTGGTAACTTAACAATTGATGAGTTTAGAAATAATTTTACTAAATTTGACTATATATTTCATGGAACTATTTTATCAAATGTGTTATATAATCCTTACAATTATATATACGAAAGTAAACTCAAATTCTAATTAGTAGTTCATTCTACATTCCGTGATAACAGGACGACGTTCATTTAACTTTATTTTAGAATGTTGTCGTAATCTTTCCGGATTGAAATCACCATATAATGTATTCCAAACTGAAGTCGTTCTATAAAAGTTATTGAGACCAAATTCAGTATTTAATTCACTCACTAATGTATCTACAACTTTACTTATTAAATCAGACATTTGATATTGGTTACTATCAAATTCAGAATCCATAATATACTTACTGTTCATATCGGAAACTATAGGTGAATAGTTTTCATATGTTGTATTCATTAAATCGACTATATCATCATCTGGAACAATAATAGACCTATTCTGTGGATCCAAACCCTTTGTACGTTGGGTGACGAGTGATGATATGATTCTAACCGTTTTTTTCGTGAAGAACTGTCTTCTCACAGGATTTGAGTAGTTTACGAAACCAATATGTTTCATATGAATATCTTGTCTTACCGGAGTATTGTCGTCTTCCATTTTATTATATAATTTTAAACTTAAAGTATAAAAAATATTTTAGAAATGGAATTGCATAAAACTGTATTATTTTATAGTAAATATTCTCAATCTTCGAATAATCTATTTAAGTTAATCAATACCTGTGGTATTAAAATTCAGGAGATAATTGGTTATAGACTCATATCTGTAGACAGCAAAACAGTCAGAAAACAACTTCTGAATAATCGTGATATTACTGTTAATCACGTTCCGTGTTTGATTAAAATATTTAACAATGGCACGGTTGAACAATACAATTATAAGGAGTTATATGAATTAATTGAATACACTATAAAATTACATAAGGAAGAATTACTGAAACAACAAACCCCACTACCTGTAGTCAAAACTCCGGTAAAAGAACCTCCCGTGGCGACACAGAATGAAACATCCTCGGAATCTGAGATCGAAGAAATTATAGTTAAACCGAAAAAGAAACCGAAAAAGAAAAAGAAGGAAGTCAAAGAGAAAGTTATATCAGATAAAAAAAAAATAACTACAATAGTCAGTGACGATGAACCAGAAACTGAGTCTGAAGTTGAAAATACAGTAGAATCTGTCGATACACATACTGAAAAACTGACTGCGAATAAACAAAAATCAAATGATTTGATGTCTGTTGCAATGGAATTACAGAAACAAAGAGAATCATTAGATGATACTACCAGTAACAACCAAAAAATAACAACACGTATGGGTCCTATATAATATTATGTATATGTGAGAATTTTATATGCCTGTAACTGACATAACACATCTGCCAAGTCATCCTTCTTTTTTGTTTTTTTCATGTTATCGAGTGTTTCCTGATCATCTCTTATCGTGAAAATATGCATTGCCTTTTGTATACACCACTTTTTACGTTTTGGTTTAGTCATTGACTTGTATCGAATACCTTTCTTTGATTTCACTTCTACTTTTTCTGCACCTAATACCTGTGTCTTATGATATGCAGGAAATTCTATTAATTCCTTATCTCGTCCATATTTACAAGCAAAATAAGACCAACAATGTTGTCCTAAACGAATTGCCATTATATTATTTTGTACACCAAATGCCATTTGTTTTTCTATGATGATTTTCTGACATTTATCCCAGTAATCAGAAAATTCGTCTAATACATCCGTCATGTTATAGTAATATTCTGGATTTATAATAGTATTATTTTCTACATTCTTTGTCAAGTCAACATTTTTATATAGAATAACTTTACCATTGGTACATATTCTGTCTATAATTGGTTTAAACTCGTCTGTAGGAGTTCCATCTATATTATATCTAGATTTATGGTCAGGTGTATTCTCTAACTCGTTAAACAAAGATGTATCAAATTCTTCAATATAGAATGCAAAATTCTTTTTCCCAATATCAAAACTTGCAACATGAATAACCGACATTTATACTGAGAATTACTGTGTTTAAATATATATACAATTGTATATATAATTAGAATCTACACGAATTACCAAATAAGAAACTCTTATATACATTACAAGGTGAATCACATTTATCTACGGATTTATCAGAACACCATTCTTTTAATACTTCCTTATCACTCTCTGATAATGGTTTATTTAAACCATTCATCAAATCCTTCATTTCTGAAGACCATTTATGTAAGGTCTGAATAGCTTCTGCCCAATCAGTTGGTGTAATTATCTGATGTTTTTTACCACTTCCAAATTCTACATAATAATTGTTTTCGATAATGTTCTTAGATGCTTCCTTTAGAGCAGATTCGTTAAAATCTACCTTATTTAATAGTAATTTACGATTATTGTCCGTTAAAAATCCCATTTCGAATGCAGATTTTATTGATGCCCTTGCAGAACCGAAAGAACCCATACTAAGTAGAGATTTTGTCAATTCTTCTATCACTTTATCCATTTTCAATTCAAGTCTATATTTTACTATTAATACGATATTTATATTTCCTTTCTTTTTCTCTATACAGTAATTTGATGCTAATATGAAGAAATCTGCTGTGTCTTTATCTATTCGTTTTAATATATTATGAATCGTATCTTTTTTACAAACGTTCATATTTATTATACTATTTATATTTTCGATGTAAATATTTAATACACATAACAATTAAAATCACAATAATCATATATAATACATAAGGTAACAAGTAAATTACAGTAAATCCTGGTTGAAATTGTTTGTCCAACTTTAATAATTTAACACCTTTTATACACATACTTGCAGTCAATTCACCCATATTATTTTTCCATCCAAGTTTCTGACTGTCAGTGGAAGGAAATGTTTGGAATACAAGTGGTTTATAATATCTATATACTGAAATATTAGGTACGGTATAAATCGATGTATCGACGCCAAGTGAGTTCTTATCACCTTTGAAATTATCAAAATAATCATATATGTTCCTCATCGCATGTGAATCGTAAAACATTACATGAGTCATACCGATCATATTATATAATGATTTATTGTGATAGGAAGTCAGTGTAGACAAAGTTGGGATTGTGAAGTTACATAATCCATATACATTAGGTTGTTCATTTAGTATGAATTTCGTTATTTCATTCTTGTCCTCTATTTGAATAGGGTTATCAAGTTCGAAATCATCTTCCAAATACAAAATTCGCCTAATTCCATTTTGTAATGCATCTTTGAATATGAATTTCTGAATATTTAGTAAATCATTATTCACTGACATACTTATGGGACATTGTTTATATCCCTTGTTGAATACTAACTTAACATACTTGGTAGGTCTTAATATTTGTATATTCTTGAGAACACTTGGTAATCTGTGTGGATTTTCACCACAACATAATACAATATATGTACAGTCACAAACTGTGTCAAAAATGGTATTATCTAATTCTATTGTTTCGATTTTGTATACACAATTTTCCATTTATTCTATTAAATATTTTTTTTATTAGTTAAACCTTATATACTTGTTAAGTTCAACTACTAATTCTTTCTTCTTCATACGTTTTCCATTTTTACTAAGAGTCAAACCGACTGCCTTTGACAGATGATGCAGAGTGATAAGAGGATTTTTGTTTAATTCTTTGTAAATATCCCTCAATATCATATTACGATCTCCTCTAGGTATTCTAGCTTGGAAGTTTTCGTTACTTTGTCTTTCAAGGTAGAATATTTTTGGTTTCTTTTCACATTTAAATGTTGTAGCAGAACGTTCCCGTGGTGATTTACATTTTTTGTAACATTTACCATTGTTCATTCGTTCTTTATTACTCTTACCACATGGTTTGGTATTGGATACCATAACAAATTGTTCTTCGACACTTTGTCGTTTACCGTTTAGTATAATAAAACGTGAGTTGTCTTTGCGTTCGTACACTTTGTAATTGCGACCATTAAGAGTTGCAAACCTATACATTTATTACTTAAAATATAATTTAAAATATAAAAAATGAGTTGTTTATTTAATAGTCTATCCTATTTTCTCGATGAAGATACTAATACTATCCGTCAAACTATCTGTGATTATCTGGGTTCAAATAAACCAATCATGGATGGTATAGAAACAAAACAAATATTATTACTTTCCGATGGAGATAATTATGTCAATCATATGAGACGCACGTCAACCTGGGGAGGTGCAATAGAAATTCAGGCTGCATGTAATATATGGAATATGGACATCAATGTTATAAACATTCGTGATAATACAATTAAGAAGATAATTGAATTTAAACCAGTATGTGGTGAATCATTGAAACAGATAACTATCACGTGGAATGGTGGCCATTATGAACCAGTTAGACAGTAATTATATTTAAATAGTAGAATATCTAGTAATAAATGTCGAGTATAAATACTGAATTGGCTTATCGAGTATTATCAACATTCGTAGTTGATTTATCGGAAATATTTGCAGAAAAACATAGACCACTTAAATTGTATCAACATCTAATAGAAAAGACAAATAAAGAACATGAATTGGTCGTAAAAAAACATGTATCAGCATTCCAGACATTCTGTGAAAAGAATAAGGATTCAATATTAAATAAGGATAAACTTGTAGAACCTGTGATTTCGTATTCAGAACGTGTATATATAGATATGAATGAGATATTTGATATTAATGATGATAAGAATACTGAAAATATTATATGGAAACATTTACTGACTATACTTGGTGTAATTATACCAGAGTCAGGTGCGAAGGAGATTTTAAACAGTAACAAAGGAACAACAGAAGGTGGATTTCTCGGTGAGTTGGTATCTACTATAGAACAAAATATTGATAAGGATAAAATGGATAATCCGATGGAAGCTGTTGGTGCCATTTTACAATCAGGTGTAATGAACGATTTGATTAACAATTTGGGTAATGCGATAAAGAATGGTGATATGAATCTAGGTACATTATCTTCTGAAACACAGAGATTCAGTGAAAATGGAACACTTGAGAGTGAGACAGACCAGTTGATAGAAACGAAAGAACAACAAGAACCTGATTTTTCACAGATTATGCAAGGTGCAATGAACCTACTAGGTAATATGGATATGTCACAACTAAACACGAATAAATAGATGATAATATATCTCCCAAGATATATTACAATGCAAATTCGAGAATTATCAATGTAACTGATGCTATACATTTTGTTACAAACACCGTTCTTACTAACCATTTACGTTTTTTGTATTTTTCATGTAATCGTTCAAATAAACTTGGTTTCTTTTCTATTCTTTTCCTTCGTCTCTTTCTTTTTTTTTTCCTTCGTCTATTCATAGTTACTTCAGGTTGTATCTTCACAGACATTTAATTGTTATCTTTAATTATTTAAGTAGTTGCAAAGAAGTTAATTCTATTTCTCTTGATTTGAGTATTAACAGGTGTATCTTTTATAATATGTATATATTCTAATAGTTTTTCGGAAACGACTATCTGTTCAGAGAATTCTATACTGTCTAGTTCTTTTATAATCTTCATTTGTATTACATCATTTATGTTAATACTATCTATATCGATAGTCATAATTCCTGATAATATATTGTTTGTCAATTCTTCGTTATAAATAAAGGATGTTGGAGAGTAACCATCCGAATTATTCCCATATTGAGGAGATGTTGGTATATCGTCATCATAATCATATTGAGGAGATGTTGGTATATCGTCATCATATTGAGGAGATGTTGGTATATCGTCATCATACTGTGGAGATGTTGGTATATTGTCATCATATTGTGGAGATGTAGGCATATACTGTGGAGATGTTGGTATATACTGTGGAGATGTAGGCATATACTGTGGAGAAGTAACAGGAACATACTCTGGAGAAGTAGGTATGTATTCTGGAGAACTATGTATATCAGAAACAACAGTATTAGATAAGATAATTTCCGATACAAGTGAAAACTCTACATCGTCAAATTTAGTAGCAATCATTAATTCTTTGTTGAAATTATTAATCCTATTTAGTAAGTTGATGATAGCAGAAATGACACAATCCGTAGAGTTATTATTCGTATATTTTATACAACTAAGTTCAGATGAATTCATAAGTTCGATACTTCCTAACACACTTCTCAAATCAAATAGACTCTTATGTTTAATAAGTTTAAGTAGAAAGTAAAAAATTATAGATATTCTTTTCCATATGATATCGATAACGTCATCTGAGAACTCTATATTTTTGGTTGATATACATGATTTGACAATGGCGTCAAAATAATCGGGAGATTTGTTCTCATCTGATAAATTCTCTACATTATCTACTATATACGAACAAGGTTGATATATTATATCAAGAATAAGAGCGACCAGTTCTGGAGTTAAATCGATATTCTGACTTTTCCTTTTTACATAGTTGTAGATAATTGTAATCACGTTACATATATCATTTACTCTCATTTTTAACCAACTATTCATGAATGGGTCAACTTTTAGCAACGATTGTAATTGTTGTGGATTAAAATTACTAAGTGTCTTATCATCCATGTTATTTTTTTCCTTTTCACGAATGGAATTTAGAATATCAACTGTAATTACATCATTAACGACCTTCCCGTTTGACGTTTCGTTAAATACTAATTCATTGTCACCCGTTGCAAGTAATAACACACGTAGTCGTTTTGTGTTGAATTTTAAATTTATGGCTTTCGTAAGTAATTCTCTCTTTTTGTTATCTGTATGATCTTTCATTATTAATTTATAGCGTTTTTCTATTGTAGTAGGTAATACAAAATCATCTATGTTGTTGATTTGTTTATCTGTATCTCTTAAAATATGTTTGTATGATTTTTCAAAACTAACATCCGTAAGTTTATGAATCAACATTACATATAAATAATGAATGATACTTGGAAATAATTTCCCTTTTACCTTCATTAAGTTATCTTGAATCACATATGGTGATAATTCTACAAATTTCTTATACTTTTCTGGTGTATTCTTATAATGTGGATATATGAGTATTGGGTCATTGTTCACAGGTACATACTGTTGTGATGTATCATCTTCAGTCTTTATTTCCATGTTCACAGCCTCTAGAATATCATACTCTGATGGTATGGGTGGTAATGTCTCTAACCTTGTTTTTATTTCTGTTACCAATGATTGTGGAAGTTTATTTTTTGTATACATCTCGTATACTTTATCAATCAATTCATAATACTTAACTGGATCTGTCGTTCTTCGTCTGTTGTTCTTTATAATTTGATACTGTGTATATGGTAGTTCTGGTTTAGATTGTTTTATTTTACTATCAGTATATGCGTCAAATATCATGTCCTTTACCTGTCGTAATATTCTGTTTTTCATTATCGGCAATTCAACCTTACGAATAATTACTGCTATTTTAGACGGATGTTTTATCGCTAACACAATATTGGGGTCAAGTCCTCCTCTATTTTCTAATGTAAGTATAGTTTCTTTATCAGGTTTCCCCTTTTCCAATCTGGACCGTCCTTCTTTTTCGATAATTTTCGATATCTTGACGTTTATGTATTTTTTGATATCTTGATTATTCTTAATTTTGTCCTCTAAAAATTTGTAAACGATATATACGTTGTATATGTTATCGTCATATTCATTCTTTTTTATCTCTTCTTCCCTTTTCGTCTTATGTACCTTCAATATATGACGGTATTGCATCAAACTGATACCATATACATTGTTACCATCATTCTGTTTACCTATACCTAACGATTTATCAGTACTCGCGAATATCAAAGGAGAATTACCCGTAGATAGTAATAGTTCTACTGTATTGTCTTTCAAGTAAGACTTGAACGATTCAGTCAGTATATCAGGGATTATCTGTTCAATTTCGATACGAGCATACTTCTCATATAACGACACGATGTTATTGTAGTCAACCTCATTATAAACCTTATTTTTATGTATAACATCCTTCAATAAACTCGTATATACATACTGCGATATAGAATTCCATTGGTTATTATCAAGTTTAAACTTCATTTGAGCGTTATTACTTAAATTACCATAAGGTTTTGTATCCGGATTTGTTATATTCACTTCTGTACTTGAAAACATTTATTATTATATAATATTATTTAAAGTAGGAATATTTATATTGTAAAATAAATGAGTGGTTTATTATTTCTGACGAGTGATGAATTTCATATTGCAAATGGAGTCAAAGGAACCATATTGTGTAACAATATTGACGGATTTTCGATGATTCTATTTTATTCTAAAAAGTGTGAATGGTGTAAGGATCTTATACCAATATTTAAATCACTCCCTGGTAAAATAGGTGGGTGTCGTTTTGGTATGATAAATGTGAACAATAATAAAAAATGTATAATGCAATCCAGACAGACCATTGATCCTATTACTGTAGTACCTTATATCGTTCTTTATGTAAATGGTAAACCGTATATGAAATATACAGGGCCACATAATGAAAAAGATATCATTGATTTTATCGTTGAAATTGCAACAAACATTAACAAAAAAGGGGAGGATACTACCCAGAAAGAACAACAAGAGAAACAAGATAAACAACCAAAGAATGAACAAACATGTAAAATACCTGATTTTACAATAGGTGTACCAAAATGTGATGGTCCAGGTGGTACATGTTATATTAGTTTTGAGGAAGCATATAATAATTAAATTGAATTATATATAGAGATGATATGTGATATATAAATGAACTTTCCATTATACAATACAATAGAAAAAAAGGTGACGAAAACATCAGATATTAAACCAAATGAAAAGAGAAATTGTATAGATATGATATCAAGTCTAGACGAGAACGGGAAAGAAATACTAGTCATATTAATATATTTATATTACAAGAACAATAATGAGAATGAACCAGAACAGATTATACCGTATGAAGGTAAGTATGTACAGAAAAACAATAATATAGACATTGAATGGAATATCAACAAGTTCCCTGTGAAATTAAAACGTATTTTATATGAATTTCTTAAAATGCATATAAACAGTATGGACATCAACAAACAAAAAGAGAATTTATCCTAATCTTTTTCTTTACTATATTTGTCTGCAATAGATACAAATATATCTATCCAATTCCATATAGTGACCTTTGTTTCATCGTCAAGATCATTTGACAACCATAGATTTCTAAAATGAGAAACTTTAGACTGGTCTGTACCATAAAAAGCATCGTGTTCTAGGAAAAATGTCTCATTCCTTTCTTTAATCATCTTTCTGAGTTGATTTGAGTTTGCATTGATACGTTCTAAAAATATATCGATAACAGTTGCAGTATCAATCTGATTCCCGAAAAATATACGTAAAATAACTAAATCACCCTCACGTGGAAACTGTTCAATTAGTTCGTCCAAGAACGTAATCAATTGTTCTTTATATAACGATAACAACTTAATTTTAGTACTCATAGAGGTTTATATATACATTCACGTTTTTAAACTATTTGTCCTATACAGTTGAATTTATTATTATAATACTTTATAGTAGTTAATTTTACTTTCAGTTTCATATTGGTATCTATTTTTTTGTCATCTTTTTTAGATATAAATATATTGTCTTTGTATTCGTATGTATCACTTATATACGATGTTGGTATTAATACATTTTGAATGTTATTTATTTCTACAAATACTCCTTCTTTGAATATCATACGTACAATACTGTCATATATACCATCCTTCTCTGGTTTGAACAGAGATAATTCAGAATTTACAATAAATAAATTAGAGTGTATATTTTTAATCGTGTTTATTTTACTAATATCCATAACATACCCTAATTCATCTATACATGTACGGAATGTTTTTTCCCTCACTTTGTCGATTATATGTTGTTTAATTTTACTATCGAAAAACTTCGGTTCAATATATATTTTAGTATCGGTTTTAACTATATTCATCGTTATCTAATTTGTTAAAACAATTAGAATAAAATCAACTTGATTTTATATACATAATGAAAGTAAGTTTATAATTAAACACATCTACGTAATAATTCATTCTTTTTCATTTTACTATATCCACGAATTCCTTTCTGTTTACATAATCGACGTAAGTCTTTTACGGACATTGTTGAAGAAGTTGCATTATTTACTTGACAATGTCTAATTAGTTCACTCTTTTTCATTTTACTATAACCTCTGATTCCTTTATCTTTACATATTTGTTTAAGTTGTGCAACAGTGTAATTTCTTTGTTGTATTGGTGCTCTTGGAGGTGACCTACGTACTGGTGACGGGGCCATATGTGCTGATGGTGGAGACCTAGGAGACGGAGTTCTAGGAGGGGGTGACCTACGTGGTGATGGTGTTCTACGATATAAAGGTGACATACGAATTGGAGCTACCCTTCTATCCGGTGATGGTGTTCTACGATGTAAAGGTGACCTAGGAACTGGAGCTACCCTTCTATCCGGTGATGGTGTTCTACGATGTAAAGGTGACCTAGGAGATGACCTAGGAGGAGATGGAGACCTAGGAGGAGATGGAGACCTACGAGGAGATGGAGACCTACGAAGTAGTTGTGGATGAACCCAGTTCCTGTTCGGTAATCGCACACGAGATGGTGATGGAAAACCAGAAGGGGAGGGTATTGGTAAAACAGGGGGTTGTTGAACTGCTCTTCCTCTTCCTCTTCCTCCTCTTCCTCTAGGTACTATTGGACTACCCGGAATAAGAGTATTACCAGTCGCATCTACAGAGAAACTGGAAGGAACCAAATCATATACATCATCATATCCTGTTTTTTCTCCTACTATATGAAGGTTTGTTGTGAAATCAATTCGTTTCTTATTTATGAGTTCATAATATCTACCATGTTTACCCTGTCTAACGTCTTTAAGACGAGCTTTATAACTCTTTTCAGTAATAAATACAAGTGGTGCTGCAAGAACAGGATAATACCATTTACAATTAAGAGGTCTACCTGGTCTTGTAGGTTTACAATCACCCTTTACTCTTTGGTCAAAAGAATGACGAATCATATTTTCGTATGATTCATTCTCAATACAGAATATATTATCATCTAGTTTTACATATACTAAATCAGAAGTTTCTATCTCATACATCTTGTCTAGATTGAACCAATCTGCATCGTTTTTACATATAGAATTTCGTTGCATATTTATTATATTTACAATATAATATTTAATAATTTAATATGATTTTATAACTTCAAAATTATGGAAATATAAATCAGATATTATGGGAATTAAACATTTTTTCTATTGGTTTAAAAATCAATACCCCGAACATATTACAGGGTTGACATATGAACAGACCTTATCTGATATAACACATATTGATGTGTTTATGATTGATATGAATGGTATATTCCATAATGCTGCTCAAAAGATATATGAATATGGTGATTATAAACGAAATAAAAGATTATTATGTAAGAAACGTAAAATAGAAAATAAAGATATTCAGGTATATCAGGAAGTATGTGAAATAATTAGTAGACTTATTGATATCGTCCGTCCTAGAAAACGTCTTGTACTGTGTGTGGATGGTCCAGCACCCATTAGCAAACAAAATCAACAAAGACAACGTCGTTACGTCAGTGCTAAAAGTAAAACGTCCGAAGATGATTTCGACAGTACCTGTATTACACCGGGTACGAAATTTATGGACTCACTTACAACCTATATACATGAGTTTATAAAAATCAAAATAAACCAGGATGAAAATTGGAAAAATATAGAAGTAATGTTCTCAAATGAAAAAGTACCGGGTGAAGGGGAACATAAGTTGATTAATTTCATTAGAGAATACAATGTAAAGGATGATATATACTGTATTCATGGTTTAGATGCAGATTTGATTATGTTGTCACTTGCGACCCATTTACCCAACTTTTTCATACTAAGAGAGGATAGAGTGAAGAATGAATTATTATCCGTTGATATAGGAAGTATCTATAAACAATTGGCAAAAGATTTACGATGGAAAGAAACCAAATTCAAATTCAATGAAGAAAAAGCAATAAACGATTTTGTTTTATTATGTTTTATGACTGGTAACGACTTTCTTCCTCATATACCATCAATAGAGATTATTGAAGATGGTATAGAACTTATGATATCAATATACAAGAATGTAGGAACATCATACGGTCATATTACAAGAAAATTAGCATCTGGTGTATTTATAAATACGAAAGTTCTTAAAATCATCTTTGGTACAATCGGTAGTTTTGAGAGGGATAATTTTACACGAAAAGCAACACATAAAGGCAAGTATTTTCAGGACAATACTCTAGAGAAATCAACTATACATAATACAAACGGTACATTAACAGTAGATATGAACAAATATACACATTATTATTACAGAAAATTCAACAATGATAATTTGAATATAGAGAAGTTATGTCACGATTATATCCAAGGTTTACAGTGGGTTTTGTCTTATTATACCAAAGGTGTTCCATCCTGGAAATGGAATTTTAAATATCATTATGCACCACTTGCTTCAAGTATAACGACTTACATTGATACATACAAATATAAATCTTTTAAGAAAGGAGAACCTTGTAAACCATTTGAACAGTTACTTAACGTTTTACCTCCACAATCTTCTAATCTATTACCTGATGGTTTATCACAACTGTTATCAAGTGATATTTCACCATTTAAGAAGTTTATACCTACTGAATTTAAAATTGACCTTGAAGGTAAACGTCAGGATTGGGAAGGTGTTGCATTGTTACCATTTGTAGATACGGAACTTGTAAATTCTTATTATATGAAGAATATAGAAAATGTAAATAAAGACGATAAAAAAAGAAATATTTTTGATACTATGAATATATATAATAAATATGGATAGACTACTTAAAATCACGAAATCAAAACGAAAAAGTTCAAACGTATTTACATTTGGTATAGAAGACGATAAAAAAACGGTAAAAAATTTAGTAAAAAAATTTAACGGAACCCTTTACGAACCACAACCGGTCAGTGTTAGCAGTTCAGGTACCAGACCAAAAACAAGAGAGATGTATAATAACTTATGTATAAGTAAAATTACATCACCTTGTAGATAATTTACATTTATGATGTTGATTTACATTAATATAAATGAACAATAACCTCGAAGAACAAGAAGAACAAGAACAAGAAGAAGAAGAACAAGAAGAGTATGACGGTAATGATATAGTACAAAATTTAATAATGGCGAATATGATGTTTGCATTTTTATCAAACGTGAACAGAAGTCAGGAAGAACTGGAACTTCGAATGGCGATAGAAGAAAGTGAGAGGGATATGGAATTAAAAAAGAATGAAACTATTGTGTTAGAATATGATTGGTTAGAGTATAATAAAGATTGTAAATATAACTCTTGTACTATATGTATAGAAGATTTTAAAGAGGAATATTACATCGTAAAACTAGAATGTGGTCATCTTTTTCACGAAGAGTGTATATCAGAATGGGGGTTATATAAACAAGAATGTCCGGTATGTAAAAAAGAAATATCTCATTATAATAAATGATTGGTATTATAAAGTATTTCAGTGAAGAATATTTATACGAAACAATATTGACTGTAAGTATTGTTATAATTATACTATATGCAATATATTCTTATATAACAGGGAAAAAAGGTACATGGTCACAAAATGTATATTACTCTTTATACGACTCACATCCTAGACAAAACAATTATCATAAAAGAAGTAATGATGCAAAAGATAGTAAAGGAGAAATAGAATGTAGACATGTATTGGAAGATATATTCAATACTAGATTTAACAAGTCAAGACCTGACTTTCTACGTAATACAGTTACTGGTGGATTACATAACTTAGAATTGGACTGTTACTCGGATAAATTACGCCTTGCCGTTGAATATAACGGAATACAACACTATAAATACGTTCCGTTTTTTCATAAAAACAAGGAGGCGTTTCTTAACCAGAAGTATAGGGATTATATGAAAAGACAACTATGTAAAGAAAACAGAATTACATTAATCGAAGTTCCATATGATGTAAAAATTAGTGATATAAGGTCATATATCATTAACCAATTAAAGATTAAAGGATTTTTAACTTATTGAGTAATTTCACTTTCGATTATCTCTTTTGACTTAATATAGATCGAAAATTTCCCAATTTTACCTACATTCGTAGTTAAAAGGATAGGTTGTTCTGCTGTACCAGAAAATATTTTGATGACTGAACTGAGACCATAAATCTTATTTACTCTGTTAAATTGTTCACTTGAAAATGTTCCATGATATTCTACTTTAACATCGTCATCGTATTCACTTTCTTCTATATTTCCTAGACGTATTTCCCTGGAAAAAAGACCGTCATTGTCCGCGATAAAGTCAACATAATATTTATTTGCCTTAATCTTAATATGTGTACTCTCTATATTGAGTAGTTCTTTTGACATTTTGTGAAACACATTTGATGAGATGATATTGGAACGTTCGTATCCAGTTGGAAGGTCAATTACTAGGTTATGTATATTTTGAATTTTAATACCCGAAGTAGTTATCCTAGAGTTTTCTTTTGGTATTGTCTTTATAACTAGTTCTGTAGGATCATCTTCAAAAATTATCATCTGTAAATAATCCTTTTTCCTTATAGATTTCAACATTTTGTTAAAGTGATGTAAGTTAATACCTATTATCATTTCCTCTTCTCTGTTATATTGATAATATAAAAAGTCTTCTGCAATTAATTTCAAATCAACAAGAGTATGTCTAGGACCATCTAACATACGAAGAAATATCCCTTTTTTGTTAATTGTAAAACAACCACTCTTAATATTATTTATCAGTAACTCGGACAGTATTTTAAACTGGAAACCTTCTTCGGTCTTACAACGAAACAAAACTGACATTTATACAAAAAAAATAAAACTTTAAATACTAGAATAAATAAGGATGGATGATAAATTAGAATACCCTATCATATATATTGAACCAGATGATTTCAATGACAAAGGTGAAATAACAAATAAAGTTTTGTTATCAACTGGTAAACCAATTATCGTAATGATTCAATCTAAAAATTGTGGGTGGTGTACTCAGGCCAAACCTGCATATATGTCTAGTGCAAGCAAACACGGTGATATTATCTTTTCAGTTATTGATGTTGAAAAAAATCCAGACGCTGCAAAGAAAGTATCCGAGACATCTCCTAATTATAGAGGACTTCCTCATTATATGTGTTATAAAAATGGTAAATTAGTATCAGATGAAATTAGTGGTCGTGAAGAAAAAGATTTGGTTGAGTTTGCATCATAAATAAAAATGATAATATTCATTTCAACGTTTAAAATGTTAATTAAACAATGACAGAAATAATTAACATTTTGGATACCTTTTTCCCTACCGATATAAGTAAATTCATTTTGGAAAAGGTCGATAAAGATGTACACCGAGAAAAGCTAGGTAGTTGTCTGGAACATGTCAAGTTGTATTCTTTGTTGATAAATCATAACAAAATAACTAATATGTTTAAGAGATGGAATGTAGTGTACAACAAAAGTATTATAAAAACATATTTCCCTGATATCGAAGAGACATTACGAGTGTTAAATACATGTAACTGTTGTGAAAGACATAAAGCAGACAAACCGACGTCATTGTGTAGTACATTTTGTTTAACTAGTACGAAACTATTAAACACAAATAAAAATAGTTGTGAATGTAAATGTAGAAGATTGGCAAGATTGTTGTTAAAGTACCTAATGAGTAACGAGGATGATATAATTAAACATGAACGTTATTATATACACTCTATGATAAAAACAGATTTACATAAACTGAATTTACTAACTAAACATATAGAAAATGATATATCAGGTATAGATCACACATACGAACGTTTTTCAAATACATATCAGACATACATGGACGTAATAACAAGTGAGAAAAATCGTATAGAAGGTCAAATACATTACTTATCATTACATATACACGAAATACCTGAAATTGTGTTACCAGAAGATGTTTTGATAAGTGATTATTTGATTGAATTAGACAATAGTACGATGTTGAATGAATACATGAGAGAATCACAAAGTGATTATATAGATTATCCATCTGGTACAGACGATATGGAATTGGATTATAGTGACGATAGTGTATCATAAATTTGAATTATACATACGTGTTATGTATAATTATTAAACATGGAACTGATAAGAAATAAATCTTGTGATATTCTTGGTGAGAATATAGAGAATAGTGTAGAAGTTAAAAAACTTGAACACTATATTTACAAATATGTACAGAAGAAATATAAGAAAAATATAGAGAAACATTACAAGAATATTGTGTATCAAACAGTAAATGACTTGAAGAACAATGACACAACGGATACAATCATTGAGAGTATAAAAAAGGATAAGATGGGATGGAACCATATTCTCTTTAAAGATATACAGAATAAACTTGACGAACAAGATAGTTTCATAGAGAATCCATTTGAAGTAGAAGAAGGTGTTCAACAGTGTAAAGCATTTAATCCAAAAACGGGAACTACTTGTAACAGTAAAAGAGTTATTTACTACCAACGTCAGGAAAGAGGTGCGGATGAACCAATGACTACGTATAATACCTGTTATAGTTGTGGTGTATCATGGAAGTATTCTGGATAATTGATTTAAGTAGTTAGTATATATTAAGTAAATGAAGAAAGAAGATATAGAAAATGTATACGTACCACCGTGTGTTATATATCAAAATAATAAACGAGTATGTCGTACGAGTAATTACAAACCATATAAGACACCATCCAATGCAAACAGACAGGATTGGCATTATGCATACGGAACACAATTAGTTAACATATATGACATCATCTGTAATAATATCAAAGATAGATATCCAAAAAACAAAATTAGATGGAAGTCAAATGAAGAGAAGATATTTCATAATGTATCAAGACTTATATACAGTACATCATCTAAGTATATTTTACCAGAGTTACGACACGATTTAGTGTAATGGTTTAAAATATCTGTATTGATATTTTAATTCTAGTTAGGTATAACAACAGAATATACCACACATTGAATACTTAAAACTGTGTCTACAATTACCACCATACATTAGTAGATTTCTGTTACAGTCTTTACATATTTTATCATTGTCAGTACATACATGACAACGACAAGAATATTCATCGTATAATAAGATAGAACTCTCAGATTGTGGTACACCACATTTAGAACACTTTATTCCCATTTTGTTTTTCACACGTATTTATGTATAAAATTCGATTTAATTTATTCAATAAAAATGAAAATATTCATCATTTACACACTTTATTGTAATTTACAATATGACTGAAGTTCTAGATATAAATTGTGATAACTGTGGACGGAACCACACGGAAGAAGAATCAAAGTGTAAGCATTCACTTTGTTTTACTTGTAATAATCAATCTAATTGTGGTATATGTAAACAAGAGGATATCGAAAGGGAAAGGATAAATAATGTAAAAGAATGTTGTATATGCATGGAAGAAATAAGTGATATTAAAAACAAGGTTATAACAAATTGTGGACATGTGTTTTGTTTAACTTGTACTTTAACATCTTATAATGATAAAAATTCTTGTCCGATATGTAGAACCGAATTATTGGAAAGTGTTAATAGACCAAAAACTATAACGATACCTGATGATTTCATGAGGACAATGTTACACGATGTAATAGTAAACATGGGTATATTAGATTTTAATGACACATTGACTATTGTTAGTCAAGCCGTATATCTACGGTTCATATTCGACTATGTTCGTGAAGCATTATACGAAGAATATAATGAACCTAGAAATAGAGAATGGTTAGATGATGTAATTAACGAAAGACGACAACAACGAAGACAACAACGACAACAACGACAACAACGACGGTGTGGTATTTGTAGACAAACAGGTCATGATAGACGTAGATGTCCAAATAATTAAATTATTTATATATTATTTGCATTATATAAATGAGTGATTATGCACAATTTATCAACTTAAGTGTGATATGAAAGAAACAAATTCGAAAAGAGAAAATTTCAACCGAACAGAAACAAATTCGAAAAGAGAAAATTTCAAACGAACAGAAACAAATAGTTCACATGAAAAATGTAGACAATATTGGGAATTTTGTGATTACGATATGGAGTGTATGATGACAATTGGTGCATCAAGTTGTATGTAGTAAAAACCAAAAACAATTTAATTATTTACATTAAATAAATGAACTTTGATTACAGAATTATTATAGGTATTATCCTGAGTTTAATTTTAATATCTATGATACTTTATGTTGCAATGAGACCAACCAAAAATGATGAAAGTGACATATTACCTTCGGACACACAGGACGATAGTCAATATATTCCTCAAAACAGAAAACAATATATTTATGTATTAGGAGGTAGAACTGATATCGACACCTATTTAAAGTCAGTTGAAAAATATGACTCAAAAATAAAAGAATGGAGTTATGTTACACCAATGAACGAAAAAAGATGGGGACCTGGAACAGTTAGTTTGAATGGTTATATATATGCAATAGGAGGATTCAATGGTTCAAAGTTTTTAAACTCGGTTGAACGGTACGATCCAAAAACAAATACATGGAGTTTTATTGAGCCATTAAAAACACCCAGGGGGTTTTCAAGGGCGATTGCAATAAATGATTTTATTTATGTATTAGGAGGTATAAATTCAAGTAAATTGTCATCTGTTGAAAGATATGATCCAGTCAATGATAAATGGGAAAATGTCAAACAAATGAATTTACCGAGAGCTTCTTTTGGAACAACTAATATAGATGATACTATTTATGCAATAGGTAATGGTATAGGAAGCAGGTCGAATTCAGTTGAAAAATACGATACGAAAACAAATACATGGACAATAATCAAACCGTTGAACAATGAACGAGAAAATCCCAAGAGTGAAACTGTCGATGGACAGATATACGTATTCGGAGGTGATAAAGGAAATACAATTGAGAAGTATAATCCAAATAACGATACATGGACTATCACAAAAACATTACCTGATAAACGATATGAATTTGGTACAACGACATTGAACAATTACATATACATTGTGGGTGGAACTGAAGTAGATAAACATTTAAATACTGTTAAGATGTATGATCCAAAGTCTGAAAAATGGTATAATATCAAACCGATGAAAGAAGAACGATTTAATATGGGTGTTGTGCAAATATAAAATATTATATATAATAAATGAAGGAAACCAACAACAAATGTGAAAATGTTTATTATCATTTCAGCTGTAGTCTTATTGATAGGTTTAGTGTTATACTTTTTATTCTCCCGTCATAAACCTAAACACACGAAGGAAGATTTCGTCGAGAATTGTGACGACGACATAATAGACGTGTTATACAAGTATATTAAGACTAAAAACAAAGAAAAGAACATAATTGTGGTGGATGACAAATTAAAAAGTAGGTTAGAATATATGATAAATCAAGAAACATTATATGACTATTTACAAAATTGGAAATTTAAATGAAATAAGAACATATAAAAACGAACCATTAACCAATGACACTATCAAAACAGCAGTTAATTTATGGATAACTGATGAAGAAGAGGCAACTGAAATATACGGACTCATAAATGAATGGGATGTCTCAAAGGTAACGGATATGAGTCGGTTGTTCAATGGTAAAGAAAGCTTCAATGAAGACATAAGTGGTTGGGATGTCTCTAGTGTGAATAATATGAGAGATATGTTTCGCGATGCTAAAGTCTTCGATCAAGACATAAGTGGTTGGGATGTCTCTAAAGTGAAGGATATGAGTGGTATGTTTCTAGATGCTAAAGTCTTCAATCAAGACATAAGTCGTTGGAAGGTCTCTAAAGTGACGGATATGGCGGTGATGTTTCAAGGTGCTAAAGCCTTCGATCAAGACATAAGTGGTTGGGATGTCTCTAATGTGATGTGATGGGTACATCGAATATGTTTAAAGATGTTGGATACGAACACGAACCACCGAACACGTAAATTAAATTGATTTTTCAATAATAATATTCACAAGAATGTAAAATGTCTGAAACAATCTCAAGTGGTATTACAACCAGGGAAGGAGTCGTGAATTTCATTCATGCATCTGTCCAGGAAAAACTAAACAAAGAAGTAAAGGAACAAGTATTGTATGATTTGATGACAAGTGATACAATAATCGAGTTTATAACTCAACAACTTTCTGGAAAAAAGGTAAAGAAAAAGAGACAAAAATCAGATAAACCTAGGAAACTTTCAGGGTATATTAAGTTTGGTAAACACAAGAGACCACAGATAAAAGAGGATAACCCCGACGTAAAAAGTAGTCAAGAGATAACCAAACTGATAGCTGAACAATGGAAGACTCTGACTCAAGAAGAAAAACAATACTGGAATGACTATGAAGAATAGGTAATATTTTGTTTTGATAATTAAACCTGTAGGTTTAATAATCCCCAAAAAAAATGATTTATTAGAAGAACAATTAAGGAAAAATAAGCAAACTTACAATGAACTCGTTCAAAGTAAACAAAGCAACCCGAGCAAACGACGTGACCTACCGGACTGTAGACGACGCCCTAGGAAGAGCCATACCCCTTGATGTACTGGATATTATCATCGGGTATACCAGGTATGGTAAAACACACTTCCACTCACAACTTTTACAACAGGTAGATGAGAAAAAACAAAGCAACACCGACAAGGTAAGTCCGATTTTTTCCAACAGGGTAAAGTATATGTTGGGAAGAATCTCGATTGTTGAGGGTAGATTGAATAAGTTGTATTTGTCTTATATGTTGTTTGACTATGTTTGTGATTTTCGTTTTTTGTATCGTGATAGTTCACGTAGTTTAATAAACATCATAAAAGGTAAACTTAATTTTTTCTACTTTCAAGAAAAAATTGTTAATATGCACATTTATTACACTAAGCTCATAGGTGAAGACATCGATCCGGACAAAGTGTTGACTGTCGTACAGACCAAAAGAAAACTATGTAGCTTTTGTAAGTTACCTGGACACGACAAACGTAAGTGTGTTAGAGTAGATTTGTTTGATGTACGTAGGAGTTTAGTGAATGGGTTCGATAGGGATGGGTACAATAGGGATGGGTACGATAGGGATGGGTATGATAGGGGTGGTCGTGATTTGTTGGGGTATGATAGGGATGGGTTCGATAGGTATGGGTATAATATAGATGGGAGAGTATTTGCATAGGGGATGGTATTGATTGGTAAGTAATGTATATAATGTATATAATGTATATAATGGGTCACAATGTATCAACCTCCACGTGGTGTGACCTGGGTACTCTATAAAGAGTAGCGAACGATACAAAATGATAAAGTAAAATACTGACTGAATATACGGAACTCTTCCATACTACCCATTGTATAAAATGATTTAAGTGATAATGTATTCCATATTATTTTTAAAAAATGATTTTACAGGACAATTTTGTTGAAAAATTAACTATTTGTAAAAGATACAAGAAACGTCTATTAAGATGAGTCTTACAAGTGAACAAACCCCTGTTGCCGAAGATTGCCCGGTGTGTATCGAGAGCTATACTAAGAGACGAACAAAGATTGAATGTCCATCTTGTAGTTATTCGGTATGTGTAGGGTGTACTAAGAGATACCTTCTTAGTACAGCCGAAGACCCTCACTGTATGAACTGTCACAAAGGATGGGAACGTGACACTCAGTATGAGCTACTAGGTAAGTCGTTTGTGAATGGTGAACTCAACAAGCATCGTGTATGTATGTTGTATGACAAGGAAAGGTCAAAGTTTCCTACTACTCAACCGTATGTTGATGCCTTGTATGATGTAGAAAGGATAAAAAAGGACCAAGAACAATTGTTAACACAGATGCGTGAACTGAAAAAAGAATACAATAAGTTAGAGATTGAGAAACGTGGAATAGAACGTGATATCATGGGTAAGAACATAACAGGTAGTAGAACAGAAAACTTCTTAAAGTGTCCCAAGGATGGTTGTAAAGGGTATATAGGTAAGAATGAATGTAAGTTGTGTCATAGTCATATATGTAGAAAGTGTCTTGTCATGGTTGACAACGCGGATGCTCTAAAGGAACACGAGTGTGACAAGGAGACTTTGGAGACTGCACAACTTATTTTGAAGTCATCAAAACCTTGCCCTACATGTGGTACACGTATATCAAAGGTAAGTGGATGTGACCAGATGTGGTGTCCTAACTGTGAAGTTGCATTCTCATGGACTACAGGTATGGTAGTTAGAGGTGTGATACATAACCCACATTTTTACGAGTATCGGAGAAGAAGAGGTAATAACGGACAAACCATTAACCGTAATGAAGGTGATGTTGTATGTGGTGGTGTTGTATCATATAGATACTTCGATAGTAAGTTGAAACGAGTCAACGCATACGCACAAACAGTCGAACACAATAAACAACAACTGAAAAATATGTTACAGTCTATGTATGATTGTCATAGAATCACCATACACTTTCAAGATGTTGTTGTTAGACGTTTAAGGAGAGAGTTAAGAGAAGATGTTAACAACATTAAAGAACGTGCAGACTTCATAATGGACAAGATAACAGAGGAACAGTTCAAACGTGTTGTTATAAAACGGGACAAGAAGAGAGAGAAAAATCAGTCATGTCTACATATATACGAGACACTTGTTACGATGTTCACTGAAAGGATTAATACATATGTTGCGTCAGACGATATGAGTATTAAATATCTTAATGAGACATTAGAAGAACTTATACAAGTTCGTAACTTCGTGCAAGAGCAGTTCACAAGAGTATCAAAGAACTATAACATGTCTGTGGAATGTTTTGGTGTATACTCACACCCTATAAAAAACGTGTTCTCGATATGTAAACGTAAGCTGGTATAAAGTCGATGATATGTAATACAGGTAAGTATTGACATGTAACATATGATAATTTTAATTCCAGTTGGAATTAAAATACCTAACTTTACTGACGTCATTAATCAAATACCTTTGAGAAATTTCCTAACTTTTGTTGTTGTATAATCCATGCAATACTTCCTATAATCAAATCCAATAACAATATCATTGATGCATGTTTAGTATATTTTGGTGTGAATGTCATGATGATAAACGTTGTCCATAGAATAACATGTACAGGACGTAGATATCCCCACCAGATTTCTTGTCCTGCTATACCCTTTTCTCGTTTGTCCCCGGTAATGATTATATGTAATGTACCTAATACGGCAAACACAAGAAACCCTGCAATTATTTTCCTATACTTTATATCTTTATTTGAGAAATATACCAGTAAACCACGGACGGATGTACATATTTTAAAGAGTAAAAATCTTTGTTGAACCACACTTAATACCATTTATTAATTTGAAATATTTGAATTATTAATTATGTAAAACAAATGTCATTACATTCAAAAATATGGTGTCATATTGTACGTTGTTGTGATATTGATTTGACCAAGAAGATATCATACATCACTTCGAAACAAATTAAGAATGCAAAACATAGTTGGCAAGGTACAGACAATCAATTTGAACCAAGACTTTTATGTAAAATGGATACTTCGGATTCCAGACCGGATATATTTAAAGAACATGATATTTGTTTATTATCAATTGAAAACGGAGTATATGCTATAATAAAAGAAAATATATATGTACCTTTGAATATTTATAAGACGGCACCCAATGTTATACGACAAACTTCAGACAGTATGTTATTGAATATAGGTGATAGTGAAATAACTACTCTGGATAAACTATACTATAATAATATTTTAGAATACGTTATAGGTGAAAAGATATTGTATGGTCCTCTTCTTGGAGGAAGACATCGTTGTACATTCGATACAAAAATCAGTGATATTCTATTATCAATAAAAGGTTCCCAATATGAGACAGATGGGTGTTATGAAACCAAAAACATTGTATGTATTGTTGAAGCAAAATCAACGCCCTGTAATGATTTTAATATACGTCAACTATACTTTCCATTTAGGGAAGTACATAAACAGGTAAACAATAAAAAGACGATAATAGTGTTATTTATATACAGAGACAAGGAGAAAAATATTCATATATACAAGTATAAATGGAGAAATTATCTCATTATGAATGATATAGAACTCTTAGGATATTTTAGATATATTTTCGAATCATAAACAGGTCGAACAAGTATTACTCCATACACTTGGTATATCAGGAATAGAATTGTCTCTCATCACCTCCCATGATGAATAACTAGGTACTGCTTTTTTACATACTCTACAGGGAATGTATTCTGATTTACGACGAACCATAAACCCCGCACGTGTAAAACATTCTGCGATTGCAATGATGAATGTGTGATGTTTGTCGAATACTATATCGTCAACAATTATGATTTTGTTTCGTTTCAAACCAATCTTCTTACACATATTAACCCAACCTCTCTGTATATGTGGATAATCATCACTAAAGTCGTCTATGATTCCTATTATCCAGGTAGGGAATGTATTTGTTACTAAATCACTAATATCTTCGATTGTTTCTACTTCTTTCATTTGTTCTAATAGTTTATCTATATTTTCAGGATCTCTATATGTCATTTCTCTAAACCATATGTAATCTTTAAATTAAACAATTTTTTTTATTTTATTATATTTATAATAAATGGCATCATATTCATTATTGAATACAATAGAAGGACAAAAAGTAGAAGCAGGTGAAGCAACTGCCTATCACAGTTTAAGATGGACTGACCTTGATCACCAGGTATGTCCTAAAAGAGATATGTACGATATAGCGGGTAGAGGTCCGTTATGTGCCGACTCATTATTTGCAGGGACAAATGGTTGTGTTCCTGCTGTTCAACGTATTAATTCTGAAAACGACAATCGTCCTAAATACTTTGAATATATACGTCGTAGTGATATGGAACGAGTCAATGATCCTTATGAATCCAAAGCTGAAGCAAGTCAGACAAATAGAGCGAAGCAACATAGTCAATTGACTGGATTCGGAAATCTGACTAATTCTATACGACCTAATGTAAGACATACGGGAAACATGATATAAAGAATTATTTGTTTAGAGTAAATGACAGTCTTTATCGTATATTATATAAACACGGATGAACCGGAATGTTCAGAAGTATTAAATACGTATACTTGTAAAGATAGAGCTATAAAGAAGTTAATTGAAGTTGCAGGATACAGAAACGATACAAAAGGTAATTTAACACAGTATTTTAAACCTACATCTGACTATACATCATATAACCAGTTATATACATTAGTAGAAGAAAATATGGAACTCATTGACGAAGATATATATCGTATATATGAGACACCTGTTATATAATTACAATATTTAGTGTAATTATATTCGATTTGTTTTATGTTAACCGGTATTGTTGTAAACCTGTAAGTGTTACATTGAATCGGTTAAAACGGTCAATTCTATCTGCATAACGTTCATAATATTTAAAGATATCCGATTTTTCAAACTTACTAACCCAGTCGTTGTATTCTGATAATTGTAATTCTTTGATCATTAGATATATATCATAATAAGGTTTCATATATTTTACGAAATCTATCAAACGTACGATTTGTGATATAATAGCATTTGTCAAATCAGATAGGTTGAAAATAGTTTCCAGAATATCTGTATTAAAATTACTGTCTTTAATGAAATCAAGATGTGTATTTGTGAAAAAGGTGTTTAATCTAATTAAGTCTGATGCAACAAGTGTATCTTTCCTCTTCTTATTTGATATCATATCATTAAATATCTTCTTTGCATTCTTTACAATCTTATTCGTGTTATTATTAGTCATTGACTCAAGTATTTTAAGTGTCTGAACCGATGTAATATAACTTTGATAATCTTGTTTTGTTGTACAATCATTAAATTTCTTTATAATTTTTGTAATAACACTCGAATTTGTTTTTAAAGGGATTATCTCATGATATTTACCAATGTAAAAATTATTATACATGTTACTATTATTAGGCATTGGATTTATGTATGTGTCTCTTTTAGAAATAGTAATTGTACTTGATAACACATTTCCATATTTATTCAATATCCATTCCAAGAATTCTCCAGGTGTTTTACGAAGCATTTTTTTATTGTAATTTATTTTTTCAAACCAATCATTGTTAAACATAATATCAGGAGGGGATTGATAAGGATTACCATCTTCAAAGAACTCATATAATTCAAATAACTTTAATAAATCCGAATGATATTTTTTATGTTTCTCATAAAATGAAAATATACATCTTGCAAGATGTAAATACATATCATAACATGTAACAAATTCAGGTGGAAAAGCCTGACCAAGATCGACACCTTCTACCTCTTCATCACCTACATACATACCTGAATACCCGAAATCGATAAGTACTGGGAATGTATCAGTTGTAACTTTGTATGTTTTTGTTTCTGAATTAAAAGAATATGTTATGGGTTTGTGTTTACGTATCATTACATTATCGGCATGTAAATCATTATGGTTGAATTTGTATAATTTCTGTGCAATCTCTAAATTTAAGAGAATTTGTACATATGTTTTCAACCATTCCTCAAATGTTGTACTTGGTTCTTTTATAAATTTATCCATACTTATTCCATCCACCTTCTCTAGAATAAGTAGAGGTAAACTTTCTTTTGTAGTACATATCTGTTTTGTTTGTTTGTCTAAACCACAACCAAATAAGGAAAATGTGTACATAAAAGACGGTGTAATTTGTCTTAATTTGTTTATCGTCTTACCCAGAATATATTCTTTCATAAATTCTATCTTTTCAAATTTATCATTCTTGTTTGGAAATTTAATGACTAATGAGATATCATTTACAAATAAATCACCTAAATATACCTCGGAGGATGCCGTACCAGACGATAGTGGTCTGATATTCTTAATATATGTATTTATATCTTTATTAACTGTTACAACATTATTTTTATTTGCAATATCCTGGATCTGGCTCGATTGAATTAATGAAATACTATTTTTCACAACATTATTTTTCCTAAGATAACTTTCCAATACACAATTAACACTTTCCATATCTTTATGGTACATATAACCATCAGTCAATATCTTAATTATTTTATCCGTGTTGACAGGTTTATTCGTAAGTTCTTTTAAATTTTTACTATAGTGACAATCTTTATCAAAAGAAACGATAGTCTTTTTTATAGTATTAAGGAGATAGTTTGACATTGTATTAAGGAGATAGTTTGACATTTTAATTATATAAAACATTATTTTTAACGTAAAGTTTTCATTTTACTTAAAAGATCTTGCTTGTTTGAATGTCTTAACATGATTGTTGTATCTTTATGTGTTGATGGTATATTTCCACTGTTCGCAAAACTTCCTCTTGATGTTCTAGTAGGTAGACGACTGTATTGTCTTGATATAATATCTGTTCCTCCTTTACCTCTCGTATTTGTACTTGCTGTATGATTAGGGACGTTTTTTGTGTAAACTAGATTATTTTGATAGTTATGTTGACTTGGATTGTTTGCACTACTCGATTTGATACCGGAAACTGATATATTCGGTATTTCATTTCTAACTTGTATATAATCACCCTTAACATCGTTAAGAATATTTGACAAATCGGATGTTTTAGTTGTTACAACAGGATTTACATATGTTTCACGAGTATATCGTTCTGTATCCACATTGTTATTATATTGATGCATAGGATTTCCAACTTGTGTCTGAAAATGTCCCTGAAGTATACCTTCGTGAACTGCTGATACATTCTTATTATCTCCGCGTACAACTTCGTAATGTAATCCACCATTTGTTTTTTGTGTTGATACATACGCCGGCATTCTCTCTCTGATATAATCCTTCATAGTCTGACCAATTGTTCTTTCCAGTTTGTATGTTTTTGTGGGAGCTACGGACTTGGTGTTATATTGTTTATTAATCTCTCTTCCATTTTGTTTATGTTCAAATGAGTACGGTCTTTGTGTAAAATCAACATTGTCGATATTTGTAACCATGGATGAATTCGGTCTTCTAGGTCTAGACAATGGTAGTAGGTCTTGGGGTGCAATAATAGGAGGTCTGAATTCTCCATCTTTCATAATACGATTAGGTAGTTTAGCTTGCACAGGACCACCTGGAACAATACTGTTATTACTACCTCTACCAATATTACTTCCATTATTACTATATTCAACATCGGTGAATTGATTAATACCACGTGCAAATTTAAGAATTGCTTCACTATGTCTATCTCCTGAATCTTCGATTTGTTGTGTGATATGTGAAGTTGTCCCTACTTTATCTTTACGTTTTGTATAGATCGATTTAGGTGGGTCTTTCATTATATTCATACTGGTACCCCACCCTTCAACAGATGGAATTCCTGCTTTTCCATAACTTGTTAATCCAGAATAAGATAACATTTTATTAATAATATCAATAGTTATAAATAAATAATATTTATATTATTAATAAATAATATAAATATTATTAATAAATGGGTGCAACATTTAGTGCAGAACACAATACAAATATCCAAGAGGTTTTTTCAAATACAGTGAATGAATTTGTATCAGAAAATTCAATTACATGTAAAACATCGGCAGGTGCAACTGCTAACCTTGATATAAGTGAACTTGATTGTGGTGAAAACTTAACTATCAGCGGTGTAGACATTACCGCAAATTCAAAAATGGAACTTAAATGTTTACAAGCAAATATCTCAAAAGATATTATAAAAAATTTTGCAGAAACTGATTTGAAAAACACCCTGACAAAAGAAACAGGCAATATGATCGGTATTGATGTATCATTAGACCAAAATACAACAATATCTAAACAGATAAATGAGGTTGTAAACGCTTTTAAAGAACAGGACTTTATGGATTGTTTATCAGAGAATCTTTCATCCGCCGAAGCGATAATCAGAGAGATTAAAGCAAAAGGTAATTGTACTATTGAGAAGATAAAGGTGAATGCAACGTCAGATATTCAAATGGAGTGTATTCAAAAAAATACTAAAATCATGGATGCATTGAACGAACTAAATGCAAGCATACAGTCAGAATTGAAAAATAAAAAGAGTAATACTGGAATTATCATTATGATTATTGTAGGATCAATTGTTACTCTTATTATATTTATTATGATTAAGAAAATGAAGAGTAGTCCTCCACCCCCAACGACATTACCCTTACAAATGCCAATGATGCAACAACCAAGGTATTATTAAATCAAAATGATTTTGTTTTATAATTTTATTTTTATACCCAAAAATAAAATGACAAGAATTGAAGAACCTTTATTAAGAGAAGATAACTCAAGATTTACTCAACTTCCATATAAGTTTCCACGGTTACAAGATGCATATAATGTTCAGGAAGCAAGTTTCTGGACTGCAAAAGAAATAGACTATGCATCGGATATCAAAGACTGGGAAAAACTAAATGATGACGAACGTTACTTTATAGAACATATTCTTGCGTTTTTTGCCGGTGCTGACGGTATAGTACTTGAAAATATTACCTCCAGATTCATCAATGATATTAAAGCACCAGAAGCTCGTAATTTTTATGCACTACAGGGTACAATGGAAAATATTCATGGTCAAGTATACTCCTTGTTGATTGATACATATATCAAGGATACTAAACGTAAAGAGATGTTGTTCAATGCAATAGACACGATACCTTGTATCGCTAAGAAAGCAAACTGGGCAAAGAAATGGATGTTATCCGAAAGACCATTTGAACAAAGAGTGGTTGCTTTTGCTGTCGTAGAGGGTATCTTTTTTAGTGGAAGTTTCTGTGCCATCTTTTGGTTGAAGAGTAGAAATATCATGACAAAAGCACTAGGTACAAGTAACGAACTGATTGCAAGAGATGAAGGACAACACACAGATTTCGCAATATTGATTCATGAACATCTTCAGAACAAATGTAGCCAAGAAACACTACACGAGATAGTCAGAGAAGCTGTCGAGATTGAAGAAGAATTTATATGTGAATCACTACCTTGTCGTTTAATTGGTATGAACTCTGATTTGATGAGACAATATATCAAATATGTTGCGGATAGATTATGTAATCAGTTTGGTTATGATAAAATATATAATGAAACAAATCCTTTTGATTTTATGAATAAGATAGACATTGATGGTAAGACAAATTTCTTTGAAAAACGTGTAAGTGAATATACCTTATCATCTACCGTAGAAGGAAGTAACACAGACAATTGGAATTTTGATTGTGACGTATAAATTATATTGATATTAAATAAATGCCTTATTTAATACGAAAACTACCGAATAAAGACTTATATCGTGTAAGAAATTCGGAAACAGATAAGATACATTCATATGGAACATCATTGACGAAAGCAAAACAACAAGTTCGTTTACTAGAATCTATTAAAAAACCAAATAATAAACTACCACCAGTTAAAAAGGTTCGAATATACGGAAAAAATATTCCAGAACGATATATACCTTCGTATTTGACACCAGAACAAAAGAGAAAACAAGCAAGATCGATTATAGAAAAGAGAGATAGACCTCGACTAAAGAATATTCCAGTTAAAAAGAGTAGTTGGACAATGAAAGCACATATGTATTTTGGTAAGGGAAATACATCACCAAAGTCTATTGCAAAAAAGTTAGGTGTGAAAATGGAAGGGTTCGAAAAGATATTAAGTAAAGGTAGAGGTGCATACTACTCGGGTGGTTCTAGACCAAATCAAACACCTGAATCATGGGCTCGTGCACGTTTATTTTCTGTTTTATTTGGAGGTAAAGCACGTATTGTTGACAAGAAGATCGTAGATGAATACAGAATACCATTGTTAAAATTAAAGTGATTATTTTGAGTATGATGTAATTAAGATATAAAATGATGTATTACAGAATTCTATTTGCATACTCTGATAAATTCATTGTAAGGTATATTCCTGTCGATGAAGAAGATAAATGTTATTTTCCCATTTGTCAATCGGAAACGTGTCCTAAATTCTGCAATAATATTTTACATCCATCCGGAATCTACGGATGTATAGAAGGTTTCAATCCATGTAACGAATCATCATGTCCTGTTGAGTATAGACATATAAGTGAAGGTCATAAAAGATGTATAAGTAACAAAGGGACTTATAAACTACCTCAATGGAAAAAGAGGTGTATAAAACGAAAATTACCAACAAAATCAACTATCGTTTATCACTTTAACAAGGAAGATTTTATATAATAATTTAATCGTTTTCGATTATTATATAAATTTAAACTTTTCGTATGGAGAACATCACATTGATTTGTATAGAAGGATTCGGAGGTAATGGGCTGAATGTCTCCTCGTCTTCAACTTTAAATAATGTTCCGTCTGATAATATAACTCTGAAATACAATCGGTCCGTTGGTTTAAATTTGATTGTCTGAACCATTCCACCACCGTCTAATTTAACATAAGGTGATTGAACTGGATACGATATATCTCTAATCGAACATTTAAACAGTGCTTTCACTGCATGTGGATTGTTAGAGTAGATATTATGTCTATTTTGTCCTGATGATACATTACTCAACTCAACATAAATATAAGGATGTCTTGAAACTCGACCACCCCGATAATGATTAAGCACTTTATTTGGAAGTATTATATGTAATAGTTCAATTTCATGACATACTAATTGAGTTTGAGAAATGATACTCCCTGTATATTGTAGTGAAGAATTGTTATCATACGTAGTTGATAGTATTTCTAAAGTTAAAGTGGATGATACAACGTTGATAGTATTACTACTATTATCAATACTGCTATATGTAATATTATTTATATTTGATTTTTGAACTAATGTAAAGTCTGTACCAGAAGGTATATTAGCATCTGTTTTTGCAACATATACACCTTCAATATCATTAGGAAATTGGTAATTTAAATCCGCCGTAATACTTGGATTTATAGTATCAAATAAAGTTATTTTTCGTGTAATACCTCTATATGTAATTGTTCCGTCTACAGTAAGTACGTCTCGACTATCACCTGTTACTAAAGTTAAAGTAGTACCAGATGTTATAACATCGAGCTTCTTATATATGGAAGGAAGATTAACTTTTTCATTACTTAAATCAACACTAAATGCACTGTCAAGTATTGCATTGGTATTATTAAAACCGGTAATCTCTCTTGTTTGATTGTTATATACAACTTTAGAACCAATCATAAACGTTTTATATACATCACCTCCATTACTTAAGGATAAGTTATTACCTGTCGTCGTGACATAAACTGTTTTTTCTTCTGATCTGAAATCGACAGGTTGGTATTGTGGAATATCCGGTATAAAAGAAGTATTAATAGTATTAATATTATTAGTAACATCTCTTGTTGCACCATCATATGTTAATTTATCACCAGTTGAGAGTGTACCATCCAGTAATGTCACTGCGGTTCCTGAGGTATACAATCTTACTGTAGATGTGAAACCCTCATTTAATGTTACAACTATTGGTCCATTGCCTGATACCGACTCAACCTTCCTTGTTTGACCATTGTATGTAATTTCATCGCCTATAGAAGGGGTTTCTATTGGACTTGGGAACGATAATATTGTCGTTGAACTATTACTTCCTCCAGTGATTGTATGTGTGTCTTTATTAAAAGATATAATTTTATAGTATTCCCCGTCAGTAGTATCACGTATAAAATTTAGATACCTATTCACAGTTATGTTACTCAATAAACTGGAACTTATATATCCGTCAAGATTTGAAGTAGTTGTTAATGTATGAGATGGAGGTATTTTACGTATAGATAACTTTGGAGGAAGAGTGCCATTGAAATTATCTTCTACTTTTACACGACGTGTAACACTATCATAATCTTTAATTTCATGATACGTTTGATTATCTTCGTTATACAAATAATATCCTATATATGTATTATCATAAATACCTCCTCCTGGTACAAAAATATATGCAGGTATTGTAGATATAATATTTGGGTTTTTAAACTCGATACTGCTAGGACTCGTGGAAAATGGATAGTCTACTGTAATTTGTGCTTTAACTGTAGTTGGATTTGGATTTGGATATGATGATAGATATTTATATTTTACGATACGTCTACTTTCAGTTCCGACCACCACAACAACTGTATTATAATAATCATCTTTGTCCGAAAGGATATCACCACCAGTACCAGTTATATGTTCAATATCGAGAGTCAAATTATCTGAACTTGTTTGAGTTACATTTACGGTTTTATTGTCAATATAACTATTATTATTAGAAGAAGTAAAATCCCATTCTATTATCGGAGCCTGATCACTGACCGGGTCGATTGCTACATATGGTTCCCTGATAGGTGTATTAAAATCAATCTCGAATTCACTTGGATTCTTGAACTCGTTTCGGTTTCTGTATGTCGAATCTATTTCAATATATTGTTTAGACATTTTATTCTATTGTAAATATATATTTAGATTGATTAATTAATTATTTCGTTTAAATGTAAATAATTAATTACAATTCATCATTACTGTACTTTGTTGGTCTGTTTGAAAATCCTGATGTTTTTTTGTTTTTCTTGTTTTTTCTACCATCAGTACCATTTTTTGATACATCTAACAAAAATTTTTTCAAATCTTCTTCAGTTTTAATTTCAGTACTATTGAGGATTTGTTGTTCGATATTGAGATTTTCGACTGGTTTTTGTTTTCTAATACTAAATGACATTTTATATAAAAATAACCGTCTTTAAATAATATTATGTAATTTAAATTCCAAATTGGAATGTAAATATAATCTTCATGTATACTTTATTTATTTTTTAACTTTACGTACTACTTTCTTTATGAGTTTTTTAGGTGGTGGAGTTTCCTCCTCAGATTCCGAGTCTGAATCTTTAATCTCAGTCTCGTTCTCTTTTTCTTCTGGTTGTTTTGATTCGACTACAACCTTTGGCACTACCTTTGGTCTTGAAAGTAGACGTTTAGGACCATTTGTGACTGGTTCGACCTCTGCTTCATAAATTTTTACCTGAATTGAAATCTTAGAACCTATAAATATAGAGTCAATCTTGACTGCACCTCTAAAGAAACAATGTTGACCAATAAGATTTAGTGGTTCCAAGTTGTTACCTTCTGTATCATAAAACAGAGACATAAATATATTCTTTGCTTTCGAATACATTAGTTTCGCATACAATGTAGGACCTCTTCCTGGAACATTCTGTAGTTCCATCTTACCTGTCTTTTCATTCTTTACTCGTTCCTTCTTCCAGTATAATGGATTTATACCACCTTTAGACTTGGTTAAGTCAGACCTTGTCAGCTCATACATCTCGATGTCATCCTTTACGTCAACAATATGGTCAATACAAGTATCGATAATCTCATTGAACTTGTCTGTCCATTGTGTTTCCGTCTCGGTGGGTCCATTCTTGTTCCAAAGACAGATTGGAAATGTATAACCATTTACCTTGTTTGTCTCCATACTTCTGTTTTCACAGACACCAAATGAATACAAATTCTCGGTAGGAAGAATTAATTCACCTTCTGTTCCATCGGGGTTAAGAGTACTTATATTGATTCTTTTGAATTCAATCTTTGGCTTACTATCCGGAATCTCTCCTGATACTGGGTCAGAAAAGACAATATTTTTAACATCGTAGGTTGCGACGTCAGTTAATTGCGTGTTTTGTTTAGAGGACATTTTCTTTTAGTATTTTGATTTTAAATCAGGAATAAATTATTTAAAATCAGATTTATTTTTTGGTCTTTGTTTTCGGACAACAACCATCTAACAAATTTTTTACACCTTTCTTAATCTTAATCTTCACTTCTTTTCTGTCAATACTAACTATGGTATCGATTAATTCTGGTAATGTAAGTTTCACTAACAAGGACAGTTGTTCTTTATATTCATTGTCATCTCTTATCTGCTCCATAATGAGAAATTCCATAACTTGAATAACCAGATTCTTTTTGTCATGCCCTTTCAATGAAGTTATACTCTCTACTAATTGCATCAGAGTAACTAGATACATGGTGATATTCGAAGGTGATAATTCGAAGTTCATTTCAAGTACCAATCTTGTATATAACTTTTCAACTAGTTTAAGAGGAAATTTTTCTGTTGTTTCAACTGATGAAATATTAACTTGTTTCGACATTTTATAATATGTATTATTCTATTTAAACCTAAATAATTACATTCGTTTTTTAGATACATAAAATGAAGGGAATCTAGTTCTCTTTGCAAACCTACTCCATAATTCAGGTGATAGATCTTTCTTACTGACTGTCTCTCTATTTGTATATCTTCTCACCAGTACATAGTTGTTATCACTTATTGAATTGACTCTACGTACATCCATGTAACGATTTAATAATTTCTTATGTTGTTGTATTCTCTTTTCCAGTGAGTTTATTGTCAATTTTGCTTTGTACCAGTCATCCAAGATTGCTGAAATATTAGATGACATTTATTCATAGTAATTAAAATATTTCAACGATATGAAATATTTTATAAATATAATCAATATTACTTTCGAAGAAGATAATAAGCAACCATCAAGGTAACTCCTCCAGCAACCCCAAGTGTTGCTAACCATAATCTGTCCATACCACCACGAAGTCGAAGGACGAGGTGAAGAGTACTCTCCTTTTGGATGTTATAGTCAGCAAGTGTTCTTCCATCCTCTAGTTGTTTACCTGCGAAGATTAGTCGCTGTTGGTCTGGTGGAATACCTTCTTTGTCTTGAATTTTCTGTTTAACGTTTTCAATCGTATCACTTGAATCCGTATCAAGAGTGATAGTCTTTCCCGTTAATGTTTTTACAAATATTTGCATACTCATTTTTAGTTAATAATAATCAGTAAGTATTTAAATTCATATTTATTTTTTATCAAAACATCATCTGTGTCAGTAGGAATATAGCTGCCAACTGGAACACACTATCAACCTTTTTTATACCTGGAATAACCTCGGTTAGATAATCGTTCCATAATATCTTACCAATTAATAACACTATAATCATTGTGATAACAAACGCCGAAAACATCATCATTGTATAACTTAATGTTTGTTTATAACTAAATGATGACTTGTTATCCTTATCTTCGGTTCCTGACAATGCACTTTGAAATAAATCAATAACTTTTCCCATTTATTTAAAGAAAATATTTTAATAAATAAATATGGAAGAAGTTAAATCGTTTTGGCAACAGAAAAACAATTCATGGAGAGGGTTTGTTCTGATGGAAGAGTTTAAAAAGTGTAAACATATGGAACCTCTGGAAGATAATTATGTATGGTGGAATCCATTTACTTGGTACCATCTAGACCAGGAAAGTTAAACACTTCTAAAAACTAAATGTATTATAATATAAGGAATGGGATTAAGGAATATATTGTTTCCTTTATTTTTGAAATGTTATGACATTACTACAGACATTTACTGGTTAAATGTATTTGAAAAATTAGCATATGGTAAAGCACCTTTTGGAACTTATATCGTTGATGATACACTTCGTTGTAATTATAAAAACAGAGAATTTATCTACTTCATTGATACAACAAAAGATATTCGTGTTTTGTTCAAAGAGATAACTGAATTATTATCACGTAAACTTGATATGAAATCTACTTACCAAGATGAAGTCAGTGAACCTATTACATCCTGGAGTGACGTAAGAAAGAAAAGTGAGAAAGAAATGTATATTCAGTTATATGTTATAAAGTTGATGAAAAGGTACTCACTATCTATTGCAGATGCAAGGGAATTATTGTTTAAGATAATTATTTATACCACTCTTAATTATATTTCAAATCATAATATTATCTATAATAATAATTTTATAGATGATATAACAAATATTAAAATAGAAGATAAGAAGGTCATCATCGATAAAGAACGAGATGTATCTAGTCATAAAAACACAAAGGTTATATCCAAAAAGTTGAGTTCAAAATGGGAAAAACATTTATTGAAATTAATATAGTAGTATAATAAATGTCAAACTGTTATAAGGACGAGGAAGAGACAAAGGAACCATTTTAAGTCCTCTTGATTTTCTAAACCCTTTTAGTGAGTGTAAATCATGGATTTACTGGATCATTATTGCTATATTAATACTTATTATTATATTTATGTGATTTTAGGTTAACTATTATAGATGTATAATAGTTTTATTCCAGTATATAGAATATCGTATTAAATCTACCTTTTCTACATCATCTTTTGTAGATAGATCCTGTAGAATTCTGTATACCTGATTTAGTCTAGATAATGTAGGTTGTGTTCGTCCACTTTCTGTTATAATATAAGATAGTATATATGCGGTTGGATTCTTAAACTCAATTTTTGGTATTGAACGAGATTTATCTACTAGATATTCTATATCACTATATGACAATGTTCCTGGGTGACGTTCGTTGACTTCTCTACCTATTTTATCTACATTTATGATAAACATATCAAGTTTATCTGTTTTTGTAAACTGGTTATACGTTATACCTACTAATGCATCACCTGGTAAACCCACACGTTCGTATGCTGCAAATTCTGGAACATATTCTTCTTCCATCTTTATTATATATCTATCTTTTTGTTCTTAATCTTAATAACCAAAGTATTAAACCTGCAATTATTCCTTTAATAATTGCTCCCAGATAAGTCTCGTTACCAAATGATGGTATATATGTATTGATTAATGTATTCACGTAGGGTAGAGATAATATAACTACAATAACACAGATAATGATGGGTTCTTTTAAGTCATCGATTATAGTAATAACTTCCTTTTCATTTGATTTAAATACAGATTGGATTAATTGAATGTCGTCTTGTGTTGGTACTTCGTCCGTCGTGGGAAGAGATGAAATAGGGTCTCCATTTTCGCTCATATTAATTTATATTAAGAAACGGAAATTAATATTTTAAATGATGTATTATTTTGATTTTGATTTTGATTTTGATTTTGATTTTGATTTTGATTTAGACATGAAATAATATATACCGAAACCTAACAATAAAACGACTACGAATATAACCAGGTATTCTACCCATCCCCAGTCATCTGAAAACAGAGTAAATCCTTCCTGTGCTTTTAATAAAGGAATCGTATCTGTTGTTGTATACGCTTTAGTACAATTTGGGTTGTGTTTTTCTAATCTCTCAGTCACCTTACCACCTTCTTCATCACATAGTACCCCATCACTTACTATCAATGAAGAACCTTTTGTTAGGTTACTATTTTTTACTTCATATATTGGTTTTGAACCCATCTTCAATTTACAAGGTCCAACATTATAATACGATTTATTATTGAACGTTATAACATCGTACTCATCACCTGGTTTTTCCCTCCAATGATAATATGTTACACCATCGCAGACAATTGTGTCATAAACTTTATCACTACCTTGTGTACATTGTTCAGTAGCAGGAGGAGCAGTAGGAGTAGCAGTAGTAGTAGGAGTAGCAGTAGTAGTAGGAGTAGTAGTAGTAGTAGGAGTAGCAGTAGTAGTAGGAGTAGCAGTAGTAGTAGTAGTAGTAGTAGTAGTAGGAGTAGGAGTAGTAGTAGTAGTAGTAGGAGTAGTAGTAGTAGTAGTAGTAGTAGCAGTAGTAGTAGGAGTAGGAGTAGTAGTAGTAGTAGTAGGAGTAGGAGTAGTAGTAGTAGGAGCAGGAGGAGTAGTAGGAGCAGTAGGAGTAGCAGCAGCAGCAACAGCACGAAAGAATTTTATTCCTTCCACAATGTCTACCCTTTCTGGTTCTTTATATCGTTTATGTGCTTTAACTACGGAAATATCACCGCTACATTTCTGTGTTTTACTACTATTTGCATTATTATTTATTGTTCGTTTACATTCACCATCACTAGTATCCACTTCCACATAAGTTAATACAAGTCTAATTTGTTTATCATCAATGTTTACAAATTTAATTACTTTTTTAACACCATCACCTGACATATTATCGTTGTCATTACTATATAACTTATAGACTTTCTCACTATTCTCATCAACCATACAATCAATTTCTTGTGACGAGAGTTCAAATGGTTTAGTATAATCATAACCAAATCCGTCTTCATTAACCGGAAAAGCTTCCATTAAAATAGCTTTCTTTATAGAATTTCTTATATGTTGTTCGTAATCTTGTTTAAAGTCTGCAGGTGATATTTCCATAGCAATTTCTCCGTTTCCCAAGAGATTTTTATCATTCGAATTTTTAACATTCTTGTGAATTTGTAAGTTATTCTCTTGTAACTTGTATAACAACTCAGGATCATTTATTCCTGTATATACATATAATGTTGGTTTGTCACCACCACCTGTTAATGTTTTAACATATTTTGGAATTAAGTCTAAATAGTTCATTTATTATATAAAAACAAATTATACCAAAAAAAATGCAAATAAATATAAACAAAATTAAACAAATTTTAGGATATCGTTTAATTGTTCATGCGTTATATATCTTTAATGGACGTTGTGTATCATTTGAGTTAATAGACGAAGATAATATGAACTTATTCCTGGTTACTATAGACACGAACAAATACACGATAGACTACAATAATTCCGAACAAGTTTATAACGTATTAGAAATCAATCACAAAGATAATAGTAAACTTGGAAATTATGTGAAACGACTAAACTCAGACAACGAAAGTGAACATAAAATGGGGATTAAAAATGTCCGGGAAGTATACTACATGGATGATACAAACAACATTACATCCATTACTTATGTATCAAACTATACGTATAAGACATTTCGTTATATAATTTCTGTTGATTTCGAATCTATGTTAAAATATAAACAGAGTATTCATCATGATACGAATACAATGTTATCTTCGTTATACAGTACTATAAACAATAGACAATATACAACAAACAGTATTAAGGATATACTAACAGTCTTACAATATATGGATAAGATTTATTTACACCTAGACAGAGAAAAACAACGAATAAAATCACAGATATCTAAAATTGTATCTATATACCGTGATATTAACGAGAATGAACAACGAATTCATCATAAAATAAACATATTAAAGTCTCAAGGTAGTGGTAAACCAAGTGTAAAGGGAATTCATAAAGATTTAGAATTAGGTAAACATGAATATATATTATACAAGAAACTGAGTAATATGAGGAATGTCAAGGACGATACTATAAAACAATACAATATATTAAGACATAAATACGATAATATATTGTTAGTAACCGATATGACCCATCAAGAAAATACGATATCGTTAAAGGAGATACAAACGAATTTAAAGATTTTATCGGAAATTTAATATTTCTATACATAATAAATGGCATATTGTTTTAAGAACGGTAAGCGCACTAAGGTAACAAGTGAATTATTGATGCCCAAATCGGTATCATCTTCACGTGGATATTCACCACAAATGAAACCTTATACACCCAATACAGATGACCAACCATTATGTTATAAAGATATGATAAAATGTTTCCTTGTATTTATTGTTATCATGATCATTGTCTTTTGTTAGATTTAAGGTCGGAATATTTTCGTTTCAGTTTTTGATATTTATGTTCCAACTTTGTGACACGAGTATTTAGTCTATTCATTATCTTTACAATTGCAAGGTAGTTCTTATCTGTTTTCGGTTTGATTGGTTTTGAAAACTTTCTGTAGTATTCTAACATTTCTTGTAATTCTGTAGGATTTACGTTTTCACGATGATTAACAGTTTCATCTTCGTTTTCTACTATTTCATGTGTATCTGTTTTTTCCTCCGTTTCATACTCCTTTTCTTTGTCTCTCTGTTGTCTACATTCTAATCTCTCTTGTTCTCTTTCTATTTCATATTCCTTCAATTGTTCTATTTTTTGTCTCTCTAGTTCCAATTCTCTTTCCTGTTCTACTCTTCGTCTCGTTAGTTCCAATTCATATTCCTTTTCTTGTTCTACTCTTCGTCTTTCGAACTCTTCCTTTTGTCGTTTAAATTCTAATCTCTCTTGTTCTCTTTCTGTTTCATATTCCTTTTCTCGTTCTCTTCTTTGTCTTTCAAACTTCTCCTTCTCTTTCTCTAGTTCTTTCCGTTCTCTCTCCATTCTTTCTCGTTCTTCCCTTTCCATTCTTTCTCGTTCCTCTAATTCTTTGAATACAGATTCGTCACTACTATCATCTTCTGTATGTAGTTCTTCTACATTCTCCGATTCTTCTGTGATTGTACTTATACCACTACTCAAATCATCATCAAATCTCTCTTCGTAAACATTCTCAGCCTGAAATACAGGTGCATCGTCTTCTTGTTCGTTATCTGATTCCTCATTTTGATTACGAACAAATTCTTCCAACTCCTTTTCATATTTGATATCAACTAACCATCCCTCTCCACCCTTCATTCGTTTATTTACTCGCCCGTTCAAGGATTTTACAAATGGATGATGTTTTTCCATATCACCCCTCACTGCAAACTTAGTCTTGTTATACTTTTCATATGTAAGTACCGTCATTTAAATTAATCTGATTTTTTCCTTAGATATCAACATTTTAAATAAATTATGCCAGCTAAAAAATCAAAAAAACCAAAAAGTACGGAAGTATCAACTAGAACTTTAGTATTAAAGGATGACGAACAAGAATACGGCAAAATTACGAAAATGTTAGGTGATAGAAAGGTCACTGTATTATTAACAGATGGTAGTGAAATTCTAGGTCTTATCCCTGGTAAATTCAGAAAACGTGTATGGTTTAAAGTAGATGATATTGTATTAGTTGGTAGAAGAGAATTTCAGAACGATAGAGTTGATATCGTATATAAGTATCATGATTACGAAGCGAAAAAATTACTCAAAATGTCAGAAGTACCTCCTAAGTTCCTTGATATAGTATCGGAAGGAGGTATAGAACAACAAAATACAATCGAAAATGATAATGATTTTGGATTTGATTTCGATGATATATAATAAAAAATGAATTAATTATTGTAGGTTTTACAATAATTAACTTATCGAAGAATCATCAATATGGAAGACTCTGTTGTACGATATAGAGTTGAAAGGTTTCTACTACAGAAACATTGTATGCAAACTGTTCGTGAATCTAACGGTACGATATTTGGAGGTTCAATAATATCATACTTTAAACGTAAGGAGGGAATTGTGGATTTCGTAAACGAGCTAGACAAAACAGGACAGAGAAGTAAGTTCAGAGAATTGTTATTTGACATGACATTCCAACCTAGTTCATTTGAAAACAGAACTACTGAAATCAGGGACATTGATGTTGTTTTTAACTCACAAGAAGAAGTCAATGTATACATAAATAACTTACAAAAACTCCCTGGTATTTCTGATATAACAGTAACGAATTATGTATCATATCAAAACCATGTCATTTTTGAAAAACTGTTTGAAGTGAGTAAATATAAAATTACGTACAAGTATGATTTCTCTTTCACCGAATCAAACAAAAGTAAAACTATCTGTGTTTTTATGGATATCGTCATACCAAAACAAGATAAATACAAAATACCTTGTCACATATTACAGTATTTCAGTCATAAACAACTGACTTGGGATAAACATGGTGTACATGCACCTAAATCACATACATTCCATTCTGACGACTTTGATGCTTCACATACGATTATAAACAATTTTCTAAAAGGAAGAGTCTCATTGACAAGAGAGAGTGAACTAATGACAGTTATGTTATCACAAATAGTCTCAAATATAGATAGTAGTAATATTGTCAAAAAGGGAGAGGTTTACACACGTATATTGATAACAAGGACAATATTTATAATTCATGTATTACTTCTGATGAAAATGTACGAAGTGTATAACTCACCACTAAAAACCGATAAAAACAAGGAATGTGGAATTTGTTTTGAACACAAGAATGACATAATGTACAAATGGACAAATACATCTACACCATACTGTTTTGAATGTCTATCTGCATACATACGAAATATTTGTGATTATAAACCAGTATATAACATTCCGTCTGATATATGTGTAGAAATGTTGGAGATTCTTGATGATTCGGATATTTGTAATATGACCAAGACACAAGCATACCTCATAGAGAATATTCTTACTTGTCCTGTCGGTAATAAAGTAGATTTTTCTATAAAATATTCATAATTTTTGTATAATAAATGAGTGAATATTATACAATTGAAAATTATGAAACTATTGAATATATGGACGATGAACATACTGAATATCATACCCTGTTATTGTATCAGTTTTTAGTTTGATTCTATTTTTAGTTTATGTTCTAGTAAAGACTTAAATAAATGAAGGTATACTATAAACATGTCATCAAAGGAAGAATTGAGACAGAAATTAAAAGAGAAATTAGAACAGAAAAAGATGAAGAGAACCCCCAAGAAAGTTGTCGAGAATAAAATGGAAAAGGATTTCAAAAAGATGAATATTGATTACAAAAAGTTAAAAGAAGATATAGACCGAGTAAACAAGGCAGGTGGGTTAACATTAAATATGAATACTTAAATATAATAATACACGAATGTATTATTATTAACGACAAGATGACTGTACTTCGTGAGAACTAATAAGTGCCGCAAAGTTTAACCAGACAAATAACGGTACAAGTAAGTATCTGTTTGATGATTTAATACTTACAATGATGTGTAAAACATTCACAATGGACAAATACAAAATGTATAAGGAATATACCTTATTCTTCATACAACCATACGATATCAACCAACCATTTAATAAAAGTTGTAGTAGAATAAACAAGGGAGTATGTTCCATAGAACGTGACCATGCTACACCTATCATAATATAAAGTATAGGCCATACAATTCCAAATACCCATCCAGGTGGTCTAAATTTAACTGTATTACCGGCATCTTTCGTAGGTCCACAAAATATGGATGTCATATACCCTAGTATTGCAGGTAATAGAATAATAAAATAATTTGTCATTTATTATACATCAAAATAATTTTCAAGATTAAGGAAGTTCAGGAAGATCCATTAACTGTATTTTAGGGTCATCCCAAAAAGAATCGACACGATAGTCAACCTTAATTCGTTCATTGTTTTCTATATAGTCTGTTCGAAGATGTTCTAGATTCATCTCAATCATCCATTGTGATGGTTTGTGTATAAATCGATAATTCAAATTTCTTGTATGTTGTGAACCCACTATAATAATGAATTCAAATTTTGTTTGTGGATTACCTTCGATTATTTTTCGTATCATTTGTATCAAATTCTCATCTACAACATTGGCCCAGAACTCCCTAAAACCAGTTATGAGTGGTTCACGATATTCTTCTATATCACTTTTTATTCTAGTTTGCAACTCTTGTTCTTGTTGGTTTAATTTAGATTGCCACTCTTGTTCTTGTTGGTTTAATTTTTCTAATTCATCTCTTATATAAAATGCTCCGAATTCATCTGATTCATAACGATTTTGTAGGTTTTCTCTCTCTGTTTCATAAAATTTTTTTAGTTTGTCTCTCTCTGTTCCGTAGAAAATTTCAATATTGTTATATTCCGTCAATTTATTATTAAATTTGACTATATTTTCGTCTATAAATGTTTTTTCAATGTTGGTTCTTTCCAATTCACTGATTATAGTTTGTCTAATTTCATAATTTTCCTGAGTCTCATTTTCCAACATTACATTACTCGTAATAAATTTTTGATATATATCTATATACTTTTTCACATCAAGTTGTCTAATGTCGTTGTAATATAATTCGAAATGATATCTTCCACCAAGAAATTCATTTCTATTATCAAAATAATATATCTTATCGTTCCTAAACTTGTCAACTACATCTTTAATCGTAGAAGATTTAATTCCTTGCATATAGATTTTGTCATTTACACTCTTAGTGTCTAGTTCCAAAAACACCATTGTATCATCTGTGTTATTGATATTGTGGATATATTCTGTGATATTTGACTCTTCTGAAACATGTATTTCACCCAATACTGTAATAACACTATTGTTTAATTTATACTGTTCGAAACTTTTAATATTATTATCAAATGTAAATGTTTTATCCATTTTATATAAAGATAGAATGTTATTTTTAATTCTCATTTTATTTATCATAATTACATCTTTGTTTATTCAAGTAAGAGAATTCCTCACTCCTGATAACTATCTCTTGAGTATAAAGGATAAATTACGTCCGTTTTTTGACCCAAAGAATGTTACATTCAAAGGTATATTGAAAGGACTAAACGATGGTAATATTATTGATAGAATTCCAATCTCAAAAGGTGAGAAATCATACACAATTAACAAGGAGAAAATTTACATTTGTCTTAAGGATGAAGATAAAGAGTATTACGACAAGAATATGTTGATTTACGTTATCTTACACGAGATAGGACATGTGTTATGTAAGTCAGAAGGACATACACAAGAATGGCACACTATTTTCAAAGCATTACAGAGGTATGCACATAAAAGAGGATTCTGGAATGCAAAGGAACCTATTGTAAGTAATTATTGTGAAATACCGAACGATCCAAATGATAATAGTGAACCACCGAATTCCACGGACTCTCCTACGGAATGATTTAATAATGTATCAAGTACTAAACATTATTAAATTAAGACATCTTACATTTTAACGTGATACATTTTCATCAATGCAAGAACAAGAACACTGACAAGAAGATATACAACACTGTGTCCTACCAAAGTTGAAATCTGTTTTCCTCCTGGTAGTTTCTTAGTCGTTGCATAAACTTGAGGGGAAGAAATAATAAAGAATAGGATGGTGAAAATACCTGCAACCATCCATACTTCCTTTTTTTGTACTTCTTTCATAAACGTCATTTATTATATAATATTTTTTTATTTTTTTATTGAATAATCTATCACCTCCGATTTTGAGGTTTATCTTCTTCGTCTTTAACTTTTGGTACAAAGTATATATTGAAAAATGCAATTGCCATCCATGAAAGTAAAAAGATGGAACATGTACCCAATATAGGTCTTAACACAGTACCTTTACCTTTACATCTATCACCAACATAATTGTCAATCACAAATTGACTAATGATGTAAAGAAAGGTAAGAGCGGATGCAAGTGACATCGAATCATTCACAATGTTACTAATCGAAGCAACAACGGCCAAGGCGATAGCAATAACCAATGATATTACATAACCCATATTACTTGCACCAGTTGCAACAATTTTATCTACAGTTTTACCTGTTTTAGATACTGCTGCTGGGGCTGCTACTGGGGCTGTTACTGGGGCTGCTGGAGCACTTTTTGGTATTGCACTTTGACTACTCATTTATTATAAGTTTATTCAAAAATAAATTTTGTTTTATTTCGATTTTTAATACTGTTCAATACTTTCATTCTGTCCTTACTTCTATATTTATATTGATTCAAAATCATCTCTGGTTTCCAATCAACATATTTGTTATATGCAACATCCAATACCTGGTCCAATGGATTAGTCAATGCTTTCAGATAATAATGGTAATCTAGTTTTATCACCTTTCTGTGTCGATTATAATAGTCTGCACACTCAATTTTCTCATATTGTTTTCCGGTATGTTTATCGGGATTTGTAATTACATACTCTATTCTTGAACCTTTATCTACTCGTTGTCCACGATTACGAAGACGTATAGCAAGTTGAACTTGTGCAGGTAATGAAGTCAGAATAAAGTCCTTCAGATTATCGACACCCTTCTTTTTGAATTTGTCTTCCTCATCTTCTTTTGACACATAAGGTATCATATAATCACCGACTTGATAACGTATGTCACCTTTTTCATTTATAGTTTTTTTAAAGTTTAAGTTATCATCGTCTCCTACTGATTTTGTCACGATGAAATCCGTATACGGTTTTCTATTCGTGTACATGTCATCAATCTCATTTAATATCCACAACACAACATTGTCTCTGTCTACACCATCTGCTATTCGTTGAATTACACCTTCATATACATCTCTTATAAATTTACTGTTATCACGTCTGGCTAATAAAACTCCTTTCTTTCCAATCTTCATATCGACTTCTCCTTCACGACTGTTAATAGCACGATACATGTATCTCTTCTTTGTAAGAATGAAAAAGAAGGAATACAAAGCTTCCTCAAATTCTAGTTTGATAGGTGGTGGAAACAACTTGGTTACTTCGTCTGCTACATGTTCTGCCCAATCCCATAGTTCAACGGAAGATTTACCTTCCATCTCTGGGAAATGAATATAGTTTGAATCCGTATCACCATAGACGAGTTCCCCCTTATATTTTGAAACAATTGTATCCGCAACTCGTTCAATATTTGTTCTTCCCATAAAGGTTGTACACATTGCACCAGGCATGAATGGTAAATATCCTTTCGTGACACCCATTGCACCATACATACTGTTTGCAGATACTTTATACGCAAGTTGTCGTTTATCAAGAACGTTTATCTTTCTGTTTATCAAGTCAATCTCGTCTCCACAATCTTTCCCTGATTCTTTCAAACGTTTGATTTCTTCTTTACACTTCTTAATATCAACAGAACGTGTGTGTTTACGTGCATCCAGTAAATACTGTATAACTGTTGGAAGAACACCTTTTGGTTCTTTAAGAAATCTATATTTTCGTTTTGCACAAAGAATTCGTTTTGGTTTTGACTTGTTAATTTCTGAACGTTCCTTAACTTGTGGTTTTATCTTTTCTTTTAATTCGTTTATCTCATCTTGTAGTAATTTCTTGTTTGTTCTATCTTTTAATTTATCTCGTTTCTCTCTTAGAGATTTGATTTCCTTTTCTACATTCGTAATGTATATAGTCAATTCTGATACACGTTTCACTTTTGGGTCATGCTCACAACCAATATGATCCTCCCATTTCATAACATGACATTTGTGGTCTGGAACACTTTCACCTTCTGGTATCCAAGTATGATAATCAATGTTGTATGCAATAATTGTCGTTGGATACAAAGATGAAAAGTCAAATGGAACAACATTCTTATACATTCCAGGAACTGGTGGAAATACGTGTGCACCAACATACCTTTCATTTGTATCACTTATGTATCCGTCTTTCTCTACAACAATTTTGTTTTTGGAACAATAGTAATACAATTGACTATAAACCTTTATCTGTTGTCCTTGTGTATATAAGGTAAAAATACCAACTCTACACGTTTTCGCCATTTCTGTCAAACCAATCCAAGTCTGTAACTTATCCATTAATAATAAACAAAGTGCAGTATCTTGAACACAGTATTTACCAACAATACCCATTGCTTTTCTTGATTTTTCTGTGTATTCTCCATTTTCATTTGTCTTTGTTCCTATTCGATAACACTTGAATATTCCCTTCACACTCAAAGGGTCCTTTGATTCACCAATGAAATGTTCACTGATTGTTTTTAGTTTATAGTTGTTGAATTTGAAATCACGTTTCACTAAAGGTAATAAATCGATAAACACAACACCTTCCAAACCCAGAAACTTGAACTCTTGATTTTTGTATGCAGAAGATGACCATTTGATTGTTTCAATTTTACCACAGTTATACTTGTGAAATCCTTGTAGTGCATATTCAGGAAAAAACCCACCTAGATTTGACCTGTCAATCATATATGGAATATCGAAACACAAAATGTTATATCCTACTACGAGATTCGGACATTCTTTTCTTATCAATTCTGTGAAACCTAAAAGCAGGTAATATTCCTCTGTATATTCCTGTATAATAACATCCTCACCTGTAATTGTTTGGTCGGCTTCACCAAGTGTAAGTAAATATTTTACATATTTATCAGGTGTGTCACCATACCTAGAAAATACACACGAAATCTGAAACACAACATCTTCGATTCTATCGGATTGTGGCATAGCAGACGGTATACTCGAATTTACTTCAATATCAAACCCCATTATTTTTGGATTTGGTGGTGGTAAATCTTCATCTATCGGATGTAAATTTTCATATTTTACATCATACTCATAATCACATAATGTCAGTTTTTCTGATTCTTTCCGTTTCTTACCGTAAAATTTAATCCATCCCGCAGTGTGAATATCTCTTTCACATGTTAATTGTAGTACTTCGTTTGCATCGGTTTCGTGTAGTTTTAACTTTATACTACCCAATCCTCCAATATAAATTCGAGATTTACATTTATATATCAGGTTTTTGTAGTCATTCTTTGATGAAAACGAACATAATAAATAAGGGAACACTTTATATTTTCCTGATGAATCAAGAAATGCACCGTATAATTTCTTTCGCCATACAAGTTTAGTCATTAAAGGTTGTTTATCCGTACCCACAATCTCCTTTATCTTGTTCGTAATTAGTATATGTTTTGAACTGTGTTCCCAATCTATAATTTCAGGTAGTTCAATGTATATGTATGGTAGATAATTATCCACATGAACACAAACATTTTGATTTTTTTCATTTAACCCGTACAATCGTAATGAAGTAATTTCCGTTTGTTTTTCATCTTTGAACCAGTCATAAACGTAAAATTTATTTTGTACAAGTCCTGACATTTTTCTATATTTTGATTACTTTTTATTTTTTTCATTTTTATACAATTGGGTTGTATTCTATGTTAGTATAGCAAAAAAACTCGACTTTTAAAAGGGTCTGGTAGACATTAATTTTTTTTTTTAAAAAAACATATAATAAATGAGTGATAGTATATCAAAAAATTCAATTAAAAGACTTGCTTTGAAAGCATCTGTTGGATCTTTGTCATCGATTGTCAATGATGAAATTCGTAGTGAGATCTCATCAGTATCAAAGGAGATTTGTACGAAAGCACAGACTTTATGTGAAATGAGAAGAGCAGTGACAATTAGTCACAGTGATATCGAAGGTGCAGTCAGTTCTATTCATTATTTGGAGGATATGAAACTAGGTCAAACCACAGGAAACAAACCCAGAAATGTTAAGGCTTGCCCTGATGTATCAAGTAAAACATTTGGTATGAGAAACCAGAATAAAATTACAGAAAGACGTATTTATAAATCAAAACAAATGTTCAATTGTTTTAATATACCTAAAAGTGTATTCAAGAAACTGATGGACATAAATACATCTAAACGAAAAAGTAAGGATGCTTTAATTGTTTTCCAGGAAGCAGTCGAGAATCATATTATAAATATTTTCAAACATGCAGAACAAATGAACGAGAATAAGATTATGAAACCCACAACCGTTGTTACTGCTATTAAAATGATAAAGGGACAACATGGAAAGGTCGAAGAAACACATAAAGAAAAATTCGATGTATACATTAGAAAAGTACTTAGACAAGTTCATCCTGATACTAGTATCTCCAAAGATACACTGTTTCAAATAAATACGATATTGAATTTGATTGCTAATAAACTTGCGTCGGAATCCCTTAAATTGTGTCGAATGGATAAAAAATCAACTGTTTCATCAAGACATCTTCAACAGGCAGTTAGACTGACACTATCCGGTGAACTTATGAAACATGCTAATAGCGAACTCATTAGAGCTATCACCAAAGCATCGTCCTATCGTCCAATGACTACGAATCGTACAAACGCAGGTCTTCAGTTTCCTCCATCAAGAGTAGGACGATTTATGTCTGATCATTCAAATAAAACAAGTGTAAGTGTCAGGATCGCACTTGCAGCTGTATTAGAATATTTGTGTGCAGAGTTGACGGGAATGGGAGGTAATCAAACAAGGGTTCAACTAAAATCAACTTTGTCTGTTAGACACTTATTTTTAGCAATTGAAAACGATAAAGAATTGTCTTTACTTGTTAAGAATACAATTGGATATAAAATACCATTGTCAGGTGTGTCTATCTAGATAGAGTATATATAATAATTATAATTGCAATTATAATTATAAATGAACACAATAAAGTATGTTTAGAAAAAGTATCTGTTTTCTAATAGGTATTTTACACACATCATCTTTCGTGGTGAAAAAAAATATTTCTGAAGAGACTGAAGAAGTAAAACAACCATATAGTTTCATTCCAAATGTGATTAATATACCTTGGTATTCAGATATATCAGTATTGAATTATTGTCTTGTAAACGATGAGGAATTTAAAATTCATGAACCAGTCATAGAAACCGCATTTGACGTAGTGAATAGTTATTTATACAATGGACTAGATACACCGTTATTTCTAAACTATATGTCAAATGATACAAGTTTGGGATGTGACCATTACATCAATATAACGTCAGATTCATACATTGGATTCTGTACACGTGAGTTCATTACAAACAACAATGTGTTAGCATATATAGGGTGTTCTATCACATTGAATGCATGTAATTTACAGACTGCCGCCGCATTTTATAATGTGTTATTACATGAATTATTACATGTTGTTGGATTGGATCATCCTGTAGATATAACTGAAGAGTCGGTTATGGGATATAGAGTATCGGTAAATGAAGAAGGTGAAATAATATACGACGATAGATATTCAAGTGTTAGTCTATATGATATCCAGGATATTTTTTATATTATTATGAGAGATTTTCCTAACAAAAAATTACCCAATTATCGTTATATTTCTAAATACGAACCATTGTATCCACCTTCTAGACATATTAGTGGAAATAACAAAAGTGTAATAGATACAGGTATTAATTATTATAAGGATATATGTGAACCTGAAACATTCTCACCAACCAAATCACCGACTAGTACATCACCAACCAAATCACCGACTAGTACATCACCAACCAAATCACCGACTAGTACATCACCAACTAAACACAAGGGTAAGGGTAAAGGTAAAAAGGGTAAAGGTAAAAAGGGTAAAGGTAAAAAGGGTAAAGGTAAAAAGGGTAAAGGTAAAAAGGGTAAAGGTAAAAAAGGGGAATTAAATATAAATACTAGAGTTAGTCCAGAAATAGGTGTATCGGAAGGTACAGATATAACTAACATCAATAGCAGAATTAAACCGATAATTGACATCGATACATCTAAGTCAATCGTGTCTGAATTTAATATAAAAACAGATGTCAGTCCTGAGATTAACATTATAGGTGGACCGAATCAAAATTTCAATGTATATACAGATGTTACACCGGTAATTAGATTAGGCACATCAAGTATCGAAAAGGATAAAAGTCCTCATGAATGGGATAAATGTTTCTTTTGTTAATTTATAATATTTCGTATATTATAACTTAAAGTTGTTTGATTTTTATTTCATATTCCATAGCCTTTTTATATTTATCTGTCTGGTTATCAGATTTCACGAGTAATAGTGTTGTTTTTCTTGTCACGGACTTGGATACTTTACCACCACTCTTTTTGATAAACTCTTCTAGTTCCTTGTCACGAAACCCACTAAATACTATATTTTCATTTGTATATTCATTAACAAGTGTGGTGTCATCATTAACATTATCTGGTATTATGTATGATTTTACAGACTCATAAAAGGTCTTTGCCTTTTCCATATTTGTTATGATTTTATCAACAGTTTTATCAGAGAAACCATTTGTTTCTAAAAGAACTTTCCTTATATCCTCCTTGTTCATGTTCATCACGTCGGGAATCTTATCAAACATTGTCTGTATCTTTTTCTCTCCTAACCCAAAACCAAATACACCCGATGCACTCATTATATCCACTACATTACTATTTGATATATATTCGTGAATAGAATTGTATATGTTTTCTGCCATTTTCGTTTTGAATCCGTCTATACTTTCCAACTCACTTACAGTTATATTTAATATTTTTTGTATCGTATCAAACCCGCTATTGTATATCTTTCTTATATTTTGTATTCCTAAATATTTCACATTAATAGACTTGAAGAAGTTGAATATATGTTTAATCTTTTGTTCTACTGTCTCGTCTGTTGTTATAATATCGATTCCTGTATCGTTCCATATATAATCAATATCCGTCGGAAAGTCAGGTTGTGTTGATTTGACTACATTAACTATATAAGGAATCACATCACCAGACCTTGTTACGTTTAAGACAGTACCGGAACCTATCTTATTATCCTTAATAAATTTAGCATTATGAGCCGACACATATGAAATAGTCGTACCACCTATTTTCACTGGTTTTATTTTTAATCTTGGTTTCAATTGACCCCATTTACTGATATTCCATTCAACACATTCTACACTTGTTTCTTCTATATTCTCATAGTTTAACATTTTGAATGCAAATGCATATGTAGGATTACCCTTGGTGTTTCGTGTGTATGATTTATTATGTTGTACTATTAACCCATCAATTTCATAAGATGAATTACTTTTAATATCGATTAATTCCTTTTTCAACGAGTCAACATTGATATCGGAAATAATTCTATACTTTGCAACATTAAATCCATATGTTTTCAGTGTTTCCAGTTGTACAGACGGTTTGAGAGTATCGTCGGAAATCAATTCATATGCTACAAAATGTATATCTGTGATACCATTTTTAATTGTTTTTGCATTTACACAACCAGACACTAGATTTCGTGCATTAGCAAATGTAGTTTTGTATTTTGTATCGAAATCTTTTTTTGTTATAATTAATTCACCTCTTACTTTTGTGTGTTTGGGTACATTCTTTACTGGTATAGTATCAAAATATGGTCTAAGATGAGAAATATCAGTACCGATTTTACCGTTTCCTCTTGTATATAGTTTAACTGTACTTTCATCGTATACTATCAGACAAGATACACCATCTAATTTTTCTTCTATAATGAATTCAGTATTATAATTATTTCGTTTTTTCCAATTTGATAGTTTACGTTCTGGTTCTTCGTGACATATCTTATCCATACTACCTAACCATAATGGTAATTTCACCTTGTTTTCTACATCTCTTATCTTAGAACCAACTTCTAACTTCTGACGATTTTTACGAAGATAATCACACAATAAATCGTAATCATGGTCAGAAAGCACCGAATTTTGACCTGTATTATAGTAGATATCATCACATTCTTCTTTTAGTTTTAGTAACTCTTGTATTGATTTCTTTTCAAGGATATCTCTCATGTTTTGTTTGTATGTATATAGTTTGCTTTTAAAATTATTTTAATTCATCGAATTTTTAAAAAAATATTTTAAATATTGATATAAATAAAAATGTCAACATTTGTTTCTTTAAGAGCACGTGGTGCATTTAACGCACATGATAACGTAACATTGTGTGATGGTACAGGAAAGACATTGTCTGTCAAAGGTGACACGTCTGTCCTCGGAAAACAACTAAAAATTCAGTCTGCTGATGGTCTGACTGATCTTATAACACTTGCAGCCGACGGTACTACTAGTGCACAAGCACTTTCTATCACAGGTGCATCTACACTATCCGGTGCTACCACAATTGGTGGTACTCTTGGTGTGACTGGAGATTCTACTTTGGGTGTCTTGAGTGCTGGAGCATCTACTCTTGCTAGTGCTGATGTTACTGGTGCTGCTACAGTTGGTGGTACTCTTGGTGTGACTGGAGATTCTACTCTGTCTGGTGCATTGAGTGCTGGAGCATCTACTCTTGCTAGTGCTGATGTTACTGGTGCTGCTACAGTTGGTGGTACTCTTGGTGTGACTGGAGATTCTACTCTGTCTGGAGCATTGAGTGCTGGAGCTTCTACTCTTGCTAGTGCTGATGTTACTGGTGCTGCTACAGTTGGTGGTACTCTTGGTGTGACTGGAGATTCTACTCTGTCTGGAGCATTGAGTGCTGGAGCTTCTACTCTTGCTAGTGCTGATGTTACTGGTGC
>Ga0255772_10000054_pt1 | contig 97441 bp, 81 predicted proteins | sample 071ome_34_FD_179970 | JGI IMG/M metagenome (GOLD analysis project Ga0255772, IMG submission 179970) | Coastal salt marsh microbial communities from the Groves Creek Marsh, Skidaway Island, Georgia - 071411BT metaG (version 2) | ecosystem: Environmental > Aquatic > Marine > Intertidal zone >...
GCACCACCCTGGCACGGCCACTCCTGTAGATTATACGGTTGAAACCCTTCCAGATGGCACCCAAGTTTGTGTGGTGGGCACCATAGACCTCCCCTCCAGAACCCAGTGGCGCGTGCGCATTGAACTTGAACCCAACAAAGGAGCTTTTGCTACCCAAGCCACTTGGTACAATCCAACCGCTACCGAAAAAGCCTACTACAATTGGATGACGGCCGCCGCCGCCGCTAAAAAGGATTTGGTTTTGGCCACCCCCGGCAATGCCTACCTCAAACACGATGGCACCGCCATGCCTTGGCCTAAAGATGATCTGAATAGAAATTTGGCCCGTTATGCAGAAAATGACTTTGGAAGTAGCAAATCCTATCATGTGGTGGGTACCTACAACGATTTTTTTGGGGGCTATTATGAACAAGACGAAGTTGGCTTTGGACATTGGGGACGCTATGATGAAATTCCAGGTCAAAAGTTATGGTTGTGGGATTTATCTCGCTTTGGAGGAATTTGGGAAGACCTGTTGACAGACACAGATGGACAATATATTGAATATCAAGCCGGACGTCTTTTTGTACAATATTTCCCGGGAGCAGAAAATCCCATTACACAAGCTACCTTTGAACCGCATCAAACCGACCAATGGACCGAAGTTTGGTTTCCCCTAAAAAACACTAAAGGCCTCAATGAAGCTTCTGCCCTAGGGGCTCTAAATGTGGTTTCCCATGAAACGAAGCTTGAGGTTTATGTCAATCCGTTTTATACCACAGCAGGAAGTATTTTATTTCAACAGGGAACGCATAAACAGGAACAAAAAGCCCTTTTTAAAGCCAACGAAATGCATCATTTTAGTTTTGATCTTCCTTCTAAAAAGGCTCCTTTTTCAATCGACATTAATGCCTTAGCATTACGCTATGAAAGTACCCCTGAGATTTTAAACAGACCTTTTGTAACACCAGCCGATTTAGCAGGCTATGACTCCAATGCCATCCGTTTTCAAAAAGGACTAAACGCTCAGCGCTTCAGACTATTTGAAGAAGCTGAAAAACATTTTCTAGACGTGTTGGAACAAGATGCGGCCCACCTAGGAGCAAGGGCCGCCTTAGGGGCACTGCATTTTGACAATGGGCTTCCCCAAAAAGGATTGGAAATTGTTTTAGAAGGCCTAGGTTTAGACACCTATCATGCGGAATTGAATTATGTAGCTGGTCTAAACTATTTAGCCCTCAATGATCTTGTTAATGCTACGGAAAGTCTTGGTTGGGCTGCTCGTTCGCTCCAATTTCGCTCTAGTGCACAGGCACATCTCAGCCAAATTGCCTTACTGAAAAAAAACTATAAAGAGGCGCTGCACTATGCCAATCAGGCACTGGATTTTAACACCAAAAACATCTTGGCTTTAAGCTATCGCTACTTAGCCCAAGCAGCTCTAAACCAAGAAGAGGAAGCGCAACAAACCCTTCAAAGAATTAAAACAATAGACCCCCTGCATCACCTGCTTTCTTTTGAGGCCTTTCTAAAGGGTTCCTTAACGCTAGATCAACTGCGCACAAAACATCAATCGGAATTTCCCTATCAGACTTTTTTAGAATTGGCCCTGCTCTATCATAACACAGGATTCACCTCTAAAGCCATAAAAGTTTTAGAAGCAAGTCCTAAACACATGCTCACAAACCTTTGGTTAGCCTATATCAAACAAAATCAAGCCGCTTTACAAAATATTTTTGAGCAATCGGTAGATTTTGTTTTCCCTTTTCGGCGTGAAAGTGTTGCAATGCTCCAATGGGCTGCTACTCAGTCAAATCATTGGAAGGCTAACTATTTACTGGCTTTAAACCTAATGGGGCTTAACCAAAAAGAAAAAGGGCGGGCTTTGCTAGAGGAACTTGGTAGTCAACCCGAAACAGCCAATTTTTATTGGATTAGAGCCCACCTCACGGGAGATGTAAAATCTCAAACTGCCCGTTTTGATCTATTGAAAGCCTATGAAAAAGAGCCTAAAAACTGGCGTATAGCTTTAGATTATGCAGCCCTTTTAGAACAGGATCAACAATGGAACAAAGCCCTATCTGTTTTAAAAAAAATCCAACAAGCCCACCCCCAAAATTTCAGAATTGGGTTGCGCATAGCTGCTGCACTCAATGCCACACAACAATATGAAAAAGCGGCCACCCTTTTATCTCAACTCTATGTATTGCCTTATGAACACGCTACTGGCTCTAGAAAAATTTATACCAAAGCCTATTGGGGCAGCGCATTAAACGCTCTTCATAAAGAAAATTGGAAACAGGCTCAAACACTACTCGAGCAAGCATTAGAATGGCCAGAAAAATTGGGGGTTGGAAAACCTTTTGATCCTGAAGAGCGACTCACCCTTTTGTTGTTGGCTTTTACAAAACAGCAATTGGACCTAAACACAGCTGTGCCTATAGAGTCTATTGTCAACTACTCCAAACAACACCTAATTAAAGGAGGAAAAAATTGTGTTGTGGGACTTTATGCGCTTCAACTATTAGAAGGAGAAACAGCCGCTAAAGCCTACGCCCAACAGTTGCAACAAGTGGGAGGAGATCAAAAAGCCATTCAAGAGGCTTTAGACTATTTCTTTTCGCACCCCGCTACCTCCTTATCACTTCCGTTTTTAGAACAGCTTGTTGCCTTTATTTGGTAGTGTTTTGTTTTAAGCGGGCATAAGCCTGCCCGGGATCTGAAACTCTAAAATGTTCTATATAGGCTCTATCCTGAAGGGTAACATAGGCCGTTTTTCCATCTTTTCCACCAAAGGCAATGTTGGAAGCCTTCTTCCCTTTTAACTGAATTTCTTCTAAGATTTCCCCTTGGGGAGAAACTTTAACAACGGTGCCTTTGCCATAGCGTGTAATGTATAAATTTCCTTTTACATCACAACGCATTCCATCCATGCCAAAGTCTTCAAAAGAGATGAGTTCTCTTTTGTTTTGCAACGTTTGCTCAGAACTAATGTCAAAAGCCCAAACCTTAAGCTGTACACTTTCGTTTACATAAAGGGTTTTGCCGTCCGGACTAATTTCAATTCCATTAGTGGTTCCCATATCTTGGGCCATCAATTCAAATTTGCTAGGGGTTATTTTCCAAATATTACCGGTGCTTTGCCCCCAATTTGGATCGGAAGCAAAAAGCAATTCATTTGCCCCAAGAGTCAAATCATTAGGTTGGTTGGCCCCGGGTTCATGTGCAAAAACAGTCACCTCTTGAGTGCTTGGATTTACTTCTAAAACATTATGCCCCGTATAGTCAGCCAAAAGCAAATTTCCGTTATTGCGAATTCGAATCCCGTTGGCTGTACTCCCCTCAGGCAACTGCTCAATAAAAATTGAGAAATTGCCCTCAGCATCTACCTTACCCAAAGAACCGTTGTGATCCGGATTGACAAAATAGAGATTTCCTTCTGCGTCCACAGCTGGCCCCTCCAGCCCTTTGGTAAAGGTGCCAACATTTGCATAGTCTGAGGCAACATAGAGCGTTTCAGCGGGTTCACAACAAACCAACAGCAGGATAAATAAAAAAAACAGGCTTAGATATTTCATTTTTGATGGGTGTAAAAACATTTCCTCTAATTTATAGCTAATTTTTTGTATTTTTCTAATATGAAATCTATTCTCTATTTGATTTGGATTGGTTTGATGGTGAATTGCACAACAAAAAACAATTCGGCAATGGACGTTAAAAAAATAGCAACACCCACATCTCATACTTTTGCGGCAGTTTCTAAAAGCTTGGAGTCAAACACCCAAAAGGTGGCTGTTGATCAAGCCAATTGGGAGGCCTTTCCCTATGCTCCAGACGTTTCCTTTCGAATAGCCCATGATAGTGAGCATCTATATTTAAAATTTTATGTGTCAGAAGCTCATATTTTAGCCCAGCACAGCCAGCCCAACACCGCTACCCACAAAGACAGTTGTGTAGAGTTTTTTATTGACCCAGATCAAAGTGGCGGCTATTATAATTTTGAATTTAATTGCATTGGCACTACCCATTTAGCCTATGGCCCCGACCGATATGAACGTCGTTTTGTTGAGCCCCAAAAAATAAAAGACCTCCTCTATATTGAATCTACGCTTGGTCAAGAACCCTTTGCAGAAAAATCTGGTGCTTTTCAGTGGGAAATGGTAGCGGCTATTCCAACTTCCATTTTTGTGCACCACCCCAATTTAACTTTTGACAAATTGCAGGCTAAAGCCAATTTTTTTAAATGTGGAGACGATACACAACAACCGCATTTTTTAAGCTGGCAGCCCATTGATACACCTCGCCCCGATTTTCATCGACCTGAATTTTTTGGATTCCTACAATTTGATTAACTTAAATATTAAATCACTATAAGCTAAGGGATGACGAGAGAAAACAGGAACACACCATTTTGGAAAAAATCATTGCCTCTTGTGCTGCTGACAAGTTTTGTGTTTTGGCAGTGTGAAAAAAAACCTGAACTCAAAAGTAATTTATGGCTCCCAGACGGATTTGAATCTACTGTTTTTGTAGATCAAATTCCTGAAACAACCCGTCATATTACCGTTACACCAGAAGGAACGGTTTATACTAAATTTAAAAAAACCTCCGAAGAAGGTTCCCTTGCAGCCCTACAAGATTTAGATGGTGATGGGCGAGCAGATAAAGTAGTAAAATTTGCCAACGACACCACTATTAAAGGTTATGGCTATGCCACAGCAGCCAGAGTTTATAAAGGCTATCTCTATTTTAGCAGTGAGTTGGCTGTCTATCGCTATAAACTTGACCCCAATCAACTGGTGCCCAAAGGTCCACTAGAAACTGTAGTAATTGATGACCACCCTCATGGCATGCACGAACACATTGGAAAACCCATTGCTTTTGACCATAAAGGCAACCTCTATGTGCCCTTTGGAGCTCCTTCTAACACCTGCCAAAATCCTAAAAGAACTCCCCTTCAACCTGGCATGGATCCTTGCCCACAACTTGAAGATCATGGGGGTATTTGGGTCTTCGATGCCAAAAAATTAAATCAAACCCAACAAGACGGGAAAAAATATGCAACGGGCATTAGAAGCATAGTGGCACTCGATTGGAACCCCCAAGATGAAACCCTCTATGCTGTGGTGCATGGACGTGATGATTTGTTTAGACTCTGGCCCGATCGTTATAATGCTTGGCAAAGTGCACTGCTTCCTTCTGAAGAATTTTTGAGAATTGAAGAAGGTGACGATTTTGGATGGCCCTATTGCTACTATGATCAAATGCAAGAAAAAAGAGTGCTCTCCCCCGAATATGGTGGGGATGGAAACACCGTTGGCCGCTGCGAAGACTTTAAGCCCCCCATAATGGGTTTCCCCGGACATTGGGCTCCCAACGATTTGGTTTTTTATCAGGGAGATGCTTTTCCTGAATATTATAAAAACGGTGCCTTCATAGCCTTTCACGGTTCTACCAATAGAGCCCCCTACCCACAATCTGGCTATTTTGTTGGGTTTATTCCTTTCGAAAACGGCAAACCCAAAGGCAGTTTTGATGTTTTTGCCGATGGCTTTGCCGAAGTAGACCCTATTGTTAATGTTCGTGATGCCGTCTACCGCCCTATGGGAATTGCCTTTGCTCCCGATGGCACTATGTATATTGGCGATACTGAAAAGGGGCGTATCTGGAGTGTGCGTTTCACCGGAGACAAACAAAGTTTTGGAAAAGAATCCTTAGCCAAAATGGAAGCTAGAAAAGAACTTTCTCATATCAGAACTCCCGATTTTGAAAAAGACAATTTGAGTGAAAAAAATATTTCAGAGGGCCAAAAACTATACAATACCTATTGCATGGCTTGCCACCAATCCAACGGAAAAGGGGCATCTGGTCGTTTTCCGCCTTTGGATCAAACAGATTGGGTAGTGGGAGATCCAGAACGATTGGTTCATCTCATTTTAAACGGAATGGAAGGTCCCATTAAAGTAAATGGAGAAGACTACAACGGCATTATGCCGCAACACGCCTTCTTAAAAGATGATGAAATTGCCAAAATAACCACTTATATTAGAACACATTTTGGCAATGAAGTACAAGCCATTAGCCCTCAAGACGTTCAAAAATACCGAGCTTCTAACTCAAAAAAAACAACTAAATAACAAAACCGATGAAATCAATTTTTCAAACCCTAGTACTGCTTAGTTGCCTTTTATGCAGCCCAATTCTCGCTGCACAAGAATTTGATATGGTCATTCTCAATGGACATGTTATTGATACCAAAAATGGCATTGACTCTAAAATGGACATAGCCATAAAAAATGGTCGAATTGCTGCTGTCTCAAAAAAAATAGCGCCTACCCAAGGCAAAACAGTAGTCAATGCCGAAGGGCTAGTGGTGACTCCCGGACTGATTGACATGCACAGCCATAATTTTCATGGCACCGAACCCGATAGTTATTTAAGCAACAGTTTTACAGCGCTCCCCCCTGATGGCTTCACCTTTAGAAATGGTGTTACCACCATAGTGGATGTTGGCGGTGCTGGCTGGCGCAATTTCAGACAATTCAAATCGCAAACCATTGACCGTTCTAAAACAAGAGTTTTGGCTTTTTTAAATATTATTGGAAGCGGTATGAAAGGGGGAGTTATTGAACAAAACTTAGACGATATGAATCCCAAACTCACCGCCTTAGTAGCCAAGCAATTTCCAGATCATGTGGTGGGCATCAAACTGGCTCATTATAGTGGTTTTGATTGGACCCCTACCGATCGGGTGGTGGAAGCAGGTAGATTGGCAGCTGTTCCCGTAATGATAGATTTTGGAGGCAGCCAACCCGAATTGCCCCTAGAAACCCTCTTGTTGGAAAAACTCAGACCAGGAGATATTTTTACCCACACCTATGCACACGTAAATGGTAGAACACCCATTGTAGATGAAAATGGAAAAGTGCGCCCATTTGTTTTTGAAGCACAAAAAAAGGGGATTGTCTTTGACGTGGGACACGGCGGCGGAAGTTTTGTTTTTGAACAAGCTGTTCCAGCAATGAAACAAGGCCTGCACCCCAACTCCATAAGCACCGATTTACACACCGGCAGCATGAATGGCGGCATGAAAGATATTTTGAATGTAATGTCAAAATTCTTAAATTTAGACATGCCCTTAAAAGACGTAATAGCAGCCACTACTTGGCGTCCCGCCAACTATATTGAGAAACCCAGCCTAGGGCATTTAAGTGTTGGTGCCGAAGCCGACATAACGGTTCTTCAAGTTCAAAAAGGCTCTTTTGGATTTATTGATACCCAGGGTAAAAAGATGATGGGAAATCAGAAATTGATTTGTGAGCTAACCGTCAGAGCAGGTACCGTTGTCTATGATTTAAATGGTTTAGCAAGCCCCCTTTGGAATGAATAAAATAGCTACCCCCTATAAAATAGCCTTCTTACTCTGCCTAATCTGCGGTCTAGCAAGCCTCTATCTTTTGGTCAACCATCAAGGGTCTGAAGCAGGTCTTTGGGTAGTTGGATTTTTCCTTTTTTTAGCCTTAGGATTTAGAGGAAGTCAAAGTCTGCGTGGATTATCCTTCACCATTTTGGTTTTTGCTGCCGTGAGCGTATCCATGTATTTTCCTGCACCCTTCATCCAAATTGGTTCTTTTCAAATGAAAAGCTTAATTGTTCCTTTGTTACAAATCATCATGTTTGGAATGGGAACCGCTATGAGCATCAAAGATTTTTATGGCGTAATTAAAATGCCAAAAGGGGTTTTGGTAGGATTAATTTGTCAGTTTACCATTATGCCCGTGGTGGGCTTTGCCTTGGCTACCCTGTTTCAGTTCCCTCCAGAAATTGCCGCCGGAGTGGTGCTCATTGGCTCTTCTCCAAGTGGATTGGCATCTAATGTCATGGCCTATTTAGCCAAAGCAAATGTTGCTCTATCGGTAACGCTAACCGCAGTAGCCACTGTACTTGCTCCTTTTATGACCCCCTTGCTGATGGAATTTTTTGCCGGTGCTTTTGTGCCAATTGATTTTTGGGGCATGATGCTAAGCATTGTTAAAATTGTGATTCTCCCCATTTGTTTAGGCTTGATTTTCAACCACTTTTTTCACGGCAAAACCCCTTGGCTTGACAAGGCCATGCCCATTGTTTCTATGGCGGCTATTGCACTCATCATAACGGTGATTACCGCCGCAGGAAGAGACAATCTATTAACTATTGGTGCCCTACTCATTGTGGCAGCCATTGCACATAATTTATTAGGCTACTTTTTTGGTTATTGGGGTTGCAAACTACTCCGAATGAAAGAACAAGATTGCCGCACCATTGCCCTAGAAGTAGGCATGCAAAACGGCGGATTAGCCTCCGGTATTGCCCTTGAAATGGGAAAAGTAGCCACCGTTGGTTTAGCCCCTGCTGTCTTTGGCCCGTGGATGAATATTTCCGGATCTTCTCTCGCATCTTGGTGGCGCGATAAAAAAATTAAATCTTAATACCCTATGAAAACATATACATTTAAACGGTTTCTACTCGTGCTCATTTTGGGAATCAACCCCCTTTTGGCTCAAGAGCTTACGGTTGATCAAATGAAATATTTAACCCCCCACTGGCAAGGCGAACGCTTTGAAGACGGGAGACCCAAAGTAGCCGATGCCATTTTAGCACGCATGAAAAAAGTGTCTATTGAAGAAGCTTGGGGTGTGCTCCGAAACGAAGGCTATCACAATCAATTTGAAGGAGGCTGGCAACCCTTGCATGATGATGTTCCTTTGGTGGGAAGAGCCCTCACAGTACAATATATGCCCAACCGTCCTGATCTAGCTACACAAATCGAAAAAAAAGGGCGGGCAGAAGGAGCCGTTGGCAATACCAACTCCTGGCCTATTGATCGCTTAGTGGAAGGCGATATTTATGTGGCCGATGGATTTGGCAAAATTGTAGATGGAACACTCATTGGAGATAATTTAGGAAATGCCATTTATGCCAACTCTAAAAATGGTGTGGTGTTCAATGCCTCCAGCAGAGATATGGAAGGGCTTTCGCAAATAGAAGGATTTAATGCTTTTGTTCGTGGATGGCATCCCTCCTTTTTAACTGAGGTTATGCTGATGAGCATTAATTATCCCATTCGCATGGGTGCCGCAACCGTTATGCCCGGCGACATAGTTTTGGCTAAAAGAGAAGGCGTTGTTTTTATTCCCGCCCATTTGGCCGAAAAAGTTGTGGTTACTTCTGAAGTTGTGCGACTACGCGATTTGTTTGGCATTACACGACTAAAAGAAGGCAAATATACCCCCGGTCAAATTGACAACAAATGGACAGAAGTTATTGAAAAAGATTTTGCCCAATGGCTGCAAGACCACATAGACGAACTGCCTGTTCCAAAAGAACAAATTCAAGAATTACTTAAAAAAAGAACTTGGTAAACCTTTATAAATAATTTAAACACAACACAATGGAAGCAAACACAACTCGAAGAGCCTCTCTAAAAAAATTGGGACTAGCCTTCACTGCATTATTTGGAATTAGTAGCGCAAAAGCCGCTACCGATTCACCCAAAAAAGTTAGCAACATCACAACCGAGCAAGACATTCCTTTATTTTCAGGAGCTGTTCGGCACGGCAACACCCTCTATATTGCCGGAAAAGGAGCTCATTTTGAGGGCGATATTAAAGCCCATACAGATCACGTGCTTAAAGAACTTCAAAAGGAATTAGAACGCAATGGCTCCTCTATGGAACAAGTGCTTAAAGTGAATGTTTATCTGGCTGATTTGGCAGACTACAAAGGCATGAACGAAGTGTTTAGAGGTCGCTTTGGCAAAAACCCTCCTGTGAGAACCACTGTTGCAACCTATGGCGGGGTGCCCGGAAATTCTTTAGTAGAAATGGACTGTATTGCAGCGGTAGAATAATCTAAAAAAGCAACAAGATGAACACAAGAAGAAACGTATTAAAAACACTGGCTGGGCTTCCATTTATAGGAACTTTTCTGGGCGCACAGGCCGCAGAAAAACCACTAATGGAAACTGCTAGCACGCTAGCTGGAAGAGATTTTTTTAAAGAATTAGGCCTACGGACCTTTATTAATGCTGCCGGAACCTATACTTCTATGACGGGCTCCCTGATGCCCAAAGAAGTTACCGATGCCATTAATTATGGTGCCACCCAATATGTGAACTTAGACGACCTCCAAGACAAGGTGGGCGAACGTATTGCAGAATTGGTAGACTGTGAATATGCTACTGTCACGTCTGGGTGCTTTGGTGCCATGTCTATTGCCATGGCCGGAATACTTTGTGGAAAAGATCCCAAAAAAGTGAAACAGTTGCCTCGCACTGAAGGATGGGCCAATGAGGTGATTATTCAAGAAGGACATCAAATTGGCTACGCCCAAGCCTTAACCAATGTTGGCGCCAAAGTGGTCTTGGTTAAAACGGCCAAAGAACTCGAAAAAGCCATTTCCAAAAAGACGGTTCTTTTGTGGTTTCTCAATGCTAATGCCGATAATGGTGAGATTAAATGGGAGGAATTTGTTGCCCTAGGCAAAAAACACAACATTCCTACTTTTATTGATTGTGCTGCAGATGTTCCTCCTGTATCCAACCTCTTTCGCTTCACCAAAATGGGCTTTGATCTAGTGGCTTTTTCAGGAGGCAAAGGCCTTAGAGGCCCCCAAAGTGCTGGTTTATTATTAGGCAAAAGAAAATATATAGAAGCGGCAAGAATGCACACCCCTCCTAGAGGCGAAACCATTGGAAGAGGCATGAAAGTTAACAAAGAAGAGGTATTGGGTATGCTTGTAGCATTAGAGCTTTATCTGCAAAAAGACCATGAAAAAGAATGGCAACTTTGGGAAGAACAAATTGAATTGATAAGCAACAGTGCAAAAGCTGTTGAGGGAGTGACTACCGAAATTCACGTACCTCCACATGCCAATCATGTGCCAAGCTTACGAATCCGTTGGGATGAAAACAAAGTGAAAACCACCGCCGATGCCGTTCGTAAGGAATTACGAGAAGGACATCCTTCGATTCAGACAGTGGGAGATGCCAAAACCATTGGCATTACCACTTGGATGATGGAGCCCGGACAGGAACGCATAGTAGCCAAAAGAATTCACGACCTATTAAAAAACGCCACCTAAAAGTATATAACAAATGAAAATTAGTTCCTCTTTGAATCTGTTTGTTTGGAGTTTATTTTTTATTACAAGCTGTGCCCAAGAAAAGGAAGCACAGCCAATCTCATCTCCAGAAGAAGCTTTAAATAAGTTAGGCATTAGCCTGCCCGAAGCCTCTTCTCCAGTGGCAAATTATGTAAATGGGGTGCAAACCGGCAACCTAATTTTTCTGTCTGGCAAAGGACCCCTTAAACCCGATGGCACTAACATTACCGGAAAAGTGGGGGCCTCCCTCTCTATTGAAGAAGGCTATGAAGCCGCTCGGTTGACTGGCATCAATCAACTGGCGGTGTTAAAAGCCATGCTAGGCGATTTAAACCGTGTGAAACGGGTTGTAAAAGTATTGGGTATGGTCAATGCTAGTCCAGATTTTACTGATCATCCCAAAGTCATCAACGGGTATTCCGATTTGATGGTAGCTGTTTTTGGTGATAAAGGTCAGCATGCACGGGCTGCCGTAGGCATGGGTTCCTTACCGGGAAATATTGCCGTAGAAATTGAAATGATTGTAGAGGTGGAGGAAACCACCCCTTAAACCCTAAACAACAGGCTTTATTTTTGACGCACCTTGCGTTCTCCAGTATGGTCTATTCCTTGAGCACGTTCAAGAGCCACCATAGCTTGGGGTCTAAAGTTTAAAATTAAGGCTCGACGGTTGCGGGCTGTGATATTCCCTTTGCTAAAATGGAGCGTAAATCCATCGTGAAATGTGCAATCGCCCGGATCCAAGGGCACACATATGGCCTCTTCTAGAGAAGCCTCGCAAGAGAGCGCTCCTCCTGTGAGGGCCGCTTGGTGTGGACGGATGTTTTCGTCTTGACGCGGAATAAACCACATACATCCATTTTCTTCTTGTGCCTCCTCTAGGGCTATCCAGCAACTCACGGCGCGTTTATCAGGCAATTCAATCCAATAGGCAGCATCTTGATGCCAGGGGGTGGGTGTATTAGTATGTGGCATCTTATTGATGAGCATATCAAAATCTAATATCAGGTCGTCTCCTAGTAAGGCTCGTGCTTGACGAGTAGCATTTTGGTAGGTTAAGGAATCTAAAAGTTCTGGCAATAGGGAGCTAGGGCACATGATTTGGGTGATTTTTTCCTCTCCTACCTTGCCATTTCCTCCTAAGTCGCTTCTCAAATGAGCTGTTCGATTAGAATCAGCGAGCAAAGCATCATAGTGCTTTTTTATCTCGGCCACTTCATCCAGTGGAATAAGTTGTTCATATTTGATGAATCCTTGTGTTAAAAATGTATTTTTCATAGGTTGTTCTATTAGGCTAAGGTCTTGCATTAAGGAGAAATTCTGCCCACTGGTCGAACTTCTTGCCCTTTGATTCCGGTTAGGCGATCGCCTAAAACGTTCCGTACCGAATCGGCTATTTTAGAGATATGGGCCACTATTTCGGGATTTTGAGCAGCCACATCAAATTGTTCTTGTGGGTCTGTTTTTAAGTTAAATAAAGCCGGAGTCTTGATTTCATTCATTTCATAGGGAACCGGAAAGCCATCATTAGTGCCCGAACGACCATTTAACGTTCTATAGGTATGAGGCACGTAGAGTTTCCAATCTTTATGACGTACCGCATGCAATTCGTTGGTGCGGTAATAAAAGAAAAAGTTTTGATGAGGAGCTTTTTGGGTTTTTCCTGTCAAAAGAGGCACCAAAGAAGCACCATCAATTTTGAGTGTTGGCAAAGCACTTTGTGTCCAATCGGCCAGAGTGGGAAGCCAATCAATTCCCATGGCGGGGGCTTCTATGAGGGTGTTTGGAGTAATAGCCTTGGGATATTTTACTAAGGCTGGCACACGGTGCCCGCCTTCCCAATTAGTGCCTTTTCCTTCTCTAAATTGACCCGGGGAACCCGAATGTCCGCCATAGGACAACCAGGGTCCGTTATCTGAAGTGAAAACCAAAATGGTGTTTTCTTCTAAGCCGTTTTTTTGGAGTGTCTCCACAATTTGTCCCACTCCATCATCAATTTCATGTATCACATCACCATAAAGCCCTCTACTTTGAGAACCGGCAAATTGATCACTAACAAAAAGAGGAACGTGAGGCTGCGGATGAGGGAGATAGATGAAAAAGGGTTCGTCTTTATGCGCTTCTATAAAATCGACGGCTTTATTCGTCAAGGCTTGAGTTAAAAAAGACTGGTCTTCTAGTTTTTGAATGGGCGTTTCGTTTTCATATAAATAAATGTCTGGAAAATTGAATACGCTTCCTTGTTGAGGGTGTTTGGGCCACATATCATTGGAATATAAAATTCCAAAAAACTCGTCAAAGCCATGTTTTCGAGGGAGGAATTCGGGAGCATCTCCTAAGTGCCATTTACCAAAAATGGCGGTGGCATAGCCTTGGGCTTTGAGCATTTCTGCCAGGGTGGTTTCATTGGGATTAAGTCCCACTTTTGAACCGGGGCTGTAGGCGTTGTGAATGCCAATACGATCAGAATAGCATCCGGTGAGAATGGAAGCTCGAGAAGCCGAGCACACCGGCTGCGTGGCATAATAGGAACTGAATCGCGCGCCCTGAGCTGCTATTTCATCTAAATGGGGGGTGGTAAATCCAGCAGCTCCATAGACCCCTAAATCGGCATATCCTTGATCATCAGTTAAAATAAAGATCACATTTGGAGGTCTAGTTGGTTTAGATGTTTCACAAGCCGCCAACCCTAAAAAAAGGGGCAACCCAAATTGAAATAACCGTTTAAAAAACTGCATTTTGTTTCTTATTTTTTCTACCTTCCAATTTAGTCAAAAAACAATACATTAGTTGTGGTAGGTTAAAAATTCTCTTTATTATGAAAAAATTTTTAGGTCTTTTTCTTCTAACAGCAAATGCTATAGTAGCACAAGCAATTCCGCACATAAATCAAATCGAATTAGAGGCTAAAGTAGACTCCATCATTGCGTCTGGTATTGCTCAAAAAGCCTTTCCAGGAGCCCAGGTTTTACTTTATAAAAAAGGGAAAATAGTGTTGCATAAGGCCTATGGTCACCATACCTACAACCAAGAGGCAGCAGTAGATCAGGAGCATCTCTACGATTTAGCCTCCGTCACCAAAATATTAGCCAGCACACTTGCCTTTATGAAATTGTATGAATTGTATCCCATCAATCTAGATCAAAAAGTAAGTGCTTTTATGCCCCAATTAAAAAATACCAATAAAGAGCATTCTACCTTTCGTGCAATTTTGAGCCACGGTGCAGGCTGGTTACCCTATCTCACCCATCAGCAAAAAATATATCGCAAAAATGGGAGCTTTAGGTGGCATAGCCTATCCCAAAAACAGTCTAAACGCTACCCTATGCCCTTAAATGATGTTTGGTATGTCCATAAAAATTATCCTAAAAAAATAGCACGACGCATTAAACGCACACCCGTAGAAAATGTGGGTCAATATCGTTATTCGGGTTTGTGGTTTTTTCTATTGCCAGAAATGGTTCGGCAACTCAGTGGCCTTTCTTTTGATGAATTTTTAAACACGCATTATTATGCGCCCATGGGTTTGGAACGGATTGGATTTATCCCGCAAAAAAAGTTTCCTAAAAATGAAATTGTTCCCACAGAAAGAGATAGTCTGTTTCGCAAAGAGTTGGTACAAGGTTGGGTACACGATGAAGCAGCCGCTTTGATGGGAGGAGTGTCTGGCAATGCCGGTTTATTTGCCAATGCACAAAGCATTGCGCCTTTGCTGGAAATGCTCTTACATCAAGGGCAATATAAAGGCAAAACCTATTTGAATTCGGAAACAGTAGCCACCTTTAGCCGTGTGGCAAATCCCGGAACGGATAACAGAAGGGGATTGGGTTTTGACAAGCCAGAATTGATTCCCCTGGGCAATGGGCGATATCCGTCTGCTTATTCCAGTGCGAGTAGTTTTGGGCACAGCGGATTTACCGGAACCTTTGTATGGGTTGACCCAGAACACGATTGCTTTGTTGTGTTCTTAAGCAACAGGGTTTATCCTAGCCGAGCACAACGGAAATTATATGAATTAGGCATTCGAGGAGCCCTACTAGATCATGTTATTCAACTCCATTAAAATAGCATTCTGTGTTACGCTTCTTGGTTTGAGTCAAATACGAGGGCAAAAACCAGCTGATTTTGTTGACTTAAGCGCAACTGTACCTCAACTAGTTGTTTCCCTTCGCTATGGAACCCACAAAAATTTTATGGGGCGTGTTGTTCAGGGTTATGAAAATCCGATTCCCCTAGGCACAAAAGCACTAGCTGAAGGCTTGCAATGCGTGCAAATGGAGCTTGCAAAAAAAGGTCTTGGGTTAATTCTTTATGACAGCTATCGCCCCCAAAAGGCAGTGGATGATTTTGTGGTTTGGTCAAGCCAAGAAAAAGACACGCTTATGAAAAGTCTATACTATCCACAACAGCTTAAATCGGAATTATTTGCTTTAGGTTTTATAGCATCTCAATCGGGTCATAGCAGAGGAAGCACTATTGATGTGGGCTTAGTTCAATGGACTGAGAAAGGGGAATACGAACTTGTAGACATGGGAAGTCCTTGGGATTTTTTTGGCCCAGAAGCCACTATAAACTATACTTTTCTAAGCGCTGAGCAACGCAATAATAGAATGAAGTTATACGAGCCTATGTTAGCCTGTGGTTTTAAACCCTACGCCAAAGAGTGGTGGCATTTTACCCTTAAAAACGAGCCCTATCCTGATACTTATTTCAATTTTGATTTAACTCCTTAAAGGCTTCTGGAAAATGTTGGAGATCAATTTCCCATAAAAGAGGCAACAGGATATATACGGCAATAGTAATGAGTAAAATTGAGAGTAAATTCATGGCAAAACCTCTTGACACCATATCGGGAATACGCAAATAGCCTGCTCCAAAAACCACCGCATTGGGAGGAGTGGCAACGGGCAGCATAAATGCACAGGAGGCTGCCACGGCGGCTGCCACCATTAAACCAAAAGGATGAACACCAATTTCTAAAGCTAGGGGTGCTAAAACCGGAAGCATCATAGCTGTGGTGGCTAGATTGGATGTGATTTCAGTTAAAAAATTAACCGCTGCAATGAGCAACACTAAGGTGATTAATAAAGGCCACTCGCTAAAGCTTGTCATTTGAAGTCCTAGCCAAGCTGCTAGACCGGTTGTTTCAAACCCTTTGGCTAGAGCCATGCCGCCTCCAAATAAGAGAATAATTCCCCAAGGTAGCTGAACGGCTTCTTTCCAATTTAAAATTCTTTTTTGCCTGTTTTGAGTGGGCAGTAGAAATAATAGCAAACTAAAAGAAACAGCAATGATTGTATCGTCTATGGCAGGAAGAAAGCTTTGTAATAAAAATGAACGGGTAATCCAACAAAAGGCTGTTAAACCAAAGACAAACCCCACCATTTTTTCTTCAAATGAAATTTTTCCTAACTCTTTTTGCATACGTTTCACCTCCGCTCTACCTGCTGCAAAAGCCGTTGATTTTAATTGAAAGGCAAAACGGGTGAGATACAACCAACAGAGAAAAAGCAAGACGAGAGAAACGGGTAAGCCAAAGGCCATCCATTGCATAAAACTAATTTCATAGCCATAGGTGTTTTCCAATACCCCAGCTAAAACCAAGTTGGGCGGAGTGCCAATAAGGGTAGCAATTCCTCCAATGGAAGCACTATAGGCTATGGCTAGCATAAGTGCCTTGCCAAAAAGCAGGTTTTCATCTTCAGGAGTTTGGGGGTTGTCTTTCAATTGGTTGATTATGGCCATTCCAATGGGCAGCATCATGACAGATGTAGCGGTGTTAGAAATCCACATAGAAAGAAAGGCCGTGGCCACCATAAAACCCAAGAGAATCCGATTGAGATCGGATCCCATAAACAAGATTATTTGCAGTGCGATTCTTTTGTGCAATTTCCATTTCTCAATAGCAATAGCAATGATGAATCCCCCCATGTAGAGAAAAACATATTTGTGTCCAAAAGCGGCTGTGGTGGTGGCTAAATCTAGCCCTCCAAAAAGGGGAAATAAAACAATGGGCAATAGGGCTGTAGCAGCAATGGGAATAGCTTCTGTGATCCACCAAATGGCTATCCAAACCGTTGCGGCAAGGGTGGTTTGTCCGGCAGCAGAAAGCCCCTCGATTGAAACCAAGAAATGCAAAAAAATAAAAGCGATAGGCCCTAAAAAAAGCCCCCCTAATTGTGCGTTTTTCACGGCTTGGTATTTGATGCAGAAGTATGGTCATTGACCATATACCATTGTCCTCCTTTTTTGAGCCAACCCACACTAAAATAGCCAAAAGCATCTCCAATAGAGCGCGCTAATTCATATTTTCCTTCTAGCAAAACAAAGGTGGGTGACCACTGCTGAAGGGAAAGAATGGTGAAGGTGAGTTGCCCCATTTGGGTTTGATTAGGATAAGCCTTTTCATAGCGCTCCTTAATGGCTTGCCAGCCATATTGAGGGCCTCCGGCTCCTGAAAAAACTATTTTAGGACTTTTCAGATAGCCCTCCATAAATCCACTGATATCTCCTTCGTTCCAAGCTTTTTCTTGCTTTTCCATAATTGAAGCAATGGCCAACGAGTCTTTTTCCTTGATTTTCATTTGCGCCAGAAGGCCGTGCCCTAGAAAACCAAAAAGCAATACGACAATCAGTTGCTTCATATCTCCTAATTAAAAATGATACCGTTTAAAAGCTTCCATAGCCGCGTAGTCTGAAAGACCAAGTGAGCGAAATCGTTGAGCGGTTTCTGCATTTCGGTCTTCTGCTCGCACCCAAAATTCACGGTGATCATTCCCTTGGAACATCACCCCGTCTTTTTGAGATTGATGGAAGAAAATAGCTTTTCGTTTGCGCAATACTTGATCCGGACTCATGGGAACAGCCATTTCAATTTCGTGCATTTCCCACTCGTGCCAAGCCCCTCTGTAGAGCCAAACCCAACAGTTGTCCATATAAGGCTCACTTTTGAGTTGTTGCAGGGCCGCAAAAATAATGTCGAGACACACACGGTGGGTGCCGTGGGGATCGGCTAAGTCGCCAGCAGCATAAATTTGATGGGGTTTAATCTTCTTTATTAAATTTACCGCAATATCAATGTCAGCTTGTGAAATGGGGCTTTTGGTTACACGCCCTGTTTCATAAAAGGGAGAATTGAGAAAATGAACCTGTGTATCGGGCAATCCAAAAAATCGGGTGGCTCCTAGGGATTCGAATTTTCTTATAAAGCCCTTGAGATTTCGAACCTCTTTAGGGTCGGGTTGATTGATTTTTTTAGATTTAAATTTGGTTAATATTTTGGCAAATTGATCTTCTAAAACTTTAGGAAACAAGGCGTGTGTAACCTCTAGAAACTTTCTTGCTTCCGCATCCGAAACAGCAATATTGCCCGAAGTTTGATACGCAATATGCACTTCATGCCCTTGACTCACCAAGCGGTCAAAAGTGCCTCCCATAGAAATAACATCGTCATCGGGATGGGGACTAAAAATGATAACTCTTTTTGGGTGTGGGCTTTTTCGTTCTGGCCGTTTGGTATCGTCGGCATTGGGTTTTCCACCCGGCCACCCAGAGATTGCATTTTGAAACCGATTGAATATTTCAATATTCAAATCATACGAAGAACCATATTCTGCAATGAGATCAGACATGCCATTTTGGTTGTAGTCTTCGTCGGTTAATTTAAGTATAGACTTTTTGGTTTTTTCACACAACCAAACCACAGCTTTAACCTTGTTGTCTTCGTTCCAAGTGCAACTTTCCACCACCCAAGGGGTTTTCATTCTGGTGAGTTCTGAGGCTGCCTCTTGGTCTAACACTATGGTTGTGTTATTATGAAGCTGCAAGTAGGTGGTTGGAATTAAGGGTGTGATTTCTCCTTCTATGGCTTTTTGAATGATTTCAGCTTTGTTAGAACCCCAAGCCATCAATAAAATTCTGCGCGCTTTTAATATGGTTTGAATACCCATAGTAATGGCTTTTCTAGGCACATTTTCTATGCCTTGAAAGGCTGCGGCAGCATCATATCTAGTGAGGTGGTCTAGGGTGATGAGTCGGGTTTGAGCGTTTAGGTTAGAACCGGGTTCATTAAACCCAATATGTCCTGTTCTACCAATGCCCAATATTTGAAGATCAAGACCCCCTGCTGCTTGAATTTTCTTTTCATAGTCTTTGCAAAAAGCTCTAATTTCTTCGGGCTTTAGCATTCCATTTGGAATATGAATATTTTCTTTAGGAATATCAATATGATCAAAGAGGTTTTCATGCATAAAGTAGTGGTAGCTTTGAGCATCCTTGGGGGTAATGGGAACATATTCGTCCAAATTAAAGGTGATCACATTTTTAAAGCTCAACATCTCCTCTTGATGCAACCTAATTAGCTCTCTATAAACACTAATGGGTGTTGAGCCTGTGGCTAATCCCAACACGCAATTTTTATTTTCTTTTTGCTTTTTACGAATTAAATCTGCAATGGATTTGGCTACTCTTTTAGATCCTTCGGCTGGAGTTTCAAACACAACACTATGCAATTTTTCATAGCGGGTTTCTTCAAAGGCACCTGGATTTTCAAAAGCGAGTTGGTCTTTTGGTTTAGCCGTCATTTTCAAATTGGTTTTAAGTAAATGCTAATTTAAGGATTATCTGAAAAGTAGTTCTTATTTTAACTCGTTTTAAAAAATAAAAGGAATTAAATTAAATATTTATGTAATTTAGGGCAATGCGCTCAAATTTTATCATTTTCATATTACTTGGGTTGATGGGATTAAATCTATCCCTACCTTCTATTTCCCTCCTAGTGTCAGATTCCAAATATTCCCTCATTTTGGCATCAAATGAAACTGAAAATGAAGGAGAAGAAAATGAATGGGATCAAAAAAACCTAGTCTATTTTCAGACTAACTTATGCTTACAATTGGTTGAAGGGAGTTTGATTAAAAGCCCCCTACAACCCCTTTATAATCCGCATAATGCAAACCCCATTAATCCTCCCCCGGAAATAACGATTTTTTAATTGCTTACACCTTAAATCATTATTTAACGAATTACTTAACCTTATTGTTTTGAAAAATTTTTTTACCAATTTCAAAGGAGATGCCCTTGGAGGTATCACAGCCGGCATTGTGGCTTTGCCACTAGCCCTTGCTTTTGGCGTTAGCTCGGGAATGGGTCCCAGTGCTGGTCTATATGGCGCCATATTTTTAAGCTTTTTTGCTACTCTTTTTGGCGGCACCCCCACCCAAATCTCTGGCCCCACTACTCCTATGACAGCAGTGAGTATGGTGGTTATTGCAGGAATTATTGGGGTCAACAATGGCAATCTCGAACAAGCTTTGCCTTATATTTTACTTGTTTTTTTACTCAGTGGCATAATGCAAGTTGGCCTAGGAGTTGCAAGCCTCGGAAAGTATATTAAATATATTCCCTATCCCGTTGTTTCTGGTTTTATGACCGCCATAGGGGTCATCGTATTGATCACGCAAATTCTTCCTGTTATAGGTTATGATGTTAAGAATGATGAGGTCTTAATCAAGCAAAACATTCCCATAGCTGAAGAACATATTTTGGAAAAAATTCTCATAGATGAATCTAAAGAAGGTTTACTGGTGCTGGAGGATTTTAAAGAAACCATCTTGCGTGCCGAAAAAATTACAAAAGAACAAATTGAGTTAGAGGCCACCAACATGGCCAAAAAATCGAGCTCCGGCGTGATGGGTACCCTACGCACCATACCTAGGGCACTACCCTTTTTTAATTTCATTGAATTTGCTATGGCTCTAGCTACCATTATCATCATATATGGGTTTAAACGGATCACCAAAGTGGTGCCCAGTAGGCTTGTTGCCCTACTTGTTGTTTCGGGCGTAGCCATTTTAGGACAACTGGACTACAGGCCCATTCAGGCAATTCCCGAAGGGTTTCCATCCCTCAATATCGAAATTTTTAGTGCCTTTGAACTGAATACTATTCTACCCTATATAGGTACCGCCCTAACTCTTGCCCTACTTGGAGCCATTGACTCCTTGCTCACCTCCGTGGTGGCAGACAACCTCACCAAAACCAAACACGCCCCCAACAAAGAATTGATTGGTCAAGGCGTTGGCAATAGCATGGCAGCCTTATTTGGTGGAATTCCGGGTGCAGGGGCCACTATTAGAACGGTTGTCAACATTCAATCTGGGGGCAAAACAAAACTATCTGGCATGATTGCTTCTCTAGTTCTACTGGCCATTTTACTGGTGTTAAGTCCCTTAGCCTCTAAAATTCCGGCTGCTGTCCTAGCGGGAATTTTGGTCACCGTAGGCATAGGTGTTATGGATTTTAAAGGGCTTAAAGCTATTCCAAAAATTCCAGCCTCTGAAATCATTATCATGGTCACGGTTTTGGTTTTGTCTGTGTTTTGGAATTTAGTTTATGCCGTTGGAATTGGATTGGTGATGGCCTCTCTGTTTTTCATGAAAAAAATGGGAGATATTTCCAATCAGTACTCCAAAATAGCACCCGTTATTAAAGAAAAAAAATGGAAAGACGAAGAGCAATTAGACAATGCCTTTTTAGAAAAAATATTCATCAAACACCTAAGTGGACCCCTCTTTTTTGGATTTACTTCCGACTTTCAAAACCTCTTTAAGCAATTGCCAAGAACGGCTATAGTGGTCATTTTTAGAATGGATCGAGTGCCCTATATTGATCAATCGGGTCTATATGCCATGGAAGATGCCTTAATTGAATTGAGTCAGAAAAACATTGTTCCGCTTATGGTTGGAATAGAGAATCAGCCTAGATTTTTGATGAACAGTATTGGTCTTATAGGCCCATTAATTCCAGAAGATCATATTTTTAAATCGTTTCAGGCATGCCGTGAATGGGTCATCCAAAACAATGGAAAGTGGACCTAAAAAAACCTTGAAAAGAGGTTTATAAATTGTTGGTATCTCCTATGGGGAATGTTTAATTCTTTAAAATATTGATTTATTTTTGATCGAATTAGACTTGTACTATGGAATCTATCAAAACGCTGATTATTGGAAGCGGACCGGCAGGATATACGGCTGCCATTTATGCGGCAAGAGCCGATTTAAAACCTGTTCTCTACACCGGACTAGAACCCGGAGGTCAATTGACAACCACCACCGAGGTAGACAACTTTCCAGGATATCCGGAAGGTGTAGATGGGCCTAAAATGATGGTTGAATTGCAACAGCAAGCAGAGCGCTTTGGCACCGAAGTGCGTATTGGTTTTATTCATAAAGTAGAATTTGCCACCGAAGTGGGAGGCATCCACAAAGCGTATGTTGAAGGTGGTCCTGAAATTGAAGCCCAAACAATAATTATCAGCACAGGCGCTACCGCTAAATATTTAGGATTGCCTAGTGAGCAACGACTTAGAGGAGGTGGTGTATCCGCTTGTGCCGTTTGCGATGGATTTTTCTACAAAGGGCAAGAAGTGGCTATAGTGGGTGGTGGAGACACCGCCGCTGAAGAGGCTACCTATTTGGCCAATATATGCTCTAAGGTTACCATGCTCGTGCGACGAGACGAAATGCGAGCTTCTAAAGCCATGCAACACCGGGTGACCCAAACAGCCAACATCGATTTACGCTATAACTCAGAAATTGAAGAAGTGTTGGGGGAAAACGTAGTAGAAGGCATTCGTATTAAAAATAATAAAACGGGAGTGGTAGAAGAAATTCCCATTACAGGACTTTTCATTGCCATAGGCCATCAGCCCAATACCGAATTGTTTAAAGGACAACTCGATATGGATGAGGCCGGCTATTTGATTACAAAAGGGAAATCGACCAAAACCAATCTACCCGGAGTTTTTGCCTCTGGAGATGTTCAAGATAAAGAATATAGGCAAGCGGTAACAGCAGCCGGAACCGGTTGTATGGCAGCACTAGATGCGGAACGCTATCTTCAGTCCCTGAATTGAGAGGAGTAAGCCCGTTTTTAATCCATTTCGGTTTGGACTTTTTCCCATTCTTGCAGTAGAACTTCCAAGTCTTTTTTCTTGACTTGATAGTGGTCAAAAAAAGAAGGATCGGCCACGGTGGCATCATAGTCAACCTCAAGAGCCACGTCTAAACTTTTGATTTCTTTTTCTAGTTGACTAATTTTCTTTTCGAGCTGACTCAATCTTTTTTGCAAGGCTCTGTCTTGCTTTTGTTGGGCATAGTGTTGGGCTCCTGTCCCTTGAGAGCTTGTTGCAGCTGGTTTTTGTTTTTGCTCTAATTCTTTAAGAGAATCCATTGCCCGATCCTGAAGAAAGGTTTCAATTCCTCCTAAATAAGGTTTAATTTTTTCATTTTTAAATTCGATAACCTTATCACACAGACCTTCCAAAAAATCTCTATCGTGTGAAACCAAAATGAGAGTGCCTTCAAATTTGGATAAAGCTTCTTTTAAAATTTTTTTAGAAGCAATATCTAAATGATTGGTGGGTTCATCCATAATCAACACATTAAAAGGCTGTGTTAACAAGGCGCACAAGGCCAACCGATTGCGCTCTCCACCTGACAAGACCTGCACTTTTTTATCTACAGCATCTCCTTGAAAAAGAAAGGCCCCTAGAAGATCTCGAACAGGCGGACTTTTGGGCGTAGCTGTTTTTTCTACAGTCTCTAAAAGCGTTAGTTGGGGCGCCAAACTAGCCGACTGATTTTGAGCAAAATAGCCAATTTTCACATTATGTCCCATTTTCAGCTGACCTTCATAATTTATCTCTTCCACCAAAATTTTAGCAAGGGTAGATTTTCCCTGTCCGTTTTGCCCTACAAAAGCAATTTTATCCCCGCGATTCACTTGAAGAGAAATCTTATTCAACACCCTATGCGTTCCATAAGTTTTAGAAATATCATTCGCTTCTAAAATCACCTTGCCGGGTTGCAGTGCCACTGGAAATTGAAGTTTCATGACCTGATTTTCTTCCGGGTCAATTTGGATACGCTCCATTTTATCGAGCTTTTTGATGAGCGATTGTGCCATGCTAGCCTTGCTGGCTTTAGCCCTAAACTTTTCGATTAGTTTTTCAGTATGCGCAATTTGTTTTTCTTGATTTTTTTGAGCCGCAACTTGTTGTTCTCTCAATTCGGCCCGCAGCTCCATATATTTTGAATAGGGCTTTTTAAAATCGAAAAGCCGTTGTTGAATAATTTCTATTGTTCTATTGGTTACTTGATCCAAAAACATTTTATCATGCGAAACCACTACAACCGCGCCAGTATATTTTTTGAGAAACTGCTCTAGCCAGATAATGGCTTCAATATCCAAATGGTTGGTTGGCTCATCTAACAATAATAGATGATGCTTTTTCAACAATAGCTTAGCCAATTCAATGCGCATGCGCCAACCACCTGAAAAGGTGTCTGTTTGATTATCAAATTGATTGGGTGAAAAGCCTAATCCTTTTAAGATTTTTTCGGTTTCAGCTTGATAGTGATACCCTCCCTGCATTTCGAATTGGGTGTTAAGCGTATCAAGTTCATCTAGGACTTCTAGATAGGCTGGATCCTCATAATCTTGGGTATTAGCAATGATTTGATGAATACTTTCTATTCTTTTTTCTATGGTTTGTATGGCGTCAAATGCCGTATAGGCTTCTTCTAGCACGGTGCGCCCATGTTCAAAATCCAAATCTTGAGGCAAATAGCCAATGGTATTGTTTTTTTCTAAGGCAAATGAACCACTGGTTGGCTTCTGTTTCTGTGCAATTAGTTGTAATAAAGTTGATTTGCCGGCTCCATTTTTACCAATCAACCCTACCCGATCTCCTTCATTTAATCGAAAAGAAAGCTCCTCAAAAAGCACTTCACCGCCAAAGTGAACCGAAATATTATGGGCATTTAACATTTAATCATTTTCAGGGGTTCTCATAAACCGATTGATGTTGACTTTATCTGGCAAAGAAATACCTTCAAATATAAATTGACACAGCCATTTTGATAAAAGGGGGGCCATTAGAGAACCTCGGGTGCCCAAACCATTGAACACATAGAGGTTGGGATGTTTGGGATGTTGGCCTAATAAAGGCTTTCTGTCTATGACCGTGGGACGTATACGAGCCTTTTGAGATACGATTTCATAAGGAACTTGTAGTATCTTTTCCAATTGCATCATGAGCCATTCTTTTCCTTCTAGAGTTGTTTTCAACGACTTATTTTTCCAGTTATAAGTTGCACCCACCCAAAAATAGTCCAATTCTAAAGGAACCACAAAAATTTGCGACTTAAGCACCGTCTGTAGCTTTAGTTTTGGAGCTCTAATGAGCAGCATTTCTCCCTTATTGCCCACCAAGGGCAAATGATTAAAAAAGGGGTTTAATCGCATTTGATAGCCTTCACAAAAAATAATTTGATCGGCTTTTAAGTCTTTATAAAGAACACCCTTTGGCGTAAGTTTTAAGGCTTGATAATCAAAAGGTGCTGCCACAAAACAATCTTTTGGCAATTGCTTTTTGAATTCATCAAGCATTTTGGGAAGATCCAATCTAAAGACCTCATGCACGGTTCCATAACCATATTTGGAATTGACAGAATCAGACAGTTTTTTGTGAGTTGGGGGGGCTAAAAACAAATCTAGCCCAGGGGAACAGCTTGCTTTTTCCCAGCTGAGCATTTCGCTTGAGTTGGCAAAAATTCGTGAGATTGTTGTGGGAATAATACCTCTTTTCTTTTTCTCTGCAAAAATGGGTTCAAGGCTTTTGTAAAAAAATTGGGCATAGGAAAAAAATTCTAAAGCATTCCAAGAAAGCGTATATCGTTTTAATACTGTGGGGTTAGCTAGTCCGGCAGCAACTCTACTGGCATTCCATTGCGGTTGGTCAATAATATAAAAGGGTTGCTTTCTTTTTAGAAACTGCACAGCGAGGGAAAATCCCGCTAACCCATAACCCACAATGATGGTCTTATTCAACATCAACTTTTTATGGCAAAAAAAAGGCCGCCCTTTCGAGCAGCATTTTTTTTAAACTATCTTTTTGGATTTAGTTGTTCCACATATCTTGTTCAAAGTCTCGAATTCTTCCCTTGATGCGTTCAGACTCTAAGAGTTGACGCAAGGCATCTTCATAGATATAATCTTTCACTTCGCGATCTTCAAACACATTTTCTTCTTTATAAATCACGGCGTTGAAACGTCTAGAATTAAGAATGTTATCAAAAGTGATGGGCTGAGAAGAGTTTTTGACATTGAAAGCCGAGCTTTTGTTTAAGATTTCTCGAGCGTTAGGATACCACACCCAAAAAAGCGGCACTAAGGCATCTGCCATAGCCTCTGGGCCTTGGCTTAAGGTTGACACATCGGGCGCCACAGGTGCAATTCCCAAAAGGCGATAGCGCAATTCGCCTAAACGCTTGTCAAAATACCAAGTGCCTTTGATGCGATATTGCATAATTTTATCAGATTCTACTTTATAGATATCATAATCATTTTCGGTCACTTCTTCTCCCGCATTTGACTTTTCAATCCCTTCAGAAGATAGTTGCTTAGACAATAAAGATTGTTCTAAATCTTCAAAACTGAGTTTGTCTCTGAAATAAGAAGTACGGTAAACTTCTGTGATTTCACCAGCCTCTATTCCGTCAATTAACAAGCGAAACAATGATTTTCTTGTGGAGGACAAAAGTCCATTATTGACTGTGGGATAATAGAGTGGAAAATTAATTCGCTCATCCAAATCAATAATTTCCCAAACCGTTGTGGACCACATCACATCACGGTCGTCTACAAATCCATAGTCCACAGGAGTATTGTCATTAGAAGCGATTTGCACCTCAGACAATTCTCCAATTTCTGTGGGTACCTTAGCATTGAGCAAATTAGATTGCCCGTAGCTAACCCAAGTTGCGGTGAGGAGAAAGAACGTTAAAAACTTGATGTGATTTAACATGATCGGTTTAATTAATTGTGATCGAAATAGATTGGGTAGGTTTTAGCTTGTAATTCGGATTAGAAGGAATCACCACCTTGATGTCAGAAATAATAACGGTTTGTCCGTTTTTAATTCTACTCAGCGCATTTCTTGCTCGGCTGTCTAACTTGTCTCCTTGAATCACGATACTAGGTTGCCCCGGTGCTCTAAAGCGGAACGATTTGGTTTGCAGTGGCAAATCAAAATCGAAGTCTTCTAAACGGGCTTCTACTGTTCCACGCTCTAAACTGGATTTAGGCAAGGTAAAATCTCCTGATTTTCCTCTAAAGAAACCAGATGGTTTTGGAATATCCTTAATTCTAAAGCTTGAAACTGAAGAAACTTTATTGCCATCAGGAAGGGTTCCTGTAACATTAATCTTCACTTCTCTTCCACTTCCGGGTGAAAGACTATATTTACTTCCTTTAACCCGTTTCAATCCGGGTGCACTAGCCGTAACTTTACTATCGGCAATGCCTGGAATAGATATGGTTATAGGATTTTCTACCCCACGGTAAACCACATTCATTTTATCGGCAGAAATGACCGCTGAATTGGGTTTATTGATAACGGCAAAACTTTGACTTACGGGGATATTCGATTCTTCCATATCGTTGAGGAAGACCAAATTTCCAGTCAATTCATGGTCACCAGGTGAACCAGCACTCACGTTGAGTTTAATTCCACCTGGAATCAATTCATAATCTTCTTCGGTTAGTGTTCTGCCATCTAGCTTAATATCAACTCGATTTGGATTTTGTGCGCCTCCTTTTCTTCCTAAAACGATACTTCCATCAAAAGTTTCACCTTGATAGTAGGCCCCTTTTTCGGTTTTTAGAAGCGTAATATAGTTACTTTCGTTTACGCTAGATTCCATTTCTAACTCTTTCCCCATTAGGGTGGTGAGTACATCCGATTCCGTTTGCCGGATATCGTTTTGCATCATGGTCAATTTCGCCAAAGATGAAATGAGCGGGAAACCTTCATAATTGTAGCTTAGCCAAGGTTGATCTTGGTTGTCTTTATTTTTAATGTTTCCATTTTCATCTCCGGTGAAAAAACGAGCTTCAACCATTTCGATATATTGTGGATATTGACTCCCAAATACTTGAATCACGCGCATTTTAAATTCATTGATCATGTCAATAAATTCTTGTCCCTGGGGCGACACGCCATTGGCGTCAAAAAACACCATATCAAGTTGTTCACCCTTATCCATTTGTGCGTATTCTTTGAGCTCGGGATCTTTTTCGCGTTGGGCTGCGGTAATTTCCGTTTTGATTTCGGAAATTCTATTAAAGAAGGAATCTGCTTCTTCTTTAATTTCATTTGCGGTTCTTTGGTGCCCTATCCACTTTCCGCCTTTTTCTTGGGCGTTGGTTTCAATTTTGCTGTAGTAAATGTTGTTGCTTTCTTCAACGCGGCCATTGGCGTCGTTGATTTTGACAAACATTTGCCCAAAGCCGTCCAGAACTTCTTTACTCACGTTCAATGCGAGCATGGTGATAAACACCAAATACATCAAACTGATGAGTTTCTGCCTAGGGGTTTCTTTTGCTCCTGCCATTTTTTACTTGCTTATTTGTTAGACATGGCATTAAGCATACCGCCATAAACTTGGTTTAAGCTGGCTAGGTTTTTTCCTAAGCTGTCCATTTGTTGTTTCAACTGAGCGGCATTCTTTTCCATTTCAGCATTGAAATTGTTGCTGTTTTGAGAATGTTGTAATTGACTTTGAAACGCAGCATTGAGTGCTTCCAACTGGCTAGAGGCCTGATTTAATTTTTCGCCATAAGATTTTGTGGCTGCCACAGCATCTGAAGCAGGAGCAAGTGATTTTGCTGAAGCTTCTAAATCTTTAATGCTAGAGGTTAAATCTTTCATGAGGCTGACATCTAACTTGGCTTCCTTCATGAGTTCATCAATTTTGCTCGAAAGGCTCTCGCCTTTAGGTGCGCCGGCTGGTTTGGCCCCGCCTCCTTTGACTTTTTTAACAAAGTCTTGGTGTTCTTCTTTAATTTCCCCAGTATTGAGTGCCGAAACGGTAAAAATCAAGGCTTCTGTGCCCAGTCCTAATCCCAAAACTAATCCCCCTGTGATGGGGCCAATTTCTAGGTGAAGAATTTTAAATAATGCGCCAATAATTACTACTGCTCCTCCTAAACCAAAAAGCATGTGCATGGCAATTTTACTTCTTAATCTTTTGTTTAATGCTTTATCATTCATGTTAATAAACTTTTAGTTTTTAAATATAATTAAAATTAGACGTTTAGCCTTTTATTTAATTTTAACTTTTTGTGAACCGAGGTAATCTTGCACGGTTCTAAAACCAATGTAACTGCGGGCAGAGTCTGAATATTCATAGTCTCTGGAGCTCACTCTTAAATAGTAGGCCACATCTTTCCAACTTCCGCCTCGTACCACTTTTCTTTTTTCAGCGTCAAAAGACATATTGGGATTGAGTGAAGCCACATAATCATAGGATCCGGGCTCATAAGAAGAGTTGGTCCATTCGGCCACGTTTCCAGCCATGTTATAGAGGTTGTAATCGTTCGGTTCATAGGATTTTGCTTCTACGGTATACACAGCTTGGTCAGCGGCGTAGTCTCCTCGTAACGGTTTAAAGTTAGCTAAGAAGCAAGCACGATCATTCAACAAATAGGGTGCTCCCCAGGGATAGGTCCCAGAGGGTATACCGCCTCGAGCTGCATATTCCCATTCTCCTTCGGTGGGCAATCTAAAACGACTCACAAAAGGTTTGCCTTTATCACGTTGGTAGTTGTTTTTATAATTGGTTCTCCAATTACAAAAAGCAACTGCCTGACTCCATGAAACACCCACCACTGGATAGTCTTGATAGGCCGGGTGTGAAAAGTAGTCGTTGTGCATGGGTTCGTTATACGAATAGGTGAAATCTTTAATCCATACGGTGGTGTCTGGATAGATTTGAATTTCGTCTTTTTTAATAAAAGGTGTTCTGTCAATAAACTGTTTGCGGGTTCGCTTAGACTCTCTAGAAGCGCCTTCGGCATCAAACCAAGTGTAGGCATAAACCAGTTTTGACACATCTAATTTTATTTCACCATTATACCACTGCTCTGGAGGCAAGTAGAGTGAATCCATAACCTCTGCATAGTTTTGGTCTACATAATCATCGGTATCCCAGCTAAGATTAGCGTCAAAATTTAATTTTCTTCCGTAATAAGGATCTTCGTTTAAATCGTAATAATTTTCACGCATGTATTTTTGAAACTCATTGAGTTTTGAGGTGTCAGAATCTTTAAAAGCAAATTCTCCAATACCATCTTTATTGTCTTCTCCGAGCTCTAATTCATCTGCTTTTCGGGCTAGCATAGCTAAGGCGATAGAATCTTTAACCCAATACACAAATTGGCGGTATTCGCTATTTGTTATTTCCGTTTCATCCATATAGAAAGAAGGAACGGTTACGGTTCGAGCGGGAGCGTTAAGCAATTGAGCAACATCCTCATCAGATTTACCCATGATATAGGACCCTCCTTCTATGAGTGTCATACCATAGGGTTTTTCGCTAAAGTATTTTTTTTGTTTAACTCCAATCAGCTCTCCTCTGTTTTTCGTCCCACAGGAAGCGGTCAGAATTCCAACCAAAACAAAAACCAATATTTTTTTCATCAACTATAGAATCTCTATTCTGTTTTTACCTTTCGGTATTCTCTATTTTTAAGGACACAGTAGGTTTCATGTAATGATTCGGTGCCTAATTTAATCTTTTCAGCGCATTTAACCACCTTTCAGGCAATTTATTATTCATTGCCTCTCGATAATCTTCTTGCGTGCAAGGTAATAACGCAGAACTTTTTAATTTATTACTATCGGTAAAATCATTTGTTATTTCCATCCACCATCTTTTGCTTTTTTCGCTTTTAAAAAAACGCAGGCTTTGGTGGTTCATTTCTACGGTATAGCTTTTAAAATCGGAGCCTATAGCAACAGGATATTCTCCAAATCGATAGTTTACACCTTCAATAAAATACCAAACAAATTGGGCTAGTAATTGCATAAAAATGGTGGTAGAAGGCAATTCAAAAACCCCAAAAACACTCACCCTATCACTAATTCCGGCATAACGGGCGAGTCCACAAATGGTGCGGGCGTCAAATCCATTGGGAGTTCCCTGTTGAAAGTCGCCGGTGGCTTGGCAGGATAAACTTTTCATGTCAAAGCCCACGATGTCTGCATCTCTAAAATAGGGTTCGGTTTGTTTAGGATCGTCTATAATGTTGCCCAATCGAATGGCGTCAAAAAATAATTTCTCCATTAAGTCTTTCTCCTCTTGGGCGCAATAATAACTTTGATAGCCTAAGTTCGTGTAGTTGTTCAAGAGGTTGGGGTGGTTCATAATGATGTTGCTCATATAGGAGCGCCCGGAGATCAATTCTTCTTCTTGAGAAAAATCAAAAGAGCGGTCTACCGAAACCATATTGACCAATTGCTTTTGCTCTTGAAAACTTTGATAGAGGGGATATATTAGATCGTGACTACCTCCTAACAAAAGGGGTATAATGTTCAGTTGTCTGAGGTGAGTCACAATTTCTTTAAGGGCAAAATAGGTGTCTTCTACCGTTGCGCCATTGGGCAAATTACCCAAGTCCGCAATTTGAAGGGTCCAATTGCCGGGATAGAGTTCGTAAAACTTTTTTCTAAAAAGATTAATATCAACTTCTAGACTGGGAAAATAACTGTTTCTATTTTCTTCAAGCCCAATCAAAGCCACCGAAAGGCCCTTTAACTCGGGTAATCCATTGGCAGCAGTGTGTTGCACAATGTTTTTTCCAATCACCTGATCGGGTAAGAGGGCTACCCCCAGGAGGTTTTCTTCTTCAACCGGAACCAGTAATTCTAGACTCATTTAGGTTTTTTTAGTTTTGCGTTTAGCTTTGTCTTTTGTGCCTAAACCCAAATAGGTTTTGGCTTCTTCTAACGTCAATTTTGTGGCATCAATTGTTTTGGGTAATTCCACCTTTTTGCGCCCCATGATGATGGCGGTTTTTCCCCAACGGGCTTTTTCTACTCTAATTTTTTCGGCTTCCCAATGATGAATGAGCTTATCTTTTTCTTTTTGAATTTTTTCTTTAATCAAAAACTCTATTTCGTCTACTGCTAAATTGTCAAAATCATACTTTTTATTAACATTAATAAAAAGACTATTCCATTTTAGGAAAGGACCAAAACGCCCAACTCCTTTGGTAACGGGCAAATTTTCAAAGGTGTGGACAGGAACATCTGCTTTTTTCTTCTCTTCAATGAGCACAATGGCTTGATTGAGATCTACATCGTTGGGATTCAATGTTTTGGGTAGTGAAATAAAACTTTTATCGTATTTAATATAGGGTCCATATCTACCATTGTTGACCACTACTTCAACATTTTCATAGTTTCCTAAACTTTTCGGCAGGGCAAAAAGCGATAAGGCTTCTTCAAAAGTGATGGTTTGCAATTGTTGGTCTGGGGTCAAGCTAGCAAAAACAGGAGGGGTTTCATCTGTTGCATTTCCAATTTGAGCCATAGGTCCAAATTTTCCTAACCGCACTTTGAGGGGTCTTCCGCTTTTGGGGTCGGTACCCAATTCTCGTTCTCCAGACTCTCGCTGCACATTTGTTTTAACGTGTTCTACCGTAGTGTGAAAATCGCCATAAAAATGTTTAATCATTTTTATCCAGTCTTCTTCGCCTCGAGCAATATTGTCAAAGGTAGTTTCTACTTGGGCAGTAAAGTTAAAATCTAAAATAGATTCAAAATGGGCCACTAAAAAATCATTAACAATATTACCAATGTCTGTAGGAATTAATTTTCCCTTATCGGCCCCTACTTTTTCGGTCAACATGGCTTCTTTAATGCCTTCTTCTTCTAATAGGAGTTGCAAATAGCTGCGTTGAACCCCTTCTGAAGCTCCTTTTTCAACATAGCCTCTGTTTTGAACAGTAGAAATAGTTGGCGCATAGGTTGAAGGTCTTCCAATGCCCAATTCTTCTAATTTTTTCACCAAGGAGGCTTCACTATAACGATAGGGCGGTTTAGAATAACGCTGGGTGCTGACTAAACTTATGCGCTCAAGAGATTCGCCTTTTGTCATTTTGGGTAATAGTCCTGCTAGTTCTTCTTCATTATCATCTGAACCTTCTAAATAGAGTTTTAAAAATCCGTCAAAGGTGATAACTTCTCCTTTAGCTGAAAAGAAAGCTTCTGCCGAAGAAGAACGAATAGCAATTTTGGTTCGTTCCAATACAGCATCGGCCATTTGCGAGGCCACAGTGCGTTTCCAAATGAGTTCATAGAGTCGCATTTGATCATAGTCTAGCTCAGCAATTGATTCTCTCAAGGGATCGGTGGGTCGGATGGCTTCGTGAGCTTCTTGAGCACCTTTATTTTTAGTTTTAAATTGTCTTGATTGGAGGTAATTTTCTCCAAAATTCTGAACAATTTTTTGATGAATCATGCCCTTGGCTTCCTCTGAGAGATTGACACTATCCGTACGCATATAGGTAATCAATCCAGCTTCATAGAGTCGTTGTGCCAAGTTCATGGTTTTGCTCACAGAAAAATATAATTTTCTGGAGGCTTCTTGTTGTAGGGTTGAAGTGGTGAACGGGGGAGCAGGGGTTTTTTTCCCCGGTTTTACCTGAATGTTTTCAACCTTAAAGCGGGCTGTTTTATGAGCTTCTAAAAAAGTGCGAGCTACCGTTTCTGTTTTAAAGTCTTGTTCATATTGTGCTTCAAAAAGTGCTCCGCTAGTGGTTGCAAATTGCGCTTTTGTTTTAAAAAGCTCTAGGGGAGTGAACGAATTAATCTCACGTTCTCGCTCCACAATTAAGCGAACCGCAACCGATTGCACGCGACCAGCCGAAAGTCCGGTTTTTATCTTTTTCCACAATACGGGCGAAAGCTCATAGCCCACCAAACGATCTAAAACCCGACGAGCCTGTTGGGCATTGACTAAATCGTAGTTAATAGCACGGGGTTTGTCTATAGCCTTTAGTATGGCATTTTTGGTAATTTCAGAAAAAACAATGCGCTTGGTGTTTGTATCAGAGAGTTTTAGTTGATTCGCAAGGTGCCAAGCAATGGCTTCTCCCTCCCGATCTTCATCACTAGCAAGCCAAACGATTTCTGCATTTTTAGCTAATTTTTTTAATTCGCTAACTACCTTTTTTTTGTCTTGAGAAACAATATATTTTGGTTCGAACGTATTTTCTACAGCCACTCCTAATTCATTGGCAGGCAAGTCTGCAATATGACCATAACTAGAGGCCACCTTGTATTCTTTTCCTAAAAACTTTTCAATGGTTTTGGCTTTGGCAGGTGACTCTACAATAACTAAATTCTTGGCCATAGGTGTTTTTTCAGATTGCTGCAAAAGTAGTTAAGTTTTTTTGGAACTTTCAAATTTTGTATTTTTACGCCATACAAAACAATCAAAATTTGATCCTTAATTCTGGTTCAAAACATTCAAAACAGCAACTATTTTCTCTCCATGATAAAACGCTATTTGCCATTTTTAGAGTGGCTTCCCAACTACCAAAAAAATAGCTTTAAGGGTGATTTGGCCGCTGGCATTACCGTTGGTATATTGCTCATTCCTCAAGGTATGGCCTATGCGCTAATTGCTGGATTGCCTCCTGTTTATGGTCTTTATGCGGCCCTAATGCCGCAGCTTGTTTATGCCTTTTTAGGCACTTCAAGACAATTAGCTGTTGGTCCTGTTGCCTTAGATTCGCTTTTGGTGGCCTCTGGTTTGGGCGCGCTTTCTTTGCAGAGCCCAGAAGAATATATTTTATTGGCCATTGCCCTTTCTCTAATGGTAGGATTGCTGCAAATTGTTATAGGCTTTTTGCGGTTGGGGTTTGTAGTGGCTTTTTTATCCAAACCCGTTATCAGTGGCTTTACTTCTGCCGCTGCCATTATCATTGGCTTTAGTCAACTCAAACACCTACTCGGTATTGCCATCCCGCAGAGCAATCGAATTCACGAAGTGGTCTTCTCTACTGTAGACGCATTAGACCAACTAAATACTTTTAGCCTCATGGTTGGCCTTGGTGCTTTAGGAGCTCTTTATATCTTTAAAAAAATAATTCCAAAGGTGCCTGGTGTTATTCTAATTGTAGTGATCGGCATATTTGGTTCTAAATTTTTGAATTGGGAAGCCAAGGGCATAACCCTAGTAGGAAATATCCCGCAAGGTCTCCCTCATTTTCAAATGCCCCAAGTGGGATTGGAACACCTCACTGAGCTTTTCCCCTTTGCTCTCACCCTAGCCTTAGTTGCTTTTATGGAGGCCATTTCACTAGGAAAGGCTTTTCAAGACAAACACAATGATTATGAGATTAACCCAAACCAAGAACTCATAGCCTTAGGAGCTGGCAATGTTGTAGGCTCTTTTTTTCAATCGTATCCCACCACTGGCGGATTTTCACGTACGGCTGTAAATGACCAAGCCGGTGCCAAAAGTGGTATAGCACTTGTCATCAGTGCATTGGTGGTTGGTTTAATTTTGTTGTTCTTAACCCCTTGGTTTTATTATCTGCCTCAAACCATTTTGGCCGCTATAATCATTAAGGCTGTTGTTAGGCTCATTGATTTGGCCTATGCCAAAAAATTGATGCATAACCACTTAGAGGAATTTTTCATTTTAAGCTTTACCTTTTTAGCTACCTTATTTCTTGGCATTAAAGAAGGAATTTTGCTGGGGGTCCTTTTTTCACTTTTACATTTGGTCTATCGCACTTCAAAACCTCATTTTGCTATTTTAGGCAAAGTAAAAAACACCCCTTACTATAGAAATGTTGAGCGATTTCCTGATTTAGTTGACGTTCGAAAAGAATTGCTCATTTTGCGTTTTGACGGTCAATTGTATTTTGGCAACATTCACTATTTTAAAAACCTAGTGCTAGAAGAAACCGAAAAAAGAAACCCTGCCCTTAAAGCCTTTGTGCTCAATGCAGAAGCCATACATTATATTGATGCTACAGCTGCTGATCAGCTAATTGGACTGTTTGAAACCTTGCAACAAAGAGGCATTCGAATTCTAATTGCCGGAGCTATTGGCCCAACTAGAGATCGCATTTTTAAAAGTAAATTAATTGACGTCATAAAGCCTAAAAACCTATTCATCAACACCGAAGATGCGGTTCTGCATTTTGACGGCAATAAAGACAAAAGCCCGCTCAAAAAAAATATCAGAAGACAAAACAATAGTACCATAGAATAAACCAATCACCAAACACCTCTTAAACTGAAAAGACCATTTAATTTTGTAAAAAAGAAACAGAAATGAACATTCAACAAATTTACACAGGATGCCTTGCCCAAGGAGCCTATTATATAGAAAGCGAAGGAGAAGTAGCCATAATTGATCCACTTCGAGAAGTAACACCCTATCTAGAAAAAGCAACAAAAGACAAGGCTGTCATTAAATATATATTTGAAACCCATTTTCATGCCGACTTTGTTAGTGGGCACGTTACGCTATCAAAAGCCACGGGAGCTCCTATCATTTATGGTCCAAATGCAACCACAGGCTTTGATTCTATTATGGCCCATGACGGACAAGAGTTTAAGTTGGGAGCGCTCACACTCACGCTTTTACACACTCCCGGACACACCCTAGAAAGCAGCTGTTATTTGCTGAAAGATGCACAAGGAAATCCCCACGCACTTTTTAGTGGCGACACTCTTTTTTTAGGAGATGTGGGTAGACCTGATTTGGCTCAAAAAGGAGCCGATATCACCCAAGAAGATTTGGCCAGCATGCTCTATGATAGTTTGCGCAATAAAATTATGCCTTTGCCCGATAGTCTAATCATCTATCCGGCTCATGGTGCCGGATCTGCCTGTGGAAAAAATCTTAGCAAAGAAACCGTGGGCACTCTAGGAGATCAGAAAAAAACCAACTATGCCCTTAGAGAAAATATGACCAAAGAAGAATTTATTAAAGAAGTAACCGATGGTCTTTTGCCTCCACCACAATATTTTCCTTTAAATGTTAAAATGAATAAACAAGGCTATGAAGATGTAGCTGAAGTTTTGAAAAAAGGAACCACCCCCATTGGAGCACAACAATTTGAAGAGTTAGCCAACGAAATGGGAGCCATCGTATTAGATGTTCGACATCAAGATGAGTTTGCCAAAAAACACATTCCTCGTTCCATTTTCATTGGCATTGACGGTGGCTTTGCCCCTTGGGTAGGTGCCTTGGTGGGTGATGTTAAGCAGCCTTTATTATTGGTTGCTCCCGAAGGTAGAGAAGAGGAAACAGTTACTCGTTTGGCTCGTGTTGGTTTTGACAACACCCTAGGCTATCTTGAGGGAGGTATTGCGGCTTGGGAAGCGGCCGGAAAAGAAACCGATAAAGTAGAAAGCCAAACGGCAGTAGCCCTTAAAGAAGCTCTTGCCAAAAATGCTGAACTACCCGTTTTTGACGTGCGGAAAAAAGGAGAATATCAGTCGCAGCATATACCCAACGCCACCCACACCCCCTTAGACTATTTAAACGACCACCTCAATGCTTTTCCGGCACAAGAACAATTTTACATTCATTGTGCAGGAGGATATAGAAGCATGATTGCAGCTTCTATTTTAAAAAGTCGGGGAATCCATAATCTAATAGATGTGAGCGGAGGTTTTAAAGCCATTCAAGAGGCGGCAATTGAAACTACAGAATATATTTGTCCAACTACTCTAAAATAAACTCTAAAATGGATTTCATTTTTGAACCCTGGCCTTGGTACGTGGGAGGCCCTTTAATTGCCCTCGTACTTTTTTCTTTGTTGTTTTTAAACAAGAACTTTGGCATGTCATCCAACCTTAAAACTATTTGCACCCTTTGTGGTGCAGGTAAAACCAGCTCCTTTTTTCAATTTGATTGGAAAACACAACGCTGGAATTTAATTGTGATATTGGGCGCATCAGTTGGTGGTTGGTTAGGGGCAAATGCACTCTCCAATGATCTTGCCGTGGACATCAATAACAAAACGGTTGAGCAATTAAAAACCATCAATATTCATTCCGGGGGCACTCAATATATGCCTGAAGAATTATTTAGTTTAGAAGCCATGACCGAACCCAAAACCCTAGCATTACTCTTATTGGGAGGCTTTTTGGTGGGTTTTGGCACGCGCTATGCTGGAGGTTGCACCTCTGGTCATGCCATTTCCGGTTTGAGCAATCTGCAATTAGTTTCGCTCTTTGCGGTTATTGGTTTCTTTATTGGCGGCATTTTGATGTCTCATTTTGTTTTACCTCAACTCTTTTAAATCATGCAAAATATTTTATTATTTATTATCGGAATTGTTTTCGGCATCACCATGTTTAAATCAGAAGCCGCTTCTTGGTTTAGAATCTATGAAATGTTTCATTTTCAATCCTTCCATATGTATGGCATCATTGGTTCGGCCCTTTTCTTTGGTGTGATAGGCACTCAACTCATCAAGCGACTAAGGCTAAAATCGCTTTCGGGAGAAACCATTGTGATTCCCGATAAAGAATTTGGGGTGAAACGCTATGTATTAGGAGGAATTATTTTTGGATTAGGCTGGGCACTCACAGGGGCTTGTCCCGGTCCCATGTTTACCCTTGTGGGTGCTGGTGTTTATCCAATCTTAGTGGTCATTGCAGCAGCTGTTGCAGGCACTTGGGTCTATGGCCTAGTAAAAGATAAACTTCCCCATTAACAAACCCAATTTCAGCCTCAAAGAGCATAAGAAACTGACAAAATGTCAATATTGATTGCTTTTTCTTAATTTTGCACCACGCCATGAAAACGAAAACACTCTCAAACGCTACTAAAGATCCTCATGCCTATGAGGGGGTTTCTTTGCCAAAAAGGGACACTTCAAGCAATCGACTTGCCTATATTGAAAGTTATGGTTGTCAGATGAACTTTGCCGATAGCGAAGTGGTAGCTTCTATCTTGCAAGAAGAAGGCTTTGGCATTACAAATGAATTGCAAGAAGCTTCATTGATTTTATTAAACACCTGCTCCATAAGAGAAAAGGCCGAGCAAACTGTGCGCAATCGGTTGGTGCATTTTAATAGTCTAAAAACACAAAATCCAACGGTAAAAGTGGGTGTTTTGGGTTGCATGGCAGAACGCTTAAAACACCGCTTTTTAGAAGAAGAAAAAATTGTGGATTTAGTGGTGGGACCCGATGCCTACAAAGACCTTCCCCATTTGTTGGAAGAAGTAGCCGCTCAACGAGAGGCCGTAAACGTTATTCTTTCAAAAGAAGAAACCTATGGAGACATTGCCCCAGTACGACTCAACAGCAACGGGATAACGGCCTTTGTGTCCATCACCAGAGGATGTGATAATATGTGCACCTTTTGTGTGGTGCCTTTTACTAGAGGGAGAGAACGAAGCCGCGATCCAAAAAGTATCTTGCAAGAGGTGCAAGAACTTGCCGAAAAAGGCTATAAAGAAATTACACTCCTAGGGCAAAATGTAGACAGCTATTTATGGTATGGAGGAGGCTTGAAAAAAGATTTTGAAAAAGCCAGTGAACTACAACAAAAAACTGCTGTTCGTTTTCATCACCTGCTCGATATGGTAGCCACGGCTCAACCTAAAATGCGCTTGCGCTTTTCTACCTCCAACCCGCAAGATTTATCGTTAGACGTGCTTCACACCATGGCAAAACACCAAAATATTTGCAATTATATTCACCTTCCGGTGCAATCAGGGAGCAATAGAATTCTTAAGAAAATGAATCGTCTCCACAGCCGAGAAGAATATTTTGAATTAATCGATTCCATTCGAAAAATCATTCCCAATTGTGGTATTTCCCATGACATGATTGCCGGGTTTCCAACCGAAACAGAAGCCGATCACCAAGACACGCTTTCGTTGATGGACTATGTGAAATATGATTTTGGGTTTATGTTTGCCTATTCGGAACGACCCGGCACTTTGGCTGCCCGAAAAATGCCCGATGAAGTGCCTACCGAAATCAAAAAAAGACGCCTCAATGAAATTATAGCCTTGCAGCAAAAACACAGTCTCTATCGCACCCAAGCTTTTGTGGGCAAAACCGTTTGTGTGCTCATAGAAAAACCCTCCAAAAAATCACCCGACTATTGGAGTGGCCGAACCACCCAAAATACCGTGGTGGTTTTTCCTAAAGAACACTACCAACCCGGTGATTTTGTCGATGTAAAAATTACCCATTGCACCGCAGCTACCCTCCTTGGAGAAGCTGTGGGGCATTCAAATTCAATTTAATCATGGAATCCCTTCAGAGTGTCAAACAGCGTTTTGGAATTATTGGAAATCACCCCGGATTAAACAGAGCCTTAGAAAAGGCCCTGCGGGTTTCCAGCACCGATATTTCAGTTTTAGTGATTGGAGAAAGTGGGGTTGGAAAAGAAAATATTCCTAAAATTATTCATCAATATTCCCACAGAAAGCACGCTAAATACATTGCCGTAAACTGTGGCGCTATTCCAGAAGGCACCATAGACAGTGAATTATTTGGCCATGAAAAAGGAGCTTTCACAGGAGCTACTCAAACCCGTTCGGGCTATTTTGAAGTGGCGGATGGCGGCACTATATTTTTAGATGAAGTGGGAGAACTTCCCCTCACCACCCAAGTGCGTTTGTTACGGGTTTTAGAAAGTGGTGAATTTATAAAAGTGGGCGCTTCAAATGTACAAAAAACCAATGTCCGCATTGTGGCTGCCACCAACGTGAACATGGTTGAAGCCATTCAAAAAGGAAAATTTAGAGAAGACCTTTATTATCGTTTGAGCACGGTTGAAATTGAACTGCCTCCATTGCGTGAACGCAAAGAGGATATTCCCCTTCTCTTTCGAAAATTTGCTTCCGATTTTGCTCAAAAATATCATATGCCTACACTCCGCCTAACGGAAGACAGCCAAAAAATGATGCTTAACTACCGGTGGAATGGTAACATTAGACAATTGCGCAATATTGCCGAGCAACTTTCTGTGCTCGAAAAAGAACGCGAAATCAACGCCACTACCCTTCGCTCCTATCTGCCCGATAGTGGCAAAAACTTACCCATGCTGCTCAACCAAGAAAAAAAGGAAAGTGATTTCGCCACTGAAAGAGAAATTCTGTATAAGGTACTCTTTGACATGAAAAACGATTTGAACGATTTGAAAAAATTGACACTCGAATTGTTGCAAGACGACAACAGAAAAGTGCAAGAAAAAAATCAGGGGTTAATTGAAAAAATCTATGGCAAATCTAGTTCGGAAGAAGCGGCTCCAATAAAAAATGCGCTTCAAGCCATTCCGATTTCCAATGAGGAAGAAGAGGTAAACGAAAATGACTATCACGAACAAGAGGAAACCTCATCTTATGATGACTATGCCGAGGCAGTGGTAGAAGAAGAACCCCTATCACTCTTAGAAAAAGAGGTTGAAATGATTAAAAGTGCCTTGATTCGAAACAAAGGAAAACGTAAATTGGCTGCAGAAGAATTAGGAATTTCTGAAAGAACCCTCTATAGAAAAATAAAACAATTTGATTTACACAATGTGGAAAACACCTAGTGCATTTTTTTTGATGGGTTTGTTATGCCTCTTCCTACTAGCAGGTTGCGGCATCTACTCCTTTACTGGGGCTTCTATTCCTCCGGGCACCAATTCCTTTCAAGTAAATTATTTTGTCAATGTGGCGGGCAACAAACCTGGCTCTACCGTAGAGCCTGGCTTGGATAGAGATTTTACGGTGGCACTTCAAGATTTAATTCTAAATCTCACCAATTTAGATTTGGTCACTGCCGATGGCGACCTGATCTATGAAGGCGATATCACCGAATATAGCGTGACCCCCATGTCGGCCACTGCGGAAAACACGGCGGCCCAAAATCGATTAAAAATGACCGTTTTTCTCACCTTTACCAATACCAAAAGAGAAGAAGATAATTTTAAGAAATCATTTTCTTTCTTTTATGATTTTCCAGCCGATAAGCAAGTGTATGACGTAATTGATTCGGCACATAAAGAACTATTTGAACGAATTACACAAGATATTTTTAATGAAACCTTAGCCAAATGGTAGAGCAAGAAGCTTCTTTTTTTGAAACCATTGTGCAATTGCAAAATGGAGATAAATCAGGGTATGAGTCTCTTTTGGCTATCAAAAATCGTTATCCTTATTTTCAGCACGCTTGGCTTTATCTAGCTAAATGGGCTGAAAAACACCAGCCGGAAGAGGCAGAGGCCCTGATGCAACAAACAGCCTGTCGCACCTTTGACCGTTCATTGCTCTTTGATTGGCATGAAAATCCACTCAAACAGCAGGAAAAAGCTAAAGTAAAACCCAAGAAAAAAACAAAGGTCCAGCAAACTCCACCCAAAAAGGCAAAAAAAGTAACTCCCACCCCAAAACCCCAAAAGGAGAGTGCTCCACCCCAAATGACCTTTACAAATTGGCTTCAATTTGTTCAAGCTAATCCGCAAAAGGCAACCCCTCCCAACGATCGTTTTGCCTTGATAGATGCCTTTTTAGCCCAACAACCCAAGATTCAACCTCCCCTAAAGGGCAGACAAAAACAAGAAGATTTGAGTGAAGCCAGTTGGACCTCTACAGACGAATTGATGACAGAAACACTGGCTAAAATTTTTGTGAAACAAAAAAAATATACCAAAGCACTTCAGGCTTATGAAATTTTACGTTTGAAATATCCAGAAAAAAATAGTTTCTTTGCCAACCAAATCAAAGCAATAAAGGAATTGCAAGAAAATAAATAAGTAACCCATGAGTACATTTTCAATTTTTATCGCCCTGATCTTAGTGGTGTGTTTTCTTTTAATTTTAGTTGTTATGGTTCAAAATCCTAAAGGAGGAGGCTTATCTTCTTCTTTTGGCGGGGGAGGCACTCAGCAAATTGGAGGCGTTCAAAAAACGAGTGATTTTCTAGACCGAAGCACTTGGGTTTTGGCTGTTCTATTGATGATCTTAATTTTGGTATCCAACCTAACGCTTGAGCGAACTGGCAGCACCCAAGATTCTAGATTGTTGCAAGACAACACCAACACCGCACAACCGGCAGCCGTGCCAGAAGTGGCTCCTGAAACAGAGGAAATTCCTGAAATTCCTCTTGCTCCAACCGAAAATTAAGGTGGGTTTGAGCTGTCATTAATGTCAGCCTGTCAGTTTGTTCCCTCAATTTTTAACAATTTGTCACCTTTAGACCATTGGCACAGTTTCTGTCTTAAAAGTGTCCAAACAAAATATTTAGAATAATCATGAGTAAAATAAGTATTAAACCCCTAGCAGACCGAGTTCTTGTTGAGCCTGCTGCTGCAGAAACAAAAACTTCCTCAGGAATTATCATTCCCGATACAGCCAAAGAAAAGCCTCAAAGAGGAACGGTTGTGGCCGTAGGCAATGGAACTAAAGACAACCCCATCACAGTGAGTGTGGGAGATCAAGTCCTTTATGGAAAATATGCCGGAACCGAACTTCAGCATGAGGGCGTAGATTATTTAATAATGAAAGAAAGCGATATACTCGCAATTGTATAACACCATAAACTTTAGAGAACATGGCAAAAAAAATTGAATTTGATATTGAAGCTAGAGACGGCATCAAACGTGGTGTTGATGCGCTAGCCAATGCAGTAAAAGTGACCCTAGGCCCCAAAGGTCGCAATGTGATTATTGGAAAATCTTTTGGTGCACCTCAGGTGACTAAAGACGGTGTGACCGTGGCCAAAGAAATTGAACTAGAAGGAGCCCTAGAAAATATGGGCGCACAAATGGTGAAAGAAGTAGCCTCCAAAACCAACGACTTGGCTGGTGACGGAACCACTACCGCCACTATTTTAGCGCAAGCAATTGTGAAAGAAGGACTCAAAAACGTGGCCGCTGGTGCCAACCCACTAGACCTTAAACGCGGAATTGACAAAGCCGTTGAAGCTATTGTTGATGCCCTAGGAAAACAAGCCGTTGCTGTTGGCGACGCTTCTGAAAAAATTCATCAAGTGGCTAGCATTTCTGCTAACAATGATGAAACTATTGGAGCCCTCATTACCGAAGCTTTTGAAAAAGTAGGTAAAGAAGGAGTGATTACAGTAGAAGAAGCTAAGGGAACAGACACCTATGTAGATGTTGTGGAAGGGATGCAGTTTGATCGTGGTTATTTGTCTCCCTACTTTGTGACCGATTCAGAAAAAATGGAGGCCGATTTAGAATCGCCCTATATTTTGTTATACGATAAGAAAATTTCAGCCATGAAAGATTTGCTTCCCATTTTAGAGCCAGTGGCTCAAAGCGGAAAGCCACTTTTAGTGATTGCTGAAGATGTTGATGGTGAAGCTCTTGCCACTCTAGTGGTAAATAAATTGCGTGGAGCACTTAAAATTGCGGCTGTAAAAGCACCTGGTTTTGGTGATCGCAGAAAAGCCATGTTAGAAGATATCGCCATTTTAACAGGTGGAACAGTTATTTCCGAAGAAAGAGGATTTACACTTGAAAACACCACTATTGATATGTTGGGGACAGCAGAAAAAGTGACCATTGACAAAGACAACACTACTGTGGTTAATGGCAATGGAGCGTCCGATGACATCAAGGCCCGTGTGAGCCAAATCAAAGCACAGATTGAAACTACCACCTCTGACTACGACAAAGAAAAGCTACAAGAACGCTTGGCTAAATTATCTGGTGGGGTGGCCGTGCTTTATGTTGGAGCACCTTCTGAAGTAGAAATGAAAGAGAAAAAAGACCGTGTAGATGATGCCTTGCACGCCACTCGTGCTGCTGTTGAAGAAGGTATTGTTGCCGGTGGAGGAGTTGCGCTTTTAGCCACAAAAAAAGGCTTAGCAAAACTCAAAGCCGCTAATGATGATGAAGGCACAGGCATTCAAATCATCAACAAAGCCATTGAAGCTCCCTTGCGCACCATTGTAGAAAACGCCGGTAGCGAAGGCTCAGTGGTGGTTTCTAAAGTGTTAGAAGGCGCTGAAAACTTTGGCTACAACGCCAAAGATGGCAGCTATGTAGACATGCTCAAAGCTGGGATTATTGATCCCAAGAAAGTGACACGTGTGGCTCTAGAAAATGCCGCATCTGTAGCTGGAATGATTCTCACCACAGAGTGTGCTTTAATTGATATTAAAGAAGAAGCTCCTGCTGCCGCTCCTCCAATGGGAGGCGGAATGCCAGGAATGATGTAAGTACATCTTGCTAATCAATAAAAAACCCTGCACTTGCAGGGTTTTTTTATTTGTAGGGACAAAAAAAGAGAACTCATTTTCTAAATGCTGTATACTGTCCTCATCTTTCCCCTCAATTTTTGTGTTAAAATTGTCAATAATAGCGTTGTCAGATTTATCAAATCAACCTTTAAGAAAGCTATTTGACTTGAATAAACGGCTTAGTTTATTCTACTTAAAGCCAATAACCACTAAGCCCCACAATAGCCATAGTAATCATCAATAGATTTTCTATTAGAGTAGCTTCTGTCATGGGCAGTTTTAGAGCGGTGCCTAAACAAGCACATTGAATTTGGTTTTTTTGCATTAAACTTTGCAATACCCCAAGGGTGGTTATGGATAAAATGATTAGGGTGGCTCCTAGCGCATAAAACACTTCTATTTGAAGTAAAAACATAACGCCAAGGGCACTTTCTAAAAAGGGATAGACAAGTGCATAACCCCTACTTTTTTTAGCGAGTGGGTCATATTGCGCAAAGGAATCGGGGAAACCTTTGTAGTCTAAAAACTTAAAAAAACTAAAAACAATAAAAAATAAACCCATAAAATCATATATGGCTACCTCCGGTGCTTGTCGGAGTTGTTGCAAAAACCAAGTGGCGGCAATCAAATAGCCAAAAATGAGCCATAGGGGGGTGAGTTGTTGCCATTTAGAAATTGTTTTGGGTACAGCTAGGGCATTCTTTTTTGCAGGGTCAAGGGCTGAAACACTATATTTTGAACCCAATTGGGTAGCTATTCTTTCTAAAGGCAAGGGAGTGGCCGTATCAAATTGTGCACGGGCTTCTTCAAAAAGAACAGAAACAGCTCCAACACCCTCTAGGGCCTCTAATTTTTCCGTTACACTTTTTTGACAATTGAGGCAGGTCATGCCCGTTACTTTTATGTGTTGTTCCATGGGGTTTAAATTAACTTATGTAAATGTAAAAACTTATGTATTATAAAGGAAACTCGCCAACTAATTTTTACTTTTGCCAAATGGCTTCAACAGCATTTTTGGCAGTATTAAATTGGGTCGATACACTCCTGAACAATAAGCAACTTTCTTTTGAATCGAAACTGGAACAGCTTTGTGAAAAACTACAAAAGGAAGTGGGCCATTATGACTGGGTAGGGTTTTATTTTGCCCAAGCCGAAACCCAAACACTCCACTTAAAAGCTTTTGCCGGAATCCCCACCGAACATCACACCATTCCTTTTGGAAAAGGCATTTGTGGGCAAGTTGCTCTGTCTAATCAATTGCTCAATGTGCCACAGGTGCAAGAAGCAGACAACTACATTGCCTGCAGCCTAGAGGTGCAGTCTGAACTGGTGGTTCCTTTGATTGTGAACGGCCAAAATGTGGGTCAAATTGATATAGATTCTCACACACCCAATGCGTTTGATGCTCAAGATGAAGCCTTTTTACTAAGTCTTTGTCAAAAAATAGCCCTCCATTATAGTCCAATTTAAACCCTTTAAAACATGCAAGATCACAAAATTTCTAACGCCCTTATTTCTGTTTTTGATAAATCTGGCTTAGACCCTATTCTAGAAACCCTAGCTGTTCAAGGAGTTCGGTTTTATTCTACGGGTGGCACGGAAGCCTATATCAAAGAGCAGGGTCATGAGGTGGTGGCGGTAGAAACCCTAACAGGCTATCCGTCTATTTTAGGCGGCCGCGTAAAGACCTTGCATCCAAAAGTGTTTGGAGGCATTTTAAACCGAGGCGAAAACACTTCAGATCAAGAAGAAATTGAACATTATGATATTCCGGTTTTTGACCTCGTGATTGTAGATTTATATCCTTTTGAAAAAACGGTAGCCTCTGGCGCTAGTGAAGCAGATATTATTGAAAAAATAGATATTGGAGGCATTGCCTTAATTCGAGCTGCTGCCAAGAATTTCAATGATGTTTTATGCGTTTCCAGTCAAAATGAATACGGTTTGTTGTTAGAACTTTTACAAACGCAAAAAGGAGTGTTTAGTTTAGAAGATCGCAAACGTTTTGCGGTTAAAGCCTTTCACACTTCCTCGCATTATGATGCTGCCATTTTTAATCATTTTAATGCAGAAGAAGAAGTGCTAAAAGTAAGTAGTGCTGCCGCAATTTCGTTGCGCTATGGTGAAAATCCACACCAAAAAGGAACTTTTTTCGGTCCCCTTTCGGAACTGTTGGAGCAATTGCACGGCAAAAGTATTTCGTATAACAATCTTTTGGATATAGATGCAGCTGTACAATTGATGAATGAATTTTATGACGGTCCACCAGCCTTTGGTATTTTAAAACACAACAATGCTTGTGGCTTTGCTGTGCGAGACAGCTTAAAAAAGGCCTATGAAGATGCCTTGGCCGGAGATCCTGTTTCGGCTTTTGGCGGCGTGCTCATTGCCAACAAGCCCATTGAATTGGATACCGCCGAAAAAATTCACAGTTTGTTTTGTGAAGTAGTCATTGCCCCAAGCTATAGCAAGGAGGCCCTAGCGCTCTTAAAAGAAAAAAAGAATCGTATTTTATTAGTTCAAAAAGAAGTTACCCTACCCCCAAAACAATTGCGCTCTTGCCTGAATGGGGTTTTAGTGCAAGAAGCAGATCGCAAAACAGATAGCCTAGAAGAGTTGACCTATGTGACAACAGAAAAACCCTCCGAGAGTGAGCTTGACGATTTATTGTTTGCTTCCAAAATTTGTAAGCATACTAAATCCAACACCATTGTATTGAGCAAAAACAAGCAGCTCTTAGCCTCCGGAACCGGACAAACCTCACGGGTAGATGCCTTGCAGCAAGCCATTGCCAAAGCGCATCACTTTGGATTTGATTTGCAAGACGCTGTTATGGCCAGTGACGCCTTTTTTCCCTTTCCAGATTGTGTGGAAATTGCCGGAAATGAGGGGATCAATAAAGTGATTCAACCAGGGGGTTCTATCAAGGATAAAGATTCTATTGCCTATTGTGATGCTCATAATATTGCAATGGTCTTTACCGGAACACGTCATTTCAAACATTAATTTTTTTACATTTACGTGAGATTTCAGAAATCATGGGATTATTTATAGAAGAAATTGCCATTGACTTAGGCACTGCCAACACCCTCATTATCCACAACGATAAAGTGGTGATTGACAGTCCTTCCATTGTAGCTATTGACCGCAGCACAGAAAAGGTCATTGCCATTGGACAAGAAGCCAATATGATGCAGGGAAAAACCCACGAAAACATCCGCACTGTTCGGCCCTTAAAAGATGGCGTAATTGCCGATTTTAACGCTTCTGAACAAATGATCAGCCAACTGATCAAGAGCATTCCCGCTCTCAAACGCAGGTTTTTTTCACCCTCTTTGCGTATGGTAATTTGTATTCCCTCTGGAATTACAGAGGTTGAAATGCGGGCCGTACGTGAATCTGCAGAGCGTGTTAACGGCAAAGAAGTTTATCTCATTCATGAACCCATGGCGGCTGCCATTGGAATTGGCATAGACATTATGCAACCCAAAGGAAATATGATTGTGGACATAGGGGGAGGAACAACCGAAATTGCCATTATAGCCCTTTCTGGAATTGTATGTGACAAATCTATCAAAATTGCGGGCGATGTCTTTACCAATGACATCATTAACTATATGCGTAGCAAACACAACCTCTATATTGGAGAACGCACGGCAGAAAAAATCAAACTTTTAGTGGGCAGTGCCACAGAAGAACTAGACAATCCACCTGAAGATATGTCGGTGCAAGGAAGAGATTTGCTCTCCGGAAAACCCAAACAAGTTGTGATAAACTATAGCGAAATTGCTAAAGCCCTAGACAAATCTTTAATTCGAATTGAAGATGCTATTATGGAAGCACTTTCTCAAACCCCTCCAGAATTAGCTGCTGATATTTATAATACAGGTATATATCTAGCCGGTGGTGGTGCTTTGCTTAGAGGTTTAGACAAAAGACTAACCCTCAAAACAGACTTGCCCATTTATGTGGCCGAAGATCCCCTTCAAGCCGTTGTTAGAGGCACCGGGATTGCCCTGAAAAACATTGATCGCTTTAAGACCGTATTGAAAAAATAAACCCTAATGCAGCGGATTATAGAAGTACTCCTTGCCTTTAAAAATGAGTTACTCTATGGTGTTTTGCTCCTTTTTTCGCTCTTTTTTCTAACCCAAAGAAGTTTTTATCACCAAGCGCAATTCACGAAACTGAGTTTATATGTGACTGGAAATATTCTCGAAACGAGACAAAACTTCGTGCAATATTTGCATTTAAAAACGGAAAACGAACAACTCATTCTAGAAAATGAAAAGCTGAAAGCTTCTGCTTTGCAGTTCAACGAACAAAAAACAGCATCATCAAACGCAACTCAAGATCGTTTTCCCTTTTTAATCACACCAGCCAAAGTGATCAACAACCAACATCAAAAAATGAGAAACTATGCCCTTGTGAACAAAGGCATTAAGGAAGGTATTAGCGTTGAAATGGGTGTTATTGGAAACCAAGGTGTTTTGGGTATTGTAGAAGAAGTGAGCCCTCATTATGCCTCTGTTATCTCCTTGCTTAATGTAGATTTTGGACTCAATGTGCGCCTTAAAAAGAATGCCACCTTTGGCTCGCTGCGCTGGGAAGGTAAATCACCCTATACTATGCAACTCAACGATATTGTGGCCACTACCCCCCTAGCCCTTGGCGATACTGTGGTGACCAGCGGTAGATCTTCCTATTTCCCCGGTGGAATTCCAGTGGGCACCATTTCATCCATAGACAAAGAAACAGTTCAAGGTTATTATAATTTAGAAGTAGCGTTATTTCAAAGTCCCATTGAAATGGAAAATATTTATGTAGTAAAAAATTCAGATCGAGAGGAAATCGAACGTTTGATTGAAAATCAGCCCCATGAATAGAGAAACCCTTTTTCTTATAATCTCGCCCTTGTTTTTAATTTTTCTTCAAGTCTTTCTATGCAATCATCTTAATATTTTGGGGCATATTAACCCCATGGTCTACCTCTATTTTTTTGTTTTTCACCGATTGGATACCAACCAATCCGTTTTTATTGCCTTAGCCTTTGGCATTGGGTTTGTGTTAGATATTTTAACACAGGGAGCTGGAGCATATACCATAAGCACACTTACCATTGCCTTTTTAAGACCCCGCATTATGGCCTTAAATTTTAGCGACTCTCTGCAAGAAACCTCTCCCACCCTGAGTCAAATTCCCTTCTACAAACAATTTCTCTTTTCCATGTGGATTGTTTTACTGCATCATTTCCTTTATTTCTTGGTTGTATACTTTAGTTTTTCTGCCCTTTTAACCATTCTAAAACAAACTTTTTTATTTGGAATTTTTACCTTAACTTTTCTTTGGGTTGGACATCTCTTTTTTAGGGTTAAAAAATGATTCGCAAATATTTTTTACTGGGTATTACGGTTTTTATCAGCTTAGGGTTTACGGCCCAGTTGGTTTACATCCAATTGATCCAAACCGACTATCAACTGCGATCGGAAAATAACGCTGTTTTAAAACAAACCCTCTATCCTGAAAGAGGACTTATTTATGATCGTAATGGCATTTTGTTGGTAGGAAATCAACCGGCCTACAATGTGCAATATATACCAGAGAATGGTGCGGCGTTTGACACCCTAGAGGTTTGCGAAATTTTAAAGCTTCCCAAAGCACAATTGCTTAATCAAATTCAAAAAGCCAAACGCTACTCCTACAAACTTCCTTCGGTCATTATTCGCCATATCACCCAGGAAGAATATGCCTTGTTTCAGGAAAAAATATGGAAATATCCTGGCTTCTTTTTACAAAAAAATACCATTCGAGATTATCATGTGCAAACCATGGCCAATGTCTTGGGCTATATCAGCGAAGTAAACGCTTATGAAATCAAAAAAAATGAAAATTTTGAATTGGGTGAACAAATTGGTCGCCAAGGCATAGAAAAAGCCTATGAAGATGTTTTAAAGGGACAAAAAGGAGTCTCCTATTTTCAAAAAGATCGTTTCAACCGCATTATCGGTTCCTTTGAAGATGGGCGCTATGATCACCCCCCTGAAGCCTCTCAAAACCTGACCCTCACCATAGACCTTGAACTTCAGAATTACGGAGCTCAATTGTTGCAAAACAAACGTGGAGGCATTGTGGCCATTGAACCCCAAACAGGAGAAGTGCTGGCCTTGGTTTCGGCTCCTTCTTATGCTCCAAAAGACTTGGAGGGCAGAAAGCGCTCTGCCTTTTTTAGACAGTTGCAACAAGACACCATCGCCAAACCCCTTTTTGATCGTACTCTCCAAGCAGAATACGCCCCCGGTTCGCCCTTCAAAACCCTCAACGCTCTTATTGGCCTTGAAGAAAGAGTGATTAACTCCAACACCACCTATGTGTGTCAGGCCGGTCATTATTATGCCCGAAATGCTTTTATGGAATGCCATTGTGCCCCGGGTTCGGTCAACAATTTAACAAAAGGTCTTTATCGTTCTTGTAATACCTATTTTGCCAAAACATTTCAAAACATTATTGCTGCCTACCCCAGCCCACAGGAAGGAATCGATCAATGGAATAAACATTTAAAAAGTTTTGGACTGGGAAATTATTTAGGCTATGATTTGCCCACAGGCAGACCTGGATTTATACCCAATAGTGCTTATTATGACCGTTGGTATCCTCAAAAAAACTGGAAGGCACCCACCGTTATTTCTAATGCTATTGGTCAAGGTGAAGTGTTAACCACGCCTATTCAAATGGCAAATTTTACCGCTGCCATTGCCAATAGGGGCTACTACATTAAACCTCATTTCACCAAAGGCCCACAAGTAAATGCCGCATTAGAAAAAAATTGGACAACCATTTCACCTGAAAATTTTGAACCCGTTATTGAAGGCATGCATCAAGTGGTAGAAAATGGTACAGCAAGAATTGCAAAAATTAAAGGGATAGACGTTTGTGGTAAAACCGGAACCGTTGAAAATTTTATCAAAATTGACGGTCAAAAAACACAATTGACAGACCATTCCATTTTTATTGCTTTTGCACCCAAAGAAGACCCAAAAATTGCGCTTGCTGTTTTTATTGAAAATGGCTATTGGGGCAGCCGATGGGCAGCTCCCATTGCCAGTTTAATGATAGAGAAATACCTCCAAAAAACGGTGGAACGCAAATGGCTGGAAGAGCGCATGATAAAGGGCAGTCTAGAGGCAGAATATGCCAAACCCCTATCGGGAAAACCCTTTGCCATTAATGAATAATCAACTGCTTTCTCGCTTGGATTGGTGGGCCGTTTTATGCTATTTGGCGCTCATCACATTTGGCATTATCAATATCTATTCCAACGCCTACCAAGGGAGCCCAATTCCTCTTTTTGATTATTCGAATTTTGTGGGAAAACAGATCCTAATTTTTCTTTTTTGTTTGGTGCTTTTTTTACCCATCTTATATCTTAATCCCATCCTTTTTGAACATTTGGCTTATATCATTTACGGCCTTTCCATCCTCTCTCTTTTGGGATTGTTCTTTTTCGGAACCAAAATTTCAGGAGCCACTTCTTGGTATAATGTAGGCAGCATACGTTTACAACCCTCCGAGTTTTGCAAAATCGCTGTGAGTTTGCTCATTGCCTATATACTCAGTGGCATAGATGCCAATTTGAAAAACAGACAAACCGTTATCAAATTTTGGGGTATCATTTTGCTCCCCATGCTTTTGATAATTGCCCAACCTGATCCGGGGAGTGCGCTGGTTTTTTTAAGTTTAATTTTTGTGTTTATTAGAGAAGGGGGGCATTTTAATGTTTTAATTTTTGGTGTAAGCATTTTACTCATCTTTCTCTTAACCATATTACTAAACCCTTTTAACACTGCGCTAATAATTGGTTTCATTTTTCTACTCACCCTTTATTTTGTCCGGAGGCAATCCAAACGAAATAGGTTGTGGCCCTTGGTTTTGGTTTTCCTTTTTTCTGTGGGTTTTTCCTATACCGTAAATTTTATTTTTAACGAAGTTTTTGAACAACGGCATCGAGATCGAATTAACGTTGTATTAGGGCTAATTGAAGATGAAAAAGGGATTGGCTATAATATCAATCAGTCTAAAATTGCTATTGGATCTGGTGCCTTAACCGGAAAAGGATTTTTAAATGGTTCACAAACCAAAGGAGGATTTGTGCCTGAACAACATACTGATTTTATCTACAGCACCGTGGGTGAAGAATGGGGGTTTATGGGGAGTTTTGGTTTGGTTTTGGTTTTTGCACTGTTTATCGCTCGAATTATTTTTCGTGCAGAAAAGCACACACACACTTTTTCGAGGGTATATTCTTATGGTTTTGCCAGTGTATTGTTTATGCATTTTGCCGTCAATATTGGCATGACTTTAGGTTTGGTGCCCACCATTGGCATACCCTTGCCTCTCATTAGCTATGGCGGGTCTAGTCTATTGGCTTTTAGCCTATTCTTTTTTATTTATCTGAACCTAGACGCCAATCGTTTGTCTTAACTCAATTTCGAACATCAAGACGATCTCGTAAGCTGTTGCCTAAAAGCATGAAGGAAAGCACCAAAAACATGATGGCTCCTCCGGGCAGAAGTGCTAAATAGGGTTTGCCTAACAACAAATAACGGAAATGATCTTTCACCATTCCACCCCAACTAGGTACAGGAGGTTGGGCCCCTATGCCTAAAAAACTAAGACCGCTTTCCATCAAAATGGCACTGGCAAAATTAGCAGCCGAAATCACGATGAGGGAACTTATTACGGTAGGTAACACATGCTTGATCAAAATGCGCATTTCCGAAAAACCTAAAGCAGTTACGGCTTGTATATACAGTTTTTCTTTAGTGGCTTTTACTTGTCCGCGCACCAATCTAGCCACCTCAACCCACATGCTCAAGCCTACTGCTAAAAAAACCTGCCAAAAACCACGCCCAAGGGCCAATACAATGGCAATGACTAGCAACAGGGTAGGTATGGCCCAAACCACATTGATGAAACCCATAATCAATCGGTCTACAGTGCCCCCAAAATAGCCAGCCAATGCACCAAAAAAGACTCCCACGAGCAAGGAAATAAAAACGGCAATAAAACCTATACCCAAAGATATTCGAGAGCCTAAAATTAAACGACTCAACAAATCACGGCCATACAAATCGGTTCCTAAAAGATATCTTTTTTTAAGGATAAAGTCCTGCTCAATTTGTTTGCGATCAGCGGTTGGAAAACGACTTAAAGCCAAGGTGTCTGGTTGAGGAAAAGCAGCACCAAAGGGAGTATATACCAATTGATTGTCATAAAAGTGATAGCTGCTTATGGGGATTTTTTCCAGACTCGCCGAGGCAGAGGTTTGTTGTTTATCTAAAGAATTGTTAGGAAGAGGCTTTACTAAAAATTGACAAGAAAAACCCGGGGGTTGCGAATGAATAGCCAATTGCATATCGTTGGCATTGTTGGTTTTATCGGGCACTACAAAAGGAGCAAAAACGGCTAAAAACGTAACCAAAAGAATAAATCCAGCACTGCCAATTGTCCAAAAATCGGTGAACAAACTTTTAAAGAAAGACCCCATTAAACCCTTCGAATTAATCGAGTGTTGCGGCTGTAGACAAGGATTTGGGCTTCACCAAATTGGAATTCAGGTCACTCAAAATATTAACCGCTTCGTTAATGTAGAGATCTTTTTGAAGTCCCTTTTGCCAACGGTCTCTTTTTTCTTTGAAGTCTTCGGTAATTTCATCTACATGATTGGCATCTGGCAACCACTGAAATTGATAGTCAGATTGAAATGAATTTATTTCTTCAAATTGTTTAGAAAAAGATTTATTATCAAGCCTTTCTTGTTTAAAATCATCATAGCGCAATGAATATTCTGCTTTTTCTTGTTGCTTTAAAACCCATTGCGCTTGTTTGTCTATCAACTGAATCAAAGGATTGTTTTGCAATCGGTCTTGACTATTTGAAATAGCCAATTCATAATTGGTCAGTGACTTGGCAGGGTAATAGCTAGCGGGTGTAATTCGATCCCAGGGCAATGGGTTGGATTGATCTTTTTCTCCCATATCGATATAGGCATAACGATCGGGGAAAACCACATCTGAACTAACCCCTTCTAATTGGGTTGATCTTCCATTAATTCGATAAAATTTATCAGTAGTGAGTTTTATGGCCCCTAAATCACCATAGGTGCTATTGGAGATAATGCTGTTGAGATCAACCATGTTTTGTACTGTTCCCTTTCCATAGGTTTGCTTGCTTCCCAAAACAATGGCACGCTTATAATCTTGGAGGGCGGCGGCTAATATTTCAGAAGCCGAAGCCGAAAATTCATTGACCATCACCACCAAAGGTCCATCCCAAACAATGCTATTGTCTGTATCTTTTAAAACCTCTTTTCTACCGCCGGTGCTTTTCACTTGCACCACCGGGCCTTGCTCAATAAAAAAGCCGGTCATGTCCACTACAGTTTTGAGAGAACCGCCTCCGTTGTTTCGCAAATCTAAAATGATTCCCGACACCCCCTTAGCCTTGAGTTGCTCCAATTCTTTTTTAACATCACTAGCTGCATTTCGTTCACCATAGTCATTAAAGCTCACATAAAATTTTGGCAATTCTATCAAGCCATATTTTTTGTTTTCAACTTCTATTAGCGAAGATCTTGCAAAAGTTTCTTCTAGCTCCACCACGTCTCGCACCACTGGCACTTCTTCAATGGCACCATCTACGCGCTTCACCTTTAAAAAGACTGTAGTGCCTTTGGGTCCTTTGATCAATTTAATGGCATCTTCAAGGCGCATGCCCGAAATGGCCACACCATCTTCATGCTCTTGAGCTACTTCTAAAATGATGTCACCCACCTCTAATAATTCGCCTCGCCACACGGGCCCTCCTGAAATGACTTCCACTATTTTGACTTCACCATTTCGTTTTTCAAGACGTGCCCCTATACCTTCAAATTTTCCTGAAATGTTCATGTCAAATCGCTCTTTGTCATTAGGAGCAAAATAAAACGTGTGAGGGTCAAATTGAGAGACTAGGGCGTTGATATATACTTCAAACCAATCTTTTCGTTCTAGTTCGTTATAGTTTTCAAAATAGACCTCCATGTTTTCTAGGGTCGATTCTCTGGCCTTTTCTTCTAGTTCAGCATCGGAGAGCATATCATAATCTGTTTCTTGTTCTTTTTTTAGAACCTCGTCTTCTTTCAATGTGGTGTAACGCTCTAAAATATCGAGTTTAAATCGTTTTCTCCAACGCTCTTCTAGGGCTGCGTTATTTTTGACATAGGGCAAATTTTCATAGTCTAAATTGATCGATTCTTTTTTAGTAAAATCAAAAGGTTCACTTAAAAGTGTTTCATAAAAGCCTTCTACTTGACGCATGCGTTCCATCAAAATTAAATAGGCACGGTCAAAAAATTCAAGAGAGGTTTGTTTGAATTGATCGTCAAGCTCATTTTTAAAGCGTTCCAAGGAGCGAATATCACTTTCCAAGAAAAATCGACGCTGCGGATCTACAGCTTCTAAAAAATCAGAAAAAACATTTTCAGAAAAGCGATCGTCTATGGTTTTAGGGTCATAATGACCCCGTTCAAGCACATAGGCAATGATTTCCATCAAGAATTTATCTTTTCCGGGGTTTTTGTCATTTTGGGTAACCCCATAAACCAGGGTTGTAATCAATAAAAAACCACCAATAATATAAAAATAGATTCGCCTTTTCATAGTTTTTACGTCTAACAGGGAGTTAAAGATATGGATTCTACCCTAATTTATTTGTTAATAATGATTTAAAAACCCTCTCGGGTTATTTTATACCTTTGTGTTGAATAGGATGAAAAAAAAGCCGCTCATATTAGTAACAAACGACGATGGTATCACAGCGCCTGGACTCAGGGCCCTCATTTCTGTCATGAACGAATTGGGCGAAGTGGTGGTTGTGGCACCAGATAGTCCACAATCGGGCATGGGTCATGCTATTACCATTAATTCCACTTTGCATTGCAGCCGTATTGAGTTAGACAAAGGCCCGCAAGTAGAATATAGTTGTTCTGGCACTCCGGCCGACTGTGTGAAGTTGGGGGTAAATGAATTGCTCACCCGCAAACCCGATTTGTGTGTTTCGGGTATTAATCACGGCTCCAATTCTTCTATCAACGTGATTTATTCTGGCACCATGAGTGCTGCCGTAGAAGCAGGAATTGAGGGGATTCCCGCCATTGGATTTTCATTGCTAGACTTCAGATGGGCCGCTGATTTTAATCCCATTAAACACTTTGTGAAAAAAATTACGCAAGAAGCTTTAGCCAATGGGATTCCAAAAGGGGTGGTGCTCAATGTTAACTTTCCCGTTCAAGAAGAACCCCTCAAAGGCATAAAAGTTTGTCGGCAAGCCAATGCCTATTGGGTGGAAAAATTTGATAAAAGAACCAATCCCCAAGGGCAAGAATATTATTGGCTCACCGGCGATTTTATTAATGAAGACAAAGGAGAAGACACCGATGAGTGGGCCTTAAAAAATGGTTATATTTCTATTGTTCCTACTCAATTTGACCTCACCGCACACCACAGCATTCAGCACTTGAACTCATGGAATTTATAAAAGACAAAGCCTTTTATATAGGAATGTTCACGAGTTTTCTCTGGACCTCTTTTGGCGTTTTGATTTTTACCTATTTTATGTCGCAACAATCCATAGAACTGAGTTTAAAATATCTTTATCAAAAGAATCAATTGGGTGGATTAATTTCTCTGGGAGCGTTGCTTAATCTCCCTATTTTCTTCTTGGCCATTCGCAAAAATAAAGTATCCTTTGCCACAGGCATTGTTTGCTTTTCACTCCTCATTGTAGTTGTGGTTGCACTTCTCAAAATGAACCTTTAGAACTCCAAAAGCGTGAAATATTATATCATTGCCGGTGAAGCCTCAGGAGATTTGCACGGATCTAATTTGATTAAAGCCATTTTCCAAAAAGACGCTCAGGCCAAGATCAGGTGCTGGGGAGGCAACTTGATGGAAGAAGCCGGGGCAACTTTAGTAAAACACTATCAGGAATTGGCCTTTATGGGCTTTTGGGAAGTGCTTCTCAACCTAAGAACCATTTTAAAAAATTTAGATTTTTGCAAAAAAGACATTTTGCAATTTCAACCCGATCGTGTGGTTTATATTGATTACCCCGGATTTAATTTAAGAATTGCTCGTTGGGCCTACCAAATGGGATTTGAAAATCACTACTATATAAGCCCACAGGTTTGGGCTTGGAAAGAAAATAGGGTGGCTCAAATGAAAAAGCATTTGACTGCACTCTATGTTATTTTGCCCTTTGAAAAAGCTTATTTTGAGCAGCAGCACCATTACAAAACCCATTTTGTGGGGCACCCTCTGCAAGATGTATTGAAAACACTCCAACGAGATGACGCCTTTTTGGAGCGCCATGAATTGCCTAAAGACAAGCCCATAATTGCACTTTTACCCGGCAGCAGAAAACAGGAAATTCAAAAAATGCTTCCCCTTTTTTTGAAAGTATTGCCCTATTTTCCTCACCATCAATTTATTATCGCTGGGGCTCCAGGCTTGAAAAAGGGGGTTTATGAACCCTTCCTTACCACTAAGAAGATAAAAATTGTTTTTAACGAAACCTATTTGGTGTTGCAAAAGGCACAAGCTGCAATTGTAACCAGTGGCACGGCCACCCTTGAAACCGCCCTTTTGGGAGTGCCGCAAATGGTGTGCTATAAAACCAGTTTTTTGAACTATTTCATCGGAAAACAGTTCGTGCGTTTAAAATATATTTCTTTGGTCAATTTAATTTTAAATAAGAGAGCGGTTATTGAACTCATTCAACAGCAGTGCACCGTAAACACCATTCGAGAAACTCTCGAAGAAATTTTAAGTGCTAAAGGGCAACAAAAAATTAAACAAGACTATCAACAACTGGAAACTCTTGTTGGTCCTTCAGGTGCGAGTGAAAAGGTGGCAGCCCTCCTACTTGAATCGTAAAAGGCCTAGGGAGCAAAATTCTTTTTTTAAGTATCTTTAGGGATGTGAAGATCCCCAAACACCCCTTATATCTTGTCACCCTCTTCTTTAGCTCTGGAATGGCCTTGAGCTCCTTTTGGTCTTATCCCCTAACCACACTTTGGCTTGTTTGTATTGGCCTTTTTGGTCTTGCTTTAAGCCTTCTCTTTTTTTTCAAATCTACAGCCTATGCTCTGCTGAAAACTTCCTTGCTCTATCTCTGCTTTTTGCCACTTGGAGCCCTCTGCTATTTAAACTATTATACCGATGAACCCAATCATTTTGAGCAACTCATAACGGAAAATAAAAATGTGAGTCTTCAACTTGAAATCTTAAGGTTTAATAATTCCAATTCCTTTTCTCATGTTTATTATGCCCAAGTAAAAGCGGCAGAGGGGCAACCTTCATCGGGAAAAATATTGGTTTATCAAGATCGGAAAGAAGCTACTCTTCCATTTGATTTGGGAACCCAATTTGTAGCTAGAGGGCTTTTAAAAAGCATTTCGCCACCTAAAAATCCGGGAGGATTTGATTTTAAACGTTTTATGGCGCAACAAAAAATTGATTTCCAATTTTCAATTCAAACGGCTGTGCTACTTCCAAACAAAACCGAAATGGGTTTTTTTAAAAGAGGGCTAATCAAGTGTAAGCAATATGTGCGCCAACAACTTGCAAAAAGTCCACTACGCCTCCAAAGCAAACAAATGATAGCAACCCTGCTTTTAGGTGAACGTCAAGCCCTAGAAAAATCAATTAAAGAGGCCTATGCTGATGCAGGGGTAATTCATCTTTTGGCCATTTCGGGTTTGCATATAGGCATTTTGACATTCTTTTTTGCGGCTTTGTTGAGCCCGCTCAAAAGGCTCCCGGGAGGAAAGCTACTAAGGGGTGTTTTCTTATTGCTCTTCCTTTGGGGATTTGTGTTTTTTTCAGGGGCAAGTGCTTCTGTTGTTCGAGCCGCTAGCATGTTTTCTGCTTTGGTGTTGGCCCAAGCGCTGCAGAGAAATCAAAACAGTTTGCATTTTCTAACCCTATCCTTTTTTTTACTCCTCATCTTCCATCCTCCCTATCTGCATCAGGTAGGGTTTCAAATGAGCTATGCTGCTGTTTTGGGTATTTTATGCCTATATCCACTCTTTAAAAAAAGCTATTATCCCAAGTTCTTTGGAGTACGAAAATTGTTAGACGCTCTTTATGTTTGTGTTGCTGCTCAATTGGCCGTAACTCCTTTAAGCATTTATTATTTTCATCAATTTCCAGGCTTGTTTTTACTTTCAAATTTGGTAGTGGTTCCATTCTTTGGACTGTTTTTGCTTTTGAGTTTATCTACGCTTTTATACAGCTTGTTTTTTAGCTTACCGTTGTTTTGGAGTAATGCCTATGACACGGTGATTGAAGCACTCCATGCTTTTGTGGTGCACATTGCAAAACAAGATGAATTCATATTTAAAGAAATAGCACTCGATGGTGTTGAGTTAGTGGGTTGGTATGCGCTTCTAGTGGCTGCGCTTTTGTTTTTAAATTATTTTAAAACCTCTTATGGAATTGCCGGTTTAGTAGCCTTTTTGTTTATACAGGGCTACAGCCTTCATCAAGAATGGGGCCTCCAAAGTGAGCATGCTTTGTGGATTTTACACCAAAATCAAACAGAATTAATGGTGCTTCAAAAGGGGCAACAGGCTTTTGGCTATGCAGTGCCCAAAACCACTCGAACCGAAACGATTTTAAACGATTTTAAACGAAGTGTTAAGGTGAATCACATTAAACCTTTAGCTAAACAGCATTTATATGTTTTTGAAAACAACATCTTGTTGCGTTTAGGAAAGGAGGCTTTGTGGAGCGAGCTACCTCAAAAACCCACTTATTTGCTGCTAACCAACAACACAAAAATTCATTTGGAACGTTGGATTGAAGGCTATCAACTTGAACTCATCATTGCTGATGGCAGCAATGCAAAATGGAATATTGAACGGTGGAAAAAAACTTGCCAGGCAAAACAAATCCCTTTTCATGCTACGCTAGAACAGGGAGCACTAAAAATCAACCTCTAAATTTAGGGATGAAACTTTTCTGATACTTTTGAAAATCTTCGGATGTTTTGAAGATTTGATAATCACCTTGTTTGATCATTTTTAAGAAGAGCTCTAACTGCTGTGGGGTTTTATAACCCACTACCGGCATAATAGGATCTCCTTGTTCACTTAAAAAGACCATGGTTGGATAGCCTCTCACCCCCAAAAATTGGGTGAATTGATGTGTTGCATTGCGCCCTTTTCGGTTGGGATCGTGATTGGGATTGGAAAAGGACTGATCAAAAAATTGAATGACTTCAGTGCCTTCAGCATCGAATTTTACGGCATAAAAGTGTTCTGAAACATAACGGGCCACATCTGGATTTTGAAAGGTTTTTTGATCTAATAATTTACAAGGACCACACCAATCGGTATAGACATCCATAAAAATTTTTTTAGGCTCTTTTTTTTGTGCTTCTAATGCTTCAGACAGGGTCATCCATTGAATTTTCTGTGCCAAAACGCTACCGCAATTCAGCAAAAAGAGTAGTGTTATTAAAATCCCATTTTTCATAAGCAATGCATTACTAAGTAGATTACAAAGGTAAGAAACTATTCAACTTTTGCGAGCTCTTCGGCTCCATGAGTTAGTCTTTTTAAAGGTTTTAGTATCAAAAATACCGAAATGGCAATGAGGGTACAAAAAATGAATATTCCAGTAAAAATTTGTTTTTCACCGGCGGTTTCAGCAAACCCTCCTATGCTCGCTGCTAGTTTGTTGCCTAAACCTGTTGCTGCCCAATAGAGCCCCATGATGGAAGCTGCATATTTGACCGGAGCCAGTTTGGTGATGAACGACAAGGAAACAGGAGAGGCACATAATTCGCCAATGGTGTGAAACAAATAGGCTAGAACTAGCCAATACATGGCCGATTTTCCGGCAACCTCATATTCTCCGGCAGCAAAACGCATAAACATAAAGCCCATGCCCATAATCAAGATTCCAACCGTCATTTTAAAGAGAGAAGACCCTTCTTTTCCTTTTAATTTCCAACGCATCCAAAACCGACCCACCACTACCGCCAAGGTAATGATAAAGAAAGAGTTTAAGGATTGAAACCAAGAGGCTGGAATTTCAATTCCCATTAACATTCGATCTGTTTTTTGTTTGGCATACAAATTCATTAAACCGCCCGCTTGTTCAAAAGCACCCCAAAAAAAGATGATCAATAAAAAAGAAAGCAGTAGCACTTTTACTCGATCTTTTTCTACTGCGGTGAGTTTTCTTTTTCTCAACGCACTGTCGGGGTGAGAATTTTTTCCAATGAAATCGCCAATACCTACTAAATATTTTTGCCCGTAGAAATAGGTTATTTGTCCAAAAAACATGCCGATAGCGGCCAATCCAAAGCCATAGTGCCAGTTGTAGGTTTCGCCAACCCATCCACATAAAATGGGGGCTGCAAACCCTCCAATATTAATGCCCATATAAAAGATATAAAACCCTAGGTCTCTTCTTTCGTCTCCTTGTCGATAGAGTCCGCCAACCATACTGGAAATATTAGGTTTTAATCCGCCCACACCTAAGATCACGAAAAAACAACCTAAATAAAAACTAATTTCGGTATCAAAGGCCAAAATGGAATGTCCTATACACAATAAAATTCCTCCCAGCATGACGGTTTTTTTCTGGCCCAAATAATTATCTGCAATCCATCCACCGGGCACAGAAGCCAAATAAACCAACATCGTGTACCACCCATAAAGCGCAATGGCTTCAGAATTGGTCCATCCAAAACCTGGGTTATCCGTATTGGTTTTAGCTACCAAAAAAAGGGTAAACAAGGCTCGCATTCCATAATAGGAAAACCGCTCCCACAGTTCTGTAAAAAAGAGCACATAAAGCCCTGGAGGGTGTCCAAAAACGGTTTTGGTCTCTGCAAGCGATTTAGTATCGGTCATTTAAATGAATTTGATTAGTTATAAGTTTTCAAGAATAAAGTTCGTCATTTTGGTGTAGAGATGTTTTTGCGTATTGCCCCCATAAATACCATGATTTTTATCGGGATAGAGCATCCATTCAAATTGTTTGTCGGCTTGTATGAGGGCTTCAACCATGCGCATTGTATTTTGTACGTGCACATTGTCATCTCCCGAACCGTGTATTATTAAATATTTTCCTTTGAGTTGATCGGCATAATTCAAAGGGGAATTGAGGTCATAGCCCGAAGGGTTTTCTTGCGGGGTGCGCATAAAACGTTCGGTATATATAGTGTCATAAAAACGCCAATTGGTGACGGGAGCCACGGCAATTCCCAAGGCAAAAACATCATTGCCCGTAAGTAAACAATGAGAGGCCATATGTCCACCAAAGCTCCACCCCCAAATGCCAATTCGAGCGGGATCTACAAAGGGCATTTCGGCCAAGGCTTTGGCAAATGCAATTTGATCTAGAGTTTCATATTTAACTAAATTTAAATAGGTGGCTTTTTTAAAGGCTGCCCCTTTAAATCCTGTGCCTCTGCCATCTACACAAGCAACAATAATGTCTTTTTGGGTTAACAATTTGTGCCAAAAATCACGTGTACCACCCCAACGATTGCTCACTTGCTGTGAGCCTGGACCCGAATATTGATAGAGCAAGACCGGATATTTTTTATTGGGATCAAAATTGTTTGGTTTAAGGAGATACATATTTAAAGTTTCTCCATTAATATTTATGGTAGAAAATTCGCGTTGGGGTAGGTGTTGAGCTTCAACTCTTTTTTGAAGTGCATTGTTTGCTATCAAATCTTTTACTTTTTTACCACTCTTGGTTTGGTAGACCGCATATTGAGGTGGGGTTTTTTCGTCTGAATAGGAGTGAATAAAATAGGATTTATCGGCACTAAAGGTCGCTCCATTAGAACCTTCTGTGCGTCCTAAATTGCGTTTCTTTTTGTTGTTGAGTTTGAGGGCAAAGACACCTCTTCCAATACTTCCATTTTCAACTGATTGATAGTAGAGTTCTTGACTTTTTTCATTCAATCCATAAATATCGGTGACTTCCCAATTGCCTTTGGTGAGTTGGCTGAGCAATTTTCCGTTGCTGTCATAGTGATAAATATGATTAAACCCATCGCGTTCGCTCAACCACAAAAAAGTTCCGTCTTTTAAAAATTGATATTGATCTTGAATGCTCACATAGGCCGCATCTTTTTCTTCTAAAAGAACCTCGGCTTTGTTTTGCATGGGATTAACTTTCCAAAGTTTCAAATGATTTTGATGGCGGTTAAGGGTTTGCACCAACAAGCCATATTGCCCCCCCACATACTTGATCCGTGGAATATAATAGGGCGATTCATTTCCTAGTGAAATTTCATGTTGATTGCCGTTTTCTAACTCATAAACAAACAATTGTACTACCGAATTCTTCTCTCCCGCTTTGGGATAGCGAAAAGCATAGGGATAGGGATAGGTGCTCTTGCCATAAACATCCATAGAAAAAATAGGCACATTAGATTCATCAAAACGCATGTAGACGAGATGACTACTATCAGGACTCCAGTCAAAGGCACGAACAAAACCAAATTCTTCTTCATAAACCCAATCGGTTATACCATTAATTATATCAAAGCTACCATCTTGGGTAATTTTTTGAACCCTGTTGTTTTGCAGGTTTTTTACATATAAGTTGCGTTGGTAAACAAAGGCGGCAAATTGCCCATTAGGCGATAGAAGTGGCTCTTGTATGGGATTAGGAAAAAGTTCTTCAGCCTTTTTAGTTTGCCTGTCATAGACCCAATAGATTGCCCTTTTAGAGCGTCGGTAAATGGGTTCTGCTTTGGTTTCCAAAAGAAGCTTGGTTTCGTTTTTGGAAAACGAATAGTTTGTGAAAAAGGGTATTCCTGCTAGCGTATCGGTTTGAACTAAACTCCTTTTGGGTTGTTTTCCTGCAAAATGGTGTAAATATAGCGTTGCTTTTTGCTCCTTTCTATCCACTGAGAGGGTTGTATATTGAAAGCCGTTTTTAAGTGAGCGGATAGCTTCTAAGCGTTTGGGTCTGTATTCATCGCTCAAGATATCTTCAACTTCTAGGGGTGTTGATTGTGCAATTAAAAAACAAGAGGTTAAAAGTAAAGGCAGAAAGAATAATTTAGGTAACATAATTGGATTGGCTTTGACGACTCTAAGATATAAAAAAGGGGTAAAGTATATGCAATGTTTAATGGATCCCATTGCAAAACACTATTTTTATAGTCCAAACCCATGCTGCTGTTTTACAGCAAACCAATTTTAATGTATTAAAAAGACCTAATGCCTTTAGCAAAAATAAGTTGAGTATAAAAAAAACATTTTACGGCCACGGAAAACTGCTTATCACAGCAGAATATTATGTTTTGGCTGGAGCTAAAGCCTTGGCGGTGCCTTGCAAGCAAGGTCAATCACTTGTTTTTGAAGAAAACAATTCTTCCCTCTTAAGTTGGCAAAGTTTTGATCTTCAGGGCAATTGTTGGTTTAGTGGTGAATTTGAGTTAGATCCTTTAAAAGAAATTGGAGGAACCCCAACAGGGGTCGGAACAAAACTCCTTCAAATTTTACAAGCTACCAGAACTCTTAATCCCGATTTTTTACGCCAAGGCGGGCAGGTGCAAACGCATTTAGAATTTGATCGAAAATGGGGCTTGGGGAGTTCCTCTACCCTCATTTCAAATTTGGCGGAATGGGCACAAATCAATCCTTTTGAACTTTTAGAAAATACTTTTGGCGGAAGCGGCTACGATCTTTCATGTGCTTCGGCTCAAGGGCCTATACACTTCCAAAGGAATGGCTTTTCTCCAAAGGTTACGCCCGTTGAATTTAACCCTCCTTTTGCGCAACAGCTATTTTTTGTTTATCAAAACAACAAACAAAACAGCGGTTCAGAAATTGACAAAACCAAACACTTAGCCTTTAAGGACAAAGAAAAAATAAATGCTTTAACAGAGGCCATTACCTCTTGTGAAAACCAAGCAAAGTTTAATGCGTTATTGGCGGAACATGAAGAACTGGTTGGACACTATCTAAAAAGAATACCTATTCAAAAGCAATTATTTAACGATTTTAAGGGGCAAATCAAAAGCTTGGGAGCTTGGGGAGGCGACTTTATGTTGGTTTCTGGAGATAAGGAGGCTGACCTCTATTTTAAAACAAAGGGCTATTCCATCTTTTATCCTTTTGAAGCCCTAGTATTGGATAGCCCTTAGTCGACCGGATAAAAAATCATGGTTTTGTTGTCCACAAAAGCGATAATTTTTTGTGGCATCCAAACAGCCTGAAAGCTTTCTTGCTCTTGTTGAAAATGAAGGGTTTCCTCTTTTTGAGAATAAGAGGCCGTAAACATTTTTTCGGCATGATTGGCATTTACTTCTTTAGACCAACCCTCCACCTGATAAGGGCTGATGAAACGCAATTCGTGAAACTCTAAACCTTCTTCGAAATGGGCAGTACAGCGCCAATGCGATCCGGTGAGTTTCGCGCTTTTTTCGGTTAAAATAGTCGTTGGATTTTGCATTGTTTTTGTACTTGGTCAAAAACAGTCAAATATTATGCCAAAGTCTATAAACCCCCTATTTTAATAGGTTTTTTAGTAATAGAGTGCTCTATTATCTTCTATGGATGCTGCTGATTTTAGTGCCTCAAAAACAATTTGATCTAATTGTTGATTGGCCTCATCGCGTAGGTTTTTGGCATAGTTGTCATAGTTGCCAATATCTTGTGCAATGTTTTTTTGCGTGACTTCAATTTTATAAACCCCATTATCTCCCTTGATCAAGGCCGAAGGTTGGTTTAGCGGCATAGAAAAGGCAGCTCCAATAATGTAGGGTTCATCTCCGGCGCCAACAAGGGTAGCATTTTTTTGGTTGATAGCAGAAGCCGTTTCAACTGATTGTTGAGCTTTTTCAGCTAGTTCTTCTAAGTTGGCTACTTGTTGAAATTGATCGATGATTAAGTTGGCTTTTTTCTCTTCTATGAGAATTTCTCGAATCTCCTCTTCCACATCTTCAACAGGAGCTAAACCTTGTTCTTGTATGGCTGTGAGTTGCACAACGGCATAGCTTCCATCTGAAAGGGTAAAACGACGCACATCACCTAATTTAGTGTCGGCTTCAAAAGCCCACTTCACAATATTGCGTTGCTGATAGAGCCCGGGCATATTTTCTTCCAAAACAGCAATAGTGTTGACAGGCTGCACACTATAGCCACTTTTTTCTGCCGTCCCCAAAAAGTCTTTGGTTTCTTTTGCTTCCATTTCAAATTGGGTAGCATTTCTAAATATTTCGTTTGAGGTTTTATCTGAAGGCACGATGGCCGCTGTTACGTCTGCAATCAAGGCAAGATCATTTTTATCGGTTACCTTAATGACATGGAATCCAAATTCGGTTTCTACAACCCCAACACGATCTATAGCAGCGTTGTTACAAAAATCAAAAAAGGCTTCGGTCATTTCTCCTTCTTGGAAAAAGCCAAGATCACCTCCTCGCGTTTTGGTGGGTCCATCTGAATATTCTCTTGCCAAAGCTTCAAAATCAGCTGAACTACGACGGGCTAATCTGTAAATTCGTTGGGCTTCTTCTTTTGCTTCTGCTAGTGTTCTCGTTACGTTTTGAGGCGCGCGAGCAGCACCTTCGTAGGCAATTAAGATATGACTTGCTCGAATAGATGCGTTTTTCTTTTTGTCCAGCATACGAGAAATTTTGAAAACTCCTCCATCTCGATAGGGTCCAAATACTTCTCCCGGCGAAAGTTCAAAAATAATATCGGCATATTCATTGTTGAGCGACCCTTTTGGTTGATAAACCGAATCAAAGGCTTGCTCCGAATATTCATCTATAAAATCAGCAATGTTTTTGGTGGTTTTCAATCCTTCTAGGGTATCGGTTAATTTAGACACCTCGTTATAAGCTATACGGTCTTCAAGAAGGCCTTCTAATCGCAAGCGAATAGCGCTAAGATCTTCATCGGTAGCGGCATTGTCAAAACGGACAAATTGAATGTTGCGATAGGCATCGCGCTGGAATTGATTGGCATTGTTGTTTCGGTAGGCTTTAATATCACTATCCGTTATCTTTATGAGGCTGTCGGGAATAAAATCAAAGGGAATACGCACATACTTTAAATTGACATTGTCGTTTTCAAGGTGGTAAGCGGCTTTGGCTTCTGCTTCGGTAAGACCGCTACTGGCTTTGATTAAATCGTAATAAATATTTTGCTTCGCAATTTCTATTATACCGCTTTCTTGCATTTTCCAAGACTCATAGGCCTGTGGATTTTGGACTTTAAGCTGAGCGATAAAATCGGTAAAGATGCCAAAATCAAAAAACCCTGCTTCGTTTTGGAAGCGCGTATCTTGAATAAAAGTTTGATTGCTCGAAATGATTTGTTCAATTTGCTCTTTCCCGGCATCAATGCCCAAAGCATTGAGTTCTTGTTCAAAAATTTTACTTCTTAAGGCTTGTTCCCAAACCACATTCACCGCCTGGAGCGTAGAAAAATTATAGTTGCGTTCGGCTTGATCAACCATCAGTCTAAACTGTTCTACCTCAATTTCATCATCATTGATAACTGCCACCGGATCTGTTGCGCCTCCACCTTGGTTGCCACTTCCAAAGACCCCTGAAATTACAAAGGCAAAGAGGGCAAGCCCAATAACTAAAATCAAAAAAACAGATCGTTGTCTAATTTTTCCTAAAATGGCCATGATACTTATATTTTAAACGTGTGCGAAATTAAGTTATTCCGTTCAATAAAGAAAGCGAGATACTCTTAAATATCAAGGGGGTTTGTTCTTACTCCTTTTTTTGCAGTCGGATACGTTCAATTTTGGTGGAGCTTGCTTTGGTAATTTTAATTTTGAAGGTGTCTAAATCTATTTCTTCTTTGAGTTGGGGGATATCACCCATTTGATAGGCCACCCAACCTCCCAAGGTTTCATAATGTTCACTTTCCGGCAACGACAAATCATATTTTTGGTTGATATAGTCCACTTCTAAACGGGCCGAAAACTCAAAATCGTGGGTGTCCCATTGCTTTTCATAGTGTTCAACCAAATCGTGTTCGTCTTCAATTTCGCCAAAAAGTTCTTCTACAATATCTTCTATGGTTACAATGCCTGAGGTGCCACCATATTCGTCCACCACAACGGCCATGCTTTTGCGCTGTCTGGAAAGCATTTTTAGCACCTCATGCACGGGCATGGTTTCGGGCACAAAGGCAACCGGCATCAAACATTTTTTAAGGGTTTTGGGATTTTTAAACATTTCGAAGGTATGCACATAACCTTTAATTTCGTCTATGTGGTCTTCATAAACAGGAATTTTGGAAAAGCCCGTTTTAGCAAAAAGTTGTTTCAATTCTTCAATTGAATTATTCATTTCAACGCTAATCACATCGGCTCGAGGCACCATCGCATCGCGTGCTTTAACCTCAGAAAATTCTAGGGCATTTTGAAAAATCTGAATTTCTGAATCGATATTTTCTCTGTTGTCTGTTGACTCTAATTGTTCTTCTATATAATGTCCCAATTCTACTTTAGAAAAAGAAAGCTGCATTTGTTTGGGTGCTGTTTTGAAAAAAGAGCGGAGCACAAAATTTGTCAATTGCATGACAACAAAGGTGATAGGAGCAAATAGGTAAAAGAAAAAGGCTACGGGCAATGCAAAAATTTTAAGAAAGGTGTTGGCATAGAGCTGAAAAAAGACCTTAGGAAGAAATTCTGCAGTTAAGAGAATGATGGCCGTAGACAACAAGGTTTGATAAAACAATATGCGCAAGCCAGGATCGGGCATGAGCATGGCTTCCGGAAAAAAGAGGCTCAAAAGGCGCTCTCCCATAAAAATTCCATAGACAACCAAGGCAATGTTGTTACCTAACAACATAGTGGTGATGAGTCTAGCCGGGTCTTTGGTGATTTTTTTTAAAATTTTAGACGTAAGCCCTCCTTGTCTTTTTTCAATTTCCAAAAAGATTCGGTTGGAAGAAACAAAGGCTATTTCCATGCCCGAAAAAAAAGCGGAAAGCAACAAACATATCAGAATGACACTATCTGCAACTATCATTTTTTAGGATTAGCCCGCTGGTCAAATTTTTTCCTGAAATGTCTCCTAAACAAGGCCATGAAGATAGAAAGCACGGCAAAGCCCAAAAAAAGGTAGGCCCTATTGGGGTTTAGGCTCCATAAATTGAAGGCTTCATAGCTGGCAATGACGGCAATAACCCAGTAAATTATTTCAGAAATACGGTAACTTTTCATGGTGCAATACTGTCTGTTGGATTTTCAGAAACTTTGATGGTTCCCAATAGTTTACCCGTCTGAAATTTAGTGAATTCTTTGTCAGCATCCAATCGAACGGCTTCAAAATCATAGTTGTTGTCTTGAAAAGTGAAGGGTTGTTCGGTAAACATCCATTCGGCATCTGCATCCCAAAAGAGCTGATCGGTTTTGAGAACACCTCCGTCATTGGAGGTTAACACTACATTGCCCTTTAAGTCAATCAACTTAGAGTCGTTGTAGAGTGTTCCATAGTCTGCTATGAGTTCACTTTGATTGCCTTGTTGGTCATAAAACACAACCTTAAGTCCTTCTGGAAATAGGGAATATTGAAAGCTTAAGTTGGTGTAATCAACATGCTTAGGAGCTGTTAGTATGGCTTGCACCTTGGCTGAGTCTGTATAGACCATTCTAATGTTATTGGCAGTACCCAAAGGAATTTGGCGGTCTTCTACTATTTCTTTAGCGGTTGTGGCGGTATCAACACAGTGTGTTGAGGCCACTAGGAAAAGACCGAGCAGATACAATCTAAATTGAGGCCTAAAGCGATTCATCTAGAGACTGGGCACCGTAACACTCCTGTTGATCCAACAGTCAAACTTGATGACCTGCCCTTGATTACCTTCCGTAAAGATGTCGGTTTTGCTGGGGGCTCTACCTTCATAGCTAACCGCAGTTTTATCGGCTACACTTTTTAAGGAGGGATCCACTCTACCCGCTTTTCGGGCCATTTCAGCTGCTAGCCAATAGACGGCGCGTTTATTGAATTGAGTATCACCACAATCATTGGCACTGCTGGCATACATATTGGAAATTAACAAATAGGCTCGGCCCAAAGAGGGTTGAAAACCGAGTGCTTTGTTGGCATAGTTTCGGGCGGCCGATTTACGTCCTGCATCCTTAAACTTATTGGCAATCTTAAATAAGATTTTAGCTTTTTTATAGCCATCTGTCTGTAAGGCGATGGATTCTTCATAGTATTTAAGCGCTTCGTCACTATTGCCTCTTTTGTCGTTTAAGATCCCTAGGTAATAGGCCGAGTCGGCAGATGGATCTAATCTATGCAAGGCCTCAACAAGAGTCACAAAGAAAGGATCATCAGAACATTCTTTGCTGTCCATTCTACTAGCGGCACGTTTTAACCAAACGGCGTCGTTTTTATTGGCTTCAAAGTTTTCTTGATAAAGTGGCACTAAGTTTTCACAAGTGGCTTCTTTAGCAATGATGGCATCTAGGTTAGACAAAAAGGTGCCAATGGCATTAGAATTGACATCATAAACCCGCTTATTTCGAGTTTCTCTGGTGGTTAATGCGGTGCCGGCATCTTCTTTTTTCAAAATCACATCGAGTTTCTTGGATAAGGCTTCACTTTCGTTTTCAAACTTTTCTGAAATTTCTTCGTATTTATTAAACAACAATTCCATTGTTACCTCGGCATCATTTGCCTTGTAGCGATCATAGAAGGTTTTGAAATAGTTATAAAGGTGTTTAGGATTAGAAAAACTTCCGGCATCTTTGACAAAAGCATCGTCAAAGGCAACATAAATCGCTTTGAGGTCGCCTAATTCATAATCTAACATTGCCTGAGCTTTTTTACTCAAAACATCGCCTAATTGAGATTCTTTTTTATAAACAGGAAAATTGGTTGCCCATTGGTCATAAAACACCAAAATATCTTTTTTGGCTTCGGCTTGCACCTCAGGACTTCCATTTTTAATTCTATCTTTTAAAATACGTTCGCCATAAGAATAGATAGCTCTATTCAGTTGAGGGCATTCGTTTCGAACCGCCATCCAAGGTTCGTAGGCGGCTTCGTAATTTTTCACCTTTGCAAATTCAGCAAAAATGGATAAGTTTTGAATACACTCTTGATTGTCTTGTGCCAATCCTTTTTGAGCTGAAAATACAATTGTTAAAAGGGCTACTAAAAGAATACTTTTTTTCATTTTTATCTTTTTAATTATACTTTGGTTTAATGAACCACAGGGCGTTGAGAGATAATCCCACTCGCAACGCAAAAAAGGTTTCTCGCACCAGTCCATTGCTTTTTTCTCCTCGACTTCCTATTTCTAACCCAACATTAGCGTTAGAATAGCCAGCCATGGGTAATCCAATTCCAAAAGATATGCCAGTTTCTGTTAAAGGAATGTTATTTACCACCACACCCATCTGCTCAGAACGGAATCCAAAACGATATACGGCACGGTTAAAGTAGTTGGTGAGGGAGGCATAGTTTGGAATAAAAAAGCCCCCCACAGTGAACTGTGAAGCGTCTTTGTAGGAGATGTTTTCTCTCGTTAAAAAACGGTTCTCAAAGGCTGAAAAGGGGTTGAAATTGCGCTGAAAACCTAAGAACCATTTTTTAGGCTTCCCAAAGCCAAAACCCATCTTTTGTGAAAATGGTAATTTCATTGTGGTGTTTTGCAATCCTTTGTCTATTAGATTAATCTCTTCAAAATCAGTAATTGAGTTATTTGCTAATGATCGTGTAAATATAATTTGTTGGTTTGAGGAATCAAAATGAGCTTCGGGCTGAAACGCATACATGGCCTTCATTTCAAAATTTTTGCTGAAAGGAATCGTTAAATTGGCCGAAAGTAGATAGCTCATCCCACTGAGGACTGATTTTCGAGTAAGCAAGGTGCCAATATCAACACCTTGTCTATATTGTTCTGTGTTATATTCTATGGAGCCAAAATTATAGTTTAACGTTCCCCCAATGTGGAACACCTTAAAAAGTGGAAAACCAATTGAAAAGAAAGCTTGATTCACCCCACCACTGCCTTGAAACTGATCAATTACCGAAGGGCTAACGTTTTCATTGATGGTATTTACTCTATAGCCAACCGAAGTTAAGGGAATAATGCCGAAACCAAATCCAAATTTTCCGGCAGGAATGCCCACGGCCAAGTAGTCTAAAGTGGCGGTTTGACCGGTTTTATTAAAATTTTCATCATTCATTAAATTGGATTTATAATGAATGCCAAGAGAATAGGTGGTGAGTTTTAATTCGCCATAACTAGCAGGGTTGCTCAAATTGGCATGAATAGAATCGGCATATACATCCAAGCCCCCCATAAATCGATTGATTTGGGTGCCTCTAAAATTGAGTTCACCCAATCCTGCTAGCGAATAGGGTGAAGTGGTGCCCTCTTGACCCCAAGAAAGTAGGGCGCCAAAAAGCCAAAAACCTAGAGCAATTTTTCGAATCATTATCAGATATTGATTTCTAGTATATGGCGTAGACCATTAGCTGAAAAATTTTCTGGAGCAAATATGCCATTTTTAAATGGCATGGGCAACCTTTGTGCATCTCCGCCAACAAAAATAACTGTTAAATTTTCAAAACGGCTTTTATAATATTCAATTTGCCCTTCAATTTCATGTAAAATGCCAAAATAAATTCCGGCGTGTAGGCTATTTTCTGTGTCAACAGCTAAGGGCGAGTCCGCTTTTTTAGGCTCTAATTTTGGCAATTTTCCAGTATAAGCATGCACACTCTTGTAACGCATTTGAAATCCCGGTGAAATACTCCCCCCTCTATGGCATCCTTCTGCATCTAAATAGTCATAGGTAATACAACTGCCCAGGTCAATGCCCAAAACATTTTGTTTAGGGTAGGCTAAACGCATAGCCGCCAGGAGGGCAATGCGGTCTGCGCCTAGAGTCTTTGGGCTCTCATAGGTTGTTGTAAAAGGCATTTTGAGGGCTAATGTGCAATTGAATAGCGGTATGCCCTTAAAGATTTTTGAAACAGTAGCCACTCCTTTTCCCCAAACATCCGAAACGAGTATATGCGTAATTTTGGGATGCTTTTTTTGCGTAGCCAACAAGGCAGCCGAGAGTGTTTTGTAGGGGATCACTGTTGAAGCTACCAGGGTTTCTTTCTGATAAAGAAACTCCTTTACAAGGGTATTGCCAAAGTCTAAAATTAGATACATGATTAACAATAGATTGCTAAAGTAAGGAGAATTGAAGACAATTATTTTGTTCGGAATTAAAATCCCGTTTATATTTGCACCGCTTTAATGCGGGGTACCTTAGCTCAGTTGGTAGAGCAAAGGACTGAAAATCCTTGTGTCCCTGGTTCGATTCCTGGAGGTACCACAAACCTCAACTTTCTAAATATCAGATTGTTGAGGTTTTTTTTGTTTGTTTCCCTTATATTTTTTCGCTAAAAACAGGTCGCATTTTGTGGGATGAATTGATGCACCGCTATTATGAAGGTGTGGAAGAAGTCGAAAAAATGAGTGCCCGTTGGGAACAATTAAAAGAAAAACTCCCTCCTGAAATTTTTGAAAATGTTAGGGGAAGATTGCAAATTCAAGTCAAAGAAGCCCTTTGGTGGCGCGATGCTTGCTATCTCTATTTCAGAGAATTCTCCGGCTTGCCACTTCCTAAAGGACGTGTACCCCTAATAGAAGCTTAGAAGACGTTAAACAACTGAAGCTATTTATCACTTGAGATAAGCCCAATAGTGGCTCCTCTTTAAAAAGACTTCCTTATAGGTCTACCAAAGAATAGACCACGTAGGCAAATTTTGTCCCTTCTGGGTTCCAAGAAGGCACATTAATGGTGCCTTGCCCACCATAAAATTCAGGGGTCAAATCACGAACTTCCTTAGTCTTCAAGTCTAACAAACGAAGCTTAACCTGTCTTCCAAAGGGGTGTTGTTGCCCCTGATCTTCAACATAACTTATCAATACAGCACTTTGATTATGCGGTGCTACATGAGCAAACCAATTGGAATAATCATCAAAGGTCATTTGTTCTTTATTTGAGCCATCGGTCTCCATTCTCCAAATTTGCATTTTGCCAGTGCGAAAAGAATTGAAATAAATATACTTTCCGTCGGGAGAATATTCGGGACCATCATCCAAACCTTCGGCTGAAGTCAATCTAATTTCTTCACCTCCAGCTGCACTCATTTGATAGACATCATAATTTCCGTTGCGTTCAGCACAATAAACTATGGTGTTGCCATCTGGAGAAACCCCATGCCAATAAGAAGGTGACAAAGGCGTTAACAGTTTTGGCTCTCCGCCCTTTATTGCCACTTTGTAGATAAAAGAACTGTGTGTTGCTATTTCATTTTTACCACTAGAAAAAAATAAGGTGCGGCCATTGAATGAAAGACCGTGGTCATTATTACACTTTTGCAAAAGACCTGTGTTTACGGTTTCCAGACGTTCGCCCTGCAAAGAATATTTTTCGATTTTTCCCGCACTGTTTATCAGCAAATAGGGTTCTTTCGGACTCCAATTTGGGGCTTCAAAATGACGCTTTTCACGCAACACTAAGGTTGTTTGGTGTTCCAACATATCATAAATATACAAGGAGCTTACTACCGCTTTGTCATCCGGAATTTGAGCCATCAAAAACTGAAATGAAAAACAGATAAAAACTATTTTTTTCATATTCAAATACAAGTTATAAAAATGGGTTTACTCATAAATATAAAAAAATTATTAAGGATCTATTTGCATTAAAATGTTTTTAGCGAATTAATATAATGCTGAAAAAACACAATCAACAAAGAAGTTCCAGCCATTAAATTAGTACCTTGTCTGTGCTATGAAAAGACTACTGTGCCTTTTACTAATGGTTGCGTCTACGTCTTGTGAAAAAGAACGATTGCCGCAAAATTTCCTTGAAAAATACCACAACTCTTTTTGGTTGGCAGATGATGGTGGCGACCAAAACATTGGTTTTTATGATGATCCGTTGCATTTTGTCTATACGGCTTATTGTACACGTGCCGGATTTGGCGATTTTACTATTGAACAGGCCACAGATTTTTTAATCACAAAAAACACACTAGACGAATTTCATTTTTCCATTCTTTTTATTGAAGAATGCAATCCTCCCATTTATCTCAACTGGAAAGTCAAAGCCTTTGAGGATGACATACTCTCCCTAACGCGAAAAAGATTAATTGGTTATCGAGCATGTGAGCCTTATAAAGACGGAGGCGATTTTACAACCTATTTCAGACGACAAGAAAAAACGTTAGAGGAAGTCTGTTCTGAATCTCAACCTTTGTTTTAAGAGAAAAAACCAAGTGCCTAAACAAGCAGTAGGTTTTTTAATTTCTAAATACTTGCGTAGCTTTGCCTAAACAAAAATGGGGTTGATGCACCTTTTGTGCACCGTTGAATGATGGATTTTGTTACTGTTTTTTGGGATGCCTTTTTAGGGTCGCTTAATTGGACCCTACGCTCTATTCTTTTTGAGGTTCCCTTTTATGAAAACTATTTTTGGGGTCTGGTGCTCCTCTCTCTTCTTGTTTGGGGACTTGAGTTGCTTTTTCCGTGGCGCAAACAACAAGGTGCTTTTAGAAAAGACTTTGGCCTTGATGTGTTCTATATGTTTTTTAACTTTTTTATTTTTAGTATTGCCATCAGTGGGTTTTATGATGCCATAGCCTTGCTATTTAAAACAATAGGAGTAGCCCCTAACAGCCTTCAACTCCTCAACCTCCAAGCATTTTCTATAGGGGTGCAGTGTCTGTTGTTTTTTGTGGTGCTCGACTTTGTGCAGTGGTGCACCCATATCTTATTGCATAAATATTCTTTTTTATGGGCCTTTCATAAAATTCATCACAGTGTGAAGGAGATGGGCTTTGCTGCTCATTTGCGCTATCATTGGATGGAAAATATTTTATACAAACCCCTTAAAACTGTGGGCCTAATGCTCTTAGGTGGATTTGAACCCCAACATGCTTTTGTGGTTCATTTTTTTGCCATTGCCATTGGACACTTTAATCATGCCAACCTCAAAATCACCTGGGGCCCTCTCAAATATGTGTTCAACAATCCCGTGATGCATCTCTATCATCATGCTCATGCTCAACCCGAAGGAAAAGTAGGGGTTAACTTTGGTATAAGCCTAAGCCTGTGGGACTATCTTTTTAAAACCTCTTATGTGCCACAACCAAACGGAGAACTCCAACTTGGATTCCCTGGAGATGAAAAAATTCCCACCAACTTTTGGGGCCAAATTCGATATGGTTTTAGGAAAAACGACTAAACCCCTCCTTCTCTATTCTGTTTTGTGTTGCTGCTCCGCATAGGTCCCCTTAGGATGTTCTGGCTGATAGGGCTTAAATGCAAATTCATTTGGACGAATCACCGTGCCCGTGGTGAGGGTGAGAGGAAAAGCTGTATCGCCATTAAAAACAACCTCAACTAAAGCAGCCGTAAAGCCCTCCTTGAGGGGGATGTCAATTTCATAATTTCCCGAAGCTTGTTGTTGGAGGGGTGTTTTTTGCCAACTTCTTCCAATTTCCCAAATTCTAAAATCTCTTGCTTTGGGATTATGAGCTTCCCATAATGAAATTTCATAAGAAGCTGCTGGATCTACCTTCACCACTATCCGATCTCCTTCAATGCGCCAATCTAATTTTGGCAAAGGCTTTTGGTGAATGAGTGATTCGTAAAAAGAAAAAATATTTTGGGTACTGTATCGACCCGCCAAACCGTGATTGCCGTTGGGCACATATTGCAAAAATTTCGGGCCGGGTAAGTCATCCCAATAAAACTGCCAAGAATCGGTCACAAAAAATTCATCAATTGTTCCGTTTACTATTAATTTTGGGAGTGTAAAAAGGGATTTAAATTCATAGGGTTCTACAAAGTCTAACAAACGGTCAAATTCTTTGGACCCCATCCAATCCATAATGTTCTGATCTACATAATTTTGAACAGCTGGAGACCATTGGCCATAGACTTTGTGATGATGGTCAAAAGAGGGTACTAAATTGAGCATGTCAATTACAAGGGGAGCCATTCCCATTACTCGGTCATCCACGGCTGCGGTGGTCCAAGTGGTCCACCCTCTTTTAGAAGCTCCCGAAACAAAAAAGGAGGTTACAGGTTTTTCCACTTCTTGGGCAAGAGCTTCAACCACATCCATAGCACGAACGGCTGCTCTAGTCATAGGAAAACGAGCCAACCATTCTAGGTCTTCTGCTTTGGCCCCGCCAGATAAAAACTGGTCCCATCCATAGGCAATAATATTGTCTTCATATCGAGCAATAGAATCGGATCCCTTAAACGAAAGGGGTTGAAAAGGCACGTTACTCACATGCGCAACAATTGATTTTGTTTTTATGGCTTGCGCTATGGCCATGCTATCCACAAAAACTTTGGTGTCTTTTTGAGACCCTCCTCCTATAAACAACAATGCATTTTTGGTATCGGTTTCTTTGGGCACCACCACATCAACCCAGTGCCACCAAAGAGGTTTATCTACAACAGCTTCTGTAAGCCATTTTCCCGAAAACATTTTAATGTGATATACTGCTGCCTTTTCATAGTGCAGGGTGTCCATAATTGTATAGGAAAAGTCGGGCCCTATTTGCTCAACATAGGCTTTAAGTTTACCCACTGGAAGGGAATCTATGGTAGGGGTTTTATTTTCTTGACATGCTTGTAAACCAATCAAAAAAAATCCCATCAAAATGGAATTACACGCCCACTTATAAATAAAATATTTCTTCATTTTGATCATATAATTAACTATTCGCTTGTTTAAATTTAAGCTATTCTGCAATAAATGAACCTGCTAGCTTATTTTTTCATTCTTAAAAAATATTTACCTTACTACACCTTTTTAAATTTAAACAATGAAAAACAACCTTATAATAGGCTTCTTTTTAGGACTTCTTTTGAGCTGTAATGCTCCCAAAAATAACCCCGAGGGCATCCAATTTGACTTCACCATTAAGTCGTTTGCGCTAGAAGACAACCAAATGGAAGTGAACTATAAGCTTACCAATGGCACCAACCTAAGGTTAAAAGGTGGACAGTGGGCCCTGCACTGGAACCAAATTATAGGCACGCCCGTGCCCGAAAGTCTTCCGGAAGGCGTTAGTTTTGAATGGGTTAATGGACAACAATATCTCATCTTGAGTTTTGGTGAAAATTGGACGCTCAATCCAGGGGAAAGCCTTTCATTTGGTGGGTTGCAAAAAGGGATTATCAATCGAGAAGTGATGGGTCCTCTAGGGGCTTTTATCGTATATGACAACGGTCAGGTGATTGACCTAGACACCAAACTCCATTGGAAAGAGGCCCAGGGACTTGACCAACTGGGCATTCCCTCAGCTGAGGATCGCTACGAGGCTTTAGGACCCCTAAGCCTTTTGCCAAAAAAAGAACTGCAATGGGTGGTGCCTAAGCCCAAGCAAGTGGTTTCCCAATCGGGAAACAAACAAGCCGATGCTGCCTGGCAACTTTATATAGCCCCTAAATTTCAAGCGCAAAACGAAAGGCTTGTTCAGCAACTTCAGACTCAATTTGACCTCCCCATAGCTTTAGTGGACAAACCTGAAGCAGCCAATTTTAGCTTGCTTTACCAAGAAAACCTACACCCTGAAGGCTATGGGCTGGCGCTCACTAAAGAAAATATTAAACTATCGAGCTCCACCGAAAAAGGAATTTTTTATGCGTTACAATCCTTGGATCAAATCATTTATACGGCAACTTTAGAAGGAACTGACTGGCCCTTGCTTGAAATTGAAGATGCCCCTCGATTTGCCTACCGTGGTTTCATGTTAGACATTGCCCGCAATTATTATGGCCTCGAAAAAATCAAAAAAGTAATTGATGCAATGGCCTACTATAAATTGAATCACCTTGATTTAAGACTTTCTGACGATGAAGGATGGCGATTGGAAATTGAAGGCTTGCCTGAACTTACCGCCATAGGAGGCCAAAGAGGCTATAGTCAAGACCAATCGGAACAATTAATTCCATTTTATGGCTCTGGAGCCAAGGGGGGAGATCGAGGAAACGGCTTTTTGACTACAGCAGATTTTGTGGCCTTATTGAAATATGCAAATGAAAAACACATCACCGTTATGCCGCAAATTAGTTTTCCCTCCCATGCGCGCGCTGCTATCAAAGCCATGGAAACTCGTCTTGATGAAACTTATCGCTTGGTGGATCCAGAAGACCAAAGTCAATATAGATCGGCGCAATTGTTTGACGACAATGTGATTTGCATTTGCCAAGACAGTGCTTTTGATTTTTATGAAAAAGTTATTGTTGAAATTAAAAAAATGTATGAAGCTGCTGGTCTTCCACTAACCCAATTTAGCATTGGTGCAGATGAATTGCCCTATGGGGTTTGGACGGCCTCTCCACTTTGCGAAGCCTACATGAAGAAAAACCAGCTCAACAACACCATTGAATTATATGACCATGCATTGCGAAAAGTGAAAGAAATTTTTGACCGACATCAAATTACCATGGCGGGTTGGGAAGATTTTCTTTTGGCCCATTCTGAAAAAAGTCAAGAAGAAACCCAAATTAAAAAAGAAGAATTTAATCGAGAAGTTATCCCCTATGTGTGGAACAATATTTGGGGAGCAGGAAGAGAAGACATGATATACAAATTTGCCAATCGTGGGTTTAAGACCGTTATGAGCAATTCTGCTGCTTTTTATTTTGACATGACCGACGATCGTGATTTTGAAAATTATGGCCTCAATTGGTCGGGCTATGTGAACTATAAAGACAGTTGGGCCACAGACCCAGAAGATGTTTTCAACAATGCCTATTTAAATCAAAAAAATAATATCACCCCCGACTACATTGAACAAAAAACCAAATTAGACCCCAAAAAATCAGAAAACCTTTTGGGTATTCAAAGCCAACTTTGGACCGAAACGGTAAGCACTGAATCGATTTTTGACGCCTTGTTTTTGCCTAATTTAATTGTTTTTGCCGAGCGTGCTTGGGCCCCTCGCCCACACTGGACAAGCCTTAAAGGCGCTGAACAAATTGCCGCTATGAACCAGGCTTGGAATCAATTTTCAAATAGTTTAGGACAAAGACAATTGCCACTTGTAGACCTTCGATTGGCGCCTTGGGCCTATGATTTACCCAAAGCGGGAGGGCTTTTTATAGACCAAAAACTACACCTTAAGCAAGATTTTCCGGGCATGAACATCCACTATACACTAGACAATAGCGAACCTTCTCCTCAAACCCCCCTTTATGAAGCGCCCATAGCCGTAGATCCAAAAAGTAAAGTAAAAATTCGGGTGTTTAATGCGCAAGGAAGAGGGGGTAAAACCATAGAAATAAATTAAATGTTATGAATACACAACGAATTTTAGCTGTCGATATTCTCAGAGGACTCACCATCATTTTTATGATTATTGTGAACGACCCAGGTTCCTGGTCGCACGTTTATGGTCCATTGCTGCATGCCGATTGGAATGGACTCACTCCAACGGACTACATCTTCCCCACTTTTTTATTCATTATGGGCACCTCCATTGTTTTGTCATTAGGAAAAAGAGCACATGAAACAGACCGTTCTACCCTAGTGAAAAAAATTCTGGTGCGCACCCTCAAAATATATGCAGTTGGACTTTTTTTATGGCTCTGGCCAGAATTTAATTTTGAGCGTATTCGTTGGGTAGGTGTACTGCCTCGAATTGCTTTTGTATATTTTTTTACGGCTCTCCTTTTTGTTTTTACCTCTAGAAAAACACAGTTCTACACCGCCATTGGACTCTTGGTGGGCTATTTAATTTTGATGTGTTTTGTGCCCGTTCCAGGCATCGGCATCCCAGATTTGAGCGTACCCGAAAAAAACTGGGCACACTATATTGATCATCTCCTTTTACCAGGCGTTTTGTGGCAAAAAACGTGGGATCCTGAGGGCATTTTAAGCACTTTGCCTGCCATTGCCACCGGCATTTTAGGGATGTTTGCCGGCTATATTATCCAATCTAAAGAAACACTTGCTGAAAAGTTAGTGAAGCTTTTTGTTATGGCAGCAGCCTTATTGTTTTTAGGTGATCTTATACAATATATTTTCCCTCTCAATAAAAATTTATGGAGCACCTCTTTCACCCTTTTACTGGGAGGAATATCCACCTTAGGCTTAGGTGTGTTTATTTATATCTGCGATCTCAAACAATGGGGAAGTCGATTTACTTTTGCTCGTGAATTTGGAGTCAATTCTATTTTTTCCTATTCCCTTTCGGGACTGTTAACTGTCCTCTTTTATAGCGACCGTATTTGGGGCATAAAACTCAACGGTTGGTTCATGGAAACATTGACCCATATTGGAGTAGCACCAAAATTAGCATCCCTATTTTATGCCTTGCTCTATGTGTTAATCATCTGGCTGCCCGTGCACTATCTTTTTAAGAAAAAGATTTACATCAAGCTTTAACTAAATTCACTTTTTATCAAAAAAGTGTAACATTTTAAAACAACAAGCCTCTATAATAATATCAAACTTAAACTTACATCATTATGAAATTCCTCTATCCTTTAGTCTGCGCCTTTGCATTAACCTCTTGTGTTGCTGTTCGGTTTCCCAATGAAATAAAAGTGAACGTGGCTTTTCCTGAAAACATTTCTGAGGAAAACATGACCCGAATCATTGATAAAATTCCACCTACTTTAGGCAAACGAAAAGTTCAAACTCGAGTTGAAGTGGTGACTCATGGAGGCACTACAACTAAAGAAGAGCAACGGGAAGAAAGTCTTCAGAAAGAATAATTATTCTTCGTTAAAGTCAATAAGATCGGGAGATTCTTCTTTTGGAGACTCTAGCTGTTCTACGTTTTTCAGTTTAGACTGCATCATGCGTGTACGGGTGCCCACTAGGGTTTCAATTTCATTATTGGCTTCATTTATTTTGCGTTGTGCTTTTTCCAATACGCCACCAAAGGTGTTGAATTCTTTTTTAACGGCTGCTAAAACATTCCAAACTTCACTGCTTCGTTTTTGAATGGCAAGTGTTTTGAAGCCCATTTGCAAGCTATTGAGCATGGCCGCTAAAGTGGTGGGGCCCGTAACCACAATTTTATTTTCGCGTTGCAAGAGCGCAATTAAATCGGGTTGGCGCACTACCTCAGCAAATAAACCTTCGATGGGCAAAAACATAATACCAAAATCGGTGGTGTGGGGAGGATCAATGTATTTCGAAGCAATATCACGTGCAAATTTTTTGATAGATTGGAGTAATGCCTTCACCGAAGTTTCAATGGCAACAGGGTCACCGGTATCATAGGCGGTTTGCAAACGCACATAATCTTCTTGTGGAAATTTAGCATCTATGGGCAAATAAACAGCTTGATCATTAGTGGCTTTTCCGGGTAATTTCACTGCAAATTCAACTATAGCATCCGACCCTTTTTTGGTTTTTACATTAGCTTCATATTGATCGGGGGCTAAGATTTGTTCCAAAATATTCCCCAACTGAATTTCGCCCAAAACCCCTCTAGTTTTCACATTGCTTAAAACTTTTTTGAGGTCGCCCACACCCGAAGCCAAGTGTTGCATTTCGCCCAAACCTTTTTGAACTTTAAGCAATTGTTGAGTGACCAATTCAAATGATTTTCCAAGGCGTTCTTCAAGTGTTTTATGCAGCTTTTCATCCACTGTTTCTCGCATCTTTTCTAAACGCACCTCAGTGGTTTTTATCATTTCTTCTTGCTGACGCTTCATTTCACCAAATTTTTCTTTTTGAAGGTCATTAAACGTATTCACGTTTTTTGAAAATACCTCTTGAAAATCTCTTAGCGTTTGTCGCAATTCTAAGCGATCTTCTTTGGCATTTTTAGAAATGGTTTCGGTCAGTCTATTGATGCTTTGGGTAAGCTCAATACGATTCTCTTTAAAGTTTTTGGAAATTTCTTCCCGCTGCAGGGAAAAAGCATTTTGTAGTAAGTTGTTTAGTTTTTCGCCCTCATCCTGGGGTGTTTTTTTTAGAATGATAAACAAAAGACCAGCTAGGTTGAGCAGGCCTATGGCTATAAATAAATATTCCATGGTGAAAAGATCTGCTTATAAAGGTAAAGATTCCCAATCGATTCGCAAGGGCAAATTTGAATTGAACCAACTTACTCCCTAGGCTTGTATTTTAATTTGTGTTCAATGGCCATAATCATGGTGCTGGCAATATCTTTTCCGGTTGCTGCCTCAATAGCTTCTAGTCCGGGAGACGAATTTACTTCCAACACTAAGGGTCCTTTGTTAGATCTGATGATGTCTACCCCAGCCACTACTAAATCAAAAGCTTTGGCCGCTTTTAGGGCTAAACGCCTTTCTTCTTGCGTTATTTTTACTTTGGTGGCCGTGCCACCCATATGAATATTGGATCTAAATTCGCCAACGGCCGCTTGCCTTTGTATGGCCGCTACCACTTTTCCAGCCACCACAAAACAACGGATGTCTTTTCCTTGTGCTTCTTTGATAAATTCTTGCACTAAAATATTGGCTTGCAAACTTTTAAAAGCATTAATAACACTCTCAGCAGCCTTATTCGTTTCGGCAGAAACAACGCCTTTTCCTTGTGCACTTTGCAAAAGTTTTATCACTAAAGGGGCACCGCCTACCATATCTATTAGGTCTTTGGTGTCTAAAGGAGATTTGGCAAAACCCGTTATGGGAATTTGAATGTTGTTTAGGGAAAACAATTGAGAAGACAGTAACTTATCTCGAGATTGTGAAATTGCCCTATCTGTATTTAAACAATAAGCTCCAATATTATGAAATTGGCGTAAGAGGGCACAGCCGTAGAAAGTCATGCTGGGTCTTATTCGGGGTATGACGGCATCTAAACTTTCTATAATGGTTCCTCCCCTATACCGCACTTCAGGAGTATTAGTATCTAGGCGCATATAACATTGTTGAATGTTATAAAAATACATTTCGTGTCCTCTCGCTCTTCCGGCTTCCAAGATCCGTTTGTTGCTGTAGAGGCTTTTGTCTGAGGCTAGGAGCCCAATCTGCAAACCCGATTTTTTTCGAATCAAATAGCTATACATTTGTTCGATTTCTTTAGTTGAGATATCACCTAAAACAAATTGTTGTGCTGGGTTTACCACAAATCGGTTGACCATTGCTTCTCGACCTAAAAGCATTCTAAAGTCCATGCCGTCTCTATTGGCCAAGGTCAATTCAATATCAAAAATATGCTCCCCTACTTGAACAGGAGTTTTAATCACATAGCGTTTTTCCGAAATGCCGGTGGAGCTTTTTACTGTTCGTACTGCTATTATTTTGGCCTTGCAATCAACCGATAGACTTAAATTGTCTTGCAAAGGATTGATTTGAAATTCTACCCAATTTTCTCCTTTTTTCTTAAATTTTTTAATGTTGGTAGCTTGAATTGAAGAGGTTCTGGCTCCAGAGTCTACTCGAGCCTTTACAGCCGGAATGTTGAGTTCATCAAAACTACACCATTCTACACTGCCCAATAGTGCTAAAGATTCGTTTTTCATATTCGAAAAATACAGCATTTAATTTAGATGCCTATACTTTTTATTCGGATTAATCGGGTTGTGCCCTATTTTGGGGTTCTTTATATATTTGTCGAAATTTCTGCCTGTGAAATTCTTTCGCTCATCCAATTTAGCAGTTTGTTTTCTGCTTGCTGGAGCTCTCTTCAAAACAGTTGCTCAAGAACGTTTTGAACCTATAAAAGTGCCCCAAGATAGTTTTGAAATTGATGGCCTTTTAAATGAACCTGCTTGGGAAAAAGCAACCCTTGTTCGCATAGAAAACGAAATTATACCCGGCAATAATACCCCCGCAAAAGTGGAAACTCGTGGACTTATTGCCTATAGTGACACACACCTTTACATTGGTTTTCACGCCTTTGACAAACCTGAAAATATTCGCGCCTCTATTCGACCTAGAGACAATTTTAGTCTGTGGAGTGATGATTTGATTATGGTTCGGCTGGACCCCTATGCCGATGGACGGAACAACTATCTCATTGTGGTCAATCCCCTGGGGAGTCATTTTGATGTGCGATCTGTGAACGCCATAGATGAAGAAGATCGCTATGACATTAGTTTCAATATGGATTTTGAAACAGCCGGACAATTGGTGTCTGATGGCTATCAAGTAGAAATCAAAATCCCCTTTTCTTCATTGCCGTTTCCCAATGGAAAAGACCAACTTTGGCACTTTAATTTATTTCGAAAATATTTTCAAAATGGAAATGAAATTGAATTGAGCAGCCAAACCTATGATCGCAACAACTCTTGTGAAGTATGTCAAACAACAGATCAATTGGTTTTAAAAGACATCGTGATTGAAAAACGTTTTGAGCTTTTACCCTATGTAGCCGGCAATTTTTCTGGCAAAAGACCCCAGGCCGATGCCGCTTTAGATTATGACAAAATAAATCCTAATGCCGGTTTGGGTCTCAATTTAGACCTTAACAAAACAAGCACCCTGGAGGTAACCCTCAATCCCGACTTTTCACAAGTGGAGGCAGATGTTACCCAAATTGACATCAATTCTTCCTATGCGTTGGAATATCCTGAACGAAGACCTTTTTTTAATAGGGGCACCGATGTGGTCAATTTTATTGATGGGGCCTTTTATTCGCGTTCCATTAACAATCCAATTGTCTCTTCAAAACTTTTGAGTCAAGGACAAAAATCACGCCTCTATTTCTTAACCGCATTAGATCAAAATTCACCCTATCAAATTGCAGCAGAAGACCGTTCCTATTTTGGAGAAGGAGGCCAATCATTTGTAAACGTATTGCGCTACCAACATTTGTTTTCTAAAAACACTCGAATGGGCGTAGTAACAACCAATCGCTATTATGAAAACGGCGGATATGGCAATCTTTTTGGAACAGACGGTCGGTTTATTTTATCAAAAAACTGGCAATTGAATTATGAGGTTTTTGCCAACAACAACCTAGAACCTGAAGCCAATTGGATAGATTCGGATGACAAGTTGCTTGACAAAACAGCAGCCTTAGATGGCGAACGTTTTTCGGGAACAGCACTCTATTTGCAGCTTTTTCACAACACCGAGCATTGGCAATCTTCCTTAGCCTTAAGTAGCATTTCTCCTCACTATCAAGCCAATGTTGGCTTTGTGGTAAAAAACAATCGCCGTTGGATTTCCCTTAAACAGCAATATCAAAATTTCCTCAATAAAAAAGGCTTACAATATTTTAGTGTGGGCTATAAAGGTGACTTGCAACGCACACCGCAAGGGGAATTTAAAACCCTTAGTATTGATGGTATTGTTCAAATACGCACTTTTTTAAATACTAGTATTGGCTATACATACGACTTTGATGTAAAGAAAGATTACTTAGATCGGCTTTATTATAACCTCGGTGTGCATGAAATCGAAATGCGGAGCACCCCCTCAGAGGCCATCACTGTTTTTGGGGCTGTTATGATGGGCAAAGACATTGCTTATAATGAGGACGTCCCCGATGTGGGACGTATGTTCAACGCCTTTTTCCAACCCTCTTTTCAGCTCAACAATAATTTTAGTATGATTCCTTCTTTGCGTTATGCCCAATTAAAAAATCTGCAAGAGGGTGGGTTTTATTACAAAGGCTACATTAGTCGTTTCACCCTTCGCTATCAGTTCAATAACTTCTTAAGCGTGCGCTTGGTTTCAGAATACAATCATTTTAACGAAACATTTTTCTTACAACCCCTCATCCAATGGAACCCCAATCCTTCCACTGTTTTTTATGTGGGGGGCAATCAAAATTCGCTGGAGGACTTTAACAGTGAATATTATTCACCCTTTAGAGTAGATCAAACCCAACTTTTTTTGAAATTTCAATATTTGATAGGGCTCTAAAAGGAGAACAATGTGAGTTTAAAAAGACGGGGATAACCATTCCCTTCGTCTTCAGAAGTAATCCAAAAATGGTTAGTGTCAATAATTTTGACGGCCTCAATTTGCGCTTTATCTAGGGGGAGCTGATAGCGTTTAAAATTCTTCTTATCGAGATGATGATAAGAAAAATCTGTCATGGTATAGAAAAATTGTTCTCCTTGGGCATTATAGCCGGTGAGGGCCAATAGCTTTAAATCGTCTTGATAATCTGCCGCAGTAATTAGACTATTAGCTGGCAATTCTCCAATGGAGGTAAGCGTATAACTACCACCCACTTTGGGAAAAACATAGAGTTGAGTTACCTGTCTTTCTCGGTCTTTAGAAAAGAGCATGAGCGAATCGCCCACCACAGTCAAAGCCTCTGCATCAAAACCGTGTTGCTTTCTTTTGGTGAAATTTTTTTGGTCTTTATAGCGTAGATGAATGCTGTCTTCCAACACCAAACGTGAATTGAGTATATAAATAGTAAGGTCTTTTCTTTGACCATTGTTATTGCCCACATCGGCTATAAAATATTGACACGCATCGGCGGCTATATCTTCCCAATCTCTGTTCACCGTTCCATATACTTTGGTTTCTAAAAGGAGTTCTCCTGCTGTATTAAAGACATATAATTTGGGTTTATCTCCCGAATCGTTATGCGTCAAAAAATGGTCTCCATAAAATTCAAGGCCAGAAGTTTCATCTATTTTTTTGGGTAAGAATTGGGTTTCCAATTGAATTTGTGACCATCCAACAAAGCCCAAAATAAGAAGGATCCCTAACGCTATTTTGGTTGAACGCATAGTTGTGCTTTTCTGATACTAAAATATAATTTTAGATTTTGGTTTTCTTTACATTTGTATAAAAATAAAACTTTAAGCTATGCGTTCTGGAAATCCTGTACTCACTGATAAAGCCTTTTCTCAAGCCATTGACCGTGGCGAAACAATGACCCTAAATGGCACGGTAAATAAAACTTTTATGAGTGTTTTGTTGCTCATTGGGGCTGGCTATTTAACCTACAACCAAGTCAATCCGGCTGTACTTATGGTTGCCGGTTTTGGTGGATTCATTTTAGCCCTCATCACCATTTTCAAAAAAAGTTGGGCGCCTATCACGGTTCCACTTTATGCCCTAGCCGAGGGTGTCTTGTTAGGCGGAATTTCCTACCTCTACAATGCCCAATATGAAGGCATTGTTTCCAATGCTATTTTTCTGACTCTTGGCATTCTACTTTCGCTATTAATGCTCTACAGGTCTGGTTATATCAAAGCTACTGAAAATTTCAAATTGGGCATTTTTGCCGCCACAGGCGGAATTGCACTCGTCTATCTAGTCAATTTTATTATGAGTTTTTTTGGCATGAGTATAGGTGTGCTCAACCCCCTAAACAGTTCTTGGATAAGCATTGGGTTTAGTCTCTTTGTGGTGGTGATTGCCGCTTTAAATCTTGTGCTTGATTTTGATTTTATAGAAAAAGGCGTGGAAAAAGGAGCTCCCAAATATATGGAATGGTTTGGTGCTTTTGGCCTTTTGGTTACACTGGTATGGCTCTATCTTGAAATTCTTCGCCTCCTAGCCAAATTAAATTCACGAAAGTAAGTAGCATCTTTAATGGGCTAACATGGTATTCTTCTGTTTAGGCTTGCTTTAAGAAGATTTTAATCTGCTGTCTCATTGCACAGCCTAGACTTAAAGCTAACTTGGATAGTGAACTTTGCGTTTTTTCACAACACAATTGTGTTAATTTAAAAAAAATAGGCCTTACTTTCTTTTTTAATAGTAATACTTTCATATATTTACACATGGAAAAGTTGTCCGTACAGTTCAATATTAACCCTCAACTCTATAGCAAAGACCCTGAGTCTAGTGTTTTAGGGAAAAAAATATTAGAACAAAGCATCATCTTAATTGATGAGTTGGGTTTTGAGGGCTTTACCTTTAAAAAGTTGGGTAAAAAAATAGGCTCTAATGAAAGCTCTATCTACCGATATTTTAGAAGCAAACACACCCTTTTGATTTATTTAATTGATTGGTATTGGAGTTGGGTAGAATATAAACTGACCTTTGCCACTACAAATGTTGAAAACCCAAATGAAAAATTGACTCGGTCTATACAGCTCTTAACCCAAGGCATTCAAGAAGATGACAACTTTACCCATATCAACGAAGTCTTACTCAATAAAATCATCATAGCAGAATCCATAAAAGCCTATTTAACCAAAGACATCGATTTAGAGAATGAAAAGGGTTATTTCAAAACCTATAAAAGAGTGGTGCAACGAGTGAGCGAATTTATTATGCAAATCAATCCTAATTTTAAATATCCTCACATGCTGGTTTCCACTGTTATTGAAGGAGCGCATCAACAGCTGTTTTTTTCAGACCACTTACCCAGTATAACCAACGTGGAGAATGGAATAGATAGTATTGTTTGCTTTTACACCCATCTTGTTTTTAAAACTATTGAAAAAGATGAATAAGTTTCTCCAATCAGCACCTTTGGTTTTTCTCTCGATTTTCATCTTTTTCGGTTTGTTGGTTAAACCAATAACAGATTCCTATTCGCTTTTAAATGATAATGTATTGGTAGAATTCGATATGGGAGACACCAAAGACTCCGATAAAGAAGACAGTGAAGTAAAGGATTTATTTAATCCCAAATTGGCTTTTACCAAAACCAATTATGTTCAATTATATCGTTTTTCAAACTTTAATTTGAATGAAAAATCGATAAATCGAATTTCACTTAAAATTATTTCCCCTCCTCCAGAAAAGCTTTAAAGCTGCCTCAAAAACCTTCCAAACATTCTTGTTAACAGCCTTGCCCAGGCTATATTATTAATAGGGTATTAAAATTTATTACGATGCAAAATTCTATATTTAGACATATAAAATCTGATCTTCCTGCCAGTGTGGTAGTATTTTTTGTAGCCTTGCCACTTTGTTTAGGCATTGCTCTTGCCAGTGGAGCCCCCTTGTTTTCAGGACTCATTGCCGGCATAGTTGGAGGTATTATAGTGGGCACTATTAGTGGCTCACAAATTGGAGTAAGTGGTCCCGCTGCCGGACTAGCAGCAATTGTTTTAACTGCCATTGGAACCTTAGGAGGATTTGAAAACTTCCTCTTGGCAGTGGTCTTGGGAGGCATTATTCAACTGGTTTTTGGCTTACTCAAAGCCGGAGTCATTGGCTATTATTTTCCCTCCTCTGTCATTAAAGGGATGCTAACCGGAATTGGAATTATTATTTTCCTCAAACAAATTCCACACTTTTTTGGTTATGAAGCTGTTGCCCAAGGCGATTTTTCTTTTACCCAAGGAAACGGCGAAAATACCTTTACAGGCATTTTTTCTACACTTAATCATATAAGTCCAGGGGCAACCCTCATTGCAGTTGTAGCACTAGCCATTTTATTGCTTTGGGAAACCATATTGGTTAAAAAAGCAAAGGTTTTTCAACTCATTCAAGGGCCATTAGTCGCCGTTGTAGTAGGGGTTCTTTTTAGTGTAGCAACAGCAGGAAACGCCTTTTGGGGAATTGATTCTAATTTACTCGTGAGCGTTCCTGTTCCCGATAATTGGGACTCACTAGTTTCCCAATTCACCTTTCCCAACTTTGCAGCCATTGGCAATTCGCAAATTTGGGTAACAGCCTTTACCATTGCCTTGGTAGCTAGCTTGGAAACCTTGCTTTGCGTTGAAGCAACCGATACACTGGACCCAGAAAAAAGAGTGACGCCTACCAACCGAGAATTGGTGGCACAAGGAACAGGCAACATCATTTCAGGTCTCATTGGAGGACTGCCCATCACACAAGTAATTGTGAGAAGTTCGGCCAACATTCACTCCGGTGGAAAAACAAAACTTTCGGCTATCATCCATGGCTTCTTTTTGTTGATCTCGGTCTTGACTATTCCTTTTTTACTCAATAAAATTCCCCTTTCGGTTTTGGCCGCAATCCTATTTTTGGTTGGCTATAAGCTCGCCAAACCCGCTTTATTTGTCAGTATGTATCGATTGGGATGGAAACAATTTGTGCCCTTTATAGTAACCATAGTAGGCATTGTTTTTACCGATTTGCTTGTGGGCATAGGAATGGGACTCATGGTAGGAGTTACCATTATTTTAATTAAAAGCTATCAGAACTCTCACTTTCTTCATATCCAAAACAAATCAAATGGAAAAAATGAGGTGGTGATGAGGCTGGCAGAAGAGGTTACTTTTATCAACAAAGGGGCCATTTTAAAAGAATTAGAGCTTCTTCCAAACGATTGCATCCTTGAATTAGACGTAACAAAAACGATATATTTGGATAACGACGTTATTGAAATATTAGATAACTTTTTAGAAAAAGCAAAGACAAGGAATATTGAAATTATTGTTCTTTCAGAACAAGGAAAGTTTTCACAACCCAAAAGCTTTGCCTTTCTTTTTAACCCTAAAAAGAAAACAGCATAGCAAACAAAAAATATTAAAATATATTCTTATGAAAGCACATACAAAAGAAACACAACTAGAAATGACCCCAGATAAAGCGTTGGCTGCACTTAAAGAGGGCAATGCTCGATTTCAAAACAATCAAAAAGTCACTCGCGATTTGATGGAACAAGTCAAAGACACCAGTGGTGGCCAATATCCTTTTGCCACTATTTTGAGTTGCATTGATTCTCGGGTGTCAGCAGAACTCATTTTTGACCAAGGAATTGGAGATATATTTAGTGTTCGTATTGCGGGTAATTTCACCAATCCTGATATTTTGGGAAGTATGGAGTTTGCCTGTAAACTAGCCGGTACCAAGTTAATTGTGGTTTTAGGCCACACGGCTTGTGGTGCCGTTAAAGGGGCCTGCGACAGTGCCCGTCTTGGAAATTTAAGTGGTTTAATTGAAAAAATAGAACTTGCCGTTGAAGCGGTCAAAGAACCTGCTGATCCTGCATTACGCAACTCTAGCAATAGCCAGTTTGTTGATGAAGTAGCCCAAAAAAATGTGCAAATGACTATTGAAAACATCCGTTTAGATAGTCCCGTTTTAGCCGAAATGGAAGCGGAAGGTGCCATTCAGATTGTGGGTGCCATGTATGACATTAAAACAGGAGCGGTTCATTTTCTATAATGAACAACCTAAAGCAGAAAAGACCCTCCTTTTTAGGGGGGTTTTTTTGTGGATTACCGTAAAAGAAAATGGCTAAAATCAAAAAAGCCCTCCGTTTCACTGGAAAGCTTCTCACTGGTTGAAAATATTGGATTTTTCCAATCTAACAACACACAACTTCTTTAAAATTGGCGGTCTGGACGGGACTCGAACCCGCGACCCCATGCGTGACAGGCATGTATTCTAACCAACTGAACTACCAGACCCAATTAGCGCTTGCAAATATACATTGCATTTTCTATTTCCCAAATAAATGCCCTTAAAAAGGAAATTTAAAATGAAAAGCAGAAAGTAAATTTTTAAAGCAATGCGTCTATGGCTTGAGCATAAGTGGTCTTGGGGGCTACCCCTACTTGTCTAGAAACCAACTCGCCCTTATTAAAAACCAATACGGTAGGTATGTTGCGAACACCAAACTTTGCCGCAAATTCTTGATTTTGATCTACGTCTACCTTACCCACAACGGCTTTACCTTCATAATCGTTGCTAAGCTCTTCAATGATGGGGCCCACCATGCGACAAGGACCGCACCAAGCTGCCCAAAAGTCTACCAAGACAGGTTTATCAGATTGTAATACCGTTTGTTCAAATGTAGCGTCTGAAATTTCGATGGCCATTTTTAAATTTTTTTCAAAAGTAATTATTTTCTTTATATGAATTCGACTTGCAAATCAATTATACTTATAGAGCTATTCTATTAATTAATGTGATAGGACCACTGCTCTTTTTCGAGCAGAGAAAGTAATTCCCCATTTATTTTAACCTTCTTTTTTCGGCTAAACAAAGTCAGTTTCACCTTCTTTTTAGGATCATATATATTAAAAAATAAAGGTTTATCGCCCTTAAAGGATTTAAACTGAGAAGCCAATTTTTGAACGCCTGCTGCCTCCAACTGATGAATGTCGAGTTGTAGGGTTAATTTTTTAGCATTGTTTTCAAGGGTGTTGTGGAGCATTTCAAAATGGAGGAAATGAATCCGAGGGGCGCCTCCTTTTCCAGTTTCCCGGTCACGCCAGCCTTCTCGAACCATAAACCGTATGCGAATGAACTGATTGATGACTAAAAAATGACGGTGTTTTAGATAGTCTTCTCCGAAGATGCGGAATTCATATTGATCTGAAAAATCTTCCAAAATAAAACGTGCCCACCCTTTTCCATTACGGCTTTCTAAATGCTCTACCTCATTCACTATGCCACCTACTGCCAACTCTTTTCGCAATAGAGGATGTAAATCATTGAGTTGTTGAAGGGGTGCTGTGGCAAAAAAACGCATCTCATGGGCAAAAGCGTCTAAAGGATGTGCTGATAAATAGATGCCCACCACCTCTTTTTCTTTTTTTAAAGTGGCGAGAGAACTCCAAGGCTCACAGGGAGGTATGCTCAAATCTTGATAAGTGTCTTCTACCTGTTCCCCAAATAAACTCACTTGAGCCGAATTTTTATTTTCTTGAAACTTGGCTCCAAAACGCAAGGCCTTTTCTAAAAAAGTGAGGCCGTCTCCATCTGGATTAAAATATTGGGCTCGGTGCACCTCACCAAGAGAATCTAGACCTCCTGCCAACACTAAGTTTTCAAAGGCTTTTTTGTTGGCAGCACGCAAATCCACACGTTTCATTAAATCGAAAATAGAGGTGTATTTTTCCGATTTTCGATTTTCGATTATGGTGGCCACAGCTCCTCGCCCTACGCCCTTGATAGCGCCCATGCCAAAACGAATGGCACCCTGCTTGTTGACCGTAAACTTATAGAAGCTTTCGTTCACATCGGGACCTAAAACTTGTAAACCCATTCTTCGACATTCTTCCATAAAAAAGGTCACTTGTTTAATGTCGTTCATGTTATTGGAAAGCACTGCCGCCATATATTCTGCCGGATAATGCGCCTTTAAATAGGCGGTTTGATAGCCAATCCAGGCATAACAAGTGGAGTGCGATTTGTTAAAGGCATAGGCTGCAAAAGCTTCCCAGTCTCTCCAAATTTTTTCCAAGATTTCTTCCGGATGACCGTTCTTTTTTCCACCCTCAATAAATTGAGGTTTTAATTTTTCAATTAGGGCAAAAATCTTTTTTCCCATGGCCTTACGCAATACATCAGCGTCGCCTTTACTAAACCCAGCCAGCTTTTGAGACAACAACATCACTTGCTCTTGATAGACCGTAATACCGTAGGTTTCCTTTAAATACTCTTCCATTTCTGGCAGGTCAAAGGCAATGGGTTCTTCGCCGTTTTTTCGGGCCACAAAGCTGGGGATATATTCTAATGGGCCCGGACGATAGAGCGCATTCATAGCAATTAAATCGGCAAAAACTGTGGGCTGCAAGTCTTTTAAATATTTTTGCATCCCCGCTGATTCGTATTGAAAAACGCCCACCGTTTCTCCTCGCTGAAAGAGGGCATAGGTCTTTTCATCATCAAGGGGAAAGGCGTCCGGATCTAAGGTCTTGCCGTGAATAAATTCAACTAATTCAACGGTATCTTTAATTAGAGTTAAAGTTTTTAAGCCTAAAAAATCCATTTTTAACAAACCGGCATCTTCCACTACCGAGTTGTCAAATTGGGTTACGTTTAAATCAGAGTCTTTGGCTGTGGCAATGGGCACAAATTGAGTAATATCGTCGGGGGTAATAATCACCCCACAGGCGTGGGTGCCTGTATTTCGAAGCGAACCCTCTAAAATTTTAGCTTGCTGAATGGTTTGTCCTGAGAGAGAATCTTCTTCCGCTAGGGTTTTAATTTCTTGTACCCTAGAAAATTCATCCACACGCAAACTTTCTTTCAATTCATTTTCTGAGGCAGAAAAAATTTTATTCAACCGAATATTAGGCAACAGTTTAGCCAAACGATCGGCTTCCCCTAAAGATAGGTCTAAGACCCTTGCCGTATCGCGAATGGACGATTTGGCGGCCATGGTGCCATAGGTGATAATTTGGGCTACTTGATTGGCTCCATATTTTTCGATCACATAGTCCATCACTTTACTGCGTCCTTCATCGTCAAAATCAATATCAATATCAGGCATACTCACCCGATCTGGATTGAGAAAACGCTCAAAAAGTAAATCGTAAGCAATAGGATCAATATTGGTTATTTTTAAACAATAGGCCACCACAGACCCTGCGGCAGAACCTCGTCCGGGTCCTACCGAAACCCCCATTTCTCTGGCTGCCGCTATAAAATCTTGTACAATTAAAAAATAGCCCGGATAGCCTGTGTTGGCAATAACCTCTAGTTCAAAATCAAGGCGTTCCTTTATAGCCGGTGTAAGGGTTTTATAACGCTCTTTGGCTCCCTCATAGGTTAAATGACGCAAATAGATGTTCTCACCGTCTTTATCATCCTCCTTGGCTTGACTCAAAAAGCTTTCGGGAATAGTAAATTTGGGCAATAACACCTCCCGAGCCAGAGAAAAAGCCTCAATTTTTGCGGCAATTTTTTCCGTATTTAATAGCGCTTCTGGCAAATCACTAAACAAGCTGTTCATCTCCTCTGGAGACTTAAAATAATATTCTTGGTTGGGAAAACCGTAGCGATATCCTCTACCCCTGCCAATGGGAGTGGCTTGCTTTTCGCCATCTTTTACACAGAGTAAAATATCGTGTGCATTGGCCTCTTCTTTTTCAACATAGTAGGTGTTGTTAGTGGCTACAACCTCAATTTGATGCGTTTGTGCAAAACGGAGCAAAACCTCGTTAGCGCGGTCTTCGCCAGTTTCGCCGTGGCGCATGAGTTCAATATAAAAATCCTCACCAAATTGTTCATGCCACCACAATAGCGCTTCTTCTGCTTGGCGGTCGCCTACATTTAGTATTTTGGAAGGCACCTCACCATAAGTGTTCCCACTAAGCACAATCAAATGTTCTTTGTACTGCTCCACCACATTGCGGTCAATTCGAGGCACATAATAAAATCCATCCACATAGGCTATGGAGGACATTTTGGCTAGGTGATGATAGCCTTGCTTGTTTTTGGCTAAAAAGACAATTTGATAGCCATCGTCTCTACGGGTTTTATCTTTGTGATTTTCACACACATAAAATTCACAGCCAATGATGGGTTTGATTTTCTTTTCATCGGTTTGATTTTTATTGTGGGCTTCAACGGCTTTAATAAAATGAAATGCGCCCATTAAGTTGGCATGATCGGTAAGGGCTAAGGCTG
>Ga0255772_10000057_pt1 | contig 94793 bp, 109 predicted proteins | sample 071ome_34_FD_179970 | JGI IMG/M metagenome (GOLD analysis project Ga0255772, IMG submission 179970) | Coastal salt marsh microbial communities from the Groves Creek Marsh, Skidaway Island, Georgia - 071411BT metaG (version 2) | ecosystem: Environmental > Aquatic > Marine > Intertidal zone >...
CGTAGGAAGTATCAGAGATGCACTCCTCGCGGATACGTTTGGCATATATGGATGCTGCATGAATATCTGGACTGTATCCAAGACCCTTGGTTAATTCGGCGAGTCGGCGCATACACTCAGGGAAAAAGTTTTCATAAGTGCCGAACTCTTTCTCGACAGCAGTAGTCAACCAAACCTCGCCTCTTCCATTTGCTCCCAGCGTACTTCGAGCAAACTCTTGGATAGGGTCAGACCCATCAACATTTGCTGGTTGACCTTTGGCGTACCAATCCAAGACTTTGCTTTGAAAAGTAGTGACCCACTCACGATTGTACGACTTACCTTCTCGAGGACCAGCTGCTAGACCACGATTGTTAGATTCAACCGCTGCGTCAAACAAACCTTCAAGGGCACCGTCCTGTTCTTCTTGAGTGAATACACCCTTGCGGAACTTAAACGCAATGCGGTCCTCGTTTAGAGTATCGTCTGTCAATGAGTTGCTCGGAAGATAGAGATCTGTATCCCCATCAATCAAGATATCATAATGTTCCTCGTCTACAAACTGACCAAGGACTTTGTCTTCAGACTCTATGAAGTTAGCAATGTATACATCTTGACCTTCGTCACCGATGAACTTTTGCCACGAGTAATTTCCAATAGTAATTTTATCCATAGTTCCTATTCTACTACAGTTTTGACAGAATGTCAAGAGTTTTTTCTCTGCTCTCTGAGAGTCAGGTTTACTTGCCTTCTACGCAGGTAATCATTGCGCATGTATTCATCCGCGTTATCAGCATGCATGCCGTTCAAATCTACATAATGAATGAATGCTTGGTACACTATACCGTCTGGATTGGCGTCTCTCCAGTGTTCCACTTCGCAACCAGCATACAAGATAGCATCTCCTACCTCAGGAGCGTATGATCCTTGCTTTAGTTCCTGAGAAGATTTTCTGGGAGACCAATGAAATTTCCAAGGAGAACCTTCGTTTCGTAAACAAACGGTGGCACTGACTTGACAAGATGGTCTGTCAGTATGGCGGTTCAATACTTCTCCAACGGAATATATCCTACAATAGTCGTAAGTTGGACCAAGTCTCAATCCAGTATGTTCTTCCATTTTTTCTAGACTATCTTCTAACAAATCCCAATTTGCCCCATAGTCTGCCCAAGAAGAAGCGCATTGTCCATCATCAAACAGCATGCCTAATTGATTTTGTTCCATACGATCAGCATAGAACTTTGCTTCCTCTTTGCTTATGAAACCTTTTACAATTTTAACTAATTCATTCATGCTGCTATCTTGGAGAAGTTCTTTTCCTTAACAAACTCAATCTTAGAATCAAACTTACCTTCTAGCATATCACCCTTGTGTGATATGATAAACACGTTAGTGTCGTCGCCAAGAGTATGAATAATCTTCATCAAGTTTTCGATACCTGCTTCGTCTAACGATGAGTCGAACGTCTCATCAAGAATCAGGAGATTAGTGCTGATGCTGTTCTTCATCTTAGCAACCTGTCGCCAAGTAAACAGAAGTGCCAAGTCGATACGTTGCTTCTCTCCCTCGGAGAAAGAGTCATAGGTAAACGAATCACGGTGGCGTGATCGTATAGTTTCTTGGAAACTTTCGTTGAGATCAAAGTGAACATAGAAGTCTAGGATAGATAGGTATTGGTTGACCAACTTATTTATCACAGGCAGATACTGCTTGACAATCTTGGTCTTGATACCAGTATCTTTTAGCATCTCTGCTATCACGCTGTTATATGCTGCTTGATCATTCAGTTTGTTTCTTGACTCCATCAAGTCATGATACTCTTTGACCAACGTATCATAGTCGTCGTTTGCTTTGGCAAGGTCAGATTTGTCATCAGAGAGAATATCAAGATCCCATTGCGCGATCTGTATTTCACTGTCGCATTTAGTAATCAGATCATTTAAAGATTGTATCTCGGTTCCCCAACCAAAACTTAAACTCTGCCTGTCTTGGCACTCCTTTAATCGTTCGGTTGCTTTTTCAGTTTGCGCTGCGATTTCAGTAAGACGTGATTGAAACTCTGCTGCTGTTTTCTTTGCCTGTTCGAGTTTCCCTCGTTTGAGTTCTTCGTTGATGTCTTGCTCACAGGTGGGACATGAGGAGTGATCTTCATAAAACTTTGTTTCCTTTACGAGTGCCTTGATTTTAGTTTGTATCTCAGTGTTCGCCTCTCGCAGATCATGAACCTCGTTAGTCGCCGCCAAGTTTTCTTCCTGTAACCCTTCGTTGTTAGCAAGGACTTTTACATTTAGGGCAGCGATAGCGGCGAAGTGTTCTTCTTTCTCATCCTTGTAACGCTGGATGAGTTCTTCTTTTTCCTGCTTGGCGTCATGATTGAGTTTAGAAATATCACGAATGTATTTCTTTTGCGCTTCAGTCTTAGTTTCGTTAATCTCAATGTCATGATATGCTTGATTAATCTTTTCCTTTAAGACTGAGTTGCGTTCTTTCAGCAACGCATTCATCTTAGAGAACACGCCAATATCAAGTAGATCTTCGATCACTTCCCTACGATTGAACGCTGACAGTTGCATGAATGGAATGAAGGAAGAAGAACCAAGCACCACGACCTGATGAAAAGTCTTGTGTGTCAACTTCAAGATGTTTTGCTCTAGGACTTTTTGATACTCTTTGTTATGTGAGTTTTGATTCAATAAGGTGCCGTCAACATAGATCTCAAACTTTCCTGGTTTCAATCCACGAAACACTCGATAGTTCTTGGACCCAATAGTAAACTCGACTTCTACCTCACACTTCTTATCGTTGATCGAGTTGACCAGTTGTGGTTTGTTAATATTACGATGTGCCTTACCGAACAAGGCAAACGAGATAGCATCAAGCATAGTTGACTTGCCCGAACCGTTCTGTCCAATGACGAGAGTATGCTTGCTGTTGTTTAATTTAATATCTGTCCAGTTGTTACCTGTGGACAAAAAGTTTTTATATCTTACTGCTGTGAAATTAATCATGCTGTTGCTTCAACTGTTGTGGTCTCAAATAATCTTACTGGGAAATTTTCTTGGATATTTTTAAACTCATCGATCCTACTGCGATCCCACTTCACTACCTTAACATCAGTGAATCCAATATTTTCCAGAGTCTGTATCATTTCTTGTTTTGGCCAGAGATACTTATGTTCTCCGTTCTGTTCTAGCAAATGTAGGGCAACATTCTCTTGTTTGCTTTTATTTGGATCTGGGTCATCCGCCCAAGAGTTGATATGTTTAGTTCTTTCGTCATTCCAGATAAACATGTATTGCTTTACATATGGGTGGTTGTTTAACTTGCCTTCATTTTCTTCACAAGTCAACCACTCAATATGGTCGTATGCTGGCCAAGCGATACGAATGGTTCCTCCTGGTTTCAGTATGCGTTTACAATCTTTGAGGTGCCTTATACCTTCGTGTTTGTGTAGGTGTTCTATAAAATGTTCAGAAAAGATACCGTCATAGGTGTCAGATATAAATGGCATAGGGAACGTACAATCATGGATGATACCTGCCTCTAATCCTATATTGTCCCAACCCTTTCTTGTTACCTTTGCGCCAATCTCTAGCAGTCTCATACAGGGAATTTCTCTATCAGTTCGTAAAACCCTCCGATGTACTTTCCGTCCACATACACCTGAGGAAATTCTTTAGTAAAGTCCACCTTGCTCCTATCGACTTTTCCCATTGACAGATCCTTCAAAGTAAAATTTAAAACATCATATTGTATTCCCTTTACCAATCGGCAATGTAATACACACCTCGCACCCCATCCGCATTCTTCAGGTGCAACTATTTTGATCTGGCGTTTCTTCATGATATCTCTAGAGTCTGCGCTTCAGTCATAAGTTCGCCCATCTCTTTCTTGATCCGATCCTTATCTAAAATAGTTTCTACATTATCAACATACTGGGATAATAGAGTAGATGTATCCTCGACTTCAAGTCCTTCGTCGCTGACTGATTCACCAGTAAACTCATTAAAATCTTCTTGGATTTTTAGATCATAGATGTCGCGTTGCTGAATCCTGTCAATGAAACGATCGAACATAAACCCATCAGTCTTGTTGATAACAACAACCTTGACGAACCTTTTATCAAGGATAGACAGATCCATTTCATTATAGTCCTCGTTCTCATCATCATAACGGATGCGATGAAATAGAGTCAGAGGATTGCGGATAGGTGTTAGTTCACGAGTATCAGTATCAAACACATGAAAGAACTTATCATCGTGAGCATCATTCCAGAAAAACTCCATCTGCGAACCAAGGTAATGTATGTTGCCTTGGTTAGACTTACAGTGATAATGACCAGAGAGTACCAACTCAAACCTGCGTAGGTTATCAGCAGACATACCATGAGTACAAGGTACACCACGAAGCATATCAAATCCGTTCAACTCAAAGTGCCCTGCAACAACATCTGCCTTACAGTTTACAAGAAACTCGTTTGTATCTTCTTCGTTATCCTGACAGATCCAAGGCACCAAAGCAAACTTCAACCCATCATAGTCCAAGACTTTTGCTTGATGAACAATGTTGACCTCGTTCATGTAATGACCGAGCAGTTCTTTTAATGAGTTTAGTTCGTTAGTGTTCTTGTAGTATGTGTCATGATTGCCAGGAATAATATCCATGGTAATCTTATCTTTACGCAATCTCTCAAGGAACACTTTACGATTACTGTTAAGTGCCTTGAAGTTTATAAAGCGACGGTGCTCATAATAATCACCAAGGTGTACGATATGCTTGATATCATTTTCTTCTAGATACGGAAAGAACACTTCATTATAGAAGCGTTCTTGATAATCAATAAAAATATCTGAAGAGTTCCTGATACCGCAATGGGTATCGTTTAGTATGGCAAACTTCAAAACTATTCCTCTAGGAAGTCAGAAAGATCAGAGTCGACTGAGTAAGACCTTCTCTTATGCGAGACGTTCTTTTGTTTGTAATCATTAACTGCTTTATCTTTTTCCTTGACGTCATCAATACGGCGACGAAGGTTGTCGACGAAAGATTGAACTGCTTTTGCTACTTGCGGATCTTCATCGGCATCAATCATAAATTCTTCAATGCCAGATTCAGCAAGAAACTTTAGTTTGACGTCTTGTTGCTTCTTCTCTTTTTTGATACGACGAATGAAAGCAAACCAACATATTTGAGTAAAGTATCCAAACGCATTGGGTTTGCCCTTACGAGTTGCTGCTTCGATGTTGTAGTTGCCGATGGCATTCAAACAGTTTTCTACGGCGTCCATCACCATCTCTTCGCGATAAGTGTAGCGAACAAAGTTAGACTTGTGCGACAAACCCTCAGAGATCTTTAAGAAGCATCGAGCGATATAGTCAGTTACGATAGGGTCGTCTTGACCTTTCTCTCTTGCTTCCCTTACAGTTTTGACATAGTCTACAACTGCTTGGGAGAACTCCTTGTTGTTTACATAATGCGGTCGTTCGCTAGGTTTCATAATAACTCCAAAATTACAACTAGATTATATTGTACCTTAATCTGAATCAAATGTCAATGCTTTGGTTTAAAAGTAACGACATTGCCTTTGCCGTTCACAGACTCGGGTCTCTCGTCATTACCGAACGCTTCTTGTATCGTTTGACAAGAGGAAATATATTGTTCAATCAAGGAGTCGGACGGTGTAGATAAGGAAACAATTGATATTGGATTCAAAGCACAAGACGATTCTAGGTCGTCAGTATATTTTAAGAAAGGTCTCATGACATAGTATTGTTTGCCTTCTACTATGTCTAATGCTTCATAGTCCTCATCCATTAGTTCTTCAACAAACACAGCATGATCAATTAGGTAATGGTGTTCATCGCTTTCTAGTATTTGTGCTATGATCCAATCACCAGTGACTAGGAAGAACTGCCCCAAAGATGCTTTGTTAATTTTCATATATGTACCTTATGAAGTTCATAATCAAACTTTTCTCTATTGTATATCTTTATGCGTTCACCTGAGTGGTTTAAGGTGAAATTCTTTTTCGACTGCCACTGTAAGTCATCACAGAGGTCGTAGAGTTTGGTATCTTGCCCGTTGTCTGCTTTTCTAAGTCCCCTACCGATTGACTGTAATACTTTGACTTGCGACTTAGAAGGAGAAGCGAATATGATATTGTGAAGATTACGAATATTAATACCAGTAGAAAAGGTGCCAAGACTAGCCACGATAATTGCATTTTCGGATCCCTCTACGATTCCTCGAATCGCTTCTCTGTCTGTAACATCAGTACCGCCATGTACATAAAAGACCTTGTCGTTCTGCTCTTTTATCATCTTATACAATATTTCACCATGCTTTTCTACAAACTGATACAGCACCAGAGTATTACCCTTTTGCGTCAGTGCTAGATTGCGTATCAGTTTGTTTCTAGGTTCATGTCCAACTAGGAAATCAACTTCCTCTTGATAAGTTCGCCCTACATTAATTCTACGGAATTCTTTTGGATAGTCAAGAACTAATACATCTATTTTTAGTTTCGCCAGTGTACCCTTATCCTGTAAGTCTCGGGTAAACGTCACTCGCTTTGTCGGACCAAACAATCCTTCTAGCACAAGTTTGTTTACCTGCGTACCATCAAGTGTACCTGTGGTGCCAAACCTATAGTCTGCTTCAATACATTTGTTCATCAAGGTGGTTAGTGACTTTGCCTTGAACAAGTGGCACTCGTCACCAAACACGCACCCAAACTGTTCGAACCATTCCTTGCCTAGTCTGTAAACTGACTGCCAAGTTGTTACAATGATCCTCTTATCAGTCTTTTTGTCTTTACCCGAATAAATCCTATGGACTTCATCTACATCGAATCCATAGTCCTCAAAGTCTTTGTACATCTGCTCAACCAACGATGTAGTCGGAACCACTATCAGTACCGACTTCTCGTGTTGATTAAGATACCAGCGCATCAAGTTGTAGATTATAAACGACTTACCAGAACCTGTAGGCGAAAGCAAGAGGCAGCGTTTGCGTTCTATACCATGCACTATAGCATCATACTGATAATCTCGAGGAGCGAAAGGCATGTTCCAAATTGCTTGCGAAGAAACCAACTTCTGGTGATCGACCTTGTTAGTTGCGTTGGGAAGACCATACGGACTATCTTTTAACTGTATGTGATAGTGACGGTCTGCTGCGAACCTACAAAGTTTTGCATACAATCCAACGTTGAGTTCGCAGGTCAATGAGTTGAACAAACGGATCTTGCCATCCCATTGCCTGCGTCGAACCGCTGGCATAAACTTAGCACCAGGAACATTGAACGAGAAATACTCACTCAGTTCGTGACGGACACCTGCATCACACAGGACTGCCATCATTGAGTGGTTCTGCATTTGTAACGTCAGGGTCGCCATGCTTTTCTTTGTAATCTTTTATTGCTGTCTTAATCGCATCTTCCGCTAGTACTGAACAATGTATCTTTACAGGCGGGAGTGATAGTTCTTCAGCAATTTGTCGATTACTGATTTCTCCTGCTTCGTCAAGGGACTTTCCTCGAACCCACTCGGTGAGTAGCGATGAAGAAGCAATAGCACTGCCACATCCGAAAGTTTTGAATCGAGCGTCTTCAATAATTCCGTCGGACGATACTTTGATTTGCAACCGCATGACGTCTCCGCACGCTGGAGCACCGACCATGCCTGTTCCGACATTTTCTTCGCTGTCGGCGAACTTACCAACGTTCCTAGGATTTTCATAGTGGTCAAGCACCTTCTCGCTGTATGCCATAAATTTCCTCCCTGAACGCAGGGTCTTTACCGAAGTTAGCAGCTGCGTTCGCTTTTGCTTTTGCTAAAACGATAGGCGAGTTTGGTTTACGTTTATCGCGATAAGAACCATGCGAACTTTTCTTCGCCCTCTTTCTAATCTTGATATTGGTTTTCATTGTCTTCGCCATAACGTCTCCACACTCCATCTGTTGTTAGTTTAAAACATGCTATAAAAAAATCGGGACGAGTATTTTCAGTCCACTCTTCTGGGGCGATCATACTCATAACATCCTGCCCCTTGTTGTTGTACAGATAATACTTCTTGCCGATGATAGGTGTTACTCCTATCGCTGCGTTTTCTACGCGAGTTGTATCCTGTACTAGTTCTACAAGAGCATCGTACTCCTCTTGTAGTTTTTCTATCCTGCCTTCTATATATTGGTTTCCCTTCAGTGGGTTACCATGATCAACAATAGCAGGGAAAGAAGGTGTCGTACCATAAGCGAGCAGAGATTTTTTATCCCCCTGACTCAAACCTTCGCACCTCTATGATATTACGAATATGTTGATGCCGCCACTTGATACCTTCTACCATCTCCTTTAATGCATCAACCATTGCTTTGTAGTAAGCAATCTTTTGTTCTGACTTCTGTATCTCAGCGTCACTGTCATAGTAATAATTCATATCACCTTTCATTACCTTTAGACCGTCGAACGGATCGTGCTTCCAACCAAGTTCAACGATCTCTTCTTGCGACATCTTACCGTTGTACCAGAGAAACTTGTTCTTCAGCAAGACTTGCTGATCCGACTCTGCTTTCTTAAGTAAGAGTTTTGCTTGAGTAAGATACCCAAGATACTTCGCGTGAAGTTTGGGTGTCTCTCTAGAACATTCATCTAACTTATGAGATATCTCACAATCTTGCGACCACTGCGCAAGTACATCATCTAAATTCATATTTACACTATTTCGAAATAACTAAACCTGAAACTTGCTGGGAAGGTAACATACTCTACACCTTGGTTCTGTGCCTCAAACCGAATGTCTCCAACCGCCACTGGTATACAATCAATATATCGTATGGTCTTATTTTTCTGATTAGAACTTGTCAAGGCAGTAATAGAGATATCTGCATAAGTCGGTTGGGTACTAGTGTCCCCACCAAAAGAATCTCTTTTCTGAATTTGATCAAGGTTGACTAATCTAAGCATCCAGTTGTAAACTTCTAGATACGAGTTAAAGTCTTCATCGAGTAAGACATCCATAGTCAGTTCACCATATTGCATCTGGTTTCCTGGCATAGGAACACTTTGTATGCGTTGGTACGGTGTCTCGGTAGCAGGGTTTGCTGCACCAGGATGATTGATAGACTGGACAAAGAACGTCAGATTAGAGAAGTTCTGACGATCAATGACAACCCTGAACCCAGTGGGTTGGAACAGGTTGATATTAGATGTAAGGTTGTCGGACATGTATACTTTCCTATAGAATAGGTCTATTGTATACTATTTAGTCCCAAAAAGCAAGCAATAAAAATGCCCCTTTCGGGGCATCATTTTATTCAGAAGGGCAAGCAGTGCCATCCTCTGAAGCATCATACTTCTCGTCACCACAACCATATTTGTTATCGTTGTTGGTGTCGCATCCACGTTGCCAGTACTGCATTGTGAAAGTATAACCTTCACTCCAAGGAGTGTATGCTTTACACCACTCGTGACTACCAAATGCTTCACCGTCTACACCAGTGTCTGGTGGGACGTAATCTACTTTTTCGGTCGGTACGATTTTTTCATATCGCATCGTTTTACCGTTATTGTAGACGGAACGTCTCCACAACTCAGAACGCTTAGAAACGAAAACGTACTCGTCGTCAGCAACCGTATAAACGTCACCGTTGTCGTAGGTGATAGTATGAGCGTGTGCCAAGATGGGCAGGCACAAAAAGAACAGAATAATATTTTTCATATCATCTCCAATAGTTTCGAAACATATTGCAACTTGCATTGCAGTATTATATAGTAATCATAAAAAAAGGGGGACCGAAGTCCCCCCATACAAATACCGATTTTTATTATTATTATTCGGTGAACCGTATCTTAGGCAGAAACCATCAGGTTGTCTACACGGAAGATGCGGTAGTACTGGTTGCTCTTAGCAGCAGCAAGACCATCAGAAGGCGTACCGCCAACGAATGGGTTAGATACCATGCCATAACGAGTCTTGAACCCGATACGTGGCTGGAAGTCATTCTCGCCTACAGCGCGAACCATTTGCAGTGGTACATATGGGCAGTAGAATACACCTGCGTCATATGGGTTAGTGCCCTTGTAACCAACAGTTACATAGTCAGCAACCGCATATGGGTCGATGTAGATGCGCATACGTCCGTTCAGTACACCAGCAAAAGTGTTACCAGTGTCGTCAACTTCCAGAGAAGTGCTCAGAGCAGGAGCGTAGTCAAGCATACCAGAAGCAGCGAGAGCAGTAGCAACATCAGAAGATACGATTGCTACGTTACCCTTACCGCGACGAGTTTCTTTAGCGATAGTGTTTGCTTCGCGATCCAGTTGGACAAGCAGACCCTTGAACTTCTCAACAGACCAACGACCATCAGCGTCCGTAGACAGGTCGAAGATACCGTTGGTAGCAGTGTTAGCAGTCAATGCACCAGTCTTCGCTTGGCTGTTGATAGTACGGATAACTTCGCGGTTAATTTCAGCAAGAATTTCTACTGAAAGAATGTTAGCAAGTTCCGCTTCAGCGTCAAGACCGTGGATTGCTTTCAGGTCTTGTGCCAGTTCGATGGTGTACTCTGCCTTCAGCGCACGTGACTTTGCAGTTACGGTTGCTTTCTCGATGGTGAAACCCATCTCTTGGAAGTCAGAAACGCCGCCAGTGCCCAACGCTTCCGCGTCAGCAGTTGGCATACCGCCACCGATAGAAGGACCAGTACGGTCGTTGTCGATAGAGGAGTCGCCGTTTGAGTCAGTCAATCCGTCAAGACCAGAAGGACCAGCAGTGTGAGTCGTAGAAGAGTCACCAGAATATGGTACAACTGCTTCGTTAAACAGTGCTTCGTCACCAGAAGTGGCGCCAGACTGAGTAGACTTGTAGCGAGACTTCATAGCGAAGATCAAGCCAGTAGGACCAGACATTGGTTGAACACCACAGATGTCGTATGCCATCAGGTTAGGCATAGAACGACGTACGAGTGAGATCAATACTGGGTTCCAGTTGGCAGCGCTTGAAGTATTGTTAGCAGCAGCGGCTTCTTGCAAGAAAGAAGAAGCACCTGCTTCTTGAGCAAATGCTTGCTCTTGGTTTTCGAGGATAGCAGCAGTGACCTTACGTCGGTAAGCGTCTTTGATCTCGCCGCTAGACTCTTCGTTCAGGACTGGTGCCCACTTTTGCACCAGAGATTCGTAGTTCAGATCCATTTCTTAATTCTCCTTATGGGGTAATGGATTACTTGTTAATTTTGCGCATGGCAGACAGGTACTGTTCCATAAAAGGAGAAACTTCTTCAGTGTCAACGTCGCTTTCAGTTTCTTCAGTTATTTCTTCTTCAGTTTCTACTGTCGCTTGTGCAAAGAATGACTCTTTGATAGTAGCAACTTTAGACGCAAACTGCTCGGCGTCATCAAAGTCAACACCTTCTACCAGAGAGTAGAACTTCTCTTTCTGAGTGTCAGCGAGTTCAGATGCTGCTTCGGCAACAATTGCTGCACGCTTCAGACCTTCAACTTCTTCGCTCAGAGAAATCGCATCAGCAGTGGTCTTGTTGAGAGCTTCTTCGAGTTCTTCAACTTGATCTGCTAAATCGTCAACGAGGTCAATCTTGGATTCTGGTACGTCGATGTAAGACTCAGTGAAAAGGTTCTTCAACCCTTCCATGAAGTTCTCAGCAATCTCAGCACGCAGACCAGTTTGGATGGCAACTTTGTTCTCTTCCATCCACTGCTCAACCACGTAGTTCAGGTAGGAATCAACCTTCTCGACCAACTCACCTTTCTGCGCAGCAGTTTCTTCAGCGAGTTTTTCTTCGTAGGTTGCTTCGATTCGCTCTACTTCTTCAGAGAGCTTAGATTTCAATGCTGCTTCAAAGATCACAGCAGTTTTTGCCTTAAACTCATCACTGAGAGTGGCTTCAGACTCGACTAATGCTGCGAGTTCTTCAGAGTGAGTATCTGCTTCCGCAACTACTTCTTCCTCTTCCAACTCGACTTCTTCGCCCATCATCTTACCGTATGCCGCTTGAAGGTCAACCTTCTTCATGGCATTCAACTTGCCGTACATAGCATTAATCATACCTGCTTTGGTCTTTGGCATTGGTTCGCTGTTGCTCTTGTCACCCGTACGAGCAGGTGCTTTAGTCGTTGCGTTCGCTGCCTTATCGGTAGCGGCAATTGACTGTGCTTCAGCGTTTTTCATGTCATGCCCTTTTGCTTCCGCAACTTCCTGCTCATCGCGGAGTTCAATGTTTTGATCTTCCATTGTGTTCTCCTTATTAAAAAGATCTTTTTAAGGATGAGAGGAAATTTTTGTACTCAACGATTTGATCCACGCCACTAATTGGCGGAAGCGCATCGACATGAGCTTCGATTTCAGTCTCTTGTTCCTCACATATCTCTTGAGCAGTAAGTACGCCATTGTTCCAGACCCATTCAACACCTTCCATAATCCCATTAACAAATGCTCCAGGAGCAGATGGATCTTGCACGATGTCAACCGTGCTTAAAACAAAATCGTCCTTAACATACATCGCGCCATTGCGCTGCTCAAGACTACCCATTCCACGAGTTGAGACACCAAGATTAACACCACCTTCGAGAAGACCTTGTACAATCTTACCCATTGGAGTATCAAGTATTGATGCCTTTCCGATAACATCATTGCCTTCGAAGTGAAGGTCAGTGATCTTATGCGAAACTTTGTCGAGGTTGACGGTTGGACCATCAGGATGGTTCAGTTCGCCAACTGCTCTATCTTTTGCGACCTGCTCAGAGACATACTGCTCGACGGCAGACTCCATAATTGGTCTAGGGTACACCCTACCATTACGGTTCTTCTGCTCTGCCTGAGCAAACACACCTTCGATAACATATGACTTCTTGCCGTCTTTCTTTTCTTCGACAAGACACTGTAGTGTGTTGTCATTATATTCAGCAATTAGTTTCATGTTAGTTCCTTGATCGCAGTTTCTATTGATTTTTGTGCGTCCCTTTGACTACGGAACGTATCTAACATATCCCCGTCTATGTAGGCAACGAAACCTTTGGCGGTCTTTTGTATCTCAGTTTTAATTCTGCGATACTTCTTGGACCAGACTACTTCGCCCTTCGCTTTGCGTTGCCTTAGTTCGGAGAACGTAATCATAACATTTATTTATACTTTTTCTTCCTCTGATTCGTCCTCAGACTCCTCATCAGATAAAATATCTTCAATCTCGTCAGCATAGATACCAAGTGGGTCCTCTGGTTCCTCATGCTCTTCCTCAGCAGGGATCTCAGCAACTGGTTCTTCCGGAGAAGGTTCTTCCGTTGACTCAGGTTCTTCAACCTCAGCAACCTCTGGTTCGCCCTCATCTTCCGCTTCTACTTCAGATTCTAGTTCTGCTTCAGTTTCTTCTTCTGAAGGTTCTTCTTCCTCTGCTCCGTTATAAACTGAATTCGCTATACGAATCTGTTCTTGCTCTAGAGCATCGTCGATACGAGATTGTACAATGTCCTTAAAAATTTGACTAGAGGTAAAGGCATCGCCCTTCTCAATAGAGTTTACCAAATCTTCTACGGATACTGTTACTGGTTCTTGAGTCTCATTAGCAACATCACTCATTTCAACTTCAGGTTTCGTTTCCATCATCATCTCCTATATTAGTTGGTACTGGTTCAGAACCTATTTGTTTTTCCATGTCTTCCATTTCTTCATCGGTAAAATGGAAAACATTTTTCATTACCCACTCTTTAGATAGATACTCACCAACATATTGTGATGCTTGATCCATCAGACCCAGTCGCTCACGGAATACTTCAGCATCCTTGAGTTCTGTATAGTGGTTGTCTTTATAGAAATCTACTCGAATACGATTGTGGAATAACTCCATCCAATCGCTGTCGGTAATAATACCTTTTAACACAAGTTGTTGTCGGAGGATACCAATAAACAACTTACTGAACCTTGAGCGAAGTCGAGTTACAAATTTCTGGAATTTAATTTCTTCACGGTTGATTTCAGTAGCACGACCGAGGGAGTATGCTTGCTCCTGCTCCAATCGCGATACTGGTACGTTCAGTGCTTGGTATACCTTGCGTTGGAAATATTTGATGTCATCAATCTCGCCAAGGTTTGAACCACCAGGAAGTGTAGTCACCTCCGTTCCTCTACCACCTTCTCGGCGAGGCAACCAGAAATCGTCAAGCATAGACATATGCTTTCTCGAATCTTTTAGTTCTCCAGTCGCCTGATCGTATACAAGTTTATTTCTATAACGAGTCATCAATGAGTTGACATATTCTTCTGCTTTACCTTTTGGCAAGTTACCTGTGTCAACATAAAAGATTCTTCTCTCAGGTGCACGCGCCAGTCGATAGATTATCAAGGAGTCTTCCATCATACGCAACTGATTGATAGGTCTCAGTGCTTTGTGAAGATGAGAAACTACCTTCGCCTTCGTGTCGTCCAGTACACCTGATGTTACATAACTTACTGAGTCAACGCTGAGTTTGACTGCTTGGTTCGCTGTTGGGTCTACGCCAGCAGGAACACCTTTTTTAGTCTCAAAGTTTTTATCAGAAAACAAATAAAACTCTTCAACCTTGTTTACAACTTTTACACCTGTTGATTTATCTTCTTTCTTCTTGACGTTACGCACCTTACGCATCTTCATAGAGTCGATGTATCTAATCTCTTTGATGCCCAACTTTAGGTTTGCGTTGTCAACAATCAAGTGATGGTACAGTCTACCGTCAATGTACCAACTACGGAAAATATCATGAGCACGCTCATTAAACGTGAGCATGTTCAAGACATTTTGAAATTCTTCTGAAATCTTTTTCTTAATACCTGCGGAAACCTCAACCCGATCAAGGTTGACTTCTACTACGTTTTCATCATCAGGTATTACGATTGCTTCGTTAACGATTTCTTCTACCGCCATATCAACTTCAGGGTGAGTTGCTGCTTGACGATATTTCCGAATTAGGTCTGCCTGATCTTTTACTTGAAGATCGGCATAGATATTCATGTGAGTGCCGTATGCATATGAAGGAGCAGTTACATAACCTGCACCATCATCGTCAGTTGGCGGCACAACTGAAGCAGCAGGAGCTGGTGTTACAGCGTCCTGATCTTTCTTTGCTCGCTTGATCTCAAAACCAAATAATTTAATTCCGTCGCCTTCTGCCATATTTGAAATCTCAGTTGTGGGGTAAAAGGGGGAGCGAACTCCCCCTGCTTTACTTTACTTAGTCGCGATTAATTATCCTAGGATCGCGGCATTAGTCCAGTAGTCGTACTCGAGAGTAACAGTGAATGTTTCAATCTCACCGACCTGAGCAAAGTCAAGATCGACAGCAGAAACGTTCGTTGGGAAAGCATTCACCAAAGTGTACTTTCCTTGAGAACTTGGGTTGCCCAATTGATCCAACTGGGTTACTTCCATTTCTGCAACATAAGATGAAGTGTCATTCGCTTGTTGACCTTCGTTGCCTTCGTGGGTGTTCATACCACTAGACCAACGCTCGAATGCACCACGGAGTTCGTGGTCTACGTCGTTATAAACAGTGATCGTCCATGGTTCGAAAGATCGGTCACCTGCTAACTTGATGATACGTCCTCGGAATGGTACTTCTACCAGACCGACAGTGCTCGCTGGCAACTGTGCGGAACGAACCATAAAGGAAGCAAGTTCATTGTCTCCACCAGCATATCCTGGGAAGTTGACCTTGACCTCGAACATATTAGCACGAGCACCACCTTTGGCGAACTTACCACGAAAATCGTCTACATTAAGAACTGCCATTTTAGAATCTCCTTATTGTAGTTTCGGGTTAGAATTGAATGCCAGAGCTAACGATCTCTTCAAAGTTCGCACCAGTACGAGTAGCGACAAAGTTCAACGTAATGAAGTTGATGCTACGTGCTGGTTTGATGAAGAGAGTCGCAATGAATTCATTGCGGTCGATAACTTCAGGGGTGTTGTTTCTCTCGTCACACTGTACGAAGAAGTCCTGAATACCACGTCGCGCCTTGATCTCTCGTAAGAGTGGGTTGACGATAGCAACAAATTCAGCACGAGTAAACTCGTCGTTGAATTCGAACAGGAAGTTTCGTGAAGCGACAGAGACCGCTTTCTCAAGAGCAAGGAATAACCTTCGAACATTGATACGATCAAATGCGGATGGTCGAGCAAGTTTGGTCTTATCACCAAACAGCAAGATGCCTCGTCCTGGGAACTGAACGATTGGGTTTACACCCTTCTTGTACAGTTCATCTCGCTCCGCTTTAGAAGGGGAGTAAGCAAGGTTGGTTACACCAACATATTCACCGCGACGCTCACCAGCAGGTGACCACCATGGACCATAGTTGGCGTCCGTGGCAGCAAGCAAACCAGCAGTGGTGGAAGCAGCAGGGATGTAGATGTAGTTGTCGTTGTACTTGTCATAGACACGCAAGTAGTTGTTATCTACGATCAGGTAAGAAGATGCCGTGAAGTCATTAGTAGTCTCCAAGGTATCATTTACTGGATCGATGTTGTTAACAACCGCTGCTCGGTCTGGTGAAGTTACAACAACGCAGTCTTTACGAGTTACGCCAGCGATGCCAGCGAGATCGTTTACTACAGTTACTTGTTTCGTTTTGGTTGCCATTCCTGGTGCGATAAGGATGGACACGTCGATTTGCTCAACGTCTTCAAACTCATCAAAACCAGTAGCAATATCGCCCTCATCGAGCGTTTGACCATCAGCACCACCACTCAAACTCTTAGTTGCAGAGTCATTAGAGAATGATAATACTTGGTCAGCATAGTTGATGGAACCGCCAGAAGTTGGAGCGGATCCCCAGTTAGGACCAGCAATACTTGTCGCAGAATCCCACTCGCCAAACCAGACGTACTTAGAACCTTGGTTGATTACAGTCTTGACATAGTTGTCGCCACCGTCAACAGTCTTAGCACCTTCTGCTACAGATACATACGGGAAAGTCTCAAGGACTTCACCAGCAGTACCAGTGATGAAACCGTCTTGGTCGATTACCGCGACATGGATCTCATCGTTCTTAACAGTTCCTGGATACTCTTGCGCCCACTCAGATGTTCCTGGGACATCGTCAAACTTACCTTCGTATGTCCAGTTGTTGAATAGAGTAGTAGTAGCAGAGTTGCTGTTGTCTGAATCACCAGACAGAACACCAAATACAGATACTGCCAATGAGTTGCCGAGTTCGCCAGGATATTTGGCGTAGAATGTCTGAGAAAGAGTTTGCCGTTCCCAGTGATCTTCGTTTTTAATCAGGGTTTTTGCGCCTGACATAGATGCATTAAGCGCACTATCGACACCATTTCCTGGTGATGGGATAGAGCGACATACTTGGAGGTTGCCTGAGTAGCGCAGATACTGAGCACAGGAGAAGTAATCTACTGAGTGCTGTGCATCTGGCGTACCAAATTCTTCAGCGAGTTCATTCTCGTTGGAGATAATAGTTGGTACTTCTACAGGACCCCAACGGAATCCTCCTACATATCCAGCAAGCGAAGTATCGACATTTGGGACCACAGGGGTCAAGTCGAATTCGCGAACTACAATAGCAGGAGACAAACTTGGAGCTGTTAGTGCCATTTTAGTTTCCTCTTTGCAAAAAGAAATTATAAGTGTTATGCATTATAAGGTCGGCACATAAGTGCTCAATGCATTTATTTATAAGAAGGGATATTTAGGTATAATCCTCTAGTTCTATTGTAGACCAAGGGTCTAATTTTTGTTCGTATGTTATAACAGGTTCCGCTTCTTGTTTAAATCCAAACGGAGGCACATCCTCTTCAATCTCTTGCATACGTTGTTCAAACATCATCTTCTTGATATTAATGTCTGTCATTTCAGCAAAGAAAGTGGTTTGTACCAAGAAACCAAGCATCACCAAGTTCATTACCAAGTCATCGTGGTTACCATCTTTCGCTTCATAAGAATTACCTTTTGCTTCAAACGTACTAATTTCTAATATCGTATTTTCATCAACGACTTCTAGTTTACGTTCTTCTAGCAAATCTTTAAACCCCGAACAACCAAGACGTTTAGTTCGGCGAGTCATCTCTACGCCGATACCACTAGATTTTACTGTAGAGGACATGTGCACGTTTTCATATTCTCGTTCGTGGTATAACCCCGAACAAACCAGTTGACCTGCGTCATTAGATTCGATAACGACATATGCTTGATTGTAAGAAGTCGCCCATTTATAAATAATATCTGGGAAGAGTAGTGGAGAAATAAGATTGTTGCGATACACTGCTACCTGTTTGAAAGGTCTACTGCTAATGTCGATGACGTTAAACGTACTATAATCCTGTCCTCTCCCTTTACTTACGTCAACACACATGACGTATTGTGACCCCTTGCGAGGTTCATCGTAAACAAGTAGATCGCCACCCTCAAGAATCCTCTTGGGTCTACTTGCCTTCAGGTTTAACAAAGTTTCAGCATTGATCAATGTATCACCCGTGCCGAAGAAGGTATTACCAAACTCCTGATCAAACTGTATCTTTGAAGTGTTGCTGATCGTTTCTTCTTTCCATGCTTCATCACGACCAGGAACGTCCCACCAGTCTACACGGAACGGTTTGTATTCATTCACACCCTGTACAGCACCTTCCCATATCTTATGAAAAGGATTGCCGATACCGTTAGCGGTAGAAGTTATGATCACCTTTGTATCTTTACCTGACGAAACTACGGGATAGGTTGAGGTATAAAATTCTGCTGCCCTTTCAACAAACGCAAACTCGTCAAGGAACAGCAAGTTTACAGATTGACCACGAATGGATGATCCTGAAGTAGCAGCGGCGAATATCTTTGAGTTGTTACTAAACTCTATGCTACCTTTGTTCAGTACCTTGCATCCTGGTTGCAAGTAGAATGGTAGATTCTCAAGCATAAGAGTTACACGCGATAACATCTCTCGAGCAGTCGCACCCTTGTTAGCGAGCACTGCTACAGTTTTCTCTGGATGAAATATAGCATACCAAAGCAGGTATGCCACAGAAGATATAGACTTGCCTGACTGACGGCAAGCGAGCACAACCGTAAAACGGTTGCTGTTGAAGTGAGTAAACATTTCCTCTTGGTAAGGATACAACTCAAACGGCACGAGACCATCGTTTAGGTTGATAATTTTTAGGTGAGTTTTAGCAAAGTGCGTGGGGTCTGCCATGCATTTAGCATACTCAGCGACTTTCTCTTGAGTCCAATCCTCCTGTACGCCATCTTTCTTGACGTGAGGATTACCAAGATAGTGAGTATCGTGTTTAAACTTGGTCGTGTCCTGAATCTGGGAGGGCATCATGTTGAGGAGTTATATCCTTTTCGTTCACTTGTTTGAGCGCACGCTGAAGATCGGTAGTCGAACCGATAAAAACATTCGTCGTTTCTTGTTTAGGTAGTGCCTTGACATCTTCTTTTTCTATCTCCTTCTTTTGTTTATGGAGATTCATAAGTTGATGAGAAACGTCAGAGGTATCTTTTATAAGTTTGGCAAGAACTTCGTATGCTCTTGGGTGTTCGCTTTGCTTTGCGACCTCGATCATCTCTTCTACACCGTCGCGACCTTTACCGATCAGATCGTATAAAGTCTCTCTGGCGTATTCATAATCATTATCTTTATCACTCATATTCATGCGGCAAACTTACTGGACTATCACTATCTAGTACATCTTTTTGTATAGTATAATCAGAGTCAGGCGAAACAGGTCTTGCTGATGTTTCAGTTCTAACGGTCTCAAGATATCTATCCGAATCCAGTGAGTTGACGTCCATATTGAACAGGTCTGCATCGACGCGAGTGATGAGAGGACCAGTCGATGGTTTTGGACCATAGAAATTAATTTTCATGTCAAAGGTGAGAGTGTAGATAATAGTTCTACGATCTTCCATCGCACCTTCAAAGTTATCAGTAAAGGCGACCGACTGTAAAATTACAGGAACATCTTCTTTAATATCTGGATAATCTTCTATCGGTTTAAAGTTTACTGTATACTGCGGAGCAAAGTAAGGAAGAATTTGTTCTACAACTTGTAGTGCATCATTGTGTTGTTTAGCATAAACATTCAACTCAAACGTAATGATGTATGGCGTACCAGTGTAGAATTTTGCGCCAGAAGTATTGTCATCAATATGCTGTTTAGTAAAGTAATTTGTTTTTGGTAGTTGACGTTGAGGGTCGTATGCTATCGACAATACTTCAAAAGACATACGAGGCAGTTTGATTGCTAACTGTCTTTCGTTATCCTCACCGTTATTCATCTCGTTTATTCTTTCTAAGAACTTGCGAGCAGGAGCATATGCCAGAGGAACTTTTTGCTGGGCATAAACATTGTTACCATCACGGCGAATAATGTATAGGTTGTTAAACATTGCACCAAATACTGCAACGCACTTCCTAACCCGTTCGTGATAAAAATGAGTGCCGAACATTAACTAAAATCTCCAAATGGATTGTCTTCACTGAAGTCTACAAACTCAAGTACAGATACATCAAAGTCCGTAACATTTGAAGTCCATCCATCAGTTTGCCCAGTTGGATTTATATCTCCACCAGCAGCATTAGATTGAATCTGTTGAAGTTCTCTTATTACTGTTGGAGTTGCTATAGAAGATGCTACGTTAACACTATCTCCATGGAAGAGTTGGCGAGTAGTTGTAAAAGTTTTATATTCGCCTGAAGTATTGCCTACATTACCAAGGTAGAGCGTCTTATCGTCTGCACTCCATCCAACCACTTCACCAGTAACATCGTAATCGTCAAATGCCTGAGTAACTCTTTCGCCTCTAGTGAATCCGTTAGAAGCAGAATCCATAGTAAGTTGCCACTGATATGCAGCAAACTCTTCAATCTGGGTAACACCAACATTGGTACCAGTACTGAATCTTTCTGTGCTGTACTCGAACAATTCGAGTCGCATTCTGAATACAGGAAGTTGCCCTAACTGATAGAAAGGATTCTCGTCCTCTACCTTCATGATCTCGAAAGTAGAATTAGACAAAGGGATGTGAATTAAATCACCTTCCCTTGGACGATAATATTTTTCTCCTGGTCTTTCTTGGTATTGTCGAATCTCTTGATTGAATCTACGACGTGCCATGACAATAGTGGCGGCATCTCGAATCTCTACACCAAACTTCTGGAAGAGATCTCCGTCACCATCATACCCCTCTACGTTTTCAACATAGACTTCTACTTGGTATGCATACTTAAACTCCGATAAAGTCTCATCGTTGAAAACCATATCTCTAGACACAACTTCTCGTGGCAGGTAATAAACATTCTGCCCATAGAACTTAAGAGATTCAACGATTAAATTTTCGTAGAGACTTTGTTCAGATCTTACGTTGTGTCGAAAATGTTGAGAGAGTGCCATGCGTCACCCCACAAAGAAGTCGGGTGGCACTTCCTGTTCGAGACGCATTCTTTCTCGAATCTTTTCTTGTTCTTCTCTGCCCTCTTCGATATAGCGTGCGCCACTAATAGTGACGCCGCCAGGAAGTTGCATACCTTCAAACTTTGACATATTTTGCCCCCACTGCTCTTTAATTAGGGCAGTGGTGTAGTCCTTAATAAACATATCATTGAAAACACTGGTATGCGCTGTTGGATCAACGGTTTGATAAACCTCAAGTGCAATATATTTTCCAGCACTCAATGTGCCATCCTCTATATCGCTGTGCATATATAAACGATTTTGCCGACGTGCAAAAGTAATTAACGGGAGACCATTGACTTTCATATCAATCAACTCCATATACTGGCGAACTTGATCATAGTATGCCAGACCACCATAACCAACATCAGAAAGTTGATGAAAGTCGCTCATGGCAAATTGGTAGTTGAATGAAAAGAAATTAGAACTGTTAATGACCGAAGAACTAACAGGAAACATTTTAGTTACATACAATATATTGGTAGGTAGAGTAATATATTTGTTTGTAATGTCATCAGCAGTTAACTGATGTTCGTAATACACGCGCATAGTTGCGTCGTGATGAAACTCCTGATACAACTGAATGGCATCATCGATCTTATCTTCGATTTGATCTTCGTCGACATTGACTTCAATAACTGGTTCACCCAGTCGGCGAAGGCAAAAGTCGATCAGGTCAGCGCGAGATGAAACTACTGCCATGTTGTTATCCGTTTAGTAGTGTACCAGCAGAGTCGTAAATTCCGATTCCGTTGAATCCATCAACTTTGTCAGCATTTAAATTAGTTACCACAGTGCCTGAAGTAACATTACTGAGATCGAAAATAGAAGCAGCGGCGATTCTAGCATCTGCACGTGCATTAGTGAAGTATAAGTTCGTGAGTTCAGACAGATTCGCTGTAGTTTTAGTATTAGTAAAATCACTATCAATCTGCTGTTGGACTTTTACCGAATCGTATGATTCTACAGTAGCAAAAGAAAGGACGCCGGAACCATTTGTGGTCATAAACTGATTGACATTACCATCAGTAGTAGGATATGTCAATCCATTAAATACTGCACCATTTGATGCAGTTAAAGTATTCGAGAACGTCTTAGCACCACTAATAGATTGAGTGGTCGCTAGAGTTACATAAGAACTTGATAAAGAAGATGAAAGGTTGGCAACATCAGAATCTAATGCCTGAAAGTTTGAGTCCAACTCTTGTAGAGTTAGAGCAGAACCTTTTGTTAAACGTAGAGTGAGATCGGCCATACCATCATATCCTTAGGCAAAGTAGTGGGGGAACGTATTCCCCCATACGACAACAAACTTACGATTAATTTGGTGCTTCGTAAGTAAGTGAAGAAATACTAATTGTGTCGCCAGCACCGATAGCAGTAGATGACAAGATAATGTCACCGCCACCACCAGTAGCAGTTACGGAACCAGTGAAGCAAGAGTCGCCAGCACCGGAGAATACAGTAAACTTAGTTACAGTACCTGCTTTGCAGTTAGTGTCGTCTGTGATTGCAGCAGCAGTAGCAATACCATTAGCAGCGCCACCGAATGCAGTAGCACTAAAAGTAAGTGAAGCAACTACTGAATCGCTTGCGCCACCGTTCTGAAACTTAATAGAACCAGCACCGCCAGCGTCAATCAGATCAACAACATAATCCGCAATACCGTTGCGAACGTCAGTTGGGTGAGTAACAGCCATTTTTATCTCCTTTTTAGGATGTTATTACTTTTGGTTTTCTTCTGACTTCTTGCCGTCGGCGACAAGTTTTGCCAGTTGCTCTTTCGAGACTTTCGCGGTCACTTTCACCTCTTCACGAGTGCCATCCTTTCGGATAACAGTGGCAGTTCCCGTCAACTTCCCAAGACCAGTTTTAGTCTTAATACCCATTATTTATAATCCTCAAATATTCAAAAAATTATTTAGTCACACTTTTAGATACAATTACCTTGCCTTCTAAAATTCTTTCTACATACGGATCACCTGTCGCCGAATCCGTGTACTGTAACTCCACGTCATACACATACCTTCTCCTCGTCAGGGCATCAGTTTGTGTGTTAGTAAGGATTATATCTACAATCCCATCAGTAGCAGGAGCAACTATCGCAGTTTCAAATGAAATTTTCTCAGAAGAATCTGCACCATAACTACGGTTGATCTTTCCTCTGATTATAGACTGAGACAAGTTCCTATTAGTTCCGTCTGCATCAAGGAGTCGCAAACGCCATCTAGCATCTGCTCCTTGGTCTACATATAAATCTTCATACAATGCCATTTGTTATGCCCGACTACTTATTTCTATTCTATTTATACTGCTTCTATGGCAGATGGTTTGGTTCTAATAACAATTGTTACTTGCTTCGGTTTAGTTATTCGGAACGATCTCACTAATGGTACCGCAGCAGATACTTCTCTTCTAGCACCAGTTCCTACAACATTTGATACGCCAACTTCATCAGCAGTTAGATCTGCTTCTATCACAAATACAGTTCGTTTCGTAACAGCATTGACTGTAGATGGACCAGACCTTGGTATAGCAACACCGTTACTATCCGGAGCAAACGGTACTTTTATAATTCTTTCAGCAACACCTGTTACAAGGCAATCTACCGTAGTGAGAGCATCACCACCTTGATCATCTATCTCGCGTTCAGCAACACCAGCAACCACTGATACGCCAACTTCGGAGGCAGTAAGATCTGCTTCTACACTAGTTATAATTCTCTCAGCAGAGCAGACTACAGTAACATCTTGAGCAGCAACAGCGGTGCTAACAGAAACCACCTTCCTTTCAGCAACGCCAGAAACTTGTGAATCTTCTGAAGATAGAGTTACTACTGGTCTTATTATACGTTCAGCAACACCAGCAACAGTTGAAGGATCAGTGTTAACGTCACCATCTATCGCGCCTTCTACTTCTAATTCTACAATACGCTCAGCAACACCTGCTATCGTAGAACTTTGCGCAGCAGGATTAGGAACAACATCTTGTACAGTTCTCTTCGCAGTACCTTCTACCAGAGAAGGAGTACACTCTAAGATACCACGAGGTTTAATAATAACATTTGTGGTTGCGTTGACGGTGGATGCAGGTGCTTCTAATGTTACTGCTGATCTAATTTCTCTTTCTGCTACTCCACTGACATCAGAAGGTTGCGCAATAGGTGCGACAATCTTTTGCACATCTATAGTACCTGCCATATTCGGATGGTACTGACAATTGTAGTAAAGATTGTCCGGTGCGTTTAATGGAACATCAAATACTATTGTTCCGTTGTCTTCTCCGTTATTAGTTACACCATCATTATAAGCATTTTCTGTTCCAGTACCGATAGGGAAGGATGTTCCTGGTACAGACTTTATCCAGAAAGGATGTCCTGGTGTATTAACTTTGATTATGTACTTGGAACCCTTATGGAATTCTAATGTTGGATTCTGTACACCATCAATCACCCATGCACTGTTCCCGCTTCGGGATACCATATGAGTGATTCTTTCTCCACTGCCTGTAACAATCCTCTCTGCTGATCCAGCAACGTCAGAAGGATCGTCAACTATCAGTGCCGATTGTTCAGTAATTACCTCACGCTCGGCATCGCCAACTACTACAGATAGACCAACTTCGGAAGCAGTTAGATTCGTATCCAACGCCACAATAGTTCTTTCTGCGACAGCATAAACAATGTTATATTCTGTAGGTCGTATTGTTAATGAACCAGCATCAATAATCCTTTCGGCAACACCAGAAATTGTTACGTCACTAGCAGCAAGTGCTTGTGTAATATTATTTGTTTCAATCTCGCGTTCAGCAACACCAGCGACTCCAGATGCGCCAATCTCAGCAGCAGTTAGATTACCTTCGGCAACAACAACCTTACGTTCTGCGTTACCCACAACCGCTGATATACCAACTTCAGCAGCGGTTAGATTAGTATCTACTCCAGTTATAATTCTTTCAGCGACACCCGATACTACTACATTTTGCGCAGATAAAGTTACTGCTGATCTTATTTCGCGTTCAGCAATACCAGCAACTATATTATTCGCAGTTGGTACTAGCGTTGCCGATGTTCTTATCTCACGTTCAGCAGCACCAGAAACAACCGCGTCTTGATCAACAACAGTAGTATCAACATCAACTATGGTGCGCTCAGATAGACCAACAACCACTGCATCTTGAGCAGACAATTGACCTTGTGAATTTGATGTAATTTGTGCTGTTGAAGTTATTACACAATCATCAGCAACTATAGCAACATTACCAGCGAGCAACTCACGTTCAGCAGCGCCAGTGACGACTGAATTTTGAAGTTGATTTGAAAGTGCAGGTAATACAGTAATCGTACCGCCCATACTACCATGGTATTGACAATTGTAGTAAAGGGTGCTTGGTGCATTATCCGGAACTACAAATGTAATCGTTCCTACATCATCTCCATTATTAGTGACGCCATCATTGTATGCGCCACCAGTACCAGTGCCAGGAGAAGATTTAATCCAGAAAGGATGTCCAGATGCAGTTACAGAGAATATGTATGTAGATCCTCTGTGGAATTCTAATGTTGGATTAGTTTGCCCGTCTACCTTCCAACTAGCAGAACCGTTGTTAGATACAGTATGTACAACGGTCTCTGGGGTGAACCTATGCCCAACTGTACCAGTACCAGTTATTTCTCTCTCAGCGACGCCCACTACGTCTGATGGGTCGTCTACCACCATTGCCGTTTGTTCAGTTACAATTGAACGTTCGCCATTACCAGCAACTACCGAAACACCAATTTCGGCAGCAGTTAAAGCACCATCGATTGTATTAGAAGTTCTTACTCCAACTCCGGCAATCGTTGAAGATTGAGCAGCAGGAGTTGCGTCAGTGTCTACTACTATTCGAGTAGCATTACCACCAACACCCCAACCGACAGCACCGAGGTGTCCGGAACCAGTTTTCTTAACTTCTGCCAGTCCAGTAACTGTGTGATTATTAGTAGGTTTAAGAGCACCGCCACCTTCTTGCGTAATAATGCGCTCAGCAGCACAAACTGTTGTTGACGACTGCGCTTGTAGTGCAGCGGATTGTGAAACTATCTTGTTCTCTGCTAAACCAGTTACTACGGAAGGTTGTGCTTGTATAGAACCAGACTCTGTAACTATTTCGCGTTCAGCAACACCACTGACCGAACCTGTTATTACTTCAGATACTTGTAAAACAATGCTACCAGCAGTGACTACACGTTCAGCAAGACCAACGACAAGATTATTAGCAGAAGGTTGGAATTCAGCATCACCCAATTGATTACTGGTTATTTCAACTACGGTAGCAACGGTAGAACTATTTGTGCTCAGTGCCGCAGAAGTAATTCTGCCCACATTAATTGTGGCAACAACATCAGCATCATCGTCGTGGATAATTGCAGCAAAAGTGGTGTTGATTTGTCTCTCAGCATCACCAGCAACATCAGTAAGAACTGCTGGTCCATCGTGTAGATCGCCAGAACCAGTAATAACACGTTCAGCAACACCAACTGCTACATTATTGTCAGTTGGTTTAAATGCTGCTGCACCTTCTTGTACTATGATACGTTCAGCGACACCAACGGTTGTTGATGACTGTGCTTCTAAACTACCATCGCCAGTCTGTACGACTTCACGTTCAGAAATACCAGTAACGACAGATACACCGACTTCAGAGGCAGTAAGGTTTGCATCATCTGGTGTAATAATCCTTTCTGCTACACCAGTTACTATAGATGCAGAAGATTGTTGTAATGCGCCAGAGGCATTCTTTTTCCTTACACCTTGACCAGTGACAACATTGTTGTCAGTTGGTTTAAACTGTGCAGCACCTTCTTGTACTATAATGCGTTCAGCAACCCCAACGGTTGTTGAAGACTGCGTTTGTAGTGCAGCAGATTGAGATACAATACTATTTTCTGCTAAACCTGTTACAGAAGAACTTTGTGTTTGTGGGGTTGCGTCCACATCTACAATAATACGATCAGCAACACCAAATGCTGTCAATCCTTCTGCTTGTATAGCAGCTGAACCAGTAATGATCCTTTCTGCAACTCCAGATACTACAGGCACAGAAGATTGCTGTAATACTCCTGTACCTGTTATAATATTTTCTGCTTCACCAGTTACTACAGAAGATTGTGTTTGTAGGGCAGAACTGGTATTATAACCAATATTACCTGAACCTACAACTCCACCAATAGGTTGAGATTCTAAAGAACCGCTTGAAGTGATAACTCTTTCAGCGACGCCAGATACTATAGGTACAGAAGATTGCTGTAACGCATTACCACCCTGATCGTCGATCTCTCGCTCAGCAATACCTGTTACTACAGAAGATTGAGCGGCAAGCGTTCCTGAAGCATTTATAGTTCTTTCGGCAACTCCAACTATAGTTGCATCTTGTGCTTGAACAGCACCGGATGCGTTGCGTTGAGCATTTGAATTACCGCTTACAGTAGAGGATTGCGCCTGAACAGAAGATAAAATATTGTTAGAGGTACGGACACCTGCGCCGGATACAGAAGATTCGCCAATGGAAAGTGCACCAGAAGCATCAATAATCCTTTCGGCAACACCTGTAACTTGAGAAGGAGTATCTACTTCCGCTGCTGCAACAACAGTTACAACAGAACGTTCACCGTCACCAGCAACGTCTACAAGAACGGAAGGACCGTCATGTAGATCTGCTTCTAATGCAATAACTGTACGTTTTGTGGTAGCAGAGGTGGTGGCATCTTGCGCTTGAACAGCACCAGAACCTTTTTTAGTTATCTCAACAGCAGCACTTACTGTAGCTTCTTGCGCTGTCAACTCAACGACGAGTCTATGCTCGCCGCCTACATATCCAGGAGCGTGATACGTATCGTCTACGTATGGGATAAACTGTGCTGATGATGCCAAGGTTTAACCTTCTTATAGTTGTTATTATCAGTACAACTACTATTTAGGCAGTTTGAATTTCCTCAACTACGTGTTCTGCCATTCTTTTACCTGTTTCATCACTGTTAAAAACAAACGCAATTGTGCTGCGTAAACAATTAGTACGAGCAGAATGGTATACAATTTTATCATGCTCGTCATATGTACCGTAATACCCATACTTACATTGCCACCCCTCAACGTCTGGGATGACAACATGTTCTTTAGTTATTGGGTCTATATGTTCCCATTGACCGTCGCCTTTTTCAGACCAAGTAAAGATAATATTATATCCACCCGCATTAGCATTATTATGCCAACCAATAAAACCACCAGGAGGATATACCATAGACAATGCTTTTCTATGCGCACCCAAGAACATACAAACTTCGTTTACTAGTTCTTCTCCGATTTTACCTAACTCTACCTGACCATCAAGATCTTTGTAGCGGAATTGATCAGCTCTTACCTCAAATCCACGCGCTGCTTCAGGAAACCCAAAATGTTCTCGACCTCTATGCATTATTTGGTTACAATATTCCTGAGAACAATACCAGTCGGCATCTTCATCCGGATGTAAATTTGCCACTCTATTTAAATCTATAGATTTGACAAAGTCAGCGTATTCATCTAATAGTTCAATAAATTCTGCATTGCGGATTACCGCAGTATTCATCGGTTTCTCATGAAAATTCATAATGTATTACTCTACTCGCACGTATAATGTATAAGTTTCAATGGTTGCAGGAGTACTAGTTAGTGTTTCTCCAGTGTACTGACCTGTGTATTGGTTTGTATAGTTTCCTGCGAAATTAGTTGAATACGATCTAACACCAGAAAAATTACGAGTGCCGACGAAAGTTTGCGCGACAGTGTAAGTTGATGCATAATTTCTAGATCCACCAAATCCTCGAATACCTAAGAAATTTCTGGTTCCCACAAAAGCAGTGCTGACGCTATATTGAGCAGCATAGTTTCTTGAACCAGCAAATCCTCTCACACCAGCATAGTTTCTGGTTCCTACAAAAGTTATTGCTACAAAACCTGCGAAAGCAGCGGAAAACTGTGATGAGAATGTTGCTGGTCTTGGTCCCGCATAGTTTGCTGGTGTAACTCCTCCGAATGCTTGCGATACAGTAAAAGTTCTTGCTCCCAAGAAATTCCTGTTACCAGTATATTGTGCTGGGGTAACTCCCAAGAAGTTTCTTATGCCAGCAAAGTTTCTGGTACCACCATAGTTTGCTGGGGTAACTCCCAAGAAGTTTCTGGTACCAGCATAATTCGCAGGAGTGACTCCCGCAAATGCTATCGAAACACCAAAGGTTGCGTTACTGGCAAAGTTGGCATTAGAAGCAAATCCATAATACCCCAAGAAGTTTTGAGATACGCCAAAGTTGGCGGAGCGTGTACCCAGATAGTTTACAGTTCTAGTTCCCAGAAAAGTTCTTGGACCCACAAAGTATCTAACACCAGTAAAGTTTCTGATACCAGTAAATTGCCAAATCCTTACACCACCAAATTGTCGCCAACCACCGTATCCTCTAGTACCCACAAAAAAATATGAGTTGTATGCTGGAGGAGAGAAGTTACCAGGACCTGTAAAATAGGCGAAGACAGCAAAGTTTCCTGGCATCGGACCATTCCAGTTTATTGGTCTAGCATATGCCGCATTTCCAGAAGAAAAGTTATTGTTGCTAGAAAAGTTTTGAGCGACATTGGACGCAAAATTTTGTGAACGAGTACCAAGGAAGTTTCTTACGCCAGCAAAGTTTCTACCGCCAGTAAAAGTACGAGGACCAGTAAAAGTTCTTGGTCCAACAAAGTTTCTAACTCCAGTATATTGTGCTGGCGTAACTCCCAAGAAGTTTCTTACGCCAGCATAATTCGCAGGAGTCGTACCAAGGAAGTTAGTGCTAATTGCAAAGTTTCTAGTTCCCGCATAATTCGCAGGAGTGACTCCCGCAAATGCTATCGAAACTGCAAAATTTCTTTCACCAACAAAACCTCGGACTCCAGTATAGTTCGCTGGGGTAACTCCTAAGAAGTTAGCATCTCGAGTACCAACGAAATTATTAATCCTTTGACCTGTATAATTAGCAGGACGAGTTCCTGCGAAAGATTCATTCGCATTAGAAAAAGTTTGCGAGACACTATACGTTGCCGCATAATTTCTAGATCCACCAAAAGCACGAACACCAGTAAAGGAAAGGTTTGCATCAGCAAAGTTGGTTTCGACACTATATGTTGACGCATAATTTCTAGATCCGCCAAACCCCCTTACGCCAAGGAATCCAAGGTTAGGATCAGCAAAGTTGGTAGAATAACTTCTAACACCAGCATATTGAACCTGAGAATAACCAGTGTATTGCCCTGAGTATTGCACATTATTTGTGGTAAAACGAGTATCTACTGCTGTACCACGTGCTTCCCAAGTTCCTGTAGCAGTTGGCGCTCCTTGTCCTGAAGTGCGAAGTTCATATGTTCCTACATCTCCATGTACGAAATATCTACTTAAAATTTGCCCGAATGTTGTTTGTTGTTCGGTATCAGACATTGCCTCAAGACCACCATCATAACCAGCAAGAGGATATGAACCATAACTGCTGCGTTTGATGTGCATGGCATTACACTTGGTTGGCGCTGTACCTGTTTGTCTTTCCCAAATGGTATAGTTTGTTACAGTGCCGTTGGTAGTGGTGTCTGAGAAAATATTTGACAAATGAGCAGACCAGTCTCCACTAGGAGCAGAGGAGGCGAGTCTATAGGACCCAGGATATTCATTACTTACTAGTATAGATCTCAGCGCATGAGAAAGGTCATGCATTTCTGTACTATTGAAATCATGAATTTGTGTAGAAGTTTCATAAACTGGGCGACGAAAATTAGCAGTGTTGTCTAGGGCAATACTAGCACTTCCAGAGCGTTGGTAAAGAGTAGTGGTCGTGGAACCAATGCTGAGAGAAGATCCTGGGTGAGTCCCGACTGCTTCGTTATAGAAAGTGTTAGTATAAGTACCAACTGCTGTGTCATTAGTGACCGAAGAAGATCTAAGAGTACCGCCATGATCAGCTGTGCCTGCTAGATGAACCCCTGCCTTGAACGCCAAATAATTTTCATTAGCAGCAGTCGCTCGCTGGAGATTACCAGATGCGTCTTTTTGGATTATAGGTAGTTCGTAAGGTTTCGCCATGACTATCTGCTATGCCGATAAATTTATTATTCTATTTATACGTTTGCTATGACTGATAAACTTCTTTATCAGCAACAAAAGATCTATGATACAAGATAACATCATCTGGCATAGGTTCCTTCCTGTGTTGTAACGACCAATAGTTCCAACGATCGTTTTCTTTAAATTCGCCAATCTTCAGGTCTTTGTACTTTTCTTCTTTGTTTACTAACCACCATAGAGTAAATTGATCCCAATGCTTTAGTCTTCGGGGATGCGTTTCTTGATCCCAGTCACCGTTTTCGTCTGTCGGCCACCATTCGTCATTCATTTGCTTGTCGTATAGTTCAAACCAATCTTTCATGAACGGTAGCATTTCTTTTGTATAAAGACAAACTGCGCCGCAAAGAACAAATGTTCCTCCTGGCCAATGCGACTCTACAAATATGTCATGATTTTTTTCTTCTAGTATATTAAAAACCATGTCGTTGTCGCCCAACTCATCAAATACAGTAGCGATGTCTTCGTGTAAACATTCCATATCAGCATCAATATAGAAGGTCTTATCGAAAGGACTTTGTGACATACCCCAAAGTTTAGCACGATAATGATCATCACAATATACTACATGATCTGCTACTTCTTCACGACCATCACAAAACCGTTCTTCGACAACGAAGCATGTTTTTGCTTCAGGATAGTAATCTTTTATTTGTTCTAAAAGATTCACGCCCCAAGCATAGTACCGATAATCTTTTGAGGCAACTACTAAGAAACCATTATTTTCCGCTTTCATTGGCAACAGACAACCCAAGTTCTTCCATCATAATTAGTTGCGCATACAGATTAAGTTCAACCACATTTTTAGAGCGACGAAGTTTACTCTTGAGAGTTTTATTGCTGGTGTTTTTAATCTGATCTATTTCTAGAATTTTAATTTTTGCATCAAACAAAACTTCAAGGTCTTTTGCTTGTTGTTCCGCTTTCCTTCTTTGCTCTTCAACTTCTTTTTCTTTTGACTTTCTTTCTCTGCGCTCAGCAGTATTAGCGTCGATCTTTTCTTCGCCAATTTCTTCCATGAGTTCTTTAAAGTCAGGATTTTCGTTACCGTTCACATCAAACTTGCGAACTGTAACAACTTGTGTGATTTCTCGACCACTCTCATCTGTGATGCTAAGGATTGCTTCCGCCATCTCTTTTTCATCATTATGCCAAAAAGCATTATCCAACCACTTTCGCTCTGCCATCATAATCTCCTATGATAAAAAAATAATTAAGTTGCTGACACTCTCACATATAATGTATATGTTCTAATTGTTCCTGGTATAGCGACAACTGTTTGTCCAGTATATTGAGCACTGTATTGAGAAGTGTACGTGCTAGTATATTGTCCAGTGTATTGTCCACTATAGTATCCAGTATATAGTACTGCCCTTGTACCTGCAAATGTTATTGTAGCAGGACCAATGAAATTTCCCGAGTAAGGTCTACTTCCAGCAAAGGTTTGCGGCGAAGATCTTACTCCAACAAAGTCATTAGAGAATGCTCTTACACCAGCAAAGGTTCTATCACTTACAAACTGTAGATTGTTAAGTTGCCCGAGGTGCAGGAATCCTGTATTATTGAGATAATATCTTACTCCTGAAAATTGACCTGCATAATTGGTCGAGTATGCTCTTGTCCCTACAAATGTCCTTTGACCAACAAAGTCTCCTGGCACAATAAAGTGACCAGTGTTTGCGTCAATTATTGGACCCGCGCCCACAGGACGGACAAAGTTCTGAGCAGTTGCCCAATTTCGAACACCTTCAAACGGAAAGTCTCTGGTTCCTACAAAAGTTATTGCTGCCCAACCTAGGAAGGGTTCGGGTGTATAATCGGTTACCCATGCTCCAAAAGTCAAATAGTTAAACTGCGGGAAGATAGGATTGACCCCAGTGAAGTTCTGGGCGGGTCTGGCGAAATATACCTCACTTGACTCAAATCCTCTGATTCCTGTATAGTTTCCTGTGAAATTGCTGGAATATTGCCTCAACCCTGTAAAATACCTAAACCCTGCATAAGTACGGATACCAGTGTAATTGCTCCCACGCGTGCCTGCCCAAGTTACGTTTGCCGCTGGGTTACCTGTAGGGAAAGATGCTCCATTAGCGAGAAATTGTCTTGTCCCAGCGTACCAAATTCCGAAAGATCTAGTGCCCGTATAAGATTCTTGTGAAAACTGTCCAGGAACAACACCGCCAAATGCAATGGGGGCAGTGCCCCACTGCATAGGAGCAACGGGGGTGCCTGATTGGTACGCGCTCGTGAATGATCGTTGTCCAGCATACTGAGTAGAGAAAACTCTTTCCCCTGCGAAAAATCTGGTACCAATGAATTCTCTCACACCAGAAAAATATCTTAAACCTGTAAAATACCTAAGTCCTGCGTATGGTCGAGGTCCTGTATAATTAACTTGTCGAGATCCAAGGAAGTCTACGGGTCTTGGCCCAGTAAATGTGTTGGTGTACGGAAGAATTCTAGTACCACTAAAATATCTTAACCCTGTAAAATCTCTTGCTCCAGCAAAAGTGCGATTTGCAACAAACTGTCCAGTGTAGTATCTTACACCACTAAAGTTTCCAGTGAATTGTCCAGACCATGCTCTCGATCCAACATAATACCTTGACCCCACAAAGGTTCGTTGTCCCACGAACTGTTGAGCTTGCGGGCGCACACCAACAAAGGTATTAGTGAATGACCTTATGCCAACATATTGGTTAGTGTAATTTCTAACGCCAGCATAGTTGACCTGCCTAATACCAACAAAGTTTTGAAAAAGTGTAGAATATCTTAGGTTAGTATAAGTGCCTAGATACTGACCAGTATACTGCCTAGCATACTGTGGACTGGTATACAACACCGTAGCATACTGAACGTTCTGTACAGTATTTTTAGTATCAAGTGCTGTACCTCTTGCTTCCCAAGTTCCAAATGCAGTGGGTGCACCGTCAGAGTCAGATCTAAGTTGATATTCGCCTACTCCATTAAGGTAATATCCCTGTTGGATCATACCGTTACCGATTTCACCAACTTCGGAAGCAGTCATTTCTTGGTAATCTTGATCGCCAATTTTTTTGATAGGGTAATATGCTTCCGGATCTACGTTTACAGTTTCTTTTCTCCAAATATGATAATTTGTAGAACCGTTTACTTTTGTGTCCGTAAAGACAGTATCAATCCATTTGACATATTCAGATGTAGGTTGTGTTGCGCTTAAACGAAAAGAACCAACACCTTCCGTGGATACTGCTATATCGTTAACTCTTAATGCTAATGCGTTATAACTCGCAGAATCCATTTCATATAAAGCACCGTCTGAATCACAAACCACAAGTTTCGGAACTGCTCCATTAAAAGGAACTTGAGTTACAGCGTCGGTCATCTGGCGCAACGTAGTGGTAGTAGATCCACTACTAATAGAAGTTCCTGGGTGAGTACCGATCGGAGAAGTGTAAAAGGTGTCTCTGTAAACACCTATATCAGAGTCATTAGCAGTATTGGTAAGAGTTAGGGATCCACCATATCTTGCACCAACAGAATCGTATGCACCAACAAGACCCAGTCCACCTTCGTTCGCGAAGAGTGCTTCCTCCGCTGTGGTTAACTGTTTTAGGTCTCCACTAGAGTTTAGAATCTTTAGCGGTATTGTAGAAAACGCTGACATTCTATACTATCCTATTAAGGCAACGGATTCAATAATGTTCCATTATTGTCATATATATTTGGTATTCTACTATTAATATCCGCTAATGCTCCATGTACTGTTTTTGCTGTGGTGATTGGCGAACTAACGCCACTTGAAGGCATCGTAATACTACCTGCAACCGTAACATTCGCGCCATCAAATGTCATCGCAGTAGTGGTGCCTGATTTGATAATAAGATCGCCAGAAGTGTTCTTCAGTGCGCCGTATTGTACAGCATTGTCCTTTAATAAAATATCTGAGCCATTGGCATCAAGAGTAATATCGCCTTCAACGTCAAGCACTAAACCAGTTACAACATCTATTTCTGGGGTGCCGTTCAAGTTAAATGTAAACTTGGTTACTCCATTATCCTTAAAGAAGATATCTGCACCATTCGCATCAAGAGTAATGTCACCTTCAGCGTCTATAGTCGTAATTCCACCTGAAGCGATAGTTGTAGCACCGCCCGAAGTGTAATTCGCCGTTGTGCCTGCGGTAACTGCTACAGCATTGGTAGTGTTGATTGTTCTAGAAGAAGCAGAATCAGTATGTCCGCTAGAAACATTAACAGTTCTAGATCCTGTTATCGTATTGGTGTAATTACCAGAAGTTTGAGTTAATCCACCAGTAATGTCTAAAGTATTAGTGGCACCCAATCCATAGGCGAAACGAGTTGTACCAGCATCTTTGAAGTCAATGTCACCACCATCAGCATCTAATGCAATATCACCAGAAACATCTAAGGTGTAGTTTCCTGTGACCGCAACGGTATTAGTTGCGCCCATGGTATGTTGAATACGAGTAGTGCCAGCGTCCTTGAAGAAGATATCTGCACCATCAGCATCTAGCGTAATGTCACCAGGAATATCAAACGTCAAACTACCAGCACTTTGCGTATGTGTTACATTACTAGGATATGTTACTGAGTAATCAGCATTGTTTGCAAGAGTGTGCGTTACTTGATCAGCACCTGCGCCATTTTTGAATATGAGGTCGTTTGCGTCCGCATCCAGTACAATATCACCAGATATATCAAGTGTAAGATTACCTGTACGTGATATCGTACCATTTGTAGCAAATTGATAGTTTGTGGTTCCACCGTCTTTCAGGTATACATCACCACCATCCGCGTCAAGTGTAATATCGCCAGCAGCATCTATGGTATAATTAGAAGGTGCGTCGATTTCATATGTTCCGTCATCATTAAGATTGTGAGTTACTTCATCCCCACCCGCACCGTTCTTAAATCTGATTTGATTACCGTCTGCGTCAAGAGTAATATCACCAGTAGCATCGATCAAAACGTCAGCAGTTGAAGTTAAATCTAAACCGCCAGTAACAGCAACCGTATTAGTAGCAGCAGGATCTAAACTGAAACCTATGGCAGTTGTTCCTGCGTCCTTTAAATCTAATGATCCAGTGTTGGTGTCTAGTACGATATCACCAGATCCATCTAGGGTGTAGTTCCCTGTAACTGTGACTGTGTTTGTTGCACCCAGCGCGTAGGCAATACGGTCTGTACCACCGTCTTTGAATGTAATGTTTGCGTCATCAGCGTCAAGTACGATGTCTCCTGACGCATCAATTGTATAATTGCCAGTTACAGTAGCAGTATTAGTGGCACCCAATGTATAAACAATACGATTAGTGCCTGCAACTTTATATGAGATATTAGTTCCGGCGGCATCTAAGACAATATCATCTGCTACATCAATTGTAAGCGATCCTGTTGGAACGTCAATTTCTTGATTTGCTCCCATAATAAACGTGAAGCGATCTGCCCCACCGTCTTTCATGTATATTGTCGCGTCATCGGCATCGAGAATAATATCGCCGCCAATATCTAAAGTGTAGTTTCCTGTACCACTTTGCGTAATGGTGTACGCACCAGCATCAGTCAGGGTGTGAGTAACAGTATCACCGCCAGCACCATTATTAAAGATAATATCATTACCGTCTGCTGATAAAGTAATATCTCCTGTGACGTCAAGTATGGCATCGCCAGTGTGAGTAATGGTGTCTGTATTAAAAGTCCAAGTAGATCCGCCATTGTTTGTATTAAGTACAAACGAAGTGAATGCATTAACTGTGAAAGCACCTGCTGTGTTCGTTAAACTAGCAGAAGAACCAGTTAAAGTAATATTAGGAGCAGCGTCGCAATTAAATCTAAATCTTTCTGTGGTGCCATCTTTAAGGATTACATCATCATCACCAGCATCTAAGGTAATATCTCCGGAAACGTCTAACGTGTAATCTCCGTTGACAGTCACTACGTTACTTGCACCAAGGTCGTGTTTAACTCTTGATACACCCGCAACCTGCATATCTACAGTTGTACCAGCAGCATCAAGTATGATATCATCAGCGACGTCGAACAGTAAGTTTCCTACAGGAACGTCTATTTCTAAGGTAGACGCTCCCATTATAAGTTCCATATGGGTGACGCTATCATCGTCGAAACAAACGCTAGAACCGCCAGCATCAATCACAACATTATTCACTGCGTCAAGGATGATATTCTGTCCTGACTTTATATCAATCCTTTGTCCACCATTTTGATTTGTGCTGATCAATAATCGGTTTTGTGTTTCGGTTGAGTCTCCAGTAGGATATAAGATCTCACCAGCAGAAGCATCGAAAACTCGCTCAATCTCATTGATCGCGCCAGTTACAGTCTTATATGCAGTATTTCTATCTGCTGCGAAACTACCGCCATTGCCCCCGTGCAGGTCGCTATCTAGTTCGTTGAGAGCATCCACCAATGTATTGGCGGTAAAGTCTTCAAGACCTTTTACTTTAGTAAGTCTAAAACCATTTGTTTCTGGACCAATGGCAGAATCCAGATACTTCATATCCGAGTCAACAATATCACCAAAATGATTAAGATCTTGGATCAGTTGCTGAAAAGTATCTGTCGATTGAAACAGAGGATGATCGCTGTCGTGAAATCTTGGAGGGTTGCTCATTTTAGTATTTCTCTACCATTGATTTTATTAGTTCTTTGAGTTCTGAGAATTCTTTTTTTAGTTCGGCAATGTCGTTTTCCATTGCATCTTTCTTAAGACGCTCCTCTTTCCTCAACCGTTTGCTTTCCCTTGCTAAACGTATTTCTTCTTCGTTGGTATTTATAACAGTCCCATTATGTACATCCTTGTACATATATGCGGAACCTGCTACTTTCAATAAAACTCTCTCATCCATTATATCAACGCAATTGCTTTTATGTCTCTAATGATTGGAACCTGACAAGTATTCGTTGATCTCATGACAACCTTCATCTGGAATTGTCTGAAGTCAGGCAGGTCTCCGTCTATACCGCCAGCGAGATACTTGTACTCTCTAAACTCAGGTTCAACCTCACCGTCCGCAATATACAAAGCATCTGGTGGATTGTTTTGAGGCGGCAAATATATCCAACTACTGTTGTAGATATCTTCGTCATCACCTGTCGTAGTTCTGTAATAAACGTCAATGCTTGCTGCTACTGGTTTATGCGCCTTGACGATAATACGCAAACCGTTTGCTGCTTGAGAAAGAGTAGCAGGTTTGGTAATATGCTTAGAAGGCGAAGTACCCAAAGTAGGATCAAGTTCTGACACATATCCTGATGGCGCATTAGCATTTTGTACGATAGGATATCCTCTAAAATCAATTGAGTCCTGACTATTGTCAGAGTCAATTGGTTGATTGTCAATAATGTGATTAGTAAGTTCAACACCAATTTGTTGAATATCAATCATTGGAGATATGTCAGAAACATACCCACTAGATTTTGCTGACAGTGCCAAGTCTCCACCAAAGTTTGAAGATTGTGTGGTTTCAAGCGCAGCATTAACAATAATAGAAGGCACTCCACTCATTTCAACGACTTGTTGATCCGAGTTAGCAAGGTATTTCGGACCATTCATATAGATTGGCACGCTTGGACTAAACGGCAACATACCGTTAGCATCAGTTCCTGGTGTTACATTAGTGTCAATCGCAAAACGAGGATCGCGAGTTGCTAAGAACCTTGCATCCGCGTGAGAGTATCCACTAGTGAAAGAGGAAGAGTAGTCAATCTTTGTACCATTAAAGTTTAGATCAAGAATATCAAACACTGCTCTATCAATATTAAATGCAGTTTCCGAAGTCGCACTATCTGCACCAAACGATCCAGCACTATCGAATGCAAGGGTAGGGTCATATGTCGGATTAGGCGATCCTGAGACAACGGAGTCGGTATTATACAACTTGACATAATATCCTTGTACGTTAGCAGAATCTACATAGTTGCCGACGTGCATTATTTGTGCGCCTGTAACACCTCTGTATTCAGCGGTAGGGTCCAATCCTTCAATACGAGGTCTGTCTCCATCACCAAGACCATGAGCAGGGTGATATACGAAGAACCGACTTAATGAAGTAGAATCAGTAGCGGAAGAGTAGATATGATCCGATGGATACAGCGGGTTCACACAAGTAGAGTCAATTGAGAAACTCGTGTTGTAGTTATGCGCTGCTCTTACAGCAGGTTGACTATAGAAGTTCGCATTTCCTGACCCCTTAAACTTAGCAGTGTAGATACGATACGCCAAGTCTTGGTTTTGCTTTGGTGTCCAAGTTGAACCGTTTTGCGAAAGGAATAACGATCCCGTTGCTGGTTGCTTACTCACTCTCTTATCAGTTCTACCAAGGATAAGATCGTAGGTCGTTGCGATATATGCTTCATAATCATCACATTCAGCAAGAAGCACTATTGCGTATTCCTCACCAGCAGCAATATAGATTGGTTCAGGGAACTCAAACGTAACAGGTTTAGAAAGAACTTCAGTAAGGTTCTCTTTGTCCGTAATACTGTCTACAACTGTGCGACACTCCGCAGCAGTTTTATAAACTCTATGTTGTTCGCTGATGGCATCACGCAACGGGGTGCCGTCTCGAGTGCCACGAATCTGTAACTGTAGTGGAATTTGAGGAGCAATTGAAGGTGGTGCTGATCTTAGGAACACATCAACCTTCGTTATAAACACGCCTTCTACACTGGACTGTCCACTCACCATAAAGGTTTGTGCTAATGGGTCATATCGCTCCCATGTCGTACCAATAACAGTTTCGTCAACAACCTGAGTTGTGGTTCTTTGAGTACGATCAATATAATCCTCAGATACAATCACTCGAGTCGTGATAATATCTCTCCTGCGTACAATATTTCTACCAGTAGCAACATAAACTGTTTTCGCCATTGATAACGCATTATCATTGTTGTTTTCAGAAATATCTAAAAGTTTTACTGGTTTGGCGCCGCATCTAAACTTCCAACCTGCATAGTCAAAGCAGCGAGGACTATCCGCGCCATGTCTCTTTATACCTTCCTTGACTTTTTGGATCCAAGATGAAAGTTCTTTTGCATGCGGGAATATTCCGGATCTAGGAACAGGAACTCTAGCATTGTTTGGAATAAACATATCAAAGTAAAGTCTGCCCTGATCATCTGAAATCAACACGTTTTCGTTAGATGCACCAGTCGCATTAGGATGCCTTCGATACCTTCTCTGTGAAGGTGGGTACTGCTTCCTGTGCGCCTTCTGATTAATAAGTGCAGTATAGTTTGCTTGAGTGCTGAGATCAAGCACCCATTGGTCCATACGAACATTATCAAAGTACAACCAGAAACGAGTATTAGGTCGCAAACCTTCTGCTTTCGCAAGGACACGTCTTTGACGAATAAACGGTACAGTGTTTACTGCTACGACTCTGTCGCGCTGCATGGTACGATAAGAATCGCTGACCACACGTGTTTTCACGCGTTCCCTAGTGGTCACAGTAGTTTGAACAGTTTGTCTTACTAACTCTCTTTCGCGTTCTCTACGACGCCATCTTCCAGCTATTGTTCTCCTCCTAGTGGCACCAGTAAGTCTGCCTCGTGCCATTCTAGTGTAAGTGGTAGTAGCAGTTGTAGTTTTAGGTACATAATTTGAAAGATCGTTAATCTTAACATGTATAGTACCGCCAGAAACATGTCGATCTGGTAAACGAGTTTGATCTACCCAAAAATCACCAGTTGGATTAAGTCTGAGATATCCTTCACCTTGGAACACGTTGAATGGGTTTACATTGTAGTAACCACGTTCTTCATAATCGTATGGCGTTCTCCAAGAAATCATTTCTTGTTTGAGAGTATCGTCGAGAACTGTAGTGTACTTCAACATCAACATATCGCCGCGTTGAACCACACTAGAGTCTCCTGGAGTTGCCATAGCAGTAGGAGAGTTGGTTGCTACAGTTCTGCTGTATGCTGAATTAAAACTTGTTATTACAGTATCGTCAGAATCGTATAAGAAGTCATTGTATCTCTTATCTATTTTTGGATATATTAAAGATTCATCGACATCTAGTGCTTGGGTGATCCAGTTAGGATCGTCAAGATAGTTTGGTCCAGTAGTAGATGCAGTAAGTGCGAGACCCTTAGTGAAGTCATCTACAAAGAAACCAGTCTTAGATCGAAGCGATCCATCAGCACCCAACTCTACAAGATTCTGTGCTTCATTCTCAATAAAGGAAAGCGAAACTGTTTCTTCTAGATTAGAAACTCTGTCACGCAAATCGTCGATATCTGACATCGTATAACGAGGATAACGATTAGCATTGATCATAACATCGCCAATGTCTTTAGTGTTACCGCCCAACAAAACACTAAACAGAGGCATCTGATTTTCTTTCTGACTAGGGAAGGTTGGTTGTAATCCCTCTATGCCGCTGTTTACATAAATGATAGGTTTAAATGTATCCTTCGTATACGCAAGCGTAATTTGATCAATACGCTGGTTATAGTATTCAACACCATGGATTATTTCGTCACCGTCTCTAGGGTGTTCGATGTAGTTTGCAGCGCCCATATTATCTGCTGTTGGATCAAGTTTAGGACGGAAGTCGAAATAGTTGTGTAATGGGTACAACCTACCGTCTATCCTAGATTGGTACGTTGGGATGTCTCCGTAATCAAACCAAGTAGAATCTAGCAAGTTGTAGGAGTTTGGAGAGAAATAATCTCCAGCACCGCTCCACTCAAAATATGCGATTTTTGCTCGGATATTAGTAACGCCCGATCCGGATCCAGATGGACGTAACTCTATTGGTCCATAATAGTTGTCTCTTTGACCACCGTCAAACTCAACTTGATGAGTCAGTTCAGTACCATTAGAATCGTTTTCATATGCCTCTAGGAGTTCAACACCGTCATAAAGAGGTGCGCCACCAACTGGTGCTTCGGCTGCCCCTTTGAAAGTGACGCGGAAAACGCTTCCGGTTTTTTCGAAAGTGAACCAATCTTCTCGGTATGTTTTTGTTTTAGGTGAAACTGGATTAGCAGGAGTGCCTTTCTGAACATAATAGAAAAGAGAGTATACATCTCCGAGGTTGCCACCTAGAGAAAGCAGGTCTTGAATCTTGCCAGGATTTGATACTGGGTTTATATCTGCAACAGGCACCGTAAAGACTAGATTCTGAGTAAGATTGATTAAAGTCCACTGCCCTTCGTCAATGTAAGATTCAAAAGGATTCAAAGAAGGAATAGCGAGTTCGTCACCAGCAGTATCGGATGTAATAGCAGATGAATGACGCAGCACAGTGTACTGAACACCACTAACCTGTTTAACTCGGAAATCTGATATCTCGTACAATGAGATGTTATCTTCTGGTGCTTCAATGTATGTATTGCGAGGGTTGTCCCCATTACGATACACTATGATTCCATCAGAGGAGTCGCCTCCTTTTACAACCAGCTTTGCAGTGTTCCTAAAGTTTTTACCTGCATTCATGTTAATGTCATACAAGTGGATTCTGTAATGTACATCTGCTGCTTGAACACTATCACTGGTGTTTACTTGCCCAGTGTTACGCAAAGATTTTATTCTGGCATATCCAATTACCGAACCATTGGAGTCAAAAAGAGAATATCGTTGTTGAGTGTTTAGGTTCGGAATACCAGAGGTGTCTGCCCAATTACCCAAATAACTTACAGAACTATCAACTGCTCTTGTGGCGGCATCGCTCAAAGCACCAACGTAGTTCTTATATGGCGTGACAGTTTTCTTATCAGAATCAGTAGTGATCGAAACTGGTTTCAGTACATCAAGGTTTTTCTCGAGTTGCTGTTCTAAGCGATAACCATCTAAGTATGCTATTGGGTTATCACCAAATTCGCCAACTGGCATGTGGTATCGAATCTTATTCACTATCTGATTAGAGTCCCTTTCTTGAATCTCAAGGTTGAAAGGGTGGACAACAAACTTACCAGTTGTTTCTTCTTGGCGCTCTGCCAGACGCTTTTCGACTTGATTGAAACTATCCGTACCTTCTTTGATCTGTACAATTTTAGTTTCTCTAACGGTAGCGAAAGGCAAGAAGTCTAGATTATCAGCAACTGCATCTCTAGTTGCGAGTAACAATCGAATTCTAAATCTATCAGCACCAGGAGACGAAAGGTTCGGGCGAGCACCTTGGTTGTCATACAGTGCTTCATCATCAAGCACAGTAACCACATCTTGTACTACTTCAAAACCAACGTCGGCATTAGCGACTTCGCTATAAGGCGAAATGACTATTTGTTGCGCAGGTGCGTATACAAAGAATCCTTGAGTAAAGAAGTCTGCGCCCTGCATAGTAAACATGACACCTTTGCCAGTAGGCGAAGGAACGTCCGAACGACCTGCCACAACTTGAAGGTCGTCCAATCCTGGACTTGTAAGGGTCTCGCCCAAACCAAAGGTCAATGGTGCAGTTTGAGTTTCTGTAGAGTTAGTTTTGTCCTGTCCAGCGTCGATGTATCTTCCATACAATACTGGGAAAGATCCTGTGCCATCAGTAGCATCAGTGACTTCTACGTGACTGACTACAAATTTTAGACCCGACGTTCCGGTCTTAGCAGCACCCGTAAAAACTGCGCCGAGATATTGTTTTGCTTCTTGAGGCAATACAGGATTAGTAACATCCGTTGTTCTGGCAACTACAACATAGTCGCGGATTTCAGTACCAGCACCTGAAGACTTAGGACTTACAGCAGCACCATCTAAGAAAATATTTCGGGCGAACCGAGTAATCTGCGTTTGTAGAATAGTTTGTAACTGTGTAAGTTCACGTGCCTGCAAAGGGCGACCACTATTGAACAGGATACGTTGATATCCGGCACTATCAAGGAAGTCGTCCTTGTATACACCTTTGAAAGTATTTTCAGTAAACTGCTGAGGCATTTTTGTTTTCCTTACAGGTCAATAACGATTTTGACGTCTTCAGTTTGTTCGTCGTCGCGGACAATCGCTACTCTGTTATCTATGTAGATTACGGTTCCAGAGAATCTGTCTGCTTCTGCTGGTCTTAAGTTTGGTCCATTAGAATTAGGTACAATGTTACAGGTCCCCAAATTTCCTGTCTTGTTTCTATTCTCATAGAAAGTTAATGAGTGAGTAGCATCACTTTCGAACATTTGGAAACCAGTTTCTCTAGTTTGATGACAATATGCGATTTGATTGGTGGCATCAAAATAGTCCAATATAGCAGCAGGTTCTACTGGCAGTCCAGTACCACTCTGCACAATTAATTGGTCGCCAGTCAAATCTCCGGCGAAACCAGCAGCACCAGTAACATACAATTTCTTATAGACTTGCGCTGTTACAGCAGTCGCAGCAGAATCTCTTCCAAGCGCAGGAACAAAATTACCGAACTGCGCTGAATCTTTTTGTGGATTCTTAATAATACCTACCTGACGGAAGTCATTACGAACATTAAAATCGTTGTTCTCAGTACCAGTCAAAGTTGTATGGAACATAAGGGCAGATGAATTCAGGTTAATAACTGGGTTGCTGCCCATGCCAGAATCACCGCCAACGATAATTGCTCGCGCTTTTGCTCCAGTACCGCCACCGCCATCAAAGTGAATACTGGCATTAGCATAGTTTTGACCAAAACGATAAACGTCTGAGTCACCAATATTTCTTTTCATAACTACTTGGAACACTGATCCGTTAGCAACACGTGCAACTGCCTCAGCAGAATCACGACTCTTAACCATTTTAGTACCAAGTTTGAAATTTGCATTAGGGAGGCGATGCGGTGTACCAATGATGTTTACGGTAGGAGGTGTTGTGTACCCAGTACCGCCAGAGTCTATTGCAATACCAACGATTTGTCCCCTTGTTGCACTATCTTGTATCTGCCATTGGTTTTGGCGAGCAGTCGTTGCGTTGATATATCGAGGATCTTGCTCTGAGTCGGCGAGGAACTTTTCTACTGGCATGTAGGCAGAAGTCAAAAACTTACGTGCTTCTGCTGCACCAATGGTGAACAGGAATTTCCAAACGTATCCATCTTCTTCGTTTGAAAACGGTAAAATTTGTCGTTTAGTTGGTTTATACAACGAAGGTTTTTGGTTGCCTTGATCGTCATAACCTGCTGACAAGCAAACGAAAACTGAGTTATCGTCAGTGATCACATAATACGGATATTGAATATCTCCAGTTGCGCCGATCGTAGTGTTAGAACTGTATTCGTTATCCCAAGCACTGTAAAAGTTACCGAAAGTCCAGTTGTATCTCGGTACAACGTATGAGATGTCAGTAATAAGTTTTAGAGACTGAAGCGATTCTTGGTATTTGATCACTTCATTATCAGAAGGGTTGGGTATCGGAGGCAGTCTTTCGCTTTGACCAGCACTAACTGAGTCCCACTCTTCTGCGCGACCAATACCCAAATAAAATCTATCAGAGTCAGTACCCTGCGTCTTACCGATATTAAGATAAGACTGATAGATATTATCCAATATTTCTCTTTTGAATTTGTCTGATACTGTAGCCGCCATTATTTTTTACTCTTATTGATTAATCCTAGTTTGAGATGCCGAATCAAAACCCATGGCAATCCAGTTGTTGCCGACCCACATTACTTCTACGCCACGAGCACCGTCTACAAAGAAAGAAGACCCCGAACCAAAGTTAGCAGGAGTCACCAAGGCACCAGCAGAAGTGGTGCTTACGAACTTTTTAGTTTGACCTGTATTAGTTCCGTCTGCCAGCGTCAAAGATATGTCTGATACTGCGGTGATCAAAGTAATTGGTACGCTTGGATCTGCGGCACCGTTTGCAGTCAATTGTTCGTTTCCACTAATAATATTACAAGTAGAGCGCACCACGCCACTGTTCAATGGTTGTAGCACCAAATCCACATCAGCAGAGTCACCAGCAACTGCGATCGCTGGTCCACTCGCCGAATCGCCGCTCTTAATGTTAATAAAGTTTGCTGAGTTTTCACCGCTCAACAACAACACTTCGTCGCCGTTAGAATCTAAGACCTGATTTATTTTAGGCGAAGTAAAGGTCTTATTTGTAACTGTTTGAGTTGCAGTGTCAACTACTACGTTTCCTGTGTGATTAGGCAACGTGATTGTTTTCATAGAACCGCTGGAGACGTCACCGACAAATTTGGTCGGATATCCGCTAGAAGAATCTCCGAAGAAAATAGTACCATTTGTGTCAATATGAAAATCGTCGTGCGCTGCTACTGAATCGCCATACAAAGATTCAAAGATAGTGCTGAAGTTTGTATTAATTTTATCAGCAGCTGCTCTCAGCGTATCGCCAGTTCCGTCATTAGCAGTGGTGCCATTGAGTAGTTTTTGTCGATTCGTGACGTGTGCCATTTTTCAGTTCCGTAAATTTATACTGTTATTTATACTGGTTTTTAGTTGTTATCACCAGGATTTAAGTTAGGATACTCGGTATATTGAATCAGATTTGGTGTATTAGATTCCAGCAAAGGTTCTCTATGGGACCCTTGCGTTGCCGCCCAAGCATCGTAACCACCAACGCCATGATAGACGTTGCTATCATATGTAGAGTAGATGGTAGTTTGCAGTCCTGAACCGTTACTATCATATCCATACCATCTATCTTCGTCAAGAGGGTTGATAATGTTGGAGAGATCTGCATAAGTATCGTCCAATGTCCTTGCTTCAATATTGTCTGCTTGGTAAACTGAACGATACTGAGTATGCCAATTCTCTATGTTCCTTGGATGGTTCATATCATTAACTCGAGTTCTGATACGTTCGCCGTATGGTCCTGGTCCGATCTCAGTGATTGAAGTAGAGAACAATCCTGTTCCGTTGCGATCGTTCAAGAAATCAGTTGGCGTGAATCCAGAATCAAACTTATCGGCAACAAACTTACCGCCAACAAACTTCTGCATAATTTGAGCAGTAGAGAACACATCTATAGGTGGTGGTGGTTCGATAAACGATGGTTGCGGACCCAAGTTAAAATCAAAAATAGAATTAATTTGCACCTGGCCAGCAAGATACATACCAGCAGGGTGTACAAATGTTTTGTAAGCATCTCTCCATACTGGTACACCAATTGGAGTAGAAATCAATATTCCATACAACTGATAGAAGGTATTATCAGTGATCCTCTTTAAAGTAAGTTCTGTTCCGATAGTAGAATAACTTCTTCTCGTTGCTTCTACCTTCAAATCTTGTCCTGGTGCCAGTAATGCTTTATTCGCCAGATAAGAAATTTTGCTATCGCTGTCTATAATTGGATTACCAGACCCGTCGCTATCAAACTTATTAGAAGCAGCAGGTTCTAGTAAAAGTCCAGCACTATCCAGCGTTTGTAAAACGATTGCCTGTTTAGCAAAATCAACAGTATAGTCTAAATCTTGACGCAACTGGATATAATCTCCATTGCTGTCTGTGACCGAAACTACAATATCGGAACCTTTGAAGGTGTATGGGAAGTTTCTGCCTGTTGCTTCGCCATTACCTGCGAATATCATTTCTTCTTCGTTAGGGTCACCGACAAAAAAGACTTCGTCTTTGCCGTATCGGACTTCAATATCTAATCCATAAAATACACGGAAAAACTGTTTGATAGAAAATTCAGTACCTTTGGATCGGTACAGCAGATTAGAATATTGAAGTGAAGTTCTTTTGTCGTTGAAAGATTCGTAATAAGGTTTGCCCAGCAATAATTCGTTTGCAATAAAGTCCAACAGTTCAACTTTTGCGCCTGCAATATCCCTATTAAGGAGAAGGTCGTTTAGCGTTTCTGCGACATTGCCTTCTTCTTCCAGTGTCTTGTAGTACTCTTGTAAGAATTTTACAAGTTTTGGGTACTTGTCGTCAAAGTGCCCAGGAAGAACATCATAAACATGATATTTGTCTAGGTCTAGATTGCGACGATATACATCTGTTAGAGTCTTATCTAACATTAGATAGTGTCTACCTTAATTGCTTTCGAGAAAGATTCTTCTTTGTCGAATCGAATAATATTATTAAGTTGAGCAGTTACAGCAGATTCGTTTGCTGGCACGCCAAATATCTTTATGAAGTTTCTACCGCCAGGAATAGTCTGTACTGATAGATTTTCTATATGTACTTCTCCTCGAGCAGCATCATAGTAACCAACATTGCTGACCATGACTTTGCCGCCAATCGTAACAAGTTCCAATACGTTAGAAGGTTTCCTGTCAAAAACCACAGGCACTCTTCCCTCTGGCGAAACTCTTATCCGATCGTTCACTTTGTTCCTTATGATACAAGTTTGATTTCTGAAGATAAACAAACTAGAGGTGATAGTGTGATCATTGGTAACAAGCGGGTCTCTAAGAGCTACAGGGAAAGTCAAGTCAAATTTTTGTTCTAAGTTAAATATAGGCAAGATTCTTCTGTTTAATTTTATATCTGATCTAGAAGAAAGCACTGAAGCATCAGCGGCATCAATAGCAGTCAGCATATTCGACTTACGGAATACTTGGTCAAACTTACCAGTGTTCTCCAAGAAATATTGATCAATGGCATCAGTCACCAATGCGTTTACTGTTGACTCGCTGAATCCAGTTAATGACGGATTGAATCTAAAAAATGTTTGGCATGATATAAAAGTCGTTTCTGGATCAGTAAACTTCAAGTCAAAAGAAGCGATTGAAAACTCGTCAGCAAGATCTAGGATACCTTGCCGGACGTCGGAAATAGTTGAGTTTGAAAGATTGTCTTTAAATACAATGGACGTAAACACCGAACCATAATCTGGTTTAGGATCATCTTCGCCGCCCCAAGACTTAATGTCGTCAATAAACGAAGAATATTTTTTAAGTATCAATGCGGAGTAGTCGGTTGACGTTACCATTCTATTTTGCGCAGCATATTGATATGGCGCATTTATTCGCATAGATTCTATTGATTCTTTGTCTGCGCCACCAGAAGATCTTGACAATGTTGTGACTCCAACATCACCCTCATCTACCTCTACAGTAGAAGAAGTCGTAGTGGCAAAAGTAAAACTGGATGCAATTCTAAGGGCAGAAATTTCGTTAGCAATAATTCCATTCGTTCTTAAGTAATTGACTTCGATAACTTGTCCAGAAGTCGGTGCGGCACCCAAAGAGTTGCCGTTACCGAAAGTCAGTTCATACAGTCCATTGGGCGATTCCCTTAAAACATACAATCTAGATTGTTCGTTAATCGTAGTGGCATCAAGCAAGTTTACATACTGAGTAAAGTCGCCTCTATTATTTGCACTCTGCTGATTAGGATAAACTTTTATGATCGCAGTTGTGATGTCCATATTCTCATCTGGTATCACATAAACAGTATCTGTTACCTCTCCAACTATAAATTGTTGATTGACTTCAATACCTTCAAAAACTTTAATAGGTAGGGATGGATCTGCTACTGGGGCGAATCTGTACACCTCTCCCGCAACTGAAGTCGCAGTTAACGACTCTCTGTTTGTAAAAGTATAGTCCACACCATCTTTAGTCCCACGGAGGACTAATTCTCCTGGCAACAAAGTTTGGGAGTTTTGAATTATAAGTGGATACCCAGCAGTGTTAACATTAAGAGTGATTGTACACTCCGGCGACTTTTTAGAATCGGGCACATAACCTAAAGATTCAGCAAGAGAAACTACTGATGGACGCAATTGCGCAGTTACAAGGAAAGACTCGTTTAATGAAAAGTTTGCAATCAATCCATTAAGATGTGTGTTGTATGCCAACACATCCAAAATATTGGATAAACCGGAACCTTCAAAATCATAATCGTTGAACTCTCCGCTATTTCTCAGAGAAGTCTTCAACGACTCTTTGATTGTATTAAAGTCTAGTTGCGCTGAAGTAATAGTAGTTGATGCCATTATCGTAACCTATTCATGTTAACTCTTGCTGTAAATTCCCCTTGCTCATTTTCTATAGTAAACTCCACAATAACTGCGACAGTATTCCTAAGACTATTTCTGCTAAAAATACTGCCTGCTCCTTTTTTCACCAAATCGTCGCCATCAAAAAATTTAACATCCGTAACAGTGACTCTCGGTTCGTCTCTTCCCAGCGCATTGACTACCATTTGAGAAATAAGAGTTTCCGAATAAGTCTCCACTGTCTCAAAAAGCATAGCACGAAGGTTGGCGCCATATTTTGGTCTAAATGGTTTTTCGAGTCTATTGGTTAACAATATATTTTGCACAGATTGTATTACTGCTGCCGCATCACTTTTCTTAAACACGTCGCCTATGAAACCCTCTGGCGTGCCATTGTTATAACTGGTCGGAGTGCCAGACTTAGCAGTAAAAGATAAGTCTATGTCGGAATATTGTATTTTTTTACCAGTGACAAGAGTATTGTCTTTTAATCCTGGTGTGACTCGTTTTAGTGCCATTTGTTATTATAGTCCAACAGTCTGATAGTTCTATTTAGTCGGTAATTTCTATAAGATCTGACCCAGAAAGAGTTTGCCTGTTGAAATAAGTGCTAACCTTCATTTCAAAGGTTGCTTTAAAGTCCTTTTCAATTTTAGGCATGACTACTATCAATTGTTGTGTCATAACTTTGTCAGGGCGAGTCATATCATAGTCCAAACTCAACTGATCATAAAAGAACGTATCCCTAATATACAACGCCAACTCAAAACCTGCGCTGTAGTCAATTTTACCGCGAGAGTTGTATAACGTGTATACGCAAGCACGACCTTCGTACTTCAATTGGTTAATAGGATAACCACCTTTTACAATAGACTTCTGAGTACCACCACCATCTTCTTTACGGTATGGTTCACGCCAGTATCTTGCTTTAGCATCTGCTTCCTTTTTACCGTCAACTGCTTCGCGGATACCATTGGCAGGATTATAGTATCCTTCCGTAACCTGTAATCGGAAGTTCTTAAATTCTTTTGCCGAAGAAATACCTTCCATCAACCATGCGTGTAGGTAAAACTGACGGGCAAGATCCTGCCTATCTTTTACTATGGGCACAAACTCAAGTGAAGTCTTAGATCCTGGTGCGCCAAAGAACTTCGACATTGTACTAGATTTTGACAATCGGGTTCTACTTGTAATCGGAGCATCCATCTTATCAGGATTATAAACTGGATCTGCTACGATAGTCCTAGTTGCCGCCTGTTTGTTTTTGGGCGTAAAGGTCTTAGAAGCACGTTCCAAAGGATTGCCGAGCAACGTGTAACCGAATCTAGGGGTCGGTTCGCTACTGCCAGTTCTTTTCATTTCATACGGTGCTGATGGTGCAGGATCTTTATATTTTTCAGATATTCTATTTTCATCAAGCAAAGAACCGATACACAGCGGACCATTAGTTTGCATCTCAGGCGCAGTGGTTGCATCAGCAGCACCGTCCATTGTACGCAACTTTGATCGAATCTCTGCTGTACTCGGCGTCCAGTTAAAATAGTAACTGTATGTGTCATGTTTAGCGATTTTATCTTCTAATGCACCATCCTCGTCAATAACAACTTTGCGTACAGCAAATGGAGAAGTCTTGTTCCAAACTTCCCACCATTTAGTTGGATTGCCATAGTAATCATACAGTGGTTCGTGCACAATCTCAGATTCTGGAGAAGTCATTGCATAACCTTGGTTCGGTCCCAGAGGTCCTGCTGCTACCCAGAAGTCTGGATCGGTATGCACCGCTGATCCGTCAAAATTCATTGACTGTCGGACTACGTGATTTGCCTTTGCGTTCCACCCCCACTCATACTGATAGCTTGGTTTGATGCCAGTTCCCATATCGCTAGTGCCGTCATGGCGAGTTTCGCCAGTCCATGGTGGGTAGTCTCTAGTGGGAGGAGGAGGACTATAAGCACCACCAGCACCTGTACCACCAGCAACTTTTGCAAGTTTAGCATTTATAGCATTCGTCGCGTGATCAGCGCGATAAGCATCATCTGCCTGTTCTGCTTTAGTGGCAAAGTTTGAAATGTGTGCACTATGCGCCTCTTCAGAATATTTTGCATATTTGGCAGTCCATGCTTCTAACGCACGACCTACCAAGTTTCCGTGGAATACTGTGTTCTTTCCTTGCGTGTCGTCGCCGCCACCCGTAAACAATGAACCAAAGAAATGAAACTGCTCGCCGCCAATTTTACCTTTCTCTCCGATGAGACGTAGATCTTTGGAAGATATCACTGTGTTTTTACCAGCAGAAGTTGTAATATGTTCCTCTGCTGACATTCTAATGCCACGGCGAGCATTAGGTATAATATCTCTGTTAGACAAAATACGAAAATCTTTTTTGGTAATTATCTTGTGTTCATGAGCAGTGAAGTCTACAACATCACCCCAAACCTTGGTGTCTTTGTTTCCACGAACGATAGTCTGATGCGCGTCACCAGTTTCGGTGATATATGTACCATGTACCGAGTGATTGTGATTACCACCAACATCAACGTTGTAAGAACCACCGACCGTCAGATTATAGTTTCCGTTGACCGTTAGATTGAGGTCACCGTCATATGTTAGATTACCTTCGCCCTGTACTATAACTTCGTGATCAGCACCGACAACCTGAATTTGATGGGTCCGAGAAGCAACTAGGACGGATCCGTCTTGTTTGAGTTCTACACCTGCGCCAGTATGATGCTTGATAAGGATTCTCTGATTCCCAGGAGTATCATCGATCTCAAAAGAATGTCCGGAAGGTGTTTCATTTGCCTGATTAAAAGGAAAAATGGAAGTGGTGCCAACTGGGACATCAAAACTAACACCCATGGTGCTCCCGCGCATCCAAAGATCATTGATTCTTACGCCACGTCCAGGAGCACTAACATTACTCGCAAACCAATTATATCGTAATGGGTATTCGCCAGTAGGATCCGCTGATCCGTCTAAAGGAACGCCAGTAGTGAGTTCTTTACCTTGTTCTTCAGGATTGCTTATACGATCCGTGACTTTATTAGATCCAGTTGTCATTAGAAATTTTTCTCCAGCATATCAGGATCCTTAGTTAATACATCTGGTCCCGACCCCTCAAGTGCCTTCAGGATATCCTGAGGAGACAATGCAGGGTCGTTCGGTGGGTCTAGGTATAATGATTGCTTGTTGAAATTATTGTACACATAGTCTCGTACATCAAATCCTGGGTCGTCTTGAGATATATCTACGTCCATATGCCCTAATGCTTGACCACCAGGATATTGATCAAAGAACGTTCGGAATATTTGATATAAACTATTATACTGTGATTGCGTAATACTCCTCGGGGAGATTTCCATTTCTATCGCTCTAGTATCTGTGGGAACGTTGACGCCGCCCACTAGACACACGCCAATAGAATATGCATTATGTCCATTGGTTGGACAGTGACTGCCAGCACTATTCAAGGGGACGCCACGTTCTACTGCGCCATTGCGTTGAATTATTAGGTGATATGCGTTATCACCAGCACCTGTTAGAGTAGTTAGTTCTGACGCAGAAAGGTTCGCATTTGTAAAAGTTTCTGACCAGTGAACAATAATTTCAGAGATATCTCTTGTCATACTTGCCATCTCTGCTTCTAATTCTTCAACCGAAGAAATAAACTGACCTCCTGGTTGTATATTTTCTTCACCGATCTTATACGATTCCGGTCCTCGATACCCTATCAACTCAAAATCTTCTTCCTCAGTTAAACTTTGAATTGTGCCTTTTGTTTGCTCAGCGATACTTTTAAGCGGAGCGAGATCTCCTCCATTCTCACCTTGTATCGTGGCAGCAACTAGGTCGTTTGTGGTGGTATCTGATACCTCTGAAGTGTCAATAATTCCTGCAGCATCAGAAACAGCATCGACTATACTCTCCGCTGCTACAGTAGATTGCGGTCCTAAAATATTATTAGCAGAAACCAGACTTTGATTGCTTGTTATTTGATTAATAGTAACCGCAGCAGCATCGCTTATACTAGCAGGGTTTCCTAACGCATCTACTATAGCATTAGACCCAAGAGCATCATTAATAATATTTTTCGTATCGTTTATTTGGTTTAGTGCAGCGTTTTGCACGAATCCTGGTAAACCTGCTGAAAATATAGAATCGTCTACTTTGTTCAGAACAGAGTTTAATTTTTTATCGTATAATGCTTTTATTCCTGCAAGTTGATTTTCGACATTGACTTGAGGCGCACCGCCAAGTTTTCCTAAAATGTTGTTGCTTTGTAATACAGTCGACAATACTTGCTTGCTCATTCCTGGTGTAGACCCGACCATAACATCCGCAACTTGATCATAAAGATCGGTAGGGATATTTGATCTGTTCGTTAAAGAAACACCAGGATTATTTCCGATGAAATTGTTTATCAAATTGTTTATTTGAGTAACTGCTTCTTGTGGTAGATTACCACCAGTCATTGCTTGTAATGCAGCATCGGTTCCGTTCGATCTCGTCAAACCTTGTGCAATAAGTGTATTCAAAGAAGATACGTTAGCGATTGCCATTATTCAGGAACCTCATCAACAGGAGATATGAAGTTCAAGATACCTTCTTTACCGTCTTTAACATATGTCAAACCTTTGATTGGCGGATAATTACCAATCTCAGTTGCCATAGCAGGCAAGGTATCGTCGTACATACCGTTGGTCCCCTCAACCAGAACTTCGTCTAACATAAATTTAATACTCTTTGGCGTTGCGCTGTTTACAATACGCCAAGGATAATGGTTTCGCTCATTATCTAGGTGATAAATGTCAGGGTCGTTTGGTATTCCTGGGAATCCATCAACTCTGGCATCATCTTCCTGTAACTCGCGAACTTGCATGCCACCGATAGAGTGCGTAACTGTATCATAATACCATGCAACGATGTCGCTGTTCACTGCAGTAATACCATCTACAGGTTTATACGTGCCGTTGACAATCATTGGAGGAACAACTGGTGCATCTTTCCAAAGATACCCATACTTCCAAGATTCGGTAGAAGGTTCGCCCCATTCAGGTGCTTGTCCATATGGCGTCGGTGGCGGTGTTCTTCCTGGTGCGCCAGTTCCATCAGCACCAGTTTCAGGTTCATACCAAAAAGTATAGGTTTCACCAATGACTCTCTCGTACAAGAACTTTTCTTTACCTGTTTCATTGACGTGGTGAAACTCGTCCTCATACATATGGTCGCCTGCTTGGCCACCTTGCGCTTCCCACCACAACGGCATTTCCATTTCACCGTGAATATACAGCATACCAGTGCCGTAGGTAAGATGGTCTATGTCAGGAACTTCTTCCGTGAGCGATACCCAACCATCTGCACGATCTTTGTGTACTAGGCGACCATCATTTTTAGATGAACCGTGAGAATTTAGGGAACCGAATCGCTCGAAGTCACGGACACCGTATCTTCCGATATTAGATAAGTTCTCGATCAACCACTGTTTAATTCTCTCAGCATGGATTGCTTCAAGTTCTCGTAACCCAATACGATCCAAAAAGTTTTTGATATACTGATTAATTTCGCTGAGGTTTATAGTTGGCATTATCTCGCTCCAAGTCCTCCGTAAATTCCTTTCGCTTTGCCTATAGCACCACCAACGCTACAAGCAGTCCTAGGGTCAACATAATATTTAACTAGTTGCGCGACCTGTCCGTTACCTTTTTCTTCAATACCGTCAACTTTCTCTCCATACAAGTTGCCTTCTATCTCGCGTGCGCGCAAGACTTTGGACATGGCCATCGAACGAGCAGTTTTTAGTTCGTGAAGAACATATAGTAACTGCCCCTCAAAATCTTTATCGTCTCTAGTTGGCGCTAATCGACTTATATAAGCATAAAATCTATGATACCGAGGACTGTTAGGTTGCCATCCAGCGATACCTATACCGTTCCCAGTTTGCGTAGGATCTAATCCGCTGACCTCTTGCAAAACACCTGTAATAGAAGATGCTTGTTTTGCGTTAAACCCATTATCTATAAAGTATCTAGCAACATCTCCTGCTGACGCTGGACCAGAATTTTGCACCTCTGGGTCAATAGCGTCCGCATTAGATTGTTGAAACGAATACGTGAATGGATTGGTTGCCATATCTTCACGATTAGATGCTTGTACCGTAGTCGGAAACTCGATACGAGGAAGCGAACCCAAAACCAGTGGCAACTGAGAAGTAGCACCGTCTAAGAAAAATCCGAAAACTAGTGCACCAGGAAGTATCATGGTGCTAGTTCCTAATCCAGACACGCCATATGTATCACCAGGATTCATAACTTGCGCCCAAGGAAGATCGCGCTGAGGGATACCAGACTCGTCAGCAACGTCAGTGTGGATACCATGTATGCGAATCTTTACTCGTCCCTCTAATCCGTAGGGAGGAGTATTATCAATTACGTTAGCAACAAACCAACGTACATTATCTCCGTAATATTCGTTTTCCCAAGTCTTCATTACGCAGTGCCTCCATCAAGGTCTGCAACTTTAGTTACAGATACAGCGACCTCGTGGGTGGTTGACTGAAAAATATTTCTACACTTATGTATTAGATAAGTACCAGATAAATCTTTATTAAATTCTTCGTCGCCAGCAGTTTCAACGTTGGTGTTTTTAAAATTAATTTTTATTAAGTCGCCGACAGTAACGCCAGATGCGCCGTTTTCAAGTTGTGACCAAAACGAGATTCCTGGCAATATTAAGTCAATCATGTTTTTATTGAACAGACTCTTTACAGCATAATGCCTTAATTTGTTGAGTGCTTCTGACTGATCGAACACATCGTGATAACTATTCCTGTATCCGTAGGTTCCATAAGAAGTTACGAGGTTTATATAACGGGCATCAAACTCATCGAGTGTTTTAGTCTCGTTGTCGATAGTAAGTTTCTGTTCGTCATCAAAAACATTTTGTTTGCCTCCCTTCATCATACCACCTTCAGTGTCCATCTTCTCTATAAGATCGGTTACACCAAAATGCCTAGAATATCTTTGACTGCTAAACACATCATAAGAACTCATCATAGCACCAGCAGAACTTTCTGCTGCTAGTTTCAAGGTGTCTTGTAAGTTCTCAAATGAGATTTTCTTTACGATAAATGCCTGCTTCGAAATGTCTGCACCACCAGCAGATTGTCCTCTCGCCTGAGAATATAGGACAGGAAGTTCTTCGTTCCAGATTTCTTTTTTGTACATATCCTCTAAATTACCAAAACGAATAACATCTTTGCCGCCATTTAATTGTTGATCATAAATCGTTTGATATGCATAAAAAGGTGCGCCAATTTTAGTTGTTGCTCTGTCCATTAACCATTCAACTGCTTCTAAAGGACTAATGTATGGCGTAATAATTCTTACAGGTGACTGCTTACTTTTTTGCCCATCCATATAGTTTCTATCAGTTCGCACTTCTAAGTGGTTCTTTAGTATAGACTCAGATATATCTTCTAATTTACCAGTGTAAGAACGAGAGATTTTTATAAACTGATCTTTGTATGCATGAGGCGCAATCAGGTTTAAATGGTACATTTCACTACGCTCACTCAGTTTCCTGACTTGAACAATAGATACGATGTTAAACTTTATATCTACCTTTGCTTGAGGTATTTCCGGAATCTGAATACTCAAGTCTATTTGCTCAGTGCCTTTCAACTTTATTTCGTCAAACACACCAAGATCGTCAAATACCAATATTTGTCCAGTAATATAAGGTTTTTCTAGATCTTCGAAAAAATCTATTTCGGCGATCATTTGTTTTACGTCATAGTCATCGCTCAGTCTGTCTGCGCTGATTACTGCTTTCGTAATGACATATTCTTGTTGTACATTCTGTACCATGTTATGATCTCGCAGTCAACAAGGCATTCCATTCAGTCAGAACTTGACTTATAACATCAGGTTTAATAACTTTTATCGAACGCAACTCGTCGTTGGTTTCCCTCAATCTTTCGAAATATGATACAGATTTTCTGGTATCTACACTAGACCATATAAAAGGATAAGGTGCATCGTCTGAATAACTTGGTTGCACCCAATTACCATCAGCATCTTCGTAATGATGCGGGGCATCGTACTGGCGATAAGTTTGAACATTAGTCGTTCTTTCATACTGAGTTGTTGGCGTGAAATTATAATTTCCTGCTATGATGTATTTCGCAGAAGCTTCGTCAATAGTGACAAGACTGCCTGTATTAATTCCTGGCAACACACCATCAGTAATCGTTGGAAACGGAGTGCCTTTAAAGTCGATATGAAGTAACGCCAAGTCTTGATCTATTCGTACTATTTGACCTGCTCTTTTGTCTTGTTCAAACCATACATATGCTCCAACTTTGAAACTAGTAGATCGAGACAACGGTTTGTTTGGTTCTGAATCTTCGCCTAGTTGTATCAAACTCACAGTACCAGTCGTGCGCACTGATAAATTCGGATAGTATTCTTGCGCTCTCCGGTATAGTTGAGAGTTAGCGATTGGCCAATGTTGTTCTCTCAGGTGATCATTCATCAACCAGAACGTCCAGTAATGATCTGACGTGCCATAAAGTTTGAAAGAAACTTGGTCAGGTCTTTCGCTGTTTTGAATTTGATAGTTCTGATAAAACGAGACATATTCTTTTATTTGATCTAGGATGTCAATATAAACACTTATGTTTTGAAACTTTGTGGATGTTTCGTTGTTGCCGAACTTGTATAATACTTCTGGGAATTTTCTAAAATAATTACTCATATTAGAACCCCTCCTCAATCGCTGCTCGATCCAGTGTTCTAGATTCGGTCAGCGTTATGTTTATATCGGTTTCTAAGAATGCTACGTCTCCCCCATTTTCTTGCACCAAACTTTGTCCAGTTGGATTATATGCTGCACTAAATGCTTCGATATAGCAAGGAGCGACCTTGGGCGCGAGAGGCGATAGTTCATTGTTGTAATACATTTCTATTTGGAAACGATTCGGGAACTTATAACCAAGGGATGTTCCTTTTACTTCTCCACCACCGATGCTTTCAGGATACATTTCTAATCTAAAAATTTTGATTATGTCTTTTATCGCTTGGGATTCAGCAGCATTGGTAGGAATCAATTTAAAGTTAAACTGAAATGAACGCAGACTAACCTGTTTGAACAAAGCACGAGTGTTTGGGTTTGGCGCAACTTTAGTTCTATCCTGTACTGCTTGACCTACTTTCGGCATAAACTTTTTAATGGTCTCAGTACCAACCATCTCAAGGAGTCCGTCATCGGCAAGTTGTTCAAAGGCAGATCCTTCAAATCCATTTACCATCATACCTGCTGCGCCTGTCTCTACGTTCTCATATTGAACGCGATCAGCATACAAAGCGCCAGCAGGGAAATATAGGTTGACGACTGTGGACAATGGCGCATCAGTTTCGTCAACTAGGGTGAACCGTATTTCAGAAGGATATCCCTCGTCCTTTACTGGAAATTTAGCCATGAAAACACTCTCGTTGATAAATAAGGTTGTTATTATTTCAGTTATTTATATACAATGCCGAGGACTTACAAGGGGAAGTACACAGTAAAACACCCCAGCAAGTACAAAGGGAATCTTGAGGAGGTCGTGTACAGGTCTAACTGGGAAAAATCAGTTATGATTTGGTTGGACAATAACTCCGAAGTTGCCAAATGGAACAGCGAAGATTTTATCATACCATACTACTACGACGTCGACAAAAGGTGGCACAAATATCACGTTGACTTCTGGATTAAGTTCAAAAGCGGAAACGTATTGCTAGTAGAGGTCAAACCTAAAAAGCAAACTCAACCGCCCAAGTCTAAGAACCCTCGTAGCAAACGCTCACTCAACGAAGCATTCGCATATATCAAAAACCGCAACAAGTGGGAAGCAGCAGAGCAGGTGGCGAAGGATAATGGTTACAAATTCGCGATATGGACTGAAGATGAGTTGACGAAAATGAAAATCCTCAACAAGACTCCAGGAAAACTGAAGAAACTAAAACCGCTCGCTCCGTTCAAGAAAAAGAAAAGTTAGAGTTTCCTTCCTCTATATGCCCCGCGAGCAGTTCGATCGCTCTTATCCATTGGAGAAGTCATTGGACCAGAGTTTATAGTTGTACTGTTGCTTACGTTTGAGTTTTGCGTAGGGGCAAATACAGCGTTGCCAGCTGCCGTAGCAGATTCTTGTTCTTTATTCATTTCTGCTTTTTTCTGTTCCATATCGAGGACGTTAGATCTCTGCGCAGATTCTTGATTACCGCCAACTAACTCTGGAGATTTTGGCGTAATGCTGACTGCGTTTTCGATCTTACCACCAGTTTCCATGGCGATTTGTGCTGCCTCTTCTGGGGTGCTAGCAGTTCCTAACAGTTCGCCCGTCTCTGGATCAGTTACTGGATAACTAAACTGTTGCGCTGCCTCTGCTATATCAGGAGAGAAAGCATCTCCGTTCATCGCTTCCGGAGTTTCCTCTGGTTCTTTTGGTTCAAACGTGAAGTTCATTGAAGAGAAGAAGTTCTTGACCTTAGTTGCAAACTTCTCTTGATCTTGCAAGAACTCTTTAACTTGTTCTGGTGAGGCACCCGAATCAACCATTTGACGAACTTGTTCAAATACTTTAGGACCAACATCAAATTTTTCGTAGGTATCTTCTAATTGTTTAAACTCGTCAGTGACTAGGTTGTCTATAGTTGTACCAGTGTCAATATAGACATTTCCTTTAGCAGTGTCGTCGTCAAATCTGGCGGTTAACGAACTAGTCTTCTCTACGATTTCTTTCTCGCCGAACTCGTTAGTTTTGTACTCGCGCTCCGAACTGTTCGCTATAGCGACTACTTTATCTTGTCGAATCGAACTCGTGTGACCCGACATCCGTTGTGAATCGCCATCTTGTTCGTACTCAGAACCAGAATTAACAATAAACTCGGTATCGCTTGAGGTACGCACACCTCCTGCCACATCAGCTGAACTTTCCGGAGCGAATGGATAGAATGGACCAAACCCAACTTTGCCGACCAGAGGTACGTCAAACTCTATGCGAGGTATGCCGAATCCTTCAAACAAACCTTTGATTAACTTTTTAATTTTTCCAAAGTCAAACAAACCGCCGACCCACTCTTTGATGTCATTGAATCCTTCGATCAGTGGATCTAGTAACCCATCGAATGGAGAAGTTTTAAGATCTTCTATTTGAGGTTGGATGTCAGTATCAATTACAGGTTGGATATTATCGTATTCACCATCGTCTAAATCACTACCCGATGCGCCCATAAATAATCCAGCTTGTGGCGTCCCTATAATACCACCACGCTTACCTGTCGCTGTATTAATTTTAGTGGGCGCAGGAGGTGCTTCTCCTATAACTCGACCACGTTTACCAGTTTCTTTACTAACTTTGGTTGGTACGGGAGGTGCTTCACCTATAACTCGACCACGTTTCTCGGGCACTTTAGTTGGTTCAGATGCTTGAGCAGATGGTTCTGCTCCTTCTGCCTGTGGGAAAAGATCTGGTCCTCCCATTGCAATGGATGCAGTTCTCGCTGCGTTTATTTGCTTGAGTTCTTCTTCTGAAAAATCCGTTCGCGCAACACCATCTTCCTCAACAACCACTCCACCAACTTTTTTAGCAGTCTTACTAGTTTCCTGCTTCCCAGTAAAGTCGTCGAGTCGTTCCTTTCCTTCTTCGCTAAAGTCAGTATCGTCAGTATCAGAAGGTATTTCCATGCCACGCTTTGTGCTTTCTTCCTCTTCTTCGTCGTCACCGCCAAACCAATTTAGTGGGTTGAGTTTTGATGCAAACCCAAGTATACCGTCGACGATCATATCCTTTATTCCGATTACAAAATCTTTCACTGCGTCGACCATACTTCCAAATATATCGGTAATAGAGAACGAATCTAGTATTTCAGCGGCACCATCGAAGCCAAAGAAACCTAATATTCCTGATATCAGATCTTTTATCCAGTCCAGCGGGATTGTGAGAATTTTCATAATTCCTTTTATAAAACCTGCTACGCCGCCAAATATTTTATCAAGCAACGTGCCTTCTTGACTCTGGAATCCTTCAATGAAACTCATAATACCAGAAACTAGAGCAGTGACAGCAGCAGCGATAGCAGCAATCGGTAGCAATATCGGTGCGAGAGCAGCGATTATAGGGGAAAGCATGGTCATGAGTCCGGTAAAGAGTCCGGTGATCATAGGCATGACCGTAGCACTAATAAATCCTAGAGTGGCGGTCAAGGCAGAACCAATCGCAGGTAATACGGTTTGAATAAGAGTTGTGCCTATCCTCATCAGGAACGAGAACAGTCCCTTTCCCAATAATTTGATGCCATTTAACAAGAACTTGCCCGCACCCGATATCAACTTACCTGCGCCAGTCAATGCTTTTGTTATACCACCAGCAAGTGTGGGGAATTTAGCAGCAAACAAAGACCAAGCGAGAGCAATTTTACCTGCCCACTCTCCAACGGTTGATACGAAATCTTCGACTGCTGTGAACAACCCAAGTTTTTCTGGGTTCATTCCGTCTTCGAATCCTTTTAAGAACGCACCCTTTATCTTTCCTGGTTTCTTTTCTCCGTCATCACCGCTTTCATCGCGCTGCCTTAACCTTTCTCGAGTATCATCATCTTTCTTTTGCCTATCTGCGATGCTTTCTTCTGTTTGAATAAGATCTTGGAACCCTCTAGAAAGTGTTTCTGGGACAGTGTTCATAAATGTAAGCATGACACTGGTCAGTTCTTGCATTCTTTCCGACAGTTGTCCTACACGGTCAGATATCTCAAACTGAGCATCGAGATGAAGGTCTGAATAATCGTTCAGTTCTTTGAGTTCTGTTACGACGGTTTCTAAGGTTGCCATTTGTTATTCTTAGAGTTAGGTTTCCTTTATTTATATCACATTTTAGACAGTCTTCGTTGTTCTGCCTTCTCGTTTTCTTCTTTAATGTACTCGGTGAGGAGAGTAATATAGATCTCCCTTTCCCACGGTAACATATTTTCTAACTCAGTCAACGAATAATTGTGATGCTGCATCAGGGCGAAGTTAGTCTTGTAATGGTTTACAAGATTATCATGGGAAAGGGTTATCAGAAAAAATCAGACAACCCTTTCAGTTCTAGTACGTTATTCGTGGCGCACTTAATACAATCAAACTCTGCTGTATGTTTTAGTGCTGGACTTTCTTGAAGAAAATCTGTGATATTTTTTATTTGTGTAGCAGTCATTGAGTTTAAGAACTCAACTACTTCTTGTTGTGCAAGATCGGAAGTGTCGATCCTCTCTTCAGCAGTGATCACAGCGGTGACTGACTTTGCCACTAGGTCAATAGCAGCAGAAACATCATTACGAGCACCGTCGACGTCGCCCTCTACCATAGAGTTGAATGTAGGGTATCTCATCTCTACTGAAATACTATCAGTAATTTTGATAATATTCTTTTCCCTCTCTACAGGAATCTCTAATTCTTCAAGATTAATATGGTACTCGTTTGATTGCTCGCATTCTCTGCATCGAATATAAATTGTCGACATCTCGCCTACAGACTTCGAACGTAATTGTGTAAACAAATACTCAATGTCAAAAGTCGCAAGTTCTTGTACCACAATTTTTTCAGAAGGATCTAGGCAAGCAGTGATAGTGTCGCACATCGCCTCAAGGCATGTCTTGGGGTCTTTCGACTCGAATGCTTGAAGTAGAACTTTTTCTTCTTTTACGAGGTAGGGTCTGTATTTTACTTTTTGTCCCGTTGACGGGATATTCATAGTAAAATTCAAAGTTTCATTAATGCGTGGTAACGCCATGATATTCTCCGATAATGTTATGATACTGTATAGTGACTAAAATCTACCGTAACAGTCAATTCTCCAACAGCGCCAGCTTGTTGGTTGTTAAATTCAATTTCATTGATTGCTGTAGGGTATGCACCTTCCAGCGTTATTGTGTATTTCTTTGCGCCAAGTTTATCTAGTTGAGAAATTTTTATTTCTTCAACATAGTTATCTCGGTATCCGACAGTGTACGGTGGCGTAGGATTAACTATCCTATCCATCCATGCTTGCCAATATTTTCGAGCAACATAATTTTGAGTGAGATAAAACGTCATTGACACTGCACTAAAAGTGTACCCAGAAGCAACCTTTATTGGTTCTAGACCTATCTGACGATCTAACGTCGCAAGAGTTTTAGAAGGCAAGGAAACTTGGGTACATAATTCGTTTACAGGTTGCGAAGGTTGGAAATCTACAAAGTCGCCGGATGGTGTGCTACCTGCCACTAAAGGAAGTTTGACTTCCCATCGGTTGATATATGCTGGTCCGCTCTCTTGTTCAAATCTTCCGCGAAGGGTATTTGTACTAAAACTCATGTCTTTTTCCTAGCGATTTCTCTACTGTCTTTATAAACTCTTGATTCTGCTGCCTTACGCCATGAAGCGAGTGGTAAGTGTACAGCAACTTCCCATTCTGGCGCTGGCACGTTTGCCATTCTACCATATATCTGATCGTAACGATATCGCTTGATGCATGCTTTATGTGCTCTCAGTTGCGTTCTAGATTTTAGATAATCATAATCTATTTTCAAATATGTATTCCATCTAAACTCGCTTTGACTTGCACGATTAAGTAAATTGTAGAACAACCTTTGGCGCAAATCTATCGGGAGGTAATGTAGGTTCAATCCCATAAAACCGCCATCGTAGATATCCAACATAATCACCAAAGGGAACCTGTCAAAGTATGGCATTTTTTGCCTACCAACAGGATTGTAGCGAAATAAGTACATCCTGCCTTTAAACTGATTCGCCGCCATCTTAATCGGTGGATTCCTGACAATGCTTTGGCGATCCACTTGTTCTCTATTTATTTCGCGAATCCTGTCGTAAAACCACTCTTGCGAAAGTTTAGAGTGTGCTTCGATACCATCTTGCTCAAGAAGGTCTTTGTATTTTTCGAACAGGTTCTCATCCATACGATGTATTTATACTAAATACTTACATGAAAATACATCATAAAATTTGGGAATGGATCAAGTCGCTCTTTATAGACCGATACGAGATCACCATCTATTTTCCTGGTCCCATTGAGGAACGTCAGGACGGTTCTAAGTTATTCAGCGCGAACCCTAAAACCTTTAAATGTAAAAGGAAACCACTAGTCAGCAAAGACAAGTGCGTGTTCCGTTTTACTACACTAGAAAAAAAGGTGTACAAAGTCGAGACAGTGGAACCTGTCGGATTTGACATTGTAAAGGTAAAATAAAAAAGGGCACCGAAGTGCCCTGTCTTCCCAATCAGTCAGCGTTCGCTAATTTCTGGAAGTAAGAGAAAGCATCCTCGTCTCCGTCATCACTTGCTTCTTCAGCAGTGGCAGCGGCACTTACCTTGATCTCAGGAACAGCAGCAACTGGAGCAGGTGCTGGATCAGCAACTGTTTCCATCGCTACTTGCTGTTGAGGAGTATGGGCAGATTCGCCCAACACTTCCATCAACTTTGCCTGAAGTTGATCAAACGACTTATAGTTCGCAGGATCGACAAAGGTAGAGATGTCATGCAACGAGTTAACTGCTGCTTGCAGTTGAACATCGTCACCGTCGAACAATGGTGAAGGTGCTTTAAACTCGGAACGATCATAATTACGATACCCTTCAACGTTGCGAATCTTCAGTTGGAAGTCAGCACCGTTCCACAGGTCAAACGGATCGACGGGAGTCTCTCCAGGAAACTGTGGTTGCATCAAGTCTTGGATCTTGTCAAAGATCTTTTTACCGAACTGATACATGAAGACTTTACCTTCATTCTCAGGAGCAGAAGGATCAGAGATTACCAAAATGTTAGTAACATAATGGAGTCGTCGTTTCTGCTTACGAACCTGTTCACGATCTTCCTCGTTACCAGAGTTCCACAACTTAGAATTATACTCGCCGAGAGGATCCTGCTGACCCAGTGAGGTCAGAGACTTCTCGATGTACCACTTACCAGTTGGTCCCTTGAACCCATGGTCCCAGTAGCGAACCCATGGTACTTCACTTTCGGAAGGAAGGAATCGAATGACTGCGTAACCATTGCCTGCCTTATCGACAGTTGGTTTCCACATATTGGTATCTTCGGAACGTTCGGTTGAACCACCAGTTGCTTCTTGAGCAGCAGCAACCAGTTTATTGATGTCGTATCGACGTGATTTTAATGCGTTTAAGTCCATGTGTATTTCTCCGTATGTCTGAAATGTACAGTGTATTCAAAGTATGTTGAGCAGTATAACGCTCAACCATATTTATATAATACTTGATTTTGAACAATATGTCAAGCACTTTTTTCACGGTGAGGGAGTCGACTCCCGCCCCAAGAAATCATTATAACTCTCCTGCCTTTAAACACAGGAGTCGCTTCATGCCAAAAGTAAGCAGGAAACACGACAGTTTCAAATGGTTCTAGATCTACGTCTATAGATATATCTGAATTAGGCAACCATACCCTTAGAATCCCGCCATCTAGGTCATCAGACTTATCAACCATTGTAACACTGGTGTACAGTCGATCGTGTTGTGGTTTATCTTCCCTATCATCTTGATGCCTAACAAAAGTTTGTGCTGGCGGGAGGTATCGCACAAATTCAAATTGTGTATACCAGAGATTGGGATTCTCCGCTTCTGGATACCAGTCTAAAGTAAAGTCTCTCAGTGCTATAGAAACATCAAAGAATTCAGTATACCTGAAAGGCACATTATAGCAGGTGCGATCTTCGCGAGCGCCACCACCAGCTTTACTATAGACTTGCGCTTGATTCATTTTCGGTTCAAGTTCAACCAACTTAGCAGTGATTTGTTCCTGTTGTTCTTCGTCGAAAATGAAGTCCCTTCGCAAAGGTTCAGTCAAAGGGTAATTGGGCATTTTTTTCCAAAAAATTTAATTGCATCGCTTCCGCTTCTATCTTCTGCTTGAGCGCAACGTTCACGTATTTCCTAGAATCTTCTATCTCAATGTTGTGTTCCTCGCAAGCATACACAATAGCATCAATGTAAGATAACTTTTTATCACGAACAATGCCTTCTATGAGTTTGCCAAACTTGCTTTTGGTCATAAACTCTATTTCTACTATTTCGTCATTCATCAACTGCTTCCTCCTGTTCTTGCTCCGGAGTAGTCTCTATAACTCTAGCATTTTCCTTCAATGTTTCCATAAGGATGCTGACTTCATTGAAAGGTTTATTGCCAAGGTATTCAACAACTTTGTTAAAGATCTGTAACGGTATCGCTACATACTGTTCAGGATTTTCCATTTTTAATTCCTAATGCTTCTCTCATTTCTGGATGAAGAACTCTCAAGTTTGGTGCATACTCTGCACTAATTTTAGGGAAGTGTTTGTCCCTAAACTTCCATTGTTTTTCTGATGGTTCATGATTAAGGATGCTATGGTCAACCTTTAATCCACTAATATTAACCGTACTCAATTTCTGATACGCAGTTATTGGGAAAGGATAATATTCCTCCAACCAAGGATAGTGCTGCTTAGATATGTAAACATCATTGCGAGTTAGCATCCTCTTGCCCCTTTCCACATCTTCAACAAACACTTTCGCTGCTTCGGGTTTTACTGCATATGCGTGATGCCCGAAGAAAATCTCGTCCCTCAGTGGTTGTACACCTTCTTTTGGTTCTATGAAATTACAATCATCAGCACGGAAAAAAGAAGGTGCGCCAAAGTTTATACATTTGTCAAATTCAAGATCTTCTGGTATGTTACTTACGAATTTGGCGTCATGCTCCAATATTAATATGGGTTCGTTTAACTCAATACATTTCCGCCACAGCTGATAGTGTGAGGCAAAACAACCAGCAATGGGATCAGTGGTTTTAACCAGATTCCACATATATGTATTGGCGGTTTTAGGGAGGTGCTTTTTCCACTCTCCAGCGAACACTCCTTTAAAATGTTCTATCTCAGGTTTATATCCAACTCTCCTAGCAGACTCCCTACAAAGTTCTGCGTTGTTTCTAGAAAATTCTATATTCTCCAGAGTTATTATGAAACTTCGCATGCCATCTCTTTAGTCCATACCGCTCGAATATCCGGATAGTATGTACCAACGTCACGTTTGATATTACCATCCTTGTCTTTTGCTGGGGCAATGCAAACGTATTCCATGGTGTTTTGCCTTGCTGCGCCATATTTATGGTCGCACCAAACACCGTCTCTAATCCAGATGCCAAGGTTCTTAACATATGCTTCGGCGATTTGGTATTCTTGCCGCTGTTTAGAATCCTTAGAATCTTTTTGATGGCGAATGCTTTTTAACTTCTCGCGCCACTCTTTGAGTATCGCCTTGCTGTTTACATACGACAGAGGGTGATCCGGATCAAATGCCAACACGCGAGGGTGTGCGTTTGGTTCCTTACCGACGTTCCTCTTCGCACGCGCGAGCGCGAGACGCTCTGCTGCTGCGATCTTCTGTTCAGGCGTCATGGGTTTACGTTTCCGCTTCACCTTGGTCGGTTTGCGATCTTCAACACCCATCTGTTCAAGCATGGACTTCTTCTTTGCTTCCATGGTCTTTGCTCTCTTTTGAGCAGGTGTTAGCAAGTGATCAAGATCTTTTGGCATTGTCAACTCTCCCGTTGTATTCAGTTAGGTTTCGCCAGTCAAACTCTATCCAGCGTTTGGCATCAACATCCCAAACCTGATAAAAATTTTCGTCGTCTGAAGGATCTGGTTTATATGCTTCAGGGTCAAACTTTACCAGTGTTATGTTGACCTCAACTTCTTCTTTATTTTCGTCAAGGTATTTTAAGTTGACTATGCCGTTATACAACTGCCTCCCGAACACATTGAGAGGCGGTCTAGAATATGCTAATGGTTTTAATGGAGTTTTCATTTGTAGAATATGTGATCGTCAATCACGCTCGTTTTATTAAGTGAATTTGCCCAATACGGAGTCACATAATCTGCATGATACCACAGAGCACCGTCAGTGAAGTCAGTCCAATATGGCGATGCTTGTGCCTCAAGTATTGTTTGTGCTAAACGCAATGACTCTTCCCAAGTAACACTATCAACTGGTTTGTCAGACTTACCGTCGCAGTACCAACTAAACTGGCACTTGTTGCGTAACGGCACTTCGCGACCGTTGGCGAGGTGCCACTTACTCAACTTTGCTTGGTAGATGACTTCGCATACTGAATTAGGGAAATTATCGTTTAATACGCGATTAAACACAACTTGCGAAACAGCAATCTTGCCTGCGATTGACTGATTACCTGCTTCAAAATACATATTTTGAGCGAGACAGAACCTCGCACCATCTCGATCAGAAGCAAGTGTAGGTGGTGACCAAACAGCAAGTATTATTATCAGGAAAATAAAAAGTGCTGTGAAATATTTTGGCGTGGGGTCTTCCATCTTACCACTCCTTGAAGTTTTGGATGCTTTCATTTTCCTCATAACCTAGGAAATACTCGCGTATTTCTGCTTCGGTCATATCTGCTTCAAGCACTTCGGGACTGTTGTAAGTGTCGCCTTTGAAGTAGTGAGGGCGAGGACCACGCTGATAATATGAATCAGCGGAACCGCGATCGTACGGACTACCGTGTCTCTTGTTCATTACGCTGCCTCCGCAGGAGCATGCGCGTCTAACCAAGCACGAAGTTCAGAGAAAAGAACAACGTCACCATTGACCATCTCATAAGAGACGCCATGGTGATCGGTCGTGCCATCGTTGAGCACGTCATGTGCTTCAAACTGCTTGGCAATTTCCTTGCGCAAGTAACCGTACTCCGTGTTGTTGGTAGTGCGGTGAAAGGAGATACGATCCTCCTTGACCGTGCCATAATAGGGAGCATCCCACTCAGCGCAGTGGTCGGCGACGTTGAAGTCGATATCATCGACCACAGTCTCACCAACAGAGTACTCCTCGAAGTACTCGCTCTTGCTGGTGCAAGCAGCTTCGACACGCTCCCACCACTTGGGATCCATGTTCTCCTCAACGGAGCAGGTGAAGATGTAGGTGTTACCACCCTTGGGTTTCCAGTACTGAGGGCACTCGCCCTCACCGTCCCAGTCGTGGGCACCGTAGTTCTCGAGGTGTTGGGTCTGAATAACTGCAAACATTTCTCTCTTCCTTTATCAACCTATGAGACTATTATGCCCTAAAATGACTGAAAAAGCAAATCGAAAAAACTGTAATAAAATCAATAACTTAGACTTTCGTCCGGAACTCCATATTATCAAATATCTGGATCTTGGCGTTCGGATGTTTATGGTATAGGATAAATTTGATGTCTGAGAACTCTTTAAAAATGTTCAACCAAATAGGTCGCCAGATATCAAGGAGACGGAAATTGTTGCCTCCGCTTCGATCACTGCTCAAAACCGTATCGGTGTACGACCTCATGTTGTGATCAAATATCGAGTCGAACCCATACATATGAATCTCATCGGGTTTGTGCCTTCTCGCGGCATAGTGTGCCGCCATATGCCCGCAATTAAAATTAGTTGCCGCCTGCATGGGATCTGGTCCACAATATTTAGGTACATCGGTGTAGAACTCTCGGATGTGCCCAGAATGCTTCATAAAGAATCCTGGATTCTGGTCGCACCAAATTTTTGGTCGATTGCCCAAAACCCAATAATAACGATCTAGGTTGACAGAACCTTCGTCCAGAGCTGCCATCATTTTGAAATCTACCATGACAGTGGCATAAACATTGTGCACTTCGAACGGTGGTTGATTACAAATTAAAAGTTTTCCGTCGCGCTCATAACGCCACTTCTCTGGCATCATCTGCGACATGTCGCCATTACCGAGTATGTGAATCTTCTTAGTCATAGTCCCATTTGCTTCTTAATTTCAAGTTTGCCTTTCTGCCCTGTCCAATGCATGATAATTGGATTCGGTGGCGCCACATTATCTATTATATCAATGCGAAGCACGTTAAACTTATGAGGTGCCTCTGAAATATGTATAGTCTTTTTCATTATGTCGCCGCCCATCATAGAGTGTAGTGCCTCTTGGTCGCCAACATGTCTACCAGTTTTACATTCTTTGTACCAGTCATGTAGTATCGCTGGACTGTTTTGAAACGCAACGACTCCGGAGTTATACCAGTGACCCAACTCTGGTCGACGTGTACTCCAAGGGTGATCAATGACCATTGTAAGTTTGTTTGGTTCAACCCAATTAAAAATGCTAGAAGGATCTGCGCGAACTTCGCAATCTGTATCTAACCAGCAATAACTGCCCGAGAACATGGTTTGCAATTTTATCATTGCTTCGACTTTAGTGAACCACCCATCAGACTTACATTTCATAACTTTGACTGAGCATTCTTTAGCATACTCGCTCATCTGTGCAGACATACCGAAGTCAGCAATTACCAGATCCTCATCGCAATGACGATGAAAGTTTTGAACAAACCAAGGCAACTGCCACTCGGTATTCTTATCACAACCTGTCAGAAAATATTTTCTCATAGAATTTTATAACTCTTTTGGTTTTTCTGATAGTTGTGTTTAGCAAGGCAACCTGTCTCAGTTTGTATGCTGGTGAAACTATCTCTCGCCTCTACTGGCCATGGATAATACTCTTTGATAAACTCAAAGTGTTTATTACATAGGTACAAATCAGTGGGGCATGCCAGAGCAGCAGCACGGCGAATCATTATATCCGCAGCATCAGGTGATATTCCATACGCATGCGCGCCAGGAAGATATTCTTTAGAGCACAAACGATTTACACCTAATGTCGGTGGCGTACGAAATTGCCCATAACTTGGCGCACCGTAGGAAAGAACACCCTGTACTGGTATATTAGGAATAGGATCAACAAAGTATGCGTCGTGTTCAAGCACGACCAAAGACTGTTTTTCTTTAAAACATTTTTTCCATAACCGATAATGCGAAGTGAAAGCAGCAATGCAATTATCAAAGCGAGAGTAAACTTCTTCAAAGTCTACAGTGCTGACACCTTCTTCGAGTAGATATTGAGCAGGATCATCTGCTGGGGTAGTGGCGGGAAACATCTCTACCTCAAACCCTACTCGCTCAGCGGATTTAATGCAACGCTCTGCTGACTCTACGGACTCGGGCAGGTCCATTATAGTGATCACATAACCTTTCATCATCATATATCCGTTGTGGTTGAGATTCCTTCCTCGATATTAGTGTAGTATGGATATGCCACTTTTAAATCCATAGGAAATAATTGGCGACACATAATCGCATCGTTTGGCCACATACCAACACGTTTCACTTCTTGCAGCAACTTTTTAGCGAACGCAGGTTTTATTGCGTACGCACTGTTGCCAGCAAGTCCCATCGGTAAAGGAGGATCAGTCGGTTCGTCGATGATGGGTACTCGGTGAATGCCTTCCCCACACGATGCGACTAAATCATGGAACCTACGTCCCTTGCGAGTGTTACCTCTCGGGTCATTCAACCCAACTGCACCCCAATTTACATCATCGAAATTTGACTTGTCAAACTCTCGAATGAATCTTGCGTCGTGTTCAAGTATGACGATTGGTTCGTCTAACTCAACACATTTTTTCCATAAGCGAAAATGACTCAGCGCACATGCTATAACTCGTTTCTGATCTTTCGCTTCGTACATCCTTTTGTAGAGTCCAGTAGAGAAGTCCAGACCTTCACCGCTGTGCGAAGTCGGCCAAGTCCAATCTACATCCCTACCGAAACATTCTACGGTATCATCGTATATAGTGTCTGGAACGGTTGCACGAAACGTGCTAGTGTCCCTAATCTCAGTGTATTGCGCAACTGTAGCGATACCGCGCACTGCTCTTGCTACAGAGTCGGGGTCGTCCAGTATAGTGATGACAAATAATTTATGCATTAGATGTGCTCAGGTTGACTGTATTATATTTGCAGACTGAAGGTGCATAATATTGCATTTTGACATTATGAGAATTAATTATGTAGTCTGACTGCTCCAATCCATAATTTTGTACAGCAGCAATTAACTTTCTGGCGCCCGATGGTGTAATCACATAAGCAGCGGTTCCTGGTGTTAATTGCGCACCGTTGTACATACACATGCGGTGGTGTGTAAGTGGATAATCTTTAGGAAAATCTCTGATCTCGTGCGCGAGGGCAGGTTCAGGACGCCAAAGAAACTTACCTGCCAAGGCACCCCAATCGAACGCATAGTCCATACTCAAAAAACAAAAGTCTTTCGTACGATTAAGCAAAGCGAAATCGGGTGTAGAGCAAGCAATGACGTCGTGCTCGAAAAATGCCATGGGTTCGTCCTTCTGGATAACTTCATTCCAGAAGGAAATATGATTCATGACGCATGCTTTTTTAGTGAAGAACTTTTTGCCTTCAAAGCAACTCAGACGACCGTTGGGTAGAATATTAAATGCGTGTTTACCCGACTGTACAGTCTCCGCTGTATACCCAGGAGTCAACTGCACTTCCCAACCAAACTTACTTAAAGATGATTCCGCTTCTTCCGCTTGCTTGATCGAAGCATCATGATTTTTAAGGTAGATTATTCTCCCTTTCACTGCGCACCCTCAACTTTTCTTTAATAACAGCATCACGTTCTTTTTCCCACCAATCATCGTCGTAGTCATTTTTATATTGGCGCAGTTTAGCGTCCATCTTCTTTGCCATTTGGTATGCCTCTTCTAGCATATCTAAAACCGCATCGTAGTGTTCGCTCTCCTTTAAATCGTCAAACAGAATATCGTAGATCTCACGGTGTACTTCGCAAATAGTTCTACCGAACTTTGGATTATAGTGAGCATTGCTGATACTGCCACTGCCTTTTTTATTTGCTTCATTATTTACATTAAAAAATGGATTATCGTTCCAATCTTTCATAGTCGGATCACCACTTGATTGTTCCCGTATTTCTCAAGAGTCAGAAAATTGTCGCTCGCCCATTTATTAACTGCTTTCTTGACTCCACCTTTATCTCCATCACGACCCCACTTATAGTCATCGCCGATAATAACACCACCAGTCTTGACAACTTTTAGCGCATTACAGAAATCACTGTATGCTCCAGTGTATGAATGGTCACCGTCAATATAGATCCAATCTAAGAACGGTGCGTCAAATTGATCAAACCAGTCGGTTGAATTCATACGGCAAATTTCTACGTTGGGTAGTTTGCCATATTCTTTATTAACTTTTTCTGCGATATCGTCATAGTATTTGGTGAAAGTGACTTTATCAGCGCCACCTGTAATTTTAGAATACTTGTTGTAGTAAGTTTCTTCACTAAAAGTTTCGTCACCTGCGTCAATAGCAGGTTGGTATCCAGTAACTGCCCAAGGGTCTACCAAATACAGTTTCTTGGGATTGCGTTTAATAAACTGCTTGGAAGAACTTCCCATCCAAACGCCGATCTCAGCACCCACCGAACCTTCTTTAATAAAGTGCATGATGTTGTGCGAATCGTCGTTATCAGTTAATGCCATCATAATTTTTCTGCCCAATAATTTTTGGTGGGACCTGTGTCGAAATCATATCCCCAAGTATCTATATCATCCTTGTACCAATCGGCAACGATTTGTATTGTCTTATCGTTGTACATATCCATGTACGTGCCTTCGTTCAACCCTGTGACGTTCCTCGCGCGATCCATTTTCAATATACCGAAATATTTCTCGAGGTCGCTATTTAAATTCTCAAATCTAATTATATCGCAACGAATATTACCTTCTAAATCGCTGACATGTTCTTTAGCAGGAAACCATCCTCGTATAGCACGATGCCACATGTACTCTACGTTGCCCCACTCGTGCCGTTCTTCTAGGAAATCCTCAAACGAATCCAACTTAAATTTTCCGACAGGGTCTTTACCTTCTACGAACGTAGTCTTGCGCGCGAAGAAATATCTGGATACCACTCTGTCCCATGGGTTACGAATCACAGCGAAAGAATCCATTGTGTTTCTAAGCGAAGGGTGAATATCGCGCCAACGACAGTGACCAACACCGATCTGGGCGCGAGTAGGATTGGGACCAGTCTTTTCTACCTTTATCATGTGCTGAACAAGACCGTCATAGTATTCCTTGTTCTTTAGATCTTCAACTGAGTCCACGTGATGAATGCGGTTCTCTAAATTAGGACTGCGTCTAATCGTCATACCCGCACACTTTGGGATATGCACAAATAATTTTTTATCTATCATCCACATAATATGTGATGCTTAGGTTCCCAACCAAATTCCTTTAATACGGAAGGGTCGGCGCAAGTAATCGTTCGTTCGCCAGTTACTTTGCGGATTGGCAAATTGTTATCTGGCCAAACTTTATCTGCGAGTTGTTTAACTGTCACAGGATCACCAGTGCCTACATCTATTGCGACAAGGTGTTTCATGTCGTGAAAATTTTGTATACAAACGTCTATAGCACTGCAAACATCTTCAACATGAGTCCAATCTCTGACGTGATCAGTAATATACTCGACTTCACGCTTTAGCAACTTATCGTATAGCATATCGGTACGACTGTTTGGACCATACACAGTGTGGAATCTTAGACCGAGCGCATCGGGTGGCGCGATACATTCCATAAACCATTTGGTACTGGCGTATGGCGACAACCACCATTCATATATCGAAGAAGAGGAAGCATAGATAATTGGAATACGTGCTTCTTCACACTGCTTGAATATTAATTGTGATGCTTTTACATTGACGTCCCAGTATTCTGTAGGGATCTCGTGCGAACGACGAACACCTGCGAGTGCCGCAAGATGCACGACCATGTCGTAGTCAAATGCACTCAGTTTCATATCAAAGTTTCGGATGTCACCATCATATTCAAAAATGTCATACTTGTCTTTGTATAACTTTAGGAAATTGTTTCCTATGAATCCTGGGCGATAACCTCTTGTGCCAGTCAATAATATATTCATATTTGTTCCATCAACTTTTCAACGTTCTCGCCTTTTTCTGGCATCTTATCTTTCAAGTGAAAATGAACGAACTCGCATTTTTTTATGTTGTCGCCCCAAAGGCACCCGAAAAGTCCGTTATATTTCCAGTCAAGATACTTAGTCGGGATACCCTCTTTCTTCAACCAATAGTTGAGTAGAGTTTGATCAGTCGACCACTTGTAATACCCGACTCCGTCTACCATATCTTGAAACTCAGGACGTTCTAAAAACTGGCGAGGAGTTTGCCCTTTGAGGTATGGTTTCATCGCCCGAGTGTTTAACAGCATCAAACCCATATTAAAAAATTCTAGACCGCATGCATCATGGTATCGCCAACCCTTTATCCTATTAGCGACATGATTATATTGCATATGCGAATATTCTTTAAGTTTTACCATGTGTTGAGCATTAGAAGGCATATCGCATTCAGCAACACCACCGAACGCGAATGTAGGTTCTATTTCTTCAAATATGTTAGAAGCATCGGGGCGGATGTACATATCTGCGTCAAGAATAAGAATTTGATCATAGTCGTCTATCAACTCAAACGCATTCTCTTTTTCAAAGATAGGCAGGTATCCTAGTTCTTTCCACCCACCGCACTTGCCTTCACGTTCCGTACGAAACACGTCAGGCACGATGCGTAGTTTTGGTTGCGTCTGTACGATGTGCTCGGCACCAATTTTTTCTGCGTATTGCTTGGCAGATTCTATACAATGGTCATACAGTTTTGACTTCTTGCCCACATAAACTTGATAAATTAATCTTTTCATATTGTAGCAATCGCTCCTGCTAATTCATCAATGTTCTCACCATTATTCGGTAACTTATGGCGCATGAAGAAGTGGACAAAGTGTGCCTCAGCGATCTTTCCCTGTTGTAGTGCACCAAACAATGCGTTAAACTTCCAATCTACATGCTGAATACTTAGGTCGTCTTTTCTTGCCCAATAATTCAAAGTGATCTGATCGGTCTGCCAACGGAAAGCACCGATGCCGTCAATAAAATCGCGGAAGTAAGAACGTTGCATAAACTGCTTTGGCGTGGTATTACCCAGCACCTCCAACATCTTTTTACAGTTGTATACAATCATCCCAGAGTTAAAGAACTCGCCGCCATGGGGGTGATCAAAATCCCAGTCAAACTGTTTACATACTGAGTTTGTCAACTGCTCGCGCGAGTACTTGTTAATCTGCTGGGAGTATCTTTGGTTTACTGGTAGTTCGCGCTCAAACTGAGCAGCGAAGTGATAATCGGTACTGACGTCAGCGAATACATCGGGTGCATCAGGTTTGATAAAAATATCTGCGTCGATAACTGCAACTTGATCGAAATCTTTAAAGTATTCAAAGACGTTCTCCTTTTCAAATATCGGTAAGAACCCGCCATACTTTTCGTATGACTCTTTACTACGTTGCCCTGTAAACGGATCAGGTTTGATCCATAACTTTGGTTGAGTTTGTACAATGTGGTCTGCGCCGATTTTATCAGCATATTCTTTGACGCTCGCCACGCAGTATTTGTACAACTTAGACTGTGGTCCAACTGCTACTTGATAAATTGCTCGCTTCATGTGTTATGTTCCGCAGATGTACCGACGTCATAGTTTACTATCTGAAAGCAAGATGCAAACTGCAAGTGGTAATCATTGAAATCCTTCTCTTTAGTTTTTAACATTATCTTTGCAGTCTTATGTAGGTGTCCATCAACGTTCTCATCTATGGGTTTAGAAATTGCCCAATCGCGAAGTATACTGGCGCCTGTCCTATTAACATAGTATCCGGATCCTGGAGAGACTACTTCTCTCTTACCTTGCCATGCATTGTCGTTGCGAGGAAACGTGGAAAAGAATCCTATAGGATCTTTAAATTTAGGAAGTTCTTTATACGGATACGTGTCGTGCTCAATAATACACGTTGGTTCTGTAACTTGCTTCCATAAATTGTAATGACTATACCATATCGCTTTTTCAATTGGTGTAAACTTGTTGCCATTGAACTTACATTCTGCGAAAGGTAATTCGTCACCAAGAGTATCAGGTACGATTCCTTCTTTCTTAGTTATATTGTACCCTAATTTTCGCCATCTGTCAAGACATATTTTAGAATAATAATCAGACTTCTGATCGCCAGAAACGACGATCATCCAGATGTTCATGAAGTGAAGACTTTAACATTATACATCTCTTCGAACGCAGATGCTTGATCCCTATTGTTAACCATAGGTTTGCCTCTGATATTCAAAGAAGTGTTTAGTAGCATAGGCACTCCAGTGCGATCGTAATAACACTCGAGTATCTTACGCAGTGCAGATTGAGAGTCTTTGTGTACTAACTGTACTCGACCAGAACCATCTACGTGAGTCACCGACCCATAGTCGTGTTTCGCCTGAGCACTAAATTGCATCCACCGATTGGTGTAACCTTCAAAGTAATCGTCGACGTGCTCCTCTAGAATCGCAGGAGCGAAAGGTCTGTAGAGTTGCCTCTGTTTAATATTATTGACAGTATCCTTTACATCATATCTCACGTCGCCGAGCAGAGAGCGATTGCCATATGCTCTATAAGAAAATTCTGCGGGTCCGTTCGCAACACCACAAACTTTTTTCTTTAGCAGGTAATCAACAACCATCTCTGGGTCCAACCAACCTTCAATATCATATCCAAGGTATGGGTGTTCCCAATTGATCCTATCAGCGCCAGTTTCTTTCATATAGAAATAAGCAGCTGCACCAAGAGAACCGCCACCGTCTCCTGGGTTCACATCGATCCAGACATCATCGAATAGTTCTCGGATCCGATTATTTGCCATAATATTTTGAGCAACACCGCCACTGTAGCAAAGTTTGTTTCCGTACTTTCTTGCTTTGGCAGCAAATTCATATATGACTTCTTCCGTCATCCTTTGCAGTGAGGCAGCAGCATCTTTTTCGTTTTTAGTTTCGCGCAACAGGAAATCAATAATTTTTGATAGGAATAATGTTTTTATCCTGTATTTTTCTTGCCAAGGGACATTCTCAAACCCATCTTGATCTTCCAAAGTCCAAGAGGGGACGCACTTATACATCTCAAATGCTTTTTCCCAATGAGTTGGTTCGCCATAGCAAGATAAACCCATGACAACATATTCGTCATCATTAGATCTCAATCCTGGCATTTTATCGGTAAAATTGGCGTACAAGTAACCAACTGATCTGGGGAAATTAGTTTCTTCTACTAGTTCTAAATCGTGGTTATAAGTTGCCGAAGATCTCATCTCGCCGACACCATCGATCACTAGCATCACACATTCTTCTTTCGCGAAACTTTTTGGTCTAGTTGCAAAAGCAGCTGACGCATGCGCGCGATGATGCTCGCATGCTGTTACTATATCACCCCTCTCCGCTGGGTGTTGACCCCACCACTTCCTCTTAGGTCGTCTTCCCATTTTGCGCGCAAGGGCGAGTTCGTATTGTAACTCAGTATTTTTTTCATGATGTTCGGGAAGTTCGCTCCAAGGGAGATCTTCTTTCCCGTGCAGTTCAGAAAAAGCATCAGCTGAAGGAGTAAGGAAGTCGGTTCTAAATTTTAATCTGTATGCCCAATCATCATTGGTGTATAAACTGGTATTTGGATATCTGGTCGACCATTCCTTCAGAAATTCTTTAGACATGACTGCATCATGTTTCTTACCAGAAAATCTTTCATACATACTAGCAAATTTTATATCACCGTTTTCATCGATGATTGTAATACCAGCATCATGGAGCATCTCGCCCCCAACACCCATATAATGTTTCATAACAAAGTTTTTTTCCTTAGACGTTTTCCATTCTAGTCATGAGTCGCTCTGCTCGGTTTGTTACCTGACGATACCAAAGACTGTCGCGTCCTTCAATCGCCGCAGTTTTCCAGTCGCCTTCTAGGATCGCGGCATTAAACTTCTTAAACTTACTTAGTCGTGTACGACCCATGTTGAACATCATATTAACCAAGATTTGCTGGACTTCGTCTGGTAAGTTGTCAAATGTCCCTCTTTCGTATAAAGCGTGACACTCTCCGATGGCAAGTTCAAGGTCTGCTTCGAAACACTCCTTAACTCTTTCTTCCGAGACTCGAGTACCAACTGCCCTTCCGTGCTCCTCGTCACTTTCGAGGATAAGGTGACCAACTCCAAACGTGGGGTAACCGAGGTGATCGTTGTATATGACATACTCAACTCCTTCGTCGATCTTGAGTTGTTCGTAAACTGCTTGTCTGTTCATTTTTTGCTCCTAGCAAGCATCTCTTTTGTCATGATATAATCTCTAACAAAATCAGAACGAATGATGTCTTCCCAACCAAATTCAATTATAGAAAAATTTTTCATTACTTCTAATATAGATAGGAACGATTGAATGCCATTCCTATCAGATTCTTTCGTAAAATCCGACTGATAAAAATCTCCCGCAAAAATTATGCGAGAGTCCAGTCCAACCCTTGTAATCACTGAGTCCAGTTCATGGAACGTCAGATTCTGCATCTCATCTACGATGATGATAGCATTATCAAAGGTCGTACCTCTTATATAGGAAGTTGAATAGAACTCAATGGTACGTTGTTCTACCAACTGTTGATAACTTCCACCGAAGTTGAATAAGTCGTCGCATATCCCAATGTAGGGTGCTACAAACGGTGCGAGTTTTTCGTCAGCGGTTCCTGGGAGAAACCCCATGTCGCGAGTAGCAACTACTGAGCGAACGAGGATCACCTTTTCCCAAGGAGTACTTTTATCTAGTACATCTTGCAACGCTAGATATAATGCAGTGAAGGTTTTGCCCGTTCCCGCACTGCCATTTAAAACAAGATGATGCCCGTCCTTCCACTCTTCCCATGCCACTTGCTGGTTATTGGTTAGCGGTACGAGGCGCAAAAGATTATCTATACGGATTTTAAAGTTAGACTCTTGCCGATGTCTTTTAGTTTGAGTCATACCTTGATAGTATTGCCGCGACCTGAGTTATTCTTAATGTTTTTGAGAAGATCTTTATACCCATCAGGTGCTTTTGATAAGGTTCCTCCAGCGTGAGTGATCAGACTAGCAGAAGAAGTTTTGTGTAAAATTTGCCACTCTCCGGATTTTACATTTTCTTCCATAGTGGAGATAGAACAAAAAACTTCTTTTTCTTCTCCCTCTTTAGTCTTAACATCATATGTTGGCATAGTATTCAGTTTCCTGGGCAGCGATAGCTTTATTATAGTGAATTTATACAAAAAGTAAAGAGAAAAATAAACAATGCCCCACCGGAGTGGGGCACGAGATAGATCACCTTCCTTTAATTAACCGTGAGGGACTCTTGGAGTTCGGAGATATAGTCGTCGAGAAATACTCTCTTCTTCTCCACTTTGTGCGCTAACTTTGTTTTTCCTTTCCTATTCAGTTTGTGAATGTAGTGTTGTAGTTCTGCGCTATCCTTACGCAATCTCTCCAATTGAAATGTTGTTACCATAGGCGACTCCTAAAAGAATTTAAAGTTTAGCAATAACAACGATGTTTCTCACGGTTATTCCGTAATAATGTCCTCCTAAGAAGGTAATAACTGAGGCGCTGCTTCCTTGATCACGCTTTCAGTTAGTCCCTTACATACTGTTTTCTTGGCGAGCATCATTACTAGAAATTCAGCGTCACGAGGGTGTACTGATTCTAACATGCCTATAAACATTGTTTCTCGTTTTAGTTCGTGCATTTGCGGACCACCCTTTACGAAATATTTTAATTTCATGTGTTGTTTATGCCACGTGGAAGGAACGTGTTCTTCTTCAGCAAGGTCAAAGGGAGGGCGACTTTCTGGCAACAGAAAGTTGATGCGGGGGTCAAATACACATCGCAAATAATCAGCGAACGCTTGATACGTTCCTACATAAGACTTCACTAGATCGATCTTATCCTTTCTTGATTTTGCTTTCGCAATGTTTTCCAGCATTTCATATAGTTCAGGACGAGACTTCTTGCCCTGTTGGGTTTCAGTAATCATACATAACCTCTTTCACGAAAATATTTAGTATTTCACTTGTTCACACTCAGGTGTTTTCTTGAGATTCTACAATTAATTATACCATTGTAATAGTCGTCTCTCAGCAACACTTCGCGGTCAAACTGTTCTTTAGTTTCATAGTATGCGCAGTCTCCCTTCGTCTTGCAGAGGTGCAATATCTCACGGGTAAAGGCATCTAACCCCTTTGACTCTACTAACTCCTGCACGCGCTCTGAGGAACCACAGTAAGTCCTCCAGTCGCTTTCCACGAGAGTTTTCTTTCGCCGTTTACGAGTCTTGGTGATAGGGAGGGTTTTGGTTCGGTAGAAGAACTTCTTACCGACGTATTTCATCTGAGTTTCTTTTTCAGTTATTATGTAAACAAACCCATAATAATCTTCAGGCAATGTATCGTATACCTCGCCGTTATAAGTCCAAGTCATTAGTCAACTTCTATAGGTGCAGCGCACATAGGACAGAAGGCAGGAATCTCGTCAACATCATGTACAGTAAGTTCGCATTCAGTTTCGCAAACCTCACATGTTATGTAAAAAGTTTCGTCTTCCATTAAATTTTTCTCAATCTCTTGGATGGCGACAAGTACCCATCGCGCATTTTGTTAAACTGTTCTTTGGTTATACCTAAATTCATCCAATACAGTGTGTTTTCTACAATCGACGTATTCTTGTTATATAGATCTTCGTAAAACACCAGTTTAGATTTTGGGTGTAAAGCAGCAAACTGAAATAGTTTTCTGTACTTCGTAGCTTCATGCACAAAATTGTTTATGTAAGGAATTTCTGTTGGTTCGTATTCATGATAATATCCATACTTTACAGCATTGACTCCGCTTATACACAACTCGCGAATATTCGCACGGGCAAGCACTATAACATGGGAAAAGTTTTTTACATTTTTATTTAACCATTCTGGGTTATGATCTATCATGGTTTTGAATACGCAGTTATCTGGTATAGGGTCGCCTTCTTTATACGTTGGTTTTCTTTTCTCGAGGTCTCTCCAGAAATGTGTGTTAAAGGGTTCTGCTATAAGTTTAAGGTTTAGAGTTTCAGATAGGCAGCGCATTAGATTAGTGCTGCCTGTACGCCCGATCGCTACGATCAAAATTTTCATTGAGACAGGTCTCTGATATGCGCAGTCCGTATAATACTAACAGACATCCTATAAGGAGTATGTAAAATGACTCTATGCGTAACCCCAGAAGGCATAGTGATCATATTTTTCTTGGGTTCTAATACGATACTTTTTATTTTCCCCTCATGTATATCAAACCATTGCCACTCAGTAATGCCTTCTATGTTAAAGGCATAGACATGATAACCGTCTATGTGCCAGTTTAAAGTGCCTATGGTGGTTTCCGCATCAGAAGCAAACATAGCAACAAACTCGCAATCTAGTTGCTCTCGCATAACCTCCAATGATTCTGGTGACAATCCGGACTCAACCAAATCGGGGCAGCGATGAACCCATCTTATGGGTTCACCCCAGTCCTGCCCCCTACATGACCACCCTTGCTCTGTACGACTACCCAAAGACCATAACTCGTCCTCATCAGGAAGTTGCTCAACGATATACTCAGGTATTAACTGCTCCCTGACTGCTCTATTGTTCCAAGCAGGGTCTAACCTATTGTGCTGCACCCCAAACCTCTTTCCAGTCTCCAGTTAACGCACCGCGAGCATAATCAGTAGCACGGTTTTCAAAGAAGTTCGTGTGCGTAGGTGCGTTGATCATTTCTTCTACCCAAGGCAAGGGGTTTTTCTTTACTTTAAAAATTCCCTTCATGCCTAAACTAATTAGTCTTCGATCTGCAATATATCGAATATAATGCTTGACTTCTTCTGGGGTCAAATCTTCCATCGGTCCCATCGCAAACGCAAGATCAATAAACTTGTCTTCAAGAGCAACCATCTTCTCAGCGATAACGTAGATTTGAGACTTGAGGTCGTCGTTCCAAATCTCAATATTTTCTTCAACGTAGGTGCGGAACAACTTAATCATGGACTCAGCATGCATAGTCTCGTCAACGATGGACCAAGTTACGATTTGACCCATACCCTTCATCTTGCCGTGACGCGGGAAGTTGAGTAACATGATAAAAGAAGAAAACAACTGCATGCCTTCAGTAAACGCTGAGAACGCGGCGATGTTAGTAGCGACTGATTCAGGAGTGCCGTTATTATTTGACAGATCCATGAAGTAATCGTGCTTCTCGCGCATCGCTTCGTACTCTAGGAACTCATTGTATGTTGATTCGGGCATACCCAGAGTCTCGATGAGATGAGAATATGCCGCGACATGTAGTGCTTCGCGCGCACAGAAACCAGCAAGCATCATACGCACTTCTGGTTGCTTGAAATATGGGAGATAGTTGTTAACATACCCACCCGCAACATCGATGTCGCCTTGGGTGAAGAATCTAAAAATATTTGTGAGGAATGCTTTTTCCTCGTGCGACAGTTTGCGTTGCCAATCCTTGACATCTTCTGCCATTGGTACTTCTGTATGCAACCAGTGAGATTGTTCGTGCTTCAACCATGATTCATATGCCCATGGATAATTAAATGGTTTAAAGTATTCTCTTTCGTTGACTAGACTAGGTCTCATGTTTTCTTTTCCTTTCTCCGTTTTTAAACCAAGTTATTAATACTATTCGTTCCCCTTGATATACTTTACTCACTCCATGTGTCAGGTCTGGACCATATATCATACTTTGACCATCTTCTAAATTTACTATGTCCGGAACAATGTTTAGTCCGTATGGTGCGTGTTTATCTTTTTCTTTGTCATTATGCCTTGCGCAAGCATAGTGCGATGGTCTGGGACCAGGAGATTCATACTCAGATAATATAATACATTCTCCTCCCACCAAATCCTTCGAATCTATTAACGTAACAATCGTCAATTCCGAGTCAAAATCTTCATGCAATCTAGTGAAAGAATCAGGAGGATATCTTAGGAAGTAACATCCAACGATATGCGATTTTCTAGAGTAGTTATGTAGTTCTTTAAGAAATTCCAGTTCATAATCTTCTGTTGTAACATCTAACCTGTCCAAATGGAATAGGTTATAATACTGCCAAACTGGATACCAGTGATCACTATTCTTGTAATACTCTTTTGCCTGTTCTAATGCTTGTTCGGATAGGATTACATCTTTTACATAACCACCCATTTATCCCTCGCATGCAATACATTCTTCATCATTCACCATTGCGCTCATATCTATCTCTTTGATAACTTCGCGCTCAATACGCTTCGATACTCTGTCTGCCTTACCAAGTTTCTCAGACCGACAGTAGTACAAAGTCTTCATGCCTTTCTTCCATGCTAAAAAGTGCACCGCGTGCAGGTATACAATATTTGTATCAGGACGGAAAAATAAATTAATTGACTGAGATTGATCAATAAAGTTTTGTCGATCAGCAGCGTGTTCAACAACCCAACGTTGATCAATCTCCATTGACGTTTTAAAAACGTCGCGTTCATCTTGCGTCAAAAACCGTAGATGCTGAGCAGAACCATCGCTGGCAATAATGCCAGACCATATTTCATTATAGTCCTGCTTAGTTTCACCCGACTCAATCTTAGATTTAATCAGTTGATCTAGATAGCGGTTCTTATTAAGATACGCTCCAGAAAGGGTATCCTGTCTGTAAGCATTTGCTCGATATGGCTCAACACTTGGAGAAGTATTGCCCATGATGATGCTACTGCTAGCATTAGGAGCAATAGCCATAACGTGAGAAAAGCGTCTGCCAGTGCCTGCGGCGTCAGGTGCTTCTCCCCGTTCTTTACCCAGTTCCATATTTGCTTCATCGAGTTTCCTCCTTATTAAAGAAAAGATTCGATTATTTGTTACCTTCGCCATAGCACAGTCGAAAGGCAACATTTTCTTTTGAAGATAAGCATGGAACCCAAGGGCACCGATGCCGATACTTCGTTCCCTCATAGCAGAAAACTTAGCACGGGACACGGTGTCGGGTGCGTTATCAATAAAGAACTGAAGGACGTTATCAAGCATTTCTGCCATGTCCCTCAAAAACATATCGTTCTTGCTCCAAGCATCATAGTTCTCAAGGTTTACTGACGACAAGCAACAAACAGCAGTGCGCTCCTCGTTAGTTGGCAAGATGATCTCGGAGCAAAGGTTGGACTGATGAATTTTTAAACCGAGTTCTTTTTGAAACTCTGGCATCATCCGATTACTTGTGTCAATAAAATGAATGTACGGTTCGCCCGTCTCCATACGCAACTCTAGGATCTTTTGCCAGAGTGCTTTCGCTGATACGGTGTCGCGGATCTCGCCTGAGTGCGGATCGGTCAAGTTCCACCTATCGTCTGCATCAGGATCCTGCATGCATCGCTCAATTAATTCCATAAAGCGATCGTTGATATTGATACCATGATGCAGGTTTAGGCAACGACGATTTTGATCACCTGTTGGTTTGCGCATCTCAAGGAACTCAGTAATATCTGGGTGAGAGATGTCAAGGTATGCCGCATAGGAACCACGGCGAGTCTTGCCCTGACGATACGCCAAGGAAGATGCGTCATAAGTTTTAAGGTGAGGAATAACGCCAGTAGACTTTTCGTCTGAGGAACGGATGCCAAACCCGATACCTACACCGCCACCCATCATAGACAACCAATTGGTTTCTGACAGGTTAGCGACTAGACCTTCAGCAGTGTCTTCGATATAGTTCAGGAAGCATGAGATTGGCATACCCTTTCCCGTGCGCCCATACGCGAGGATAGGAGTAGAGTAAGATAACCAATGCTTAGATGCGTAATCGTAAAGACGCTGAGCATGTTCTGGGTTGGAGGAAAACTTTTTAGAAACGAAAGCGAAACGATGTTGAGGCGACTCTTCATCTTCTCTCATATAACTTTCGCGTAATCTTTGAAGACCAAGTTTGTCGAAGAGGTCGTCTCGGGAGAGATCTATCTCGATCCCAAGGTATTCTTGCTTTGCCATTTCGCTTCCTTTGACGAATTAATTTTACAGGGTAGACTTATATATTATAATGAGATGTGTCAACAAAGCAAGTTATTTTTGAATCTTTCGCATCCTCCCTGCGATCTCAATGAACCTCCTAGTAATGGGGTATCTGTTTCTTTTACGAGGTCCCATATTAGCAGTGTCTTGAGGGATGCCAGCGGCAGCAGTAGTCATTGCGTCCTCAGCGGCAAATTCCTTAAACTTTTTCATTTCCTGAGTTCTCCTACAGCAACATACAGTTGCTTCGCTGTTCGTTCGTGCGTGACTTCAAATATGTCTACGCCAAGTATGTTTCCTTTAGAATAGGTGTTGTCAAAGACTCGAACCTTATCACCTTTCCGACAAACATCCTCGCAAGTAACATTGAGCATCTTATCATTGGCGAGTCTATAGATTCCTGGAGACAGCATACCATCTTTAGTACAGAACCATGAATTACCTTCTGTAAGTGCCTCTAGAGGATCCACACCGGACGCCTGCACTATTTTGTCGACAGAAGAGTCGGATAGGTTCAGTTGTTCCTTGATTAAGAAAAGTGCTGCTGCATACGAGGCAAGTTTACTACTGCCACCAGGAACTTTAGCGAGTAACTTCTTAAGGTTGAACACCAAACGATGAAACATATTATATGCGCTTCTTTCATCACTGGTTTCAGGTGATTTGAGTTTTTTACCGTCTTTGTCGATAAGACCAAGTTTAAAGGCAGTTGTGTCTTCAAACTTGGTTGTGAGTAGACGCAAGAACCGAAGGGTGTATACTAGATCGCCTGTTCTGGATAAAAGTCCCATTAGATATTTTCCAATTTTTGGACCACCCAAGGATCCGATTCTATTCCTTCTAAGTCTCCTGGTTTCAACGCTTGAAGATATTCTAAGAAAGGTTTTAGTATGGGCAAATCTCTTGGTCCTGTTTTAAACATCAACATTAAGACGCCTGATTCATGCCCAAATACGTTTAGGAGGATCATTATGTGATTGAGTATTAGTCTCTCACACAAGTCTCCTCCACGCGTGTACCTGTTGAACAATCGCTTGATATACTTAAAGCGATTTAGTTCTTCATAAAATTCTTCAGCATCGATGCTGCGAGGAGTATGGTAATTCTTCGCAGCATAGATCAAGAAATTGTCTTCGTTTATCTCAACATTCATACAGATTATATAGTTGAGATTTTAAAACTACTTGCCGACCTTTTCTTGTAACTCTTTGATCATGTTGTCTTTGGTCTTTCGCTTGTCTAACTCTACGCCAAGATCGCGACCAAGTTCTTCCAACTTTGCCTTCGTCAACTTTTTCAGTTCAGCAGCAGTCGGTAATGAATCAAGTGCTTCTTTTACCTCCTCCTTGATATCGTCAACAACTTCGTCGATCTTCTCTTCGATCTCTTCAATTGTTTCTTCTACCTTCGGGAACAAGTCTTTCGACTCACTCATTACATACCAGACTACAACACCTGCTAGTACAACCAAACCAAGTACAAATAATGCTTCCATTACAACAAACTCCAATTATGAATTATCTTTTACTTTCTCTGGACTCTTTGAGTCGCCGTTACCAAGATTGTCACCGCGACGAGAAGATGCTTGAGATTTTACTGCCCTTCCTGCCTTTGATACATCATCGTGACCCTTTTCATCAAAGTCAGATTCAGATGAAGTTGTGTCGCCGCCCATATTGTGGTCGTCAGCAAACTTCTTCGACTTTGGTGATTCTTTGTCCATGACACCTTCAGGTTTTGTGGCACCTTTGACATGCTTCTTATCAGGACCAGGACCGCTATTAGGTTTATTTGGCGGATATCCTGCTTTTTCCAGAACATCAACAAACTCGCGTGTCAACTCTGGGTAATCATTCGCCATTGACTTATCGCCATTTTTCTTGTCGCCCCTGCGCGCAGGTGCACCCTTGATAGGATCAGCAGGTGCTTCTTCCTTCATGTGATAACCTTTATCATCACAGTGGTCGCAACCTTTGCCCTTACACTTCGGGCACTCTTCCTTGTCGTCGTCGCCGTTGTCGTTTTCTTTCTTCACACGATCTTTGCCGCAAGAAGATTCGTTTTTCTGACCCTTCTTAGCACGGAGAGCAGCAAGGTCGTCACCTTCAATATCCCCGTCACCGTCGTGGTCAATTTTCTTTTGCTTAGGAGACAGTTTCTTCTCGGTTACTTCGAGATATGCCTCCCAAACTTTCTTCATGGATTCTAAGTCCATCGTTATTACTCCTGATCAGTAGAGTTAGTATCGTTATTTATATTCTTTTTAGTTTGCGCTGTAATCTGTTCTTCATAATAAATGATGATTGCCTTCTGCTGTTCAATATATCTACGAATATCTGCAAGGTTCAATGACAGATTCTCATAGTGCGGAACAGACAACGCAAAGAAAACTAAATCACCGTTGGCGTTTTCAAACCTTTTCTCAAACTCTTGAATGTTGTCAGTGGTAACGGTATACCAATTAACATCAATCATATTGATTGGACGAGGAGAGTTCCTTAGTGGGATCTCCGGATACTGTACTACTGTTCGAGTGACGACAACTTCTTTAGGAGTTGTACTACATCCCGCTGTCGTCAGCAGGAGCAGACTTGCCACTAATAGTTTCAATCCCGTCAAATGCTTTCTTAGTTCCATTATTCACTCTCTTTTCAATCAATCCTGGTTTTTTCAACGCAAGTCTAGTGAGGTCGTGATTACCAAACACCTCAATTAATCTGTTTCTACTTTCTTCGGACTTCTCTAAATCCGCTTCTAACTTTGCTGTCAACTCCGCTGTCTTTTCAGCGTTCTCTCTCATAGTATCTATAGTCCGTTGATTATCCTCTACAGCGATCTTTAGAGTTGCATTATTTGCTTCAAGTTGTCGAATAGTATTTTGCGTATCGGTGTAATAAAAATAACCACCGCCAGCAATAGAACCAAACAACAATAATACTAAAAGAATTGGCATTTTATTTTGCTTTCGCCCTCAATGATTTGATCAACATAATTTTAAACCTTCGCTTATCATCTGGTTTTTGAAGACCGTCGTGCCTCTTTAAAATCATATCGATCTGCTTAGGATTCAGTGTCACCTTTTTACCAGTAGGAGATACAGTCACTGCTTGATTACCACCACGGTCTTGTGCCTTGCGCAGTTGCATAAAGATGTTACGATCTGCTGGATCCGCAGAACCAGTGCGCACTTTACCTTTAGAAGTTTTAGATACAGGTTTAGGTGGCGCTGCCTTCTTCGCTTCGCGCTCTTTCTTCAGTTCCGCTTGCGCTTTTGCCTTCAGTGCTTTTCTTTCCGCTGGGGGCATATAACCAGTTTTACCGCCACGCAACTCCTTCATCTTATCTGCCAGTTTCTTAGAGGTCGCCTCATGAATCTTACGACCATCAGTCTTGTGGACAGTTGCCTTGTCGCCGACCTTATTGACTTTGTTTACGCGATCAGCATACTTCTTCGCACCCGCTGGAGTGGGGTGATAATGCTTGATCATCCTAGTACCGTCTTTTTTCTTGACGACGACAACATGCCCTGGCTTGTCAGTGAAGTCGCGTGGATCCATTGTTTCTTTCATTGCTTCGCGCTCCTTGGAGTGACGGTTCTTAAGGTTCTCTTTTTCTTTGGCGTGCTTTAACTTTAAACGTGCACGTGCTTCAGCATCTTCTTTAGTCATCTTTTGGAAAGTAACCATATCTCGAGGATTGAACTTGTTGCCGTTCATCTTATCGCTACCTTCTTTCTTTGGGGCATATATCCCTGTTTTCTTCTTAGGGTTGCCGTACTTCTTATCAAGTGCTCTAAACAAATCTGCTCTAGAGATTGGTTTCTTTGCAGCAGAAGCAGGTTTCTTATCAATCGGGTCAGATGTGCGACCATACATTTTATTCGCCGCATGACTTTGTGCGCGAGCAGCGCGTGGGTTGTATCCTTCATCCATTTCTTCTTTCCCCTGAGACTTTAGACGGAAATGTTTTTGTACTTCAGCACTAGAAACACGCTCAACATCTTGAACAACTTTGTCTGGGTTTTTAAACAGTTTGCGAAAGTTTGATTTTATCTGAGAAGGACTATCAGCGTCAACAATCATAGTAGGCAAACCTTCGACGTTTACTTTATACATGAGTTCGTCGATTTGTGTTTCTTCTGGAACACAGTTGGGCACCATCTTACCACCTTTCTTCTTCATGCCAACTCTTTTATATCCGTCCCAACAATCTTCTTTCTTTTCACCTTTCTTGGCATCAAGGTATGCAGCGATCGCCATTTCTTTTTTCTTAGCATCGGACTTACCTTTAAACTGGGGTGCGTCTGACTTTTTAAAGTCATCGATGTATGCCTTGATACCCTGAGAAGGATTTAACTTTTCGTTCTGTACATCTTGGTGAGCAGGAACCATACGTGTCTTTTGCTTCCCGTCTTTATCAACATAGGTTTGAGGTTTTTTAGCGGAGGAGTTGGTGCGAGTGTTAGTGTCAGTTTGTTGCCTGTCACTGTTTAGTTGTTTGCCCTTGTGTTTCACTTCGCCCCTCTTCATTGCTTTTTTGCGGTCGCGCATGGGACCACCCTTGTTAAACTTCCTGGCATGTTTTGCTACTGGATTTTTCATTCTTGTACCTTAAACCCAAATATTTTTCCATCGCTGTTCGTAGGTATAACCTGAGGAATAACGGTTGCCTTAAATAACAAAAAACTTGCCCCATCAGAGTCCGGACGAAAGTGCCTTCCTTTAGTTCTTGGTAAAACAAACTTGGTTCCCAAAACTAAAGGAGTCCATTCAGAATCTGTTTGAGTTCTAAAACTCCATCCTGGAGTATAGTTCTCACTATCTAAACTTGCCAATCTATTTTTGTGGTCGTTCTTCCAAACAAACTCGCCAGAAGATTCTGCGATCCAATAAGAAACATTGTTCTCTGAATCTAACCTCCACAGTATGTTACCTTCAACACTTTGCTCAGGTACTTTCTTATTAGAATGTACTTGACCGTCATGTTCTTCATATGGATTTTTCCAATAATCTGTCATGCTGAATCTGGTCCTTGGAGAAACGGATGAGAGTCAGGCAACTTTACAGTAGTAACGAAAAGATGCAATCTACCCCTTCCTGCTGAATCTCTTATAAAAGTTCTATCTTCCCCTTCCCTTAAAAAGTATGGTATATTCTTATCCATCCTAGTAAAACCATCATCAGAGGAAGATTTAAACTGCCAACCTTCTGTCCCTAATTCATGGTCCAGCATAATATTCCTTGGCTTCATATCGCCGTTCCATACGAAATTACCAGATCCATCTGACTCAATATAAAGTCTACGCCAACCAGTTCCTCTCGCTGGAGTTTTCCAAGTTTTTATTGACACTTTACCAAGCCTTACAAGACCAGTAACGTGCCTTAGTCTTTGGTCCTGGACTGTCACAATTATGACGAGCACGGAAAGACTTTCGACGACCAGGAATATTCTTCTTGATCTTCATGTTCTTATCGCCGAAGTTTACTTTCTTGACGTTACCAGTCGTCGGATCTTTTACATAGACCTTTGACTTCTTGACATCACCCGCCATTGGTTTATTCAGAGTAACTTTCCTACCTTGATACTCTGCTTCGGAAAACTGTTTAAACCGCAACATTTTATTTTTCCCTTCGTTCGGAGTTATCTTCCTTGCGCGTTTATCGGAAGCATCTGTGCCCCACTCTTGTTTTTGTGGATTGTAACCTTTCACGCAAGATCCTTGTCGTGGTTCAGTCCACCCTTTTTCTTTTTAACAATGAATGCGTTTACTCTTGCCATACCCCACTGCGAAGGAGTGGTTCCTGGTCGGTGGCCTGTCTTCCATGCGGCAACACCGCGATCATAAACTTTTCGCAGCGTGCCGACGGAGATACCTGATTTGTCTGCTTTCTTGGCGAGACCTTTAGACACGTCCTCTGCGATATAGTCTGAAAACTTCATTTGACAGTACCATTTTAGATTATAGTACTGTTATTTATATCGCAGAGGAGTTTAGATTTTACTTATTATCTGACGAGTCTTTGTGAGTTCCAGCGTACAAACCAAACCACGCTGCACCTGCACCTACAATAACAGAAATCAAACCTGACTGTTCCATACTCGGTTCTGGTAGATCCATATACCAGAGCACTGTTTTATACAATAAGAATATGTATACTGATAAAAACAGACGAGGAAAGATCCGCCATGAATCTACTGCTCGTGCCAAGTGTATCCAGTTTTGATATGGATTCTTGCCGCTGTCAACGGTTCGAGTATCAACTTCAAGTTCTAGTTGTACTACTTTCTTTTCAGGTTCCATGTCCCCTCCTACGGATTATTGAGCGGATTGTCAAGGATAATCTGAATCTTCTCTTCGAGATCTTTGCGTGCATCTCGAAGGTCTTTATCCAAAGTCCTCATCCTTTCGTTTACTCGAATCTCAATCTCGTAAACATCATCTCGTAATTCGCGTTGGGTAGTTGCAGTTGTATCGTCTACGCGACGAGCAAGTGCTTCAACCTTATCCATATCAGTACTCAAGTCTGATTTCAAGGCATCGATCTTTAACGAGAGGGCAGATAAACTCGCCTCTACAGATGCCATAGTTTCTTTCTGCACTGCTAACTCTTGATCAATATGAGAAAGATCAGGAGCGACGTAACTTGTTATTTGTGCTTTCATGTTACGGTAGTCGTTATAAAATTCAAACGCACCCCATGCGCCACCGCCAAGTGTAGAGAGAGCAGTGATCAACACCACTATCTTACCACCACGGAACGTCATGCCAGCGAATTCAAACTCCGCCATTGTTTTCTCCCATGTAACAGTTGTGATCTTGCGACCTTGCCCAACTGAGTTCTTGAATGATACGATTATACCATTGCTTGTCGTATTCGTCTTTCGCTTTGTGCATATCAGAAGCGAGTTGTGAAATACGAATGTCGATATAATCAATTATATCAGTTTTCTTACCTCTGCGCATCCCTTTTCTCCTCCCATAATTTTTGAGCAAGTTTTCTATCAGACGTAATAACGACGATACGATCATTATTATCATATACAATATATCTGATGCCAGTCTGTGTGATCTCAGTCTTTATCATAAGATACTCATAAATCCAGCAATCATAGCACCACAAAAACATAAAAACAAAACTATTGCGATGCCGTCTATTATATTTGCCCTTTTCCGAGCAGCTGCTTGTGCTGCCTCTATTCTACGCTGACGAATAACTCGTCTTTCTTTCATCATATCATCGTAGAATTGTTGTTGACCAGTGTACAACAAATATTCGTACAACTCTTTTTCTAGTTGTTTAATTTTATGACGGGCAGCAGTAACCTGTAGTGCCTGCGCTTCAACACTGCTGCCACCAAAAAGAGAACCCACCATCGATGGATTCTTTGCATGTTGATCTGCCTCTGCAAGCGATTCCTTCGCATCAAAAAACTGGGCGAACTGCGCATACATATCCTGTACCT
>Ga0255772_10000076_pt1 | contig 83692 bp, 62 predicted proteins | sample 071ome_34_FD_179970 | JGI IMG/M metagenome (GOLD analysis project Ga0255772, IMG submission 179970) | Coastal salt marsh microbial communities from the Groves Creek Marsh, Skidaway Island, Georgia - 071411BT metaG (version 2) | ecosystem: Environmental > Aquatic > Marine > Intertidal zone >...
ATATCGCCTTTAAGATCGCCCTTACCAAATTGATCAACATCAGTTGGTGTTAGTAACATGCCTAAGCTGTCGATAACAAACAGTACTTTAGGTTTGTCTTCTCCTTCTAAATTTTTGTAGTCGTCAATAAAAACTGAGATAGTTTTAGCTACATCATCAATCATACTCATGTTTAATTTAAGTAGCTTTTTTTCACTCGTATCAACGTTTAAATTCCTAAGCCAGTCTTCATCAAGTGCATTCTCACTGTCGATAAGCACAACAAAAATGTCTTGGTCTTGTGCTGCTTTTACAATGTTACCTGCACAGATATAACTCTTACCTGCACCAGATTCGCCTGCAAATACACTTACTTTACCTAATGGAATGCCTTTGTGAAAATCGCCTGAAATAAGATAGTTTAGTGCATAGTTGCCAGTTGAAATCCAATCAGTTGGATCATTAAAACCAGCACTCATGCCTGTAATAGATTTTGTTAATTGTGTTCTAAATTTACTTGGATCAAATGCTTTTGCCATAATTATGCCTTAAAAAGTCAGAATGCAAGGAACAAATTGTTCCTTGCTAATATGTGTTAGTCTGCTTGTCTTGCTCGGATCATTGCAAGGATGTCTTTTGCGTTATCTCCGCCACTAGAAGTTTCTGCTACTACAGGTTCGCTTATTGTTACAGTTTCTTCTTTTGTTTCAACTACAGTAGTTGTAGTAGGAGTAGAACTTACACTAGTATTAGGATCTCCAGTCATTGCAGACATTCCTGCTGGGCGGAAGTATTGACCCCACTGATCACTATCATAGGCTTCTCCGTCAACACTTGCTTCAAACATCTGTTGCATGATTTTAATCTCAACATCAGTTGGCTTCTTTGGAAGGAAATCATTTAGGCTGAACAAACCAAATGAATTAATTGCATGCATTTCTTTGTCGTTTAGTGGACGCTCTCTACGTGCCCAATTACTTGTTGAGTAATCAGCAAAGCCTCCTTTAGACGTTTTATTAAGCCGGAAGTCAATACCACTTGTATAATCAGTTGGCAATTCTTCCATGTCTGGATCCATTAGTGCTTGCTTGATAATTTGGAAGATTTGAGGCCCAATGATAAATCTACGGATAGGATTTTCTGGAACACTTTCTTCTTTTAGTGGATCATCATTTACAAATCCTTGGAAAAGATATGAACGCTTTTTCCAATATCGACGACCCATTTCTTCTAGGTTAGGATCTTTAAACCAGCCACGTACCTCATTAAGGATGGCACAGCTCTCGCCATACATTTCCATACAAGGGATTTGTACCTGTACTGGCTTACTATCGGTTTCTCCTTTTACACCTGCAAAAGGAAGTTTGATCATTAGTCGCTCTCGCCAGAAAAAAGTATTGTTGTTGTCACCGTCTGGAAGGAACCTAAGAGATGCAGTAGTACCCTCTGCCATATTCCAAAAGGGATAGATACCGTTATCACCACCGGATGTGTTTCCACCTTGTCTTGATTCTTGTTCTTTGAGTTTTGCTCGAATTTCTGCTAAAGTTGCCATAATATGCCTTTCTATAAATTGTTAAATGTGCCTTAGCTGTTGCCTTGAATGTGTAGCACAAACATATATGCTACACGAGTATTTACCAAATGTCAATAATTAAATTACTGATTTGATAGATTATTTGTGTTCATCTGTGCAGTGTGTGTGCCAGTATGAACTTCCGTGTTGATCGTCATGATCATGATGTTGCCATGAATTGCAATGATCGTGCGCATGCATTCGTGACATATGGTGTTCTCTGTGTGGTGTAGTACAAGCTGCGAGTAAAATAGTTGCAGCCGCTACAGTAAAAAATAATTTCATAATTTCCTTTTATGCTATTCCAGCAAGCTTCAAAATATCTTGTGCTTCTGTACTGTACTTATCTTTAATTCTACCAAGCTCTTCTTGATTGGCGCCATCTCTTCCTGCTTGAGCAAGTGCAGCCATGCCATCTTTACCATATTTCTTTTTACCAATATGATATTGTAAACCGGATTCGTCTACATCGTTTTCGTAGGTCTTTGTGAATTGCGGATCAACTTCGTGTATTTTATTGCCATACATCATTTTTAATTTATGGAACGCAGAATTAGGCAATACCATGACTTCTGAATTTTCATCAGCAACTTCTATGTAACCGGCAAATCTTCTGTCATTCTGTATGTCATAATAATCTTCCATGTTAGGAACTACAAAATATCGTCTATCACTTTTTGGTTTCGGATCAATTAAGTCTTCTTCAAAATCATCATCCATCAAAACACCATCGTCATCAGCGTTATAACCGTGGTATTCTTGGAACTTTTGATTGATAGCTTCGATAAATTGTTTGGCTGGATTGATTAGATTTTCGCCATAATCCTTTTCCACAGCAGTTAAAACAGCAGTTTCTCCCTTAGGAAACTGGCCTGTTTCTCTATCATACATGCTTAGAATAAATTCTGTAACTGGTACTCTTTGTTTAGGCTTAAGATCATCTTCTGAAAGAGCATTATCTATCATCTCGTCTGCCCATTCTGCAAATTCATTGAATGTATCTTCATCTTTCTCAGCTTCTTCTATATCTTCTTCACTGTCTACTTCATCAATAATATTGTCAGCAGTAATTTTCGTAGCTTGTTTTTCGCTAATTAATTTGTAAATATAAGGAAACACTTCTTGTAATTCTTCGTTGAATTGCTTGATAGTTAATTGATCAATCCAATTTTCTGCAACATCTTGTGGAACTTCTTGTAGATCTTCATTACTGAAATTTTCTACCATTTCTCGATATCTATTTTCTTTTTGGATGCTTTCGATAGTTTTCTTTACAGTTGTAATACGGTCATTTACAATGTCTGCATATTCAGATAAGCCTTCTGCCATAACACTTGACCGACTTACATAGTTTTTAAACTTTTTTAGTTTACCTAATTCTTCGCTCAGACCTACAATGTGCTTGCCAAAATCATCATGCATTGTGCCGCCTTCGGAGACGTGTCTTGCCATTGCTCGTGCGCCATTCAAATGCTTGATTGGATATTTAAAACGTTCGCCTTCCGCATTTTCTACATATATATTTTCAATGTACTGCGTCCTTCCGCTTTGTAAAGCATGATTGACTGGTTGTGAATGCTTAATACTTATTCTTGCAGATCCGATATCTTGATAACTAGTTTTACTAGTTCCGTATAATTTTGATTCTGTCATTTTTCCTTCTCCAACAGTTTGGGCTAAAAATTGATAATCTCTTTTATTAAGATTACTTTTAGTAATATCTTGTATATCAAAGTTCAAAAGTCTTTTCATACTAAAATGTCGTAATTCTCTTAAAAAATTGTACCAATTTTTCTTTGTAATTTTATCTTGATTTTCAACAAAATTTTGTGCAAACATTACATTTAAACTTGTTTCGTCTAAGCTAATACTTACTTTTCCTAATGAGGTACTGCTTTCATTATAGTCGAAATCAAAAAATCTCGCTTCTTGAGGATTATTTGTTACGTTACCGTCTTTGTCCCCAAGTGTAATACGAGGACATCTTCCTCGTATTTTGTTAAACAACTCTTCACCTATAAAATTTATATTCTTTTCCATAAAAGTATTTATCAATAATTCGTACTGACAAAGATAGGCATTGGTGCTTGGTAATCTTCTTCTTCTTCCATGCTTTTAAAACTATTGTATATTCTAGGATCCCAATCTCTTAAAACAGTAATAATTCTAAGACATAATAATAATGCACTTATCAGATCGTCGCTTTCGCCAAGCTTTGCTTTGTATGTAGACCCTGTTGCTACAAAATTTTTAAGTTCGCTTATCAAAGGACCACTAGCTATTTCCATCTTATTAGATTCTATCATTATTTTAAGTTTACTACAAGATGTTATTTTTGAACCATGCGTTGTATTAAACCCTTTTCTAAATTTCCTTACGTGACCTTTTCTTATTGGCTCACTTATAAATAACCCAGGAATATTTTCCTCACCAAAATCGTTTATTACTAGTAGAGCTGCTTCTCCTATCGCGTTATTTTCTACACTCCAATATATTCCATTCTTATTATCTAACTTTGATTCAATATAATCACAAATATCTTTTAATACCCTAACCTGTCCGGGTATTGCTGTAGTGTTATGACGCCATTCACCTATTTGCTTATAAGTAGGTAATTCTATTATTTGTATAGCAGCAAAATCTCCGCCTGTTCCCATACTAGGGTCTAGTCCAACTACATAAGTTGCATCTGCTTTTATTTTTTCATACCAACGGGTTTGACCCATATTAACAATTACATCTTTTGGCTCCATATTTGCCAAAGTAATGCTGTTAATTAAGGTTTCGTCATAAACTAAAAATTCACAACCATATTCACGACGAAACCGTTCCTCACCAATCCTACCCATTTCAGCTTCACGCCATTTATCGTCTCTATCAGGGTGCTCATCCCAATGTACCGTAAAACTATGGAATCCGTTTATGCCTAACTCTTGTTCATTTCCGTGATCATCAAATTTTTGTTCTGCTTGCTTCCATATAGTTGCAAATGTATCTTCATCTGAATTAGGAGTGCTGGTGATTATAGCACGACCACCTGTTGCAAGAGTTGGAGAAATAGATGTCCAAAATTCTTCTGCAATATTAGGTGCTACAAATGCAAACTCGTCACAATAAAGTAAAGAAATACTCATACCTCTACCTGTATTATCAGTTGTAGTTGCACTTACGATACGAGAACCGTTTTCAAATTCTATACTGCCTTTGTTATAACTTGTAACTCCTGCTCTTATATAATCCGGACACATTTCATAAACATATCTAACCCTTTGCATAATTTCTTGTGCGCCTGTGTATTTGTGAGCTGCAATCAAAATAGTTTGATCAGGATTGAACATTGCAAACCAAGTTAGATAGATTGCTGCACAAGTAGTTTTACCAGTTTGTCTTGGCAACATGTTAATATTGAATCTATAACTATGATATGTATTAAATAACCTTACTTGGTATTCAAATGGATCAAATTTTAATTTGCCTTTTACAGGATGTTGAATATATGCAAAATTTTTAGAGAAGTATAAGTATCCATCTTGAGGATCCATGCATTTCATAAGATCCTCAATCTGTTCATTTGTGTAAGTTTCTGTTTGATTTGCTTTTTTAGTTATTACACCATCAAGTGATTTACTCATTGTTTTTTATAGTTTGCCGGTTTTTTTCCTTAAGAAGGACATTGCATTACCTGTTTTTTGTTGTAACAAATCATACATTGCTTTAGCTCTTTCTGGTGCATACTGTTTTGGAAAGACACTTTTTAACATAGCATGTACGTCAGGACTTAGTGTTGGTTTAGGTGCTGACGCAGATGTTGGTACAGCTACTGCTTTTGGTGCTGCTGCCTTTCCTGGTCCTTGAGCTAATTTACCTGCAATACTGTTTGCTCCAGGTGCTGTTGTAGGTCTTATTTTACTTGGGGGGTTATTTGCAAATTGTTTGTTTTGAGAGTGTTGTTTGCCACCCATGCCTGTGCCTGTTGCTCTTTTCATTCGCATCATCAACTCATTTGGTGTTGCTTCGCCCATTTCTTTTGCTTTATTTTTTTTCAGCATTTTTAATCTAGCTAGTTTTTCTTGACGTTCTAAATCACCTTCCATGTCATCACTAGCTATTGCTTTATCTAATTCAGCAAATGGATCGTTTTCTGCAAGTCGTTTGTACATTTCTTCTAAATTAGATTTTAATTCATTTTTTAATTTTGATTCGTATGCAATTGCAGGATCTTTTACTCGAATTGCTTGTTTTTCTTTTTTCCTATTTATTCCGCCTGACAGATCTTGTAACATATAATCTTCGTCTTGATATTCTTCATTAGGTGCATTATCCCATTCTTCATCTACTGATTCTCCACAAGGAGTATCTATGCCGTGCATTGCGCCGCACCCACAAGGTTTTTCTGTTGGGTCAGGCATACTTACTGCCATAGGTTGGCTAATATCTAAGTCGGTTACAGGTTTTGAATCTGGTAATCCAGCATTCCTTAAAAGTGCCATAAGTTCTTGAACTTCTTGGCTTGTGTTTCCATTCATTGAGATATTCATACTTGCTTCATTCATTACTTTATCCTCGTTATCTTTTTTATATGATTTAGTGCTTTCTTTTGGTGGTTCAATCTTTGGATTTTCCATAGGTATGGTTGTTTTCCAATTTTTCTCATAATCAGTAGCTCGCATTTGACCAATATATATTTTTTTCAATATAGCGTTTCCTTTAGCATCTTTTGCTCTAGGATCCCTTGCCCAAATTAAAATGTAGGCTGGATTTTGATCGCTTGTCTTTGCATAAAACTTAGGATGTATTGTACCTAATCGTCTTTTTGCAGTTTGGATCCAATCTTGTGGTACACTTTTTACAGGAACATCTGCTTGTTTGTTACCAGTTTGAGCAGGTTGATTTGCGTATGTCTTAGCCGCTTGCTGAAATAATTCATTTATTTTTGCAAAAAGCTTTGCAACGATTATACTACGTTCTTTGTTGTCTCCCGGATCTGGATAATATTCTTTAACTTTTTGCGTTATCCATTTATCTGCTTTTATTAAATCTTCTCTAGTTGCCCAACGCCTAAATTCGTAATCTAGACCATTTTTTGCAATTGCTAGATAAAACGCCTTAGGGTCTAATCCTGTGAAATCAAAAAATTTCACAGTGTTTGAACGCATTGCTTTTATTTTGGATTGAATTTCTTTTTCAGCTCCATAATTAGGATCAGTTGATGCAGTTGATATTGCTCCGTGAGGCCATGAATCTAATACGAGTTTCATAAATTCTGCTGCAATAGAATTTACAATTTTTTCATCTGTTTCTTTAGGTTGATAAAATTCTACAAGTTCTGGACTAAGCAATCCTTTATAATTTTGCTGGGTAGCAATCTTACTATCTTCTCTTGTTAGCTCTCTATTTTTGTAAATAAATTTACCTTTATATAAACTTGCATTATGCCACTCAGTTGGATCTGATAATCCATTAGCTGGCACAGATGGAGGTAAACTTATTTTTATCCTGCCTTCTTCTTGAAATTCAATTGGATGAATTATGCCAGGTAGTTCCATATGATAAGCAATGATTGAGAAGAACCAATTTTGTTTTTCCCTGCCTCCTACTTGGAACCATTTATCAAAATCTACATTCGCTACTGCCTTGCCTTCTTTTACTAAATTTTCTAGTGTAGGATTAGTCAAAAATCGTCTTACAAATGGTGTGAAAGCTCCGTAAGAGCTTTTTTCTGGCAAGGTATATTTAATAGTGTTGTAATCGTGCTCAAGTTGTGAAACTTTACTTTCAAGATTTGCTAATTGCTCATTAGATAATGAAGGAGTTCCTCCTGGTTTTGTTTTGAAAAAATCTTTGAATGCGTTAATTATCTTAGGAGCATTTTCTAACTCTAACTCTTTATTAATTAAGTTTTGAGATTTTTTAGCTACAGATTTTTCTGGAGTTGGATTTGCTGAATTTCTTGCACCTCTCATCTTTGTTAAAAGTTCTTCTGGCGGTGCTTCAAGCAATGAAATAGTATCAATTAGGCTTCTAAAAGTATTTTCTGTTTTAGTCTTTCTATGATGGGTTATGATTTGTTCTAATTGGTTTAACCAGTATTGCCAATTGCTTGTATTAATTGCAATAACAGTATTCCCTTGCCTGTATTTTTCAGAATTTTTATCGTGGGCTGTTGGAATAGTAAATGAATCTGAACTACTACGTTTATCGTGAAGTATTCCTAATACTTTATCTTCTAATGCTTTTTTAGTTGTATCTTTTATACCAAGACCAGATTTGTATTGTATTACCTCATTATCTGATAAGTTTTGAAATTCTTCTTTATCAATTAATTGTTGTAACTTTTTTGCTTCGTACTCTATATCATTTTGTTTTGGTTTAGGATTAACTTGACTCCTAATTTTTTTATAGCGCAGATATTGGTTGTAGACTTGATTGCCAATTGGTATTTTGGATTCTGGATCTGGTTTGATATCTCGGATTTGCCCAGCTCTATCGTTTGCAGATTGCTTTTGAGAAATGTTCTGTTCTACGTATCCAACTGCTTTATCAATATTATTTGTTAATTTAACAACTGCTTCTGCTTTTTGTCTAAATAACCTTTTTAATTTTTTTTGTGAATTTTTTAAAATACCTTGTAGTTGAGCACCAATTTTTTTCAATTCTCTAACATCTTCTCGAGATGGAATTTCTTTTGCCGTTTTTACAGTATCTTTTTCTTTAGGAACCTTATCGTCAAACCCATACTCTTTTATGAAAGTTTTTGATTCATTGAATAATGCAGAGTAATATTTTTCTATTGGATCATAATAATTCGTATCTATTTTAAATGCATCTTTTAATTTTGGATATTTGTTTACAATGTCAACAAACTGGCTAATTAACTCTTCGGGAGTAGATAATTTTTTTAAATCTGATTCATCTCTTTCAGGATGTTTACTGTAAAGCATTTTTTTAATGGCTGCAACTTTTCCTTTTCGCAAATTTAATAATGTTGCAAGTTCTTTCCTAATCTTAACTTCTCTTGGATCAGTTAATTCGTATTTTTTCTTCTCATCATGAGATTTTACTAAATTCTTATATGCAAATGCAAGGTTTTGGTTTGTTGTGTCAAAAGACTTTTTTAAGCTATCCCATAACCTAACAGTGTCTTTTTCTTTATCGAATTTTTCTATATCTTTTGCTATACCATTAAAATTTTTAATATAAGAATTAAATGTTTCAACTCTTGACTCTGGATTTTGCAATAAGTCTCTATCTTTATCTACAGTAGCTGTTTTTTTGATTGCTACAAATTTATCAAATTGTTTTTTAAATTTATCTTGTACATCTGTAGGTAATACTTCAAACGATGCTTGTACAATTATCTTATAATTTTCCCACTTATCTTGCAGTGAAGCAAATGCATCTTTAAAATTATATTGATTAACTTCAACAATATTTTCGTTTTTTTGATTTTCTATTCTTGATTTTATAAACTCTAAATTTTTTAATAGTGTTTCTCCACGCTTTAACCATTCTTCATAATTAGTTTCATTTGGTGCTGTAACAGTTTTTCCACGCCATTTTACTTTCCTATAACCTAATCTATACTTGTACCAAATTTTTCGTTGATCTGTTGTAGTTGCTTGCGGTGGAGGATCTAATTCGCTTACTTTAATTTCTGGGTTTTTTGCTTTTTGTTTTGCTACATAGTCTTGCATTACCCGTAAAAATTTAGGATCTAATTTTCCAATAGCACCTGGATCTGAATATTTCTCTTGTGATTTTTTCCAATCTTGATCTGGTTTTAGATTTTCAGGTTGGTCGTTCATTTCAGGAGGTTGCGCTTTGGGATTGTTTACTTGTGGTAATTTAAATTCTTTAGATTTAGGATCGTTCCATTTTTTAATTGTAGTATCGTATTCTTTTTCCCAAGCTTTCTTATCTAACAAACCTAATTCGTTTTGCTTCCGTGCAGCAGTTTGATCTTCATATTTGTAAGGCTTAAATATACCACGATCGTCTTTAGTAGCTGAAACATGTACACCGTCAGGAGTTAGCCATGATTCTAACCCTAGTGAAATTGCAAGCTCTCCATAGTATTGATTTTTAATATAATCGCTATTTACTTTATTTGTGAGTTGAGATACATTATCTGTGCCAAATGCATATATATTTGTAAAATTTTTAATATCTTTAGATATTTTTTCTTGGCTAATGTTTTTTTCGCCTTTCTTTACCAGCTTTGCAACCCAATCTCTAATATGTTGATCAATTTTAGACCTATCCTCTGATCCAACTGCAAATTTAAAGTAAGATTTTTTTTCGTTTATTTGATTTATAATGTTTAAAAATTCTCGCATAATACACCTATATGATATTTATCATATGCCTGCTAGCATTCGCAGTCTAGATATCTTACTGTTTTCTGTCAATTTTTCAAGTTGGATAAGCAACTTGTCAACGTATTGTTTTGTTCCTTTGTTATCTTTTGCATAATAACCATTAGCATCTTTTTTCAACTCGTTAGGTCCTCCGTTATACATGATAAAAGAATATATTTCTGCAGCAGTGTAACCAGTAGGAACGTCTACAGTTTTTGTAATTTCACCTTCGCTGTCTTTCCAAATTACTTGTGTGGTGTCTGAACTTATACGGTTTTTAGCCGCTTTTAATAGGTATGAATAATACCACGTACCAATTTGAAGTAAAGTTTTTTGATTAGTCAATATATCATTTAAATCTTTTTCTGTGTAGTTTGATGATGCTTTAATAAAGTCAATCACTGCCCATTTTTGATTTACATGCATTCCGCCATGAGATTTACCATTATCTCCTTTTAATATTGTACCTTTTAAACTTTCATGATTATATATACCTTTGAAAAGAGCTGATTTTATTCCTAATGCACTGGCTCTATCTTCTAAGTATCGGTAAGCAACATTATTATTCAAAGTCCCATCTCCGTTGTCTAAACCACTGTAAGGATCATCAAGTAAATCATCTGGGTCTACAGGCTTTGTCTCATCTGATCCATCTTGATTTTTAGGTTCATTTGACGAACCATTATTAGATCCTGCAGGTAATTCAGTACTACACTTTTCGATTGCTTCATTATCAGGAGTGTAGTTAGGAGGAAAATTACTTCCATCTGGTTTGGCTATACTAGCCCATTTTTCACAATCAGTTGCTAATAAATAATCACTAATTAGAGCAGCCATTTTTTCGCCAGCTTTTATTTGTTTTTTAAATGTTGCAACTGGATCTATTTTACCTGTCTCTATTATCACCCAATTATTATTTTTTGTTTGGCGAATTGAATATGGGTGTTTGGTGTCGAACCAAATAACCCATGGTTTATCTGAAAAATTTGTAGGCTCTTGTTCTTGGTCAGGATCTGTTAGGTTTGTATTTTCTTCCGATCCATTATCTGTTTGGATAGTTAAATTATCTAAGGCAGAGGTTGCCCATGCATGTAGGGCATTTAAATCTTCTTTTCTAGCAGCAAGGTTTCTTCTTTCGATTTCTGAAGGACTAGATGCTCTGTCTAATTCTTTTCTTTTTTTTGCAAGTACACTGAGAATAGAGTTTAATGCAGGCCGCATTGTATTAAGTGTATCTTGTAATTGTGATTGAGATAGTAAATAATCTGGTACTGCTTCAGGCTCAAGTTGTGTATCCGGTGTTGGCGGCTCTTCTTGGTACGATAAAGGACGCATATCCGCCAATTGGTTATCTATTTCACTTGCTTGTTTTAATAACGCTTGCCGAGCTTCTTCTTGTTTTTTTAAAATCCAAGATTTATATTTTTGTAAACTTTCATTCTCAGCTTGACGGAAAAGTTTAAGAGCTTGTCTCTTAGACTTTTCAATAGCGTCTGCATGATATTGTGCTAGTCGTAAATTATCTTCTAAAGTTCCATACGGAGACGGATAGTATGGCATAGGTTGATTATTAGCTAATATATCTGAGATACTTTTTTGTTGTCTCATTTTCTCGCGTTCCTGAGATAATTTTTCTAATGTTTGCCATTGTCGTTGAAGCATTAACATTTCTCGGTTATCTCTAGATTTGCGAGCATCAGCTATTTGTTTTTGAAATTGTTCTCTAGCTTTTCTTTCTGCTGCTAATTGTTCTCTATATTTTTCTAAGTCTTTTTGTTGTTTATGTGATAGCTCATAGTCAGGAGCAGGATCATTAGTTAACCTTTCAATCTGTTGTTCATCATCATTGATGATTCCTAAATCTTCTCGATTTTGTTGATCCAAGCCTGCCGTTCCTCCACCATTGCTATTGCTAGGTTTAGAGTTTGAACTGCTTCCACTGCTTGTTCCATTGTCGCTCTTTCCCGTGCCTCCGTCACCAGTTCCTCCGTCACCAGTTCCTCCATTACCAGTTCCTCCATTACCAGTTCCTCCATTACCAATAGTTGGACTTCCAGTTCCACTTATTGAACATACATTTTTTCCAAACGCAATATTTCTGCTTTTTAAAAATTTTACGATTGCGGCATACATTTCAGGATGCAAAATAAAATTTACATCAGTTTTACTGCCTGGCCAACTATATTTAGAGCGATCAGTTGAAAAATTAAATCTTCTTCCTCCTCGTTGGCAAGTATCTATAAAAATTGTATTATTTGCAGCAACTTGCTGTATGCCTATGTGCATCTGATTTACTAAATGCTTCGGCATTTCGACATATCTACTAGTTTGCTCAGTGATTAGATTATACTTCGTCTTACTCATTTTAATTTGGTATGTAAATTACTTTACTTTGCTTGAGGTGTGTAATCTACATTTCTTTCTTTTTTAGCAGTTTCTAATTCTTTAAGCAAATCCATGACTCTTGTTTGACCTACATGCTGCTGAGCCGATTCGCCTCCCATATCCTCTGTTGCTAGTAGACTTGTGTAAGGTTTATTATCTTCTTTATTTTCTTGTTGTAATTCTAAAGAATCATTTTCATTCCTGACAATAATATGAGATGCAGGATGATTCATTTCTAATTGTATATAGCTTTCTAATACATTAGGACTAGTTGGATAATTAACTTCTACATCAAAGCTGGTAACTTCACAATTAGTTAATTGTGGAAAATCTAATGGTCTTTCTGTAATAGGAGCAGTTTTTCCTCTGCTAAAATTTACAACATCGTACTTTCCTAATGCATTTTCTAAACGTGTATCAAAATTTTCAGGTAATTCGCCTGCTACTCGAATTTTAAATGTATAAGTTTTTTTTGTTTCATTAATAAAATCAGTTAATTGCTTCATAGTAATTCCTCAGTTTATCCTATTTATCCATATTTTTAAGTTTTTCTAAAAGACTATTTCGATCTGTAACAAGATATCCTTCGCCTTCTACAATGTTAGCTTCTTTTGTATTTTCTTTTTCTAACTTTTCTTTCTTAAGTTGCAGTTCTACCATTTTCAATTTTTTATCTAATTTTGCAACTTTACTATCTAAATTAGTTTTTAGCATTTGACCTGCAACTTCAAAAATCCTGCCACTAAATCTTGCCTCAACATTCATTCCCAAGTCCATCAAGTCTTCATACGCAGCCATAGATTTTTCTGCAACTTGGTCTAATTCAGCATCGCCTATATCTCCCAAGCCTTTTACATGAGGTAAAGCTGCAGCAATTTTGTCATACTCTTCTATTTGTTTTAATGTTTCTGTTGGTATATGCGTTTTTTTGCTTTTTTTGGTTTTTTCGTTTTCTTGATTGATTATTTCTTTTGATTCTGGAAGGTTTAATAATTCTTCTAATTTTTTTGTCATGACTACCTATTAAAAAATATTATTTAAATATTTATTTAATAAAAGATTAAGGATTTATTTTTTCCTACCTCTATGGAACATGTCATTTTCAGTAACTATTCTAAAATGTATTCTATTTTGTTTACACCATTTTGCAGCCGCTTGCCATTTTGCTTGATTAAGTACATAGCTTGCTTGATTGTACTTGCTTCTCCCTACGTTTTCTCTTAAAGCTTGACTTGCAGGTTTAACTTCGATAAGCTCACTTTTTTGCTTACCTGTTTTGTCAACGTAAACAATGAAAAAATCTGGAATATAAATTGTGTTTTTTCCAGTTAATGGGTTTTTATATGGTATTTTTATAGATTCTGATGCCCAGTTTATAATGTTAGGGTGAGAATCACAAAAATTCATAAATGTAAATTCCCAGCTACTCCGATAGATTGGATCTTTATTTCCAATATATTTTTTTGCATTTTTTATTCTGAAAATACCTTTAGCAAAATTAGCCATTATATAACTAAGTTTCTTTTGATTTCTGGATTAGATATCCTGTCTGATTCAAATCCTAATTTAGAGGTTTTACCACTAGTTGCATTTAATATTTTTGCAACAATAAAACTAATTCTATCTCTTGAATATGAATTCATTGTATCTAAAATTTTAAAAATATTAGTTGAATCTTTTTTTGCTTGATTTAATAAAATTTGAGTAATACTTTTTGCAGCTACGTCATCAAACCCTTTTTTCTTAAACCAACTAAAAACAGTATCAAATTCATTCGCAGAAACTGTTAAGTTCTCTGAAAAATAATTATTAAAAAACTCTACAGTTTTTGATTCTGATAAATTTTTATTATTAGAATAAGTGCTCATAGTATTCCTTTATGGTATCAATAACCCGCCTAATCCACCTAATCCACCTGTACCTAGTTCGTCAACAATATTACCTATTACTTCTGCTGCGATTTGGTCACCACGAGGAAGATCATTTAATTGTCCTAAAAGATTAATTCCTGCTATGGCGGCTGCAGCAGGACTACTAAATCCGCTTCCCGCTGCACTAAAATCAAATAAATCTGGTTCTCCTGGTAAAATTAAATCGGTTATGAAGCCAGCTATATCAATAGGTCCTCCACCTTGTAATGTCATAGGACTAGGAGCAGTGTCATAATGTTCAGATCGACCAAATCCAATTGGATCTTTATCTTCGTCAGCACGAGCAGACCTGTTTACAACTCCTCTATTTACAAAAACAGATTCGTATGAAACTGTAATACTGTTTTCAGTTGTTTCTCCTCCTGCACTATAATCTAAATTAGAATAAGACCAGTCAGTTATAACTGGATTTACAATAGTAAATGTTGTATACGTATGTTTGGCTAATTGACTGATTTGAATATTACGGAAAAAGGGTTCTATAGAATTATTATCTAAACCGTACCTATAAAGCGGTTTAGTTCCGTCATACGTGTCTTCCATCATGTAATTTAGGGGTTTTTGATTATCCGCCATACTTGCTCCTGGAAGATCAAAATTAAATGAAGGAAGGGCGTCTGTTACTGCACCTATTGCAGTATCCAACAAACTTTCAGATGCATTTGGACTAATAGCAGGTGCTGGATGTCTATGTGCCTTTTGGTATGCTGCTGGAGAAATTAAGTGGTTACCATCATTGAAGTAATATCGATAATATGCTTCTAGTAAAAAACCAGTCAGACCTAAATTATCATCATAAAAAGTCATAGAGATAGGTTCATAGCTTATGCCAGTTTGAACATGTTTAATTCTATTGTATTTTTTACGAGTTTCAACATTTGCACTAAATTTTGGCAAGTCACATCTTTTAACAAGCATTCCCGCTTCAAATTTATGTCTATCTTTTTGCCATTGAGCGTTTGTTTTAGTGACAACATCATCATTAATGTCAAAGTATACATGATAATTAAACTTTGTTTTTGGAGCAAGTCGAAAAGGATTTCTCGATGATCCTGCTCCAAATGCATATTCTGCGTGTCGCCAATCTCCTAAATTACCTTTAGGATTAGTTAAGCCTTGGAAAAGATTATCAAAATTACTTAACATATTTTAAGCTATTTTTATGATCCAATACCAGAGGCTAAGCCTGCGCCAATATCTCTTGCAATACCGCCAACACCTATACCATCCGTTCTCTGCTCTCCTGATGTTTGTAAAGCATTGTCGTATCTAATTGTTAATGATATTGTCACTGCATCAGATGTTGCGTAATTTAAAGAATTATAATTCACACTTTCCAAATAACAACCATATAATTCAAATGTTTCTATAGTCGCCGGTGCTAATGTTCCGTTACCTCCATCTAAAATTTCAATCACTGACTTGAATTTATAATTTTGGCCATATGATGCACTTGCTTGTTCGAAAAAATCAAATTGCTTTGTAAGCTGTCTTCCTACTGCTTTTTGAACATGTGATGATACATCATCTCGTAAATTTAATGTAATTGGTTCCCAAGTATGTTTTCCTGCTAAATTAACTTTACTATTATACACATCTAAAGTCATTTGTTCAAACGATAAATTAGGTCTGCTTACATCTATTACCTGACTGGTAAGTTCTTGTGATTGACTATTACCCCCAAAATTTTCCAGTGTTACCCTGAACCTATATTGCAATTTAGGCATAAGGATAATTGAGCTGCTTTCACCTACCGGAATGCTCATATTTTTTAAACTTGCAGATGGCATTTTAACATATCTCCTTTTTGTTATTATAGTCCAGCAATTTCGCCTGTATTTTTCAATCTCATTGGAATGTAAATAAATTCTATTGCTTTTACTGGTTCAACTGCTACATCTATATATAGCTCGCTTCTATCGATTCTAGCAGGTGTATTGTTACTTGAATCACATACTACTATAAAATCATAAATTGCTCTTAGCGTAACTAATTCTTGTAACAATGTTTCACATGCATTTTGAATTTCTGCTCTTGTAAATCTATCGTTTGCTTCAAAGATATAAGGTTTTGCTAGCCTATTTAATTGACTTCTTAAATAAATTACAAGTCTTGCAACATTTATCCTATCCAAACTACTTGTACCTAATTGTCTTGTTTTTTGACCAAAGTTTACTAATCCTGCTCCTGTAATAAATGTAATTGGATTAATATTGTTTGAATAAAGTGTATCTCTAATTCCGTCATTTAAAACAACAGGTTGAAATTCATTTTCAGCATTTAAAAATCCTACTGAAGAAGCATTTGTAATATTTCCTCTTCTTGTACCTGCAGGAGAAAACCATGGATAAGCAACTTGGTCACTTAATGCGATTGTTCGTAACATCATATGACTGGCAGGTACCATTACATTATTTCCAAAATTATCGCTTGTAAATCCACTTGGATAAAACATTGCTACATACGGATCTGAAGTTGTAACACCTTTATCATTATCTTCTGTAGCTAAATTAACATTATTTGCCCAATTGTTTAATTTTGTTCCGTTAGCTTCTAATCTAAATGGTGTGTCTCCAACAATAAATGAGCTTACATCTCTATCATAATTTAATGATACCATTTCTCCAATAAGTTCCGGATAACCTGGGCAAGCCATTAGGTTAAATCTTCTACTTTCTTTTTCTCGAATGTCTTGATTACTATTAACCATAGCTTGCAAAGCTTGAACAACTACTTTTCTCTGAGCTTTATATCCAAAAGATCCACTTCCGTCTTCTTGATTTCCTGACTCAGTTACCCATCTATCTGTATGATATACGCCAATTGTATCATCATTCATTTTTTGGTCGTTGTATCTTGTGTTTACTTCAGCTAAATTTATATAATTTTTAACATATTTTTTAACATTAAATCCACTTCTCCTAAGATTAAACAGCATCATACCTTTAGGATAAATTGCAGGGTCTGGAGAGTCAGGATCTACATAATCTGAAGCTATTAAATCAGACATCAATCCAGGTTCGTCACTTGAAGCACCTGTTGTATTATATCTTGCATCTGCAAATACTATTCCATCTTCAGTTGTTTGATCACCTGTATCTACAAGTTCCCATCTTTGATCTAATGGTAAGTCTGTTCTAGCTGCATTAAATTTATATAATTTAGGATAATTATCTAAATCGCTAGTGTCTAACCAAACATCTCCAGTTACTAGAGGTGTATCATCTGATTGTGTTTCTGGTAAACTTGCTGCAACAATGACTCCATTTGGATCTGTCATTAAAGTTTCATCTACATTATAATATGGACTTGCAGCCATTTGACCGCTACCATCATACCTAAAGCCTACAAACGCACTTCCATTGTGGACTAATATGTCTACATCATCTACAACTGCATTATACCAAAGTACACCATTTCTATAACTATTAATAATAGGTGAATCACTTGCATCATATGTTAATGGTCGCCATAAACTTGCCCTCAATTGTGTATCGTTTGAATTTTCTACATAAGAAAGGTTGCCTTCTAAAGCAGGAGTTAGGCCAAGTAATGTTAATAAAGATCCAGTTGTATCTTCTAGTTGCATCTCGCCACCTAGTTGATGTTTAATTACAACTTTGTTATTTGCGTCTACTGAAGCTTCTACGTTAGGTATAGCAGAGTTATTAATAGCTTCCGCAACAAGTAAAGAATCTCCTGCATCTCCTTGAGTTGTTACATTGACAGGTATAGCTGCTGTCATATTGATATTTGCGGCTTGGCTTGACATTATAGTAAAAGTATATAATTGAGCAGGCAATGTTCCTGCTGTTACTGCCTTAGATGTAATCGTAGTTTGACCAATATTCCATCTTCTATAAATCTTAAAATTTGCTAATGCAGGATCATCATAACCTGTATTTGAATGAACAAATAATTCGCCAGTTAGTAGATTAGATCCTCCGCCTGCTTTATCCATGTAATATAATGCTGCTACGAATGAACTGTAAACATTTGGATTTGTTGTTTCCCAACTACCAAGATCATCTAACCATTTATTTACAACAAATTTTGCTCCTGAATTTGGTGTAGATGTTTTTAACCATATCGATCCAGTTGGTCTTGGATTAATATCTGATTGTTTAAACGTTGGTATTGAAGTATGTGGTCCTACATGAACAGTAGGAGGATAATAACTATCTGCATCAATTGCATAAGCTGTTAATATTGCTGCATCTCCTGTAATTACAATAGGACTTGTTCCATTTGTATAAATGTTCAATCTACCATTAGCTGTGTCTGCTGATAGGTAAGCTAAATTTAATCCATTTATTCCATCTCTTAATGAAGCAAGTGTATCGCCATTTTGTAATTGTATAGCGGCTCCATCTATGACAAATTGTCCTGCTTCTGTTAAAGGTACATTGACATTTCCCGAAGTAATTGTTGGCCAACTTTTTCTCCACGCTTCGCTTCCTACTTGATGCCATCCTGCTGCTGATCTATAATATACTTTAATTAAAGTTGTTGTATTAACTACAGCATAAGAACCAACTGATCCTATCGCATTTTTCGGATTGTTGTCAGAATCAACATCATTAGGATCAGTAATTATTGTTGGAACTTTATTTGTAAATACTTGTCCTCCTGCAATAATTGCATCACTATTCCATTCTTGTATTCCGTAAACTGTTTTGCTTGAATCTAACCAATATGATCCATCTGTTGGGTCTTCTCCTGGTGCAGAAATTTTAGGCTCGAGCTGATTTAAATCAATGTTTGCTCTAGTCACAAATGCTCGATTAGAAACTCCTAAAAATGAATAAGCAGCCTGTAGTCCATACTCATTTAATTCACTTCCATGGATAGGTGTGTTATTGTTGTCTACCTTAAATATCGGATCGCCAAATGTATCTACTAAATCTCTTTGAGATGTAATAAGATATGGCACTCCGGCATTTGCAGATAGTGTACCCTCGGCAGTACCTGAACCTGCCCCATTTAATTTATTTTCAGCTGTAGCAATGAAAATCATAGGAAGTGTACCTGGCTCTGCTGGTACATAAAAACTTTCATCTACAACGCTTACTTGAACTCCTGGTGATAATAAAGCCATTTCAAGAACTCCTCATGTTAATATATGTCTTTTCTACAAGTATTTATGTATTTTGTTGAAAAAAATATTGTTAGAACTGCATGAAAAAGGGGCGTAAAAGGTGACATAAATAAATTTATGAGACCATTGTGCATTTGCCGTCAGCGACCTGCGGCTGTAAATTATAAAAAAAATGGTAAAATTTACTATAGGAAAAAATGTGAAATTTGTTTGAAATATAATCAAACAGGTGTAGGAATTCCAAAATGGAAATTAGCCGGTTATGAAAAGAAAAAATTCTGCGAAAAATGTAGATTTCAGAGTACATATGCAGAGCAATTTAATGTTTATCACATTGATGGTAATTTAGATAATTGTAGAATTACAAATTTAAAAACAATTTGTGCAAATTGTCAACGTATACTGCAACGCGAAGGAGTTAAATGGAAGCAAGGTGATTTATTACCTGATTTTTGAATTTATCCAATAATAAAACCGTATCCTGAACCTCCAGGAATAGCAGTTGCAATTTCTTGCTCTAATTTTTCCATTTCTTGTTGTGCTTCATTTTTAAGAGTATCTCCGTTTAATTGTCCTCCACCTTGTGGACCAGCTATTGTTGCAAACTTAGATCTAGCTTCGCCTAGCATCATTTTACACAAAGCTAATGAATAATCTCTAATCCAATTTTTTGCCATATAATCGTCGAGTAATTGTTCATCTGGTCTATAATTGTAACATTCTAAAAGTAATGTTTCTTCTGCTTGCGGTCTTTGTAGAATTGTTATAGTGTGTGTTGTTCTACTCCAATTAAATTCTATGAAGGATCCAAACATTCTACCTACTAACTCTTGATACTGCGAAAACATATCATAAGTTGCAAGACCACCTAAATTAGAACTAGCTAACAAATATGTATTTGTATAAGCTAAATTGAAAGGTTCGTATAAACTTCCACCATCACCGCCACCAGTTCGTGAACCTATACTTCTTCTAAAAATTTTTTTCACTTCCACAATTTCTGGAGGTAGTACATATGCGTTTTGATCAATTATTGTTGGCATAAAAAAATATCCTTTTTCGATACTATTTTCAGATCTTTGCCTAAATCGTGATAATGCTTTAGATAAAGCCGTTTCGTAATGTTGAGGATCTAACTCAACATCTATCATTCCACCGCCTAACATTGTATGAATGTAAGTAAAAACATCTTGTTTTTTTGTTGTATTTCCTGCCATTATAATATCTCCTTTAATATTTATCTTTAACTAAATATACATATGCCAAGACTTTCTTTATATAAACCTGAAAAAGGTAAAGACTTTGAATTTATAGATGCAAGAATATTTGAAATGTTTACTATTGGTGGAACTGATATAAATGTACACAAATATTTAGGACCTAAAACGCCTGAAGGAGATGCTGTAACACCGGCAACACCTGGAGGTGCAGATATTTTTGATCCTGCAAGTGTAAGTATACAAGATTTATTATTTTTAGAAAATAGAGATAAAAAATACGAACCAGACATCTATACGTTTAGAGGTATTTATAATGTACAGGATATTGATTTTAATCTAACTCAATTTGGACTTTTTTTAAATAATGATACTATTTTTATTACAATCCATATTAGAAGCACAGTAAAAACTATTGGAAGAAAGCTGATTGCTGGTGATGTATTAGAATTACCTCACCTAAGAGACGAATATGCGCTGAATGATTTAAATACTGCTTTGAAAAAGTATTACGTTGTTGAAGAAGTTAGTAGAGCGTCAGAAGGATATAGTCCAACATGGTATCCACATTTATACAGATTAAAATGTAGACAAATATTTGATAGTCAAGAATACAATGATATTTTTACTTTACCTGTAGACGAAGATGTTCCTGCAGAAGGTTCTTTACGCGACTTAATGTCTAATTACGAAAAAGAAATAGCAGTAAATGATGCAATTATTGCCCAAGCAGAATACGATGCACATAAAAGTGGATTCGAAACACGGCATTTTTGGTCTATTCAAAGAGATGCGTTAGGTAATGTAGAGATAGTTACTGTGGATAGTACTACACTTGATGCAAGTTCGGGAGAACTAGCTGATAGAATTATGCAAACACCTGAAAGAACAGGTTATGTAGGTTATCTATTAGGAGATGGGATACCCCCAAATGGTGAAATTTTTGGGTTCGGAGATGCATTTCCAGAACTTAATGAAGCTGGAGATTATTTTTTACGAACTGATTTTATTCCAAACAGATTGTTTAGATTTGATGGAACACGATGGCGTAAAATAGAGGATGCGGTTAGACATACTCTAACTAACACCGATGAAAGAAATACCCTAGTAACTTCATTTATAAATAACAAAAACCAAACAGTTATTGATGGCGAGATTATTGAAGAACGCCAAGGAATAAATGAAGCATTACGGCCTAAAGTAGATAATCCTTGAGAATAAATTATGCAATATTTTTATGATGGGCAAGTTAGAAAATACGTAACCCAAGCTATAAGACTTTTTAGTAATTTTAATATCAGAGATGTAGACGGAGAATTAAGACGAATTCCAGTATTGTATGGAAATCTTTCAAAAGAAGTTGCGTCTATTTTAAATGACAATTCTGAAAATAAATTTCCAAGTGCTCCGAGAATGTCGGTTTATATAACTGGACTTGAACAAGATAGATCTAGAACTTCTGATTACAGTTTTGTAAGTAAAATCAATGTTACTGAGCGACAATTTGATCCTGTAAAGAACGAATACTTAGCAACAAGAGGAAAAAATTATACTGTTGAAAGACTGATGCCTACTCCATATATATTACGGATTAATTTAGATATATGGACAACGAATACCGATCAAAAGTTACAAGTTTTAGAACAATTGTTGGTTTTGTTTAATCCGACTTTAGAAATACAAAAAAGTGATAATTTTATAGATTGGACCAGTTTAACAATTGTGAATTTAGATAGCATTAGCTATTCAAATCAAGTTACTGGATCATCTACAGGAGATGATATTGATATCGCCTCATTGTCTTTTTCTATTCCAATATGGATTACTGCTCCTGTAAAAGTAAAAACATTAGGTATAATTACTTCTATAATTACAAGTATATATAATGAACAAGCTGGTAATGTTGAATTTGATATGACGGTACCTCAAATGCAAGCCTATATTACAAATATTGTATCAGCAGATATTAGGAATAAAATTAAATTAGACGAAGATGGCAATGTTGTAAGAATTAAGCAAGAATCATCAACTATGTTTAAAAAGGATGTAGATAGTGTACAAGTTACTACCTATCACAATTATGATTTGTATGTTTATCAAGATAAAATAGAACTATATCAATTTGGTAAAACTACAGGAACTTTTTGGTATGATATTTTTACAGCTTCTAAAGAAGAATTTGAAGATGGTATTAGTGAAGTAAGATTGCAAAGAAAAGATAATGATTATGAAATAATTGGAAAAATGTCGTTAGACACGCAAGATCCAACTATAATGAATGTAGTATGGGATATAGATACACTACCTAGTGATACTATTCTAGCAGGAGCAACATCTATAAATTACATAATAGATCCTGTTAAAACAAATCCAACAGATATTAAAACACCTGGTTTAAGATTGTTATTATTAAATGAAGGAATTGGCTCAGCAGACAATATAGATGGAGCAGATGCATGGAAAAATAATGACAATACAGATTTTGTAGCAAATGCTAATGATATTATAGAATGGAACGGAACAAACTGGGTTGTAATTTTTGATTCTAAAAACAGTACTGATAGCATAATTTACACAACAAATTTAAATACTGGTGTCCAGTATAAATGGGAAAAGGGTGATTGGTTACTAGCATACGAAGGTGAGTATCCAATAGGAACATGGAGAATTGTTTTCTAGCATAATTAATTTTATGAAAGAAATAATTTGTAGTGGAGCACTGATTTACAGTCTAATCTCAAAAAGATTTTTATTTTTATATAGAGAAAAAAGCAAGCAGCATCATCTTTGGGGTCTAGTAGGCGGTATGAATGAAGAAACTGAAACTCCTTGGACTGCTCTACAAAGAGAAATTGTAGAAGAAATTGGTGCTACTGAGATACTTAAATCAATTCCACTTGAAACATTTATTAGTAACGATGAAAAATTTCTATTTCATACTTACTTATGTGTTGTAGAAAATGAATTTATTCCTAAATTAAACGAAGAACATAGTGGTTATGCATGGGTTGAATTTGGAAAATGGCCTCTTCCTTTGCATAATGGCTTAAAAAATACTCTTTCAAACAAAATCAATAAGCATAAGCTTAAAACAATTATTCAAGTTATGCATTTAATATAAAAAATAATTATGACAGATGATAAAGTTACTCAATATAGCTGGGGATATGAAATACACTGGGCTAGGAAAGAACAATTCTCCGGAAAAATTTTAGTTTTTACACGATCTAATTGTGCTACAGACATGATAATGCACAAAGAAAAAACAAAAAGCTTTTTTGTTAACAATGGTAAATTTAAAGTGCGGTGGATTAATATAACAAACGGTGAAATCTTTGAGGCAGAAATAAAAGAAGGTGCGGTTTTCGATGTAGATAGCATGATGCCATATCAACTCGTTAGTCTAGAAGATAATGGTTCGTTATCTGAAGTTTCGTCAGGAGATCCTAATAATCAAGATAATTTTATTATCGTAAAATCAGGAAATAATAATGCTACCAGCTCTATACCAAAGTAAAAAAGTTCAAAGAGATTTTCAATTTATCCAAACTAAAATAAACCTAGTTTCTAATAAAGAAATTAAAAATAAATGCAATATTTTGCTAAAAGAATTAAAAAAAGAAGTAGCAAATTTAGAGAATAATCATAAACTTGGATTGTATGATATTTTTAATAGTACAATGCTTAACTCTTCTAGAGAAAAAATTTTTTCTCTAAGAAAAAAATTAAAAATTTTATTAAAAGAAAATATTTAATCTCTACCAACTACAATTTCAATTAAACCAGCAGAGCTATTAATTTTATTGTCTAAAGATTTGCCTATCACTGAACCTACAGGAGGTTTATTATTTACTATGCAGTATCCGTTTTGAGCTGCTGATACTAATAGATCTCCTTTTTGCACAACTCCAACTACTTTTACAAATACTCTACCTTGTAATGCTATTGGAACTATGTTGTCTCCTTTACAATTAGAATTCATTAAATAAGCAGGGTCGGCAGATACAACACCTGCTACTCTTGTATCATTTTTGATATTAGTTGTAGTTACTTCTTTAGCACCTCCAAAAATAACAACAGTTCCGGCTTCATAACACTCATCTGCTATATAATTTTCTGCTAAGTCGGCATATTGTGCATTTAGAGCAGTACCATTAAAAACAGATGCATATATTGTATTCCAAACATCAGTAGAATTACCTATTGTGTTGTTTAATCCAGATGGTATAATATTTCCATAAACAGTAATATTATTACTGAAAAGGTTGTTCCAAACCTTTTCAGTGGATCCTATATCATATGTGTTAGTAATATCTGGAAGAATTGATTGTGCAGTAACATCTTCTATAGTAATACTCTCTGCGGATAAATTTGTTGCAGTAACATCTTCTATAGTAATACTCTCTGCGGATAAATTTGTTGCAGTAACATCTTCTATAGTAATACTCTCTGCGGATAAATTTGTTGCAGTAATGTTAGTACTTGTGATGTTGTTAATGTACAATTCATTCCAGCTGTTATCTACTCTACCTAAATTATTTGTTGATACTAAAGGAATAATGTCACCATTAGCTGCCCTTTCAAAAGCATCATTAATGTTATCAACATTTAAATAATTGCCCATATTTAAGGTATTGTATGAGTAATAATATAATTCAGCAGGAAATGTATTCTTAACTATAACTTGTACATGCCTGTAACTAGCAGCTCCAAATTTTCTTGCGTATTCATCTGGACCGCTTACTTGATCATTATTGATTACATAAATAATTTCTTCAAACATTGTACCTTCACCTAAATGTCCATTTGCGTCATCTGCTGAAATAATTAATGGATGAATATTAGGTTCTTGTCCCTCTAAATTAGGAAAATATTCGTTTGAAGGATCATTTTGATCAAAAATATAGGTAAAACCTTTTAACAAACGTAATACAGGTTGCTTTTCGCCATCCACATTAAAAATAAGATTTTCATTGCTATCATATTCTACAGTGACAATATGTCTAATTGCGGCTATTTCTGCTAGTCCAGCAGACTTTGCAATTGTACTTTCGGTTACAACTTCGTGCCCACCTTTTTTCCTTCCATCATAAGCTCTTATAGTCGCAGTATCCATACTGTAATATAATTCTCCGCTGGATCCGACATTTATATTTAAAAAATCGTTATCTCGTGGAATGATGCGTATTCTATTTACGATAGGTGATGATGACATGTCTTACTTTCCTAATATTTTATTTACTTTCGTGTTTAATTCTAAATTTGCAATCTGACGAATGGTTTTGTATTTGATTATCAATTTCTTTTTCTGATTTACCACAAAATAAACAAACTAAATTTGTATTGTGATCATCAGTTGGTAATCTTTTTTTTGGGTAATCCATAAATAAACTCCTAATTAAAATAACTATTAAATATTTATATGAATACTATAGAAAAAATTATTATTTTAGGTGGCGGTACAAGTGGTTTTATATCAGCCTTTATCTTAAGGAAAAAACATCCTAATTTAAAAATACAAATTATCAAATCAGAAAAAATTGATACAATAGGCGTAGGAGAAGGAAGCACTGAAAATTTTACAAAATTCCTTGAATATGTCGATATTGAGTATAAAGATATATTAAAAAATTGTGGTGCAACATTAAAATCCGGTATTATGTTTAAGGGCTGGAGCGATAACGATTTTTTACAAAGTATTAGTGACGGTTGGAATATGCAAACAGATTTTTATCCTATTGCATTTGGTAATTTGATTGTAAATAAGTCTACAAATGATCTTTTTGTAAGTGAGCATGCTTTGAACAATAAGGTGAATGCGTGGTTTTTGCAAGATAAAAATATTTGTCCTACAGCGCAATTTCATTTTGATAATTTTAAATTAAATTCTTATTTTGAAAAACTAGCAAGTAAGAGAAATATTAATGTCATTTATACAGAAATAAAAAAAATAAATTTATCTGCTAATGGTAACATACAAAATTTACAAAGCGAAGATTCTGTATATACAGCTGATTTCTTTATTGATGCATCAGGATTTAGAAAATTTTTAATAAAGAAGCTAGATGCAAAGTGGAAAAGTTGGAAAAAATATTTTTTCCTAAATTCTGCAATTACATTTCAAACAAAATCTAGTGAAAATATTGATATGTGGACCACAGCACAAACCATGGAAAACGGTTGGTTGTTTAAAATTCCTTTAACTGACAGGAACGGAAATGGTTATATTTACGATGATAGATATTGCACAAACACGCAAGCTGAACAAGAAGTTAGAGAATTTTTAAATCTTGATATTACTGTTGCAAAAGAAATTAAATTTGAACCTGGATATGTCATAAATCCTTGGATTAAGAATTGTTGTGCTATAGGTTTGAGTTCTAGTTTTGTAGAACCTTTAGAAGCATCTTCAATTGGTGTAACAATTGAACAATCATTTTTACTTTCTAAATTATTAGTTAATTATAATGATTATACAATAAAAAAATATAATACAATTAATGAAAAAATCCTTGAAAATGTGAGAGATTTTATTTCCTTGCATTATATAACAAAAAAAAATAATAGCCAATTTTGGAAGGATATTCAACACAATTTAATTATTTCTGATAAACTTGCTCATTTACTTGAAATTTGGAAAAATAATTTACCAAACAGATTTGATTTTTTTGATTATTCGCCCAGTTGCTTATTTAGCGAATTGCATTTTATCCTAATTCTTAACGGATTAAAATTATTTAATGCTGAAAGTATAACTAGAGAGTATAAGTCAATTGTATCTGCTGTTGATGAAAGGATTGTTTTAGATACATTGGACTTTCAAAAAAATTTACGATGCGACACAATACCACATAGATTGTTTTTAGAATTTTTAAAGAATATAAAAAAAGAAAATTATGAATAGACTGTTTACATTTGGCTGTAGTTTCACATTATATAATTGGCCGACTTGGGCAGATTTATTTGGGTTAGAATTTCCACAAGCCTACAATTGGGGTTGTCCAGGAATAGGTAATAGAGGTATTCTAGAAAGGCTTTTCGAATGTGATGCTTGTATGAATTTTGCTCCTACAGATACAGTTATAATACAATGGACTAGTTATTTACGGCATGATTACATGCGAACAAATACTAACGATAAAGAAAAAAACTCTTCATGGAAAAGGATATCTTCATGGAAAACTTGTGGCAGTATTTTTGCCAAAAATAATCAAAATATTTTCGACCGTAATTGGATTAATAAATTTTGGGAAGAACGTGCTTATTTTATACATACCCTTAATGCAATTGTAGGAGCAATAGGATTTTTAGACGGTAAAGGTTGTAAGTGGGCAATGACGTCTATGAATGATTTATGTGCTGTAGGAAATAATATTGAAGATAAAACTTTTGGCGGAGAATATCAAAATTCAAAAAATTTACCAAAATTTTGGGATTTAGATAAAAATTTAGATTTTTATAGAACAAAAATTTGGGAAGATAATAAGGACAAATGGATATCGCCAATAATAAATGTAAAAGAAGAATGTCCTGAATATAATGCGATATTTAATTTTGAAAAAAGGACGGAAGGCGCATGGGAAGAAGCTCATCCCTCAGTGATGCAACACGCTATTTGGTTATTAAGTTTAAAAGATTATCTACAATTAGATGTTAATTTAACCAAAGAACAAGCTAAAATGGTTAATGAAATAACTAATTTTCAAAATACTGCAAAAGATTATAAAGATTTTGAAGGAAAAATTAATAACACGCTCTGGGGTAAAACAATAAGAGTTGCAGGTTTATAGCTTTCTTAATCTGCTTCCTGGGGGACCCATTATGTATTCCATGGCAAAGCATTAGCAAAATCATATAAGTTATTAACAATTGTTGTTTTATTTTTTATTTGCCTAAAATTGCTTTTTGATAGCATTTTTTCAGTCTCTAATCCTTTACCTGTTTTTACCAAAACTGGTAGGGCACCTACACGCAGAGCTGCTTTTAAATCACTAATACGATCTCCTACGAATGCACCTCCTTTAAATTTTAAACCACATTCTTGTTCAGCTCTTTGAAACATACCGATATTGGGCTTCGCATATATATCTTTCTTGAATGATGTAGTGCTGTAATATATTCCGCTTATATTTGTGCATCCAACAGCGCCTAGTTTTTCTAACAAAATTTGGTGAACATTCTGCACATCTGGTATTGATATTTCATTCGTATGAATACCCGGTTGGTTTGACAAAATTACAACGTTGTAATTTTTATCTCTAAGCATTTTAATTGCTTCTAAGCTCCCTTCTATAGGATTAACTTCATTAACAAATTTTATAGGCTTGCCAATATCATGTAAGATAGTGCCATCTCTATCTAGTCCAATTGTAATATTATTCATATTGCGTCAATATTAAACGATATGGAAATTCTTTCATGTTCTACTTCTTGTTGTTCTACTTTGTGTAACAAATAACTAGGAAATATTAAAAGCATTCCAGATGTAGGTTGAATAATGAAATCTGTTGTGTTAAATTCTGTAGGAAATTTTTTTCTGCAATTATACGGCCAACTACTTTCTAATACAGTTTTATTTTGAAATATTATTTTTGCATCATTGTTTTTGCAATTTAAGTAATAAACACCACTGTATAGATGGGGTATATGCTGATGTGGTTCGTGATAACTGTAAATTCTATTAATGTTAAACCAGGATGATGTAATAGATAAATTATCTTGTAACCCAATATCATTATGTAAAGTTGTAGTTTGATCTAAAATAAATTTTTTGAAATCAATAAAAAGTATTTCTTCTAGTAAGTTTGACCCTCCAAAACTTGTATAACTTCCAACAGGATAGTAATTTGTAAAATTTTTGTTTTGTTTTTCGTAATCTTTGCAATAATCTATTACTTTTTTTTTATTAATAAAATCAAAGTTGCTCCGCCACGCAGGCGCACCGAATATAGTAAAAAAATTTAGCATTATAACAATCTTCTTTTTGTTAAAAATTTTGATGGCATTATTATACGTTCGTGATATTCTAAAAAATTTTCAAATTGCGTTTTACTATATTCTTGCATTTGATTTTCTTTTAAATAAAAAATTGTTGATTTATTCTGTAAATATTTTTTGTAAACATAGTTTCATCTATATAAGCACTATGAAATACATTTTGTTGATAAATTATCATTCTATTATATTTCATTTCAACAAGGTGAATTTTTTTCCAGTCACCTTGATCATCAATTAGAAATTTAGTTGGTTTAATTTTATTTTTTTCATCTACATAATTTATATTTTTATCAGAGATCATTTTGCCTTGAAAAGAATAAAATGCAGTTCCACCTGCACATTCCTCTGCTTTATTTAAATAAATTGTAGAAGCAAACGCTCTATAATCAGAGTTATCAATATGCGGAACTCTAGGTGGAAGATTTTCAGATGTCATAACATTTATCATAAATGTTGCCCGCTGAAAACTAGTTATAATTTGATCATTTTGATTAGCTTTTTCAAATTCAGGAAAGACTACTTCTGGAAATATTTTTTGGATAATTTTGTTATATACTGGTCCTAATGAATCTAAAATATAAAAAGCATTTATACGTCCGCTATTCTTTCCTGTTGGTAGATCAGAAGTAATTCGGTCGTTTACTGTGGGCGGAATAGTAAATGCAAGTTCTCTAACTGCATCAGGATCAACATAAAAATCATCAACAATTCCTATTTTAACAAGTTCGCACGGTGTTTTAATTTCTATTATTTGAATTTTTAAATCTTGATTAGTTAAAAATATTTTTTTTTCATCAATAAATTTAATCATTTTTTATGCAAATTATTTTTTTAAACTCAGGCAAAAATAAGTATTCAATATCACTAGAAAATAAAGTTTCCAGTGCATCTTCTAAAGTTTCTACCAATGGTTCGCCGCCTAAATTAAAACTTGTATTAAATAATATAGGTATATTAGTTTTTTGATAAAATTCCTTAATTAAGGAATAATATAAGGGGTTTTGTTTTTCTGTAACAGTTTGAATTCTACAAGTGCCGTCAATATGAACTATTGATGGTATTTTTTCTATATGTGTATCCTTACATTTAACTGCATACATCATATGAGGACTTTCTTTTAAAGTTCTCATATCAAACCAATCATGAGCATGCTCTGCGAGCACAGATCCTGCAAATGGTCTAAAATACTCTCTATTCTTTACTAAGTTTACATAGTCCTTGCCATCTTTAAATGTAGGATCAAATAGTATACTTCTATTGCCTAATGCTCTCGGACCATTTTCTGATCTACCTTGAAATATACTTACGATATTTTTTTCCGTAAGTAAATTTACTACATCTTTATTATCTGCATCAATAATAATACCATTAAATTTATCTACAAGATTTGTAATATAATCTAAATTATATTCATATTTGGGACCTAAATATATAGATTCAGCATATGGCCTAATTTTACTATCTTGGGTTAATTTATGGTAACAAAGTAGTGCAGCTCCCATAGCTGTTCCTGCATCATTACTTACTGGTTCAACATAAAATTCAATATTATGTTTTTTTAATTCATCTAAATAAAAATAATTAGCTACACAATTTAATCCGTATCCTCCACTAAAAACAACTTTTTTTATGTTACTTTTTTCAACAGCTTGTAAAATTAGATTTAGGCAAGCTTGTTGGCTTTCTGTTTGAACTGCATATGCTAAATCTCGCCTATTTTGTAAGTCTGTTACATCTATATTAGGCACAGATTCGTTATAAAAATCAGGATTATTTAATTCTGCATATCTTCCAATATTAACATCTGCTCCATTTGGATATGTTGGTATGATCAAATTCCTATCCGAAGTAATCCAAGAGCCATTACCACCATCTGAATAAATTGCTGGAAAATTATTATTCGGGTTGCCATAAGGAAATAATCCCATAGTTTTTCCAGCTTCAATAGGTGCAAATCCACAGTATTGTGTTACTGCTTCATATGCTTTTACAATTCCTGCCGAATCGTCAAGAATTAATTCAAATGGATCGTCTTGATTCATATAGTCAGCAACAAAATTTGGCATCCGAACCCCGCCCCATGGGCCTCTGCCGCCTTGATGTTTGTATATTGTCTTAAAATTATTAGGATATTTACATGTAAAAAAAGTTTCTAATTCCCAAGTCATTTCCGTTGTACTTCCTATTTGTAACGGAATGTAAGTTCCTGCACCGTCGACAATTACAGCAACTGCTTCATCAAATCCAGATCTATAGAATGCACAAGCTGCATGCAATTGGTGATGCATATAGCTATAATCTAAAACTTGAGGATGGTTATCATGCCTTTCCTTGTGGCTGATTAGTTTTAACTTCCTAGCTAAGCCAGTATAAATATCGTCACCACTAAAGTCTATTTTGCCCGCTGTTTCTTTTAGTGGTTGAGTGTGAGCGATAACAAGGTAATCTAATTTATCAGTAAAATCTAGTATTTTTTTCATAGCAGCAAAAGGACCGCCGTCGTATTTTTGCCGTGATAGCCTTTCTTCTTCAATTGAAAAAATTATTTCGCCATCTCTTAATAAGCAAACACCAGCATTATGTCCTCTAGTGATTCCTGCTATCCATCTTGTCATAATTTTTTTTATCCTTTTAACGATGTTAAACTACCATTACTAATTTCAAATTTTTCTTTTTTGGGTATTTTTGTTAGAGTTTTACTAACCCCTATTGTAGCTTCGATCTTATCAATAATTTTCTTTATAATTTCTTTGCTCATTTCCATACAATTGTCATTTAATCTTTCTATATGTTCTTCTAAAGATATTCTAATTGGACTATATCGCCTAGTTTTTTCACCTATATCAATTATTTGAAATTTATCAAAATCAGGATAAGAAACGTTAATAGGAAATGTAGATCCAAACACAATTGACGATGGCTTAGAAAAAGATCTTGCAATATGTTGTCCAACACTATCACAGCCTACAAAATAATCAGAAATCTCTATTATACCTGCCCAAATTCTTATATCTGGAATTTCTGGCATAGCTACTGGATATTGTTGATTATTATTTTCTTCTAAAACTATAGGAAATTCTGACATTAAAATAACGGCGTATTTTTGTTTTAGTTGATTTATAAGATTTACTGCATCATTTAAATGCATACTTCTAGAACTGTAATCAGATACAAACTCGGCATCATTTATTACACCTCTGCCAAATGGTTGTACTACAACAACTTTTTCTTTTCCAGTTTTTTCTTGAACTTCCTTAATAACCTTAAAAGCTTCTGTAACTTCGTATTTATTAAGATATATATTCGGAGGAGTAAGTGGTCTAATACCTTCGTTATTGATTGCAATATCAAATGCTTGTGATAAACTGCATTTTTGATTGTAATATTCCCAAATTCTATAAGGTTCTGGAGATATTATATCTTTATCTTTGATATAATCCTCAAATAAATTTTTATGCCAATGGTCGAATACTTTTTCATGTAAAGTAGGATGTCCTTTAAAAAAATCAGTACCACCTTCACAAACGATTATAAAATCTTGTGATTTTTCTAGTAAGTTTTCAAATGCTGGTATAGAACAAATTGTTCTGCCAGCACCTCCATTGATAAAATATGCCTTTGGTCTATTCATAAATATAGTTCTTTTAAAAAAAATATTTATGAATAGATTCTTAAGGTTCTTGTATTCCTGGCTTAAATCCTGGAACAGGAGGAAACATTTGTGCTGCAAATATAGGAGGTATATCAGCTAATGCAGTTGGCATGTCTCTTAGCAGTTGTCTATAAGTTAATATTTCTTGTTTCAATGCTGCTGGCATATCTTCAGCTAGCATACCGTCCGAATCGTATAAATATTTGTCTCGTGTACTTTTGATATTGTCCCATGTAACATTTTCCATTACGTCTGACGTCCAGCTTTTGATTGGAATTTGCCATTCTTGAGTTTCAAAATCGTAAGTAATATTGAATTCGTCATAAATATCTCTCGGGACCATAATCGTTGGCTTTTGAACTGGCATATATCCTTCTACATTATATATATCAACCCATTCTCTTGTGAACTGTAAATGAAGTTGATCTGGATTTCCACAGTCATTACCAATTTCTGCTAGCAGTGCCATGTCATCTGATTCTGTTGCATCTATAGTAATCCGTACACTGTCTAGAGCAACTGGACGTTCTAATTCTTCTGCGGTTGTTAGGCACCAACCATTTTCTCTTCCGTCTTCTAGATTTACTTCAAATGTAAGAAATCTTGGTCCACGGTACGTCCATGTATCTGTTTTACCTAAGGTAAAACTTGTGCTCCTCCAGTCATCTGGAACTTTGTATGTAAACGTTTGCTCTATTCTTGGATTGTCCATAAAATTTTTTCCTCAATAATTGAACTTATAAAAAAGTAATTTTTACTATACCTGAGCCACCTTGCCCAGATCCACCAGCACAAGCTTTTGCCCAGTTATTACAATAGTTAGATACACCAGACATACCTCCACCCGAAGGCCAATTAACATAACAACCACAAGAACACCAAGCATCACTTGCACTAGTACCTTGCCATAAACCTATAACAGGCGGTTGTCCAGTAAAACTGGTAGTCCTATAGCAATGACACGCACCGTGACCAAGTTTAGCACCAACTGTGCCCATTATACCTAAATCTGCACCAAATGATCCACAAATATTACAATTTGCACAGCCACTTGTATGATGCCTAGGACCCCATGCATCTCCATTACACATCCATCCGCCACAACCACCTACTACACAAAAATTAGATAAATTGTGACCTGTAACAAAAGATCTACAACCCATACCTGCACTACAAGTATGGCTTTTTGCACATGGCCAACTGCCTCCTGCACAAATAGTGTACTGGCATCCAGGTGCAGTTGCTATTGTTTTGATTGCATAGTTGCCTCCTGCACCTCCAATACTGAAGCTACAGCAATTATAACAGGTGTGTCCTGCTCCACCACCTCCACCTGACCAAATCTCAAAAGTAACTTGTGAAACTTTATCAGGTACAGTCCACAAACAACATTTTCCATTTGCTTGTTCGCAGCAACTGCTGCGATTTGCACAGTTTCTACAATCATGTGCTCTTGCGTTAAATATCCATTGAACACCATATCCGTTACCTGCTCCTGCGGCTATGTGGTCGCACGTTACAATACTACAGGTCGATGCGTCTATATTTTCTTCTGTAATTCTTTTGTAATTCGCATAATTTGCCATTAAATTAACCTATTAATTAAAAGTAACTTTTACTATACCTGAGCCACCTTGCCCAGATCCACCAGCACAAGCTTTTGCCCAGTTATTACAATAGCTAGATACACCAGACATACCTCCACCCGAAGGCCAATTAACATAACAACCACAAGAACACCATGCTTCAGTTGCATTTATTGCTTGTACATTTCCTATAAAAGGAGCTGTTCCTGACCAGGTTCCGTCAGCACCGCTACAATGACAACCCAAATGACCTATTTTCATTCCCATAGATCCACTAATACCAAAATCTGCACCGAACGAACTGCATATGTTACAATTTGCACAGCCACTTGTATGATGCCTAGGACCCCATGCATCTCCATTACACATCCATCCGCCACAACCACCCACTACACAAAAATTAGATAAATTGTATCCAGTCACATATGACCTACATCCCATACCTGCACCACAAGTATGGCTTTTTGCACATGGCCAACTGCCTCCTGCACAAATAGTGTACTGGCATCCAGGTGCAGTTGATATAGTTTTTGTTGCATAATTACCACCTGCACCTCCAATACTGAAGCTACAGCAATTATAACAGGTGTGTCCTGCTCCACCACCTCCACCTGACCAAATCTCAAAAGTTACCTTAGAAACTTTATCAGGTACAGTCCACAAACAACATTTTCCATTTGCTTGTTCGCAGCAACTGCCCCGATTTGCACAATTTCTACAAATAAATCCTCTGGTATTATAGATAAAAAAACTACTTAGTTTCGGTCTTGCGCCATTTGCAATAGCTTGTTGAGATATTATGTTATCATTTAAGTTTTCTGCGCTAATTTTTTTATAGCTACTGTAGGTTGCCATTGATTTCCTTAATAATATGTAACTTTTACTATACCTGAGCCACCCTGACCAGATCCACCAGCACAAGCTTTTGCCCAGGTACAACAGTAACTAGATACACCAGATACACCTCCACCTGCAGGCCAATTAACATAACAACCACAAGAACACCATGCTTCAGTAGCTGATGCTGATTGCATGAGTCCTATATATGGTGCTGATCCTGTAAAACTCGTACTTCCATTACACCTACACATTGATTGTCCTGTTTTAAAACCAGTAGTGCCACTAATACCAAAATCTGCACCGAACGAACTGCATATGTTACAATTAGCACAACCGTTATTAAAATGCCGACCATTGCAACAAAGCCATGCCTCTCCATTACACATCCATCCGCCACAACCACCTGTGGTACAGAAATTAGATAAATTGTATCCAGTCACATATGACCTACATCCCATACCTGCACTACAAGTATGGCTTTTTGCACATGGCCAACTGCCTCCTGCACAAATAGTGTACTGGCATCCAGGACAAGTCCTTATAGTTTTTATTGCATAATTACCACCTGCACCTCCAATACTGAAGCTACAGCAATTATAACAGGTGTGTCCTGCTCCACCACCTCCACCTGACCAAATCTCAAAAGTAACACAAGATGTATATTCTGGTACCGTCCACAAACAACATTTTCCATTTGCTTGTTCGCAGCAACTGCCCCGATTTGCACAATGATGACATGCATGCGCCCTAGCGTTATAAATCCAAAGAACAGCAGAATTTTTTCCTGCTCCTAATTCTATTTTATCACTAGTAATTGAGTTATCTAAAAATTGATCAGATAATATTTTTTTATAACTACCGTAATTTGCCATTAGACTGTAATTATCCTCCAACCGTAAGTAGTATTACTAAAAACTAATTCAAAAGCTGCATTTACAGTTGTAACTGTCATATCTGCTGCATCGCCCATTATTAGGCCTCCATTCCTTGCAATTGTTAATGCTGCTGTATCAAAATTTCCAGCAACATCAAAAAATCTAATTGTATCTCCTAATGCAGGCGAACTTGGAAGTGTAGCAATTATTGGGGCAGTAGTAGTATCTATAAAATAAGCTTTCCATAGTTCTGCATTAAAGCTTGCAATTTCGATAGAGTAAGTGTATGCATGGTATTGCCATGATAAAGTTCCTGCTGCATCAGTTGTCAAAGCTTGTCCTGCTCTAGCACCATCACTAGATGGTAAAGTGTACGTTACACTCGTATCTACACTAGCAGGAGCTTTAAATCCTTGATATGCGCCTGCTGCATCAGCAAATCTTAATTCATTATTATCTGTAAATTCAGTTGTTGTTAGAACTGCAATATTACCTGCAGGATCACCTATTTCAAGACCGTTGTCGTAAAAAGATAGATTTGCTGGACTTGATTGAGTAGTAATATTTCTTTCATGGAATGTTAATCCTCCTAAACCGGTAGGAAAAGTTCCACTTGTAATATATCTTGCCATTAGTATTCCTTTAAATTACAGAGTAGATGTTTCAATTCCATACACCATAGCTGTAACGCTTGCAGCATCTGATCGCACTACTACATATCTTGCTTCTTCTAAAACCACACCTGCTCTCTCCATAGCACCGTTTTGTAAAAGTTCTGTTTGATATTCGATGTACTCATCGCCTGCTGGTGATGTACTAGCTGATAGAGCAATATTAACACGACATGGTGCTATTCCTCTATTAACTATGTTTACCGCTACAACTGAAAATGTACTTTCAGGCACTTGATAAATTGCTGTATCGGTGTTAGCGCCTAAATCTGCGCTACCTAAAACTCCTGTTGCCATTATAAATTCTCCTAATATATTTATCTAAAAAACAAACTATATGCAAGCGGATAACCTAATACACCGCCTCTAAATTCTGTAACTGCATTAATGTTTATTGTTGTACCTGTTACACTAGTTATGACATTAGTACCAATAAAGACATCACCTGCTGTTATTGTATTTACATTTAAGGAGCCACCACCACCACCAATTTGTGCTTCTATATATGCTTTTACTGCTCTTTGTGTAGGTACAACTGTATCTGAGTTTGCACTCATAAATGGATCTGTAGAAAATTCATTAATACTTGCCGAATTTCCTCCTAGCGTAACCTCTCCAAGTGTTAGTTCTTGCAATCCTGCAATATTGAATGCATCTGCATTTAAAGTTGCAATACCAGTTGATTGTTCTACACTAAATAAACCACCTACTCTAAAATTTCCGTCTTGATCAGTTGCAGTATAAAATACCCTACCGCCATTTGATTCAACTGTTTCGTGTGTTTGATCTGGATCAACTAATGGTAAACCTGGATAATTTGTTGATTCAAAACCTCCTGTACCGATATCTAAGAAATCATGTCCTGTTAATCTAACCTGTGAATATTTTATTCGCATTGTTACTAGTGTATCATTTTCAGGTGATTCACTTACTTCTAATGAAGGAGATAAGTTTAAAAATCCTGAATAGCTACCATCAGTATCTCCTAATAAAGATACAGTATTAACAAGTTTATAAACAGCATTTGGTAAATGATCAAATACTATATTAGATCCAGGAACTGGTAAAGTGCTTAATCTCCTGACTGCAACATAATTTCCATTTTGATAAAAGTCAGCATAGCCGTCTGAAAAATTAGGTGCAACATCTGCAGAAGCAGATAAGTAATTATTACCTCCATCTATTATTGTTGGATTTGCAAGGGCACCATTGCCTGTTCTTACTGCTACTTCAACATCATAGACATTATTTGGATCTACGATAGTTATAGTAGGCGCACCATCTATATAACCACTTCCAGGTTCTACTAATCTAATTTCATATATTTTTTCAGATGCTACACTTGCTCTACCAAATGCTTGCGTTCCTGCATATATTTTTGAAATTAAAGTTGTACTTCCACTTCCTTTTGCGATCCAATAATGAGATTGATCAGGATTACCAAAGCCAATAGATTCAAATCCATGGCTATCTATCGCAGGATTACTATCCACTCCTTGGACTGTCCAATTAACAGCATCTTCTGTAATAAGAATAGCATTAATTTCTGTAGATGTTGCTACATTTTCACTTGCAACAGCTACAAATAAACCTTGACTATATTTAACTTGTGTTATGTCTGCAACTGTTGACCCGTCAATCGATGGTATGTCTGATTCTACCCACGTCTCTCCCCTATCTAAACTGAATGCAGCTTTGTTTGATCCGGAAGACACAGCTAAAAATCTATTTTTACCAAAACACATACTACTCCAAGTATAAGTTCCAGGTAATACAGTTGTATACCATAAACCAGGATTTTGGTATTCAGCATAAACAGCATCAGTAGATCCAGGAAGAATTGCAGCAAGTCTTTCTGCACCAAAAGTTAGTCCAATGAATCCTGTGCTTGGTAGAACAGTAGCATACTGTATCCAGTTAGCTCCTCCATCGTTAGATGTAAATACATGTTGAGAATTTTCAAAAATTAAAAAGAAATTGTTTAATCCATATACTAAGGATGGTTTACTATTGTATGGTCCTCCTGGTAAAGATGTTACATTCCATGTAATATTATCATTAGAATAATATACTTGATTAGTTGCTGAACTTTGGGTAACAATGACTGTAGAACTTTGTTTTAGTGTAGTAGATCCGTCACTTATAAAACCATTTGCTATTGCTACTGGACCAGTTGATGTACCACCAAGAGCTGTTGTTGTCCATGTTTCTCCGTCTAAACTTTCTAAAATACTTGTACTAGCATTTTGTGTCATTATCCAACTGCCACTCAATCCTAATCCTGATTGATCAAAATGCGTAATTGCTCCGGTAGTGGAATTTACACTTGTAATAGTAAGTGTTAAATCATTTTTAGGAGATGCTCCTCCTAGTGTTGTTCCTAAAATTTGGATAGTATCGTTTTTAGAAAAATTTGTTCCTCCGTCTGCAATAGAAACTGTATATTTGCTACCATTCCTTGTAACATCAAATGTACATCCAAGTCCTGCTTTGCTCGTTATCGTTCCAGTTACACTATTATAAATTAAAGCTGTTTTACAAAACTGTATATCTGAACTTGTAACTGCTACATTTGTTTCATGCGAGTATGAATAAAAAGGCGGAGCAGAAAATGTTACATGTGGTTCTATTTGATAAACTGATGTAGCATTAGTAGCTACAATAGGTGTTCCTGGCACCAAATGCTCATAGCCAGGTGTTCCGTCATTTTTTTCTACTGCAGCAAGTTTAGCACCGGAATTGTAAGATGTAATTGTAGCATATTGCCCTACGCCTACGCCTCCTATAATAACAATTCTCATTCCAGGATAAGCACTATCTGGATTACCATCTGTTGCAGCAAGAGTTATACTTGTTAATGTTCCTGTTTGAGCAGTATTTGATTCTAGAGTATATTTTGTACCACCTAGTTCGCTACCTTCTACAGTAGGATCTAAAATTCTAACTCTATTTACAGCAGCATCTCTAAATTCGTCAACTTCTACAACAGCACCCGATCCTGATCCAAATACATCAATTTGTGCTTCTGTATAATCATTACCTGCATGATTGAATTCTAAGTTTATAATTTTATCACCATCTACAGGAACTTCGCCTATTGCTGCATTAAATTGTAAAATATTATCAACTATAGCAGTTACAGGAGTTTCAGTTATATCTACACCTTCAGCAACAGATCCAAACTCACCGTACGAATTGTTACCATTTGTTGCCCTTATTTTTCCGCCACCTTCTGCTAAGTAACCAATATGGGCATAGTACGTAAATACTGAAACCAGTTCAGCTCTACCATTGTTTGTGATCCAGGCACCGATTCCGTCACTAATAACTTGTGTAAAATCGTTAGAAACTATTGAATCGTTTCCTCCGTTGTGTAAAGCACCATCTATCTTTTGACCAACAGCTCCTCTACCAAATGTTGTAACCCCTTGAACATAAGGAGATCTTTCAGTAATCCACACTCGTTCGTCATCTGGTCCCCAACCAGGATCTAATGATGCATAGGCACCAGCAGTAGGTCTACTGGTTCCATATTCATTTACTGGAGATAGGTCTCCATTTAACCCCTTAACTGTTTGCAATCTTAAGCCTGTACCATTCCTTAAATAATACATATCTTCTTCTTGCGACCCTATGACAGCATTAAGATAATATCTAGCGGCTAATTTTGTTTTGTAATTTGCAGCTTGCTCAAAACTGAAACTGTAAGTTAATAACAAAGTATCTAAAGAATAAGATCTTCTATATTGTTTAGGATATTGGAGATCCCATTTCATAGCATCGACAATTGTTCTTATATCTCTTCTACAAAGTGTGCTATTAAATATGTATTCTTTTTCTATATTAATATTGTCTGCAACAATTACATCAGGCAAACTTGCTGCAGTTGCTCCTATTGTTGAGCTTACTGTAAAGGTTGTACTACTTAAAATTTCTTTTACGTAGACAGTTTGGTTTAATCCTATTGTTGTAAGGTCTGTTGTTTCGCTTGTAAAAATTATTGGCATATTTAAGCTTAGCCAATTTGTATTTGTTACAGATAATATGCTACTTGTTATAGTTATGTTCGTATCTTTAAAATAATTATTTACATATGCTACTGCTTCTTCTACAATTAATTCTTTGTTTAATTCTAATAATTTAATAGCTCCGTAAGTATCTGGATTATCTACTGAAGCATTTTTAGCTTCGTTAGTAGCTGCAAATAATATGTCGTTTACAAGTTCAAAAGTATTATCAAGTTGTAAAACTGAACTTGCATTTGATACAAATGTTTTTGCTAAATTTCTCGCATAATAATTTGCTGCTATTGTAGCATCTTTTTGGTTTCCATAAACTTTTGCAGACGGTTGACGTAAATAGCTATAAGCTGTAATTATACTCATACCATTTGAGCCTGTGCACCAATCATAGCTTGCTGCTTTCATTATCATCTCTAAATCTCTAGAGCATTTTTCGTGATCAAAGTCAAAGCCACTGTATGTTGTAGTTATAAATTGTAGAGTATCATTTGTAATTGTAGTTGATTCCGTTACAATAGATGCGGCAAGAGTTTGCGTCTCTGCACTTGTCCAAGTAATATCAGGCGTAACTTCTGCTGCAAGTGTAGTAATATCATTTGCTGTTAGCACATCAGTTAAAATGACTGCTAAATCATCCATTTTATCGCCTTCGACACTTGTGCCCGGAGAACCTGTAGTAGATTGTCCGCCAAATGTTTCTAAGATTACACTCTGACAAACATTACCTAAGTATGTGTACATAGATACACCGATACTTCTTTGATTAGCATCTGTATAAACACAAGCTCCTGATATATTATTAAATAATGCTCTTGCTACATTTCTTGTTGCTATGTTGCATCCGTCGCCTCCAACTGATGTATCATAATTTACATCATAAGTGAATGCGTCTAAAGCTCTACCTATATCATCTTGACATTTAGTTTGTTGAGCAGGCGTTAATCCGTTCCAGAATGTTGAATAAGTTGTTTCTATATAAGTTCTTACTGCGCTAATTATAAATGCACGATTTAAAATTAATAAATTTTTAGCGTTTGCTCGTGCAGCAATAACACCAGGCTCCGATAAAGATATTGCATCTGCTGAAGTATCACCATTTATGAATATGTCTAATAATTCGTTGTAACTTGCATTTGCTAAATTAAGTAAAGTTGTATTAGATGCTAAGATTACTGCAATTTTATCTCTTATAAACTCTATAGAGCCTATTTCTGCCGACGATTGTTCAGTTTTTACTCTTGATGCTTGTGCTCTATTATAAGCTAAGCCACCTTGAATACCCCAAAAATTAGATCCTAGAACTGCATCATATCTTCCACCTTCGATTAAATATCCAATGTCTCTGCGACAATAGTTTCCTTTATATGTAAAATCTCCAAAATGGGTTATAATAAAATCAATAGTTTTTTCTTGTATACCAGTTATTTCTGCATCTAAATCTGTAACATCAGATTGTAATTGTGCTGCTGCACCTGTAATTGTTGGATAGGCTAATATCGGTGTGTTATCTACATTATCTATTATTGTTGTAATATCATTCATAAGGTTTAGAATTACATTAGATGTTGTAGAATTACCGGAATTCGGACCTAATAACTGTTGCTGGTCGGTGCCAGTATAATATGCAGGAGAAACTGTATTGTTTGTAGATAAAGTTTGTAAAATATTGCTTAAATAATTATAAGCATCAATTGTTGCAGTTTTTTCTAAGGTATTTATTGTGAAGTTACCTGTTCTACCTGCATAATATGCTAATCCAGCAGTTATAGATGCCCAATTGCCTTCATATGTTAAGTCAAATGCAATCGCATCTAATATGTAACCAATATCTTGTTTACATTTAGTTCGAGAATAGCGTAAATTTGGAAATTCGGTGTTTATGTAAGCAGAAATTTCTTCTTTTATCCAATCTTTATTCAGTAGTATATTATCTCGTGCATATCCAAACTGAGGTGTTGTTAGATCATATGCAGGTGTATATATAGTTTCTAATTTTGTACCAAGCCCATGATCGACTAATCTTTTTGTAATTCGGGCAAGTTGAGTTGCTGTAGCAGCTTCAGATAAACCGCCAGTAGGCCATTCTGTGTATTGCGATTCGTTATTACCTGCAGTTTTACTAATTAATTGTCCTGTTACAATGTTTCCTATAACATCTTGTAATCTAGCATAAGCTTCGTACGTATATTTTACATCTCTTTTTGGTATTAACTTTGCTTTATCTGTCCTTGGAGAAACTGTTACAGATCTTAATTCGTCTCCCATTACACAACATCTAGCAGGCACGATTATAGGTAAAACTTCTTCGTAGCTTCCAGTTGATATTCTAATGAGGGTATTTGGCTCAATTCTTGTAGGTATTGTGTTTTCTGTGCCATCTGTTATAGCATCTGTAAGCTGCTTCATTAGATTTGTTATAGTAGATATAACATTTTCAGCTTCAATTGCTGAATTAAAATATTGATCTACAATTGCTGTCGAATTATCGCTGTCAAGATCTTGATAAGTAAATATTGCATTCTGATTTAGAATGTCTTCCATCATTTCTAATGCATAATTTAAGCTTGCTACTGTCTCTGCTGGTTGCTCGTATAGAAAAGTATTTGTTGCTCTTTCTAAATAACTTAAAGCAGCTTCTCTAATTTTCACATTTCCGCCATGTGTTAGATCATAAATTATTGCATCTACAATGTATCCAATATCTCTTTCACAGTAGCCTCTATCATAATCAAATGATGTAGTAAATGGTGCAATATTATTAGCAATTTGATAATCTGTCCATTCTACTGTTTCTCGTTGAATAAAGACTCTGTTTAATTCTAATAATATTCTAGCATTTGGGTTTTTTGCTCCTTTTTCTACTTGCTCGCATGCATATCTAATACTTGCCCATGTTGATTCTATTGAACCACCTCTTACTGGATATGGTAAATCAATGCCTGTAGACGACACGTAGTAAACATCAGGTGCATTGCCTACAAATGTCCATTCTGGTATACCTGCTGGACTCACACTTAAAACTTGCCCATCTGTTCCAATTGGTAATCTAGTAGGTCCAGCTCCACCATAATAAACAATATCACCTTTAGTTGTAAGTACATCGGTTTCTGTACCTACAACTAAAATATTCCAATAAACTCCTGTAATATCTTGATCTGGTCGTGAACTACCTGCACCACCTCCAGGATCTACAAGAGTTTCTGTTGAAAAATCATCTCCTTCTGAGATATGTGAATTAATACAAACGTATGACGAGCTGCCGTACCTTACTACATCTCCTTCTACATAATATCTATCATCTTCCCAAACTCCTCGCCATTCGAATCCTGGTGATAATAAAGTCCAATAATCTTCCCAATTTACTGTTCTTCCAGGTTCATATCCTAAATTGTCAACTGTTGCAATGTAGTTATATCCTCCTACAGATGCAATTTCTCCCACTAAATATTCTTGATTAGAGGAATCTTCTCCCCATTCTCCTTTAAATACTAGGCCTTTTGAAAAAATTTGCCAATCTAATATAGATGCAGTTGGTTTTACATTAGAGTTTTGTCTTACTGCAATATATTGATATCCACCCCAAATTACAATGTCTCCTGGTTGGTATAGTGTGGTATAAACCCATTCATCCTCAAATTTTATACCTTCTACAAAACTATCCCAATTTAAAATATCTACATCAAATGTAGATGACGTGTGGAATGCAGTACAAATATAAAGTCCTGCACCATATTTCACAATATCATTTACTTTATATCTAAATGATGTAATCCAATCATTTTTATATTCTAATCCTTGTGCGAATAATTGCCATTTATTAGCGTCTAATTCTAAACCATTAATTAAACTATCTGAAGAAGTATGTGCTGTTATACAAATATATGTATTACCACCATATTTTACTAAATCATTAGCAAAATAATCTGTAGAAATAGTCCATGTATTTTTCCATGTTAAGCCTGTTGCAAATAAATCCCATTTTGCTGCATCGTCTGTAAAATTTACTGCAGATGTATGTTCTGAAGTTGCTATATACAAATTAGATTGATATTTAACAATATCGTTTAACTTATATCCTGTTGCAGTTTGCCAATCTCCTTTCCAAGATTGACCATCACTCATTACATTCCATTTAGCCGGAGATATGTTAAAATCTGTAGCAAAATTAGATGCACTTACATGTCCTTGAACACATATGTAAATGCGATTGCCATCTTGTACAACATCATCTTTATAATATTGTGTATTTTGTGTCCAGCTGTTTTTCCAAACAAATTTAATTCTTCCTAGTTTAAATTCTGCCATGTATTTTTACTCCAACCTTTGTTATTATGTATTTATTGACTAAAAGGTATTATCCAATTGTTGAATCAATTGTGCGAAGGAAATATGCTTGAGCAAGCATATGTCCAGCTATTCCTGTGTTAATATTTCCTGCGAAATTAACTTTTTTAGGAAATAATATTTTGAAGCCTACAGCAGTATGTGCAATAATATTGTTTTCTGTACCAACTTTAATCAATCCTGCAGTTATATCATTCGTTTCTATCTCAGATCCACCTTCGGTTAATCTGTTAGCTAAAAATGTTGTAATTGCCCTTTGTGTTGGAATAATATTATTTGAGTCTTCAGTAAATATAGGGTCTCTTGAAAATTCTCTAACAACTGTTCCTGTTCCGCCTAATCTTACTCCTCCTAAGCGTAATTCTGATAATCCATCTAAATTAAAGAAATCGGCGCTTATAGTTACAACTCCTGTTGCTTGCTCTACTGAAAATAGTTCTCCACCTCTAAAATTTCCATCCTGGTCTGTTGATGTATAAAAAACTCTTCCTCCGTTAGTTTCAAATACTTCGTTCGCAGGGATAATTTCAAAAAATTCGCCATCTGAATATAAATTTGGATAATTTGTATCTACAAAATTACCTGTTCCTATGTCTAAGAAATCGTGTCCTGTTATCCTGCATTGACTGTACTTTTCTCTAATTACTACATCAGTTCCGTGTTGCAAATTATCTGTGTTTTGTATAAATGGCGATGTCCTAAATAATGCACGGAATTTACCATTACCGTCACTTCCTAAAGGTTGAACTGTTACAAGAATATATATTTTTTGGACGTTTTCTCCTAGCTCTTCGTCATAAACTCCATCAATACGAAGTTGTGCTCCGGGACCTGGATATCTGTCTAAATTATTTACGGTAATAAATTTACCTACAGGTATAATATCTGCGTAACCGTTTCCTGTTATCTCTACAGTAGTTGTACTAGATCTATACCCAATTCCTCTGTTTGCAAAAACCGGTTGCGGTAATACATTATTTCCAATTCTAAATTGAATATCTGCTATTGAAAGAACGTTATTATCATATAAAGTAAAATTAGGAGGATTATTCTTGTCATACCCAGATCCTGGGTCCCATATTTTAATACTTGATATGTTAGTTCCAATTACATTTGTTCGTAATAATGCACGACGACCAGTTGATAGGTCAACAAATCTATCACTGTTGTAGGCTACTGTAATCCATCGTGAATTATTATTTGTATCATAACCGTATGCTACTCCATACCATAATTGTGCATCACCTAATGGTATTGATCTCCAATTTAAACCGTCGTCTGAAGCTGCAATATAATCTGATTTACCTTCTATATTGTTTGGATCATTTCCTGATGCAATAAAAACACCATTACCATGCCTAATTGTTGTATAATTTAAAATGTCAGTTGGTAATGTTCCTAACCTAACATCGCTTGTAACCCATAAACTTAAATCATATTCAGGGCAAATTAATGCTGTACCATTATTTCTAGAAATTCCTATAATTCTTCCACTACCGTATGTAATTTCTGCCCAATCATAATCACCAACAGGTAATGTGTCTTCTACAATCGTCCATGTAATAGCATCTGAACTATAAGCAATTGCTCTGTCACTTCCTGAAATAATAATAAATTTATCAAAACCATATGTTATAGCTTGCCACTGTTTTGAGGTACTAGATCCGTCATTTGGTGTACTTTGAGGTAAGCTTGCTTGTGCCCAACTTTGACCACCATTTAATGAATAAAAATATGTATTCGTTTCTTCACCTATAATGACTACAGTCGAACCTCCTATTGCTATATCTATTAGGTTAACTGAAGAGCTAGGTAATGCTGCTGTACCCCAATTTTTACCATCTCTACTCCTAAGTAATGTATTACTTGTTGTCCCCGGAATGCATATAAAATATCCTGAATCTGCTACAGTTTTTTTCCATTCTCCAACTAACGGTAAGAAAAATTCACTCCAATTTAATCCGTCGTCTGACCAAAGGCCAAAATTACCTTCAGATGCAGTAAACCATCTTCCAGGATTTGCATTACCTCTACTTGTAAATGTTAAAATACTATTAGAGCTATCATCAGTTACAGTTGCAATTTCTATAGTCAAATCATGTAAACCAGATACTCCGCCGATAATATCTCCTGTTATAACAAATGTGTCACCTACTGAATATCCAGTACCGTCAGCTTGTAAGGTAACTTCATAGACACCTTCATTTTTAATAATGTTGAAGCTTGCTGCTTGAGAATTTTCTCCAGCGTTTTCTCCTATGTCTATTGGTACATTATTATAAATTTCATAAGTTGTTCCCCATACAGAATTTGTCCAAAGCTTGTTATTAGGCAATGATAGTAATTCTACATTATCAACAGGTCTATCTACTTGTAACCTTGGTTCTATTCTGTATTGTGTATTTGTAGCTAATAGATTTTCTATCGGTGTTCCGGGAACGACATGATCCCATCCTGCTTCATCTATACTGTCTTTGTAAATAGTTGCAACTTTTGTAGTATCATCATAAGCTTGTATATATCCATATTGTCCAGTACCAATACCAGAAGTGATTACTAGCCGTTGTCCTATGTAAACATCAGGTTCAGTTTCGTCATTTGATGCAAGAGTAATAGTTGTAGCTGTTCCAGTTTGAGCGTTGTTTCCTACATTAGAATAACCAATCCCTCCTAAAATTCCACTGTCTTGAAATTCTATCAATCTACCTTGAAAAATACTACCATTCCTAAATTCATCATAAGTAGTATCAGCAAAGTTACCAGCACCTATTATGATAGCATCTGCTTCTGTATAATCTTGACCGCAATGATCGTATTCAAATATTAAAATTTTATCTGTTATCTCTCCTGCAAACGCTTGGTTAACAGATGCTTGTTGATTCCTATTATCAACTTTAGCTGTTTTTGGAACTTCTGTAACATCTAATCCGTCTGCAATTGATCCAAACCTTCCATAAGAATTATTGCCATTTGTTGCTCTGATTGTCCCACCATCTTCTGCTAAATACCCTATTGCACAATAATATGTAAAAACTGAAACAAGTTCTGCTCTAGCATTATTTAAAATCCAAGCTCCAATACCATCACTTAGTACTTGGGTAAAATCGTTTGCAACCATAGATCTGTTGCCGCCGTTGTGTAAATCACCGTCAATTTTTGCTCCAACACAAGCTGTTCCTATTGTTGTAACTCCTTGCATGTATGGTGATCTAGTATTAATCCAAGTCCTAGTATCAGCAGGACCCCATCCAGGATCAAGTGAAACATATGCAGGTCCAACAGGTTTTCTGTAAAATTGTCCAAATTCTAGATCAGGTAATGTTCCTACTAATCCTTTTACTGTGCAATTACGTAACCCTGTTTCATCTCGCACATAAAACATATCTGATCCACTGCTACCTAATTGCCTATTCTTATAACTTATACCAAAATTTACGCTTTTATAATTTCCAGGATATTCAATATCATATATAAGGGCATTTAATAATTCATTAACTATGGACTTAATTTCTTCTTCATTAATTATAATATTAGGAAATTCAATAACTGGATATTGATATAACAAATACTGATATGTGTCTTCAATTAAAAATTCAATGTTTTCACGTAGTATATTGGCTCCATTTAATGCGGCCTGGCTTTCTGAAAGATCGTTTGTTCCTAATACGTTTGGTACTTCTCCTATGTTTTGTAAATAAAACAACGTGGTTTCTCTAATATCTGATAATAAATCTACTACAAAATTATAAGTTGCTTGATCAGAATCTTCTATATCAATATTTTGAATAAGCTGTATTGGATCTGCAGAATCATTTGTAACAAATGAGTCAATTAATACATTTGTTAAAATATCAAACATAATTCCTTGTAGCCTACTTAACATGGCAAAAAATAATATGTTATTACTATCAATATTAGGATTTGGTAACGAAGCTTCTATAGTTACAGAACGTAATTCATCGCCCATAACCACAGTTTGGGCAGGAATAATTATTGGCAAAATTTCATAATATTGTCCTGTTGCTACACTTACTTTTACATGACCTGTTAAATTATTTTCTACAAATTCGCATGCATACTTTATGGTTCTAAATGGTAAATTAGGATCTAATCCTCGATTTAATCCGTCTATTCCTGCTTTGGATACATACACTACTGTATTTTCTGTTGTATAGAGAGTTCTCCAGTATGGATCATCAATTGAATTTATTGATAATTTTTGGTTTAGTGTTCCTATTGGTATATTTGTTGGTCCAAAACTACTTTCATCTCCGATAATACCCCTAGTCAGATTATAAACAAGCATATCCCCTTTTGTATCCATGCCTGCATCTGAACCTGATTGTATCACCAAATCCCAAAAATCGTATCCAGATCCACTATCTCCTGGAAAATTATCATAAGATGCAGTGTGCGGATTAGTACACATCCATGTACTACCTAAAAAATAAACGACTTCATTCTTTTTATATTTTGTATTGTATATCCAGTTGTTTGACCATCTTTTTCCTGGTATTACTAACTGCCATTTTGATGTATCTAGATAATCATTAATATCATTTGTTCCTATTGATGTTAAGCTTTTAAATACTTCCCCGCCACGTAATACTAAGTCTCCTGGTTTGTACGCATCTAATTCTGACCATTCTCCCTTAAAATTAAATGATTCTAGTAATTGGATCCAATAAATTTCGTCATAGACTGTTGTAGGTTCTTTTGCCTGATTAGAAAGGACACAATAGTAAGAAGTACCGCCAAATATTATAATATCTCCTGTAGCATAAAATTCGGTGTTGTTCCACTCGCCTGCAAATGATGTTCCAGGAATTTCTAATAAAAATTTTTCGGAATCAAAAGTAGTCGTGCTTGTATGGGTTTCAATTACACGAAATAAAGATCCACCAAAAACTACATAATCATTTAATATATAAGTTTCACCAGCAGTCCAATATCCTTTAAATTCTACTCCTGTAAAGAAATTACTCCAATCTGCAGAGTTATTCTCTAACGTACCAGATGATGTATGTGGAGTTATACATTTATATAAATTTCCATTGTATCTTACAATAGATCCTAGACCGTATCCAGTATTTTCTTCCCATACATTGTAAAATTTTTGATTTGCACTTAAAATAGTCCAATTGGCAACATTATCTTCATATAAAGTAGAAACGTGTCCTGTTATACACACAAATAATGTGCCACCATAAAAAACAATATCACCTTCGTGATAAGAATTGTCTGTTATCCATTCTCCTACGAATGAATTTCCACCTGTCATTACTATCCAATAAGGATCTGGAATTTCAGGATCGCTTCCTGGTATAATAGCATAATAATCTTGTTCAAATGTATCACTAGATATGTGAGTTTTTAAAGATACATAACTTTTACCATTTACACGTACTACATCATCTCTATTAAAAGTAGTTTCTGCAGTCCAATTTCCTTTCCAATTGTACTTAAATCTTTCTAGATTAAATTCAGCCATTATTAATATCCTTCTGCTGATATTCCGGGTGGATAGTTATATCCTTTGTTGATTCTCACGGTTAATTGTCCATCATCATCTACATAGTATACTAAAAATCTACCATCCCATTTCATTTGAGGATAACGTAAATTTTCATATACTAATATATGTTCGTCAGTTATACCATCTAAGTAATCTATTCCTTCTTCAAAGTAAGGAAAATTTCCTTCGCTTTCTCCTAAATCATTTATAGTTATGCTGTTGTCTTCGCCACTCAATTGATCTGCACTAATTAAGAACAATTCTCCATCTACGTTCCTACGTAGTCCGTAAAAATATCTTTTAATAAAACTGGAATTTACATCTCCTGGATTTGTCCCAATGTAATATGTCATTATTATACCTCAACATAACTTATGATTACATCTACAGAATCAACAACACTAGATCTTGCAGATAGTATATTATTCGGTCCTAGAATTAGTTTTTCCCCATTTGACACGGCACGTAGACTCGAACCACTAGGCAAAAGGGTATCTTTTAAATAATAGCCTGTAGAAGATGCGTCATCTGTAACTAATACATCAATATATGCAAATAAATTTGTTAGATTAGTAAAACTTAGTCCAATGATAGTAATTTTAGTTGTCGAGTCGGTTTGCAAAATGACTACTGGATCTATTGATATTGAATTTATTACTTTATTTTTTGTTAATACTGCCATAAGATAATTTCTTTAAATACTTTAAGTATTTATACAATTATCATCCTATAAAATTAACTTATAACCCAAGAAAGATTAGGTAAATCTGTGACTGTTGCATATGATCTTATGACTTGATCTTCGGTTAGTTTTATTGTATTAAGTAATTTAATTATTTCTGTACTGTCATCAGTATTACCAAGACCAGGAGTGCCTGCTACGTCGATTGTTTGTATCTAAATATAATAAATTTGTATCAAAAACTAGATCTAATCCATTCCTAACTAGATTAGATTGTAAAAGCTGTCCACTAATCCTTCCTACTGCCACTTGTGTTCTCCTTAAGAATTACTACAGTATTTAGCGTTTAACGATTATGGACAGGTTCCCCAAACAGGTTTATTTGCTTGTGTCAATTGACTCCCCTGTGAAAACCCCTGCGGTTCACTTGTGATATTTGTTACACACCAACCACTAATATCTTGATTGAATCTAATTGCGTAGCTAAACATAAATGACATATAATTTACGTTATCTGGTATCCAACTGCTAGGACCAACTGAACTAACATCCCAAGCACCAATGGGTTGATTAAAAAACCATGCACTACCAAACATACGCTGCATATTGGTAACTGAACTGACATCCCAAAGAACAATGTCAGGATCATTAAAGTAAGTACTGTTAGAAAACATATAGCCCATATTGGTAATTGGTTGTCCAGGTAGAGTATAAATTCCATCATTAGGTTTGAATCTATAACCACCTGCTGGTACATTGTACGTTCGCCAGATAGTAGAGTTGGTTGGATCTGTAGCTGTGTTTGTCAATGGATAATAATTAAATGTTGGTCCATATTGTGTTACTCCCCAAAGTGGTTTAGTTGTCCAATTGACATTTGTGCTAAAACTTGATGGTTCTGCAGCTATGTGACTTACATCCCACCAGCGCAAATCTTGATTAAATGAAGTTGCACTGGAAAACATACTATCCATATATCTAACATTACTTGTGTTCCAATTTCCAATTGGTTGGTTAAATGAAGTTGCACCGTTGAACATGTCTATCATATATATAACATTACTTGTGTTCCAATTTCCAATTGGTTGGTTAAATGAAGTTGCACCGTTGAACATGTCTATCATAGTAATAACTGAACTGACATCCCAAGCACCAATGTCTTGATCGAACGCACTTGCATTACGAAACATAGAATTCATAGCAGTTACACTACTTGTATCCCAGCTGCCTATGTCTTGATTGAACGAACTTGCACCGTACAACATAGTCATCATAATGGTAACTGAACTGACATCCCAAGCACCAATGGGTTGATTGAACGCACTTGCTCCGTAAAACATCCAAGACATATCAGTAACAGAACTTACATCCCAATACTGTAAATCAGAATCATTAAATGTGTTATTTGCAGAAAACATCCGGAACATGGCGGTAATTGGATCAGCTATATCTGTGATATAACCTCTATTTGGAATCCAAGTTGCCGAAGTTGGGGAAAAACTACCCTGCCATGTACTATTAGTAGGATCTGTTGCACCTGAATTAGTCATAGGATAATATTTTAGTTGACTACCATCTCTACCAAATAGTGGGAATTTCCTAGTAGGTAATTGAGATGCAGTAGCAAATTCTACTGGAATAGTATCTACGGCCATACTTGTTACATTCCAACCAGTTAAATCTTGATCGAACACACTTGCATTATCAAACATACTAGACATATTGGTAACTGAACTGACATCCCAACGACCAATGTCTTGATTGAATGCAGTTGCACTGTAAAACATGTAATTCATATCGGTAACTGAACTGACATCCCAATTGCTTATATCTTGGTTAAATGAATTGGCGTTCCTAAACATATAACTTGTATCAGTAGCAGCACCTACATTCCAGCTACCGATATTTTGATTAAATGAAGTTGCTGAGAAAAACAGAGAGCCCATGTTAGTAACAGCACCCACATTCCAACTTGAAATGTTAGCATCAAAGGCAGAACAACTAATAAACATAGAATACATATTAGTAACAGAACTTACATCCCAATACTGTAAATCAGAATCATTAAATGTGCTGTTATAAGCAAACATTGAATCCATATTAGTAATAGGATCTGCTATACCTGTTATGTAACCTCTACCTGCAATCCATGTTGCAGATGCAGGAGCTACTGAACGCCAGTATGAAGAATCTGTTGGATCAGTTGACCCACTATTTGTAATAGGATAGTATTTTAATTGGCTTCCATCTCTACCAAACAGTGGCCAATTATGTTTCTCATTTTCATATGAAGGAGAATATGTTGCCCAGTTTTGGGGTATAGCATCGATTGCACTAGTTGTTAAATTACTAGTATTCCAATTATTTAAATTCTGATTAAATGCTTGTGCGCCGTAAAACATTTGCCTAATGTCAGTTGCAGAGCTTAGGTCCCAACCGCTAATATCTTGATTGAAATACGAACCTTGGAACATACTTCTAAAATTTTGTCCAGCACTGACATTCCATCCACCAATATCTTGATTGAAGTCTTGAGTAAAATTAAACATAGAACCAAATTGGGTTACATTTGATACATTCCATCCACTAATATCTTGGTTAAAACGATAACAGTTTTGGAACATTCCAAAGAGATTAGTAGCATTCTGCATATTCCATCCACTAATATCAATATTAAAATCATAACAACCTTCGAACATATAAAAGAAATTTGTAATAGTGCTCACATCCCAACTTGCGATATCAGGATCATTAAATGTACTTCCGTTAGTTGAAAACATGCTGTCAGCTGAAGTAATAGGATCTCCTTCGTCTACATAAATTCCTTTGTTAGGAATCCATTGATAGCTACTAGGGGCGTGAAGATCCCTCCATTGCTGTGAAGTAGGATCAGTAGCTCCGCTATTAGTTAAAGGGTAGACTGCTTCTTTTATTTTACCTAATGTAGCTGTAAATGATGTGATATTAGCTAGACTTGCTATTCTTGGCATAGTTTATTTCCTAGGCAAATGACGAAAAACTGCCTAGTACTGTATAGGTATTTGCAGCAGTTTTAATAATTGTATAACTGTAAACATCTATAGCGTTTGGTGTTCCTGCGGCAGGTGCAGCGCCTCCGTTCCATTTTACGGTTTGGGCAACCTGGTCAATTTGGAAAATGTTATTAATGTAAGCAGTAGCCCCGTTTGTAAACATAAAAACTACTGTTACAGTGTCATTTACAGCAACTAGACTATCAAAAGTAGTGCTGGCATCGCCTCTAACATTTACCGTTGTATTACCTGCCATGTTGACAGTCATATATATTACTGTTCCATTTGTAGATACATCTGCATTTACAGCAATTGTACTTACACTTATAATATCAACATATTCTTGCACAAAATACGACTGCAAAGAATTTGCGGTGATTTTATTAGAAACTTCCAAATTTCCTGTAACATTTGTGTTTGCGTTCACATTGAAAGTGCTAAAATCGTTCACATGCAATGTGTCATCGGGACTAAAATAAAGTCTACCATAAGTTGTACCATTATAAGAAAAATTAATACCACCTACGTCTGTACTTGATAGTACATTTGTATTAGGATATTCTGATGTACTAATATTAATATTGTTATTACCTCTATATCCACCTAAAGAAACAGGACCTGCTACAGACAAACTAGTTAATCCTGTTAAACTTGACACACCAGTAATTGATCCATTTGCATTTATGTTAGTTGCAGTAATGTCAGTTGCAGTTAATGATCCTCCTAATGTAAGAGATCCATTCATTTTTGCACTGGAACCTGTTAACTGTAACGCTTGATTATTACCAACAGTAAAGTTTACAACAGGCAATGTTGTACTTGCACTTTTATCATAACCAAATTCTGTAATATTATTACTAAAGGTAACTTTGATTGGAAATATATTTGCTCTCGTTGCAGAATTATATGTTGAGTTATTTGTGTTCCATCCTGTCATTCCCCACGTATAGGCACTGTAACTAGCAAATAATCCTAGTGTATCTAAACTATCTCCTACTTCGACTTTAGCTAACCCATTACCCCAAGGTACATTAATAACAGAACTAGCTCCTAGTGTGCTCAACTCTGATTGACTTATATTTATTTTTGTGCCATTTATAAACAAGTAATGGCCATCGTCATCAGTAGTACCATATTGAGTACTATAGTTGTAAGAGTCTTTTAACAAAACTGATATGTGGATACTGGAAGAAGTATTTCCTGTTTTATTTAATGAAACGCCTACATAATGTATGCCATTAGTTACCCAAGTTGATTGTTGATAATCTTCAATAGTAACATCGTCTGCACTAGGTTGATTAAATATATCTTCTGTGTAATTTAAAGATCCTGTAATATTTGTGTTTGCAGACATGTTTATTTCTGCAGAAGAATTTATTTCTAGATTATTAAGAAATCCTGTTGATAATTCTACGCTTGCAAGTTCAGAACCATTGTGAGTCCATTTTACTCCTCCAGCAGGTTGAGGCTGAGTAACAGGAAAACTAGTACCTGCCGCTAAACTATTTAAAATTAAGTAAGGCGTAGTGTTTTGTCCTGTACTACCACTGCTAATTGTTATTTGATCACTGTTTACAATAACATCGCCATTAATTGTTGTTGAACCAGCTACACTTAAATTGTTGTACGCATTTAAATTACCAGAAGAATCAATAGAAACTTTTTTATCACCGTCAACTTTAAATTGTATTTCTGAATAACTTGAAATATTTTCTTTGTCAGATTCTAAAACTAAAACATTACTAATTATTTGTACTTCTGTTGGATATAAAAATGAAGTCTCAGTATAGCTTGATCCATCTGGAGTAAAGTTATAATTTGCATACGCAGAAGGTGATGCACCTCCACTAGTGATAATATAAGTTGTTTCATTTTCTGTAATTGTTATGTTTCCGCCACCTGTTAATGTACTTGCTTGACTGCTTGTAATTAATAATGATTTGTTAACTCCTTTTATATACAAGTAATTAATATTAGGATTGTTCATTAAGGTTTTGTAAGCAAAAAAGTTAGGTTCTGGATTGTTAAGGAAATTTAAAGTATCTACGTAAAAACCATAACCAGGAGGATATTCTTCGCTAGTTATTGTCCATGTTTGATATGCTATTGTTTCTGATTCATGATTATATCTTACACTGCCACTACTACCAGTACTGTCTACTAACTTTAATTCAGGATTTTCTGTTTTGACTATTTGTAATGATTTGTTAAATTTCCAATCATCATTTGTAGCGTCATATAAAATTGCTGCTGTTCCATCACTTCCTAAATCTACAGTTATTCCTGCTCCATTACTTGCTGCTGCATTTACTGATCCACTGGCTAATGTAACGTTAACATCATCTACTACAAGGGTAGTGCTGTTGATGATAGTTGTAATACCATCAACTTGTAGATTTCCTGCAATCACCACAGTTCCTGTATTATCTCCATGAGCAGCAGGATCTATGGTAAATGTTGCTGGGACTAGTAAATTACCCAGCAGTTGAGTATGATTTGTAGTTGCATCACTGGTAACAAAGTTTGCTGATATTAAACTGGAATTAAATTCAGCTACAGTACCTGTTAGTGAGTTGTTTGCTAGACTTATGGTTTTATTGGTGAGTGTTTCATTACCAGCTAGGCTGGCAAACGAGCCATCACTTAGGGCAGTATTAAACTGTGCTAGTGTACCTGTTAGTGAATTGTTTGCTAGACTTATAGTCTTGTTAGTGAATGTTTCAGTACCAGCTAGGCTGGCAAACGAGCCATCACTTAGGGCAGTATTAAACTGTGCTAGTGTACCTGAAAGTGAGTTATTTGCTAAATTTACAGTTTTATTTGTAAGTGTTTCGGTACCAGCTAGGGTGGCAAAATCTTGATCACTTAGGGCAGTATTAAACTGTGCTAGTGTACCTGAAAGTGTATTGTTAGTTAAATTTACAGTTTTATTTGTAAGTGTTTCGGTACCAGCTAGGGTAGCGAATGATCCATCTGATAGGGCAGTATTAAACTGTGCTAGTGTGCCTGTTAGTGAGTTGTTGGCTAGACTTATGGTTTTATTGGTGAGGGTTTCATTACCAGCTACTGTGGCAAAATCACCATCACTTACAGCACTATTAAATTCAGCTACTGTACCTGTTAGTGAGTTGTTGGCTAGACTTATGGTTTTATTGGTGAGTGTTTCATTACTAGCTACTGTGGCAAAATTACCATCACTTAGGGCACTATTAAATTCAGCTACAGTACCCAACAGTGTGTTATTGGCTAGACTTATGGTTTTATTTGTGAATGTTTCAGTACCAACTAGTGTAGCAAAATCACCATCACTTACAGCACTATTAAATTGTGCTACAGTACCCAACAGTGTGTTATTGGCTAGACTTATTGTTTTATTTGTAAAAGTGAGAGTATTTGTATCAGCAGCAATTGTTCCGCTTGTCGGAAGTGTAACTAAAGTTGTTGCAGTAATATTAAAAGTAGTATTACCTGATCCTAATGTTGTAAGATTTCCTCCTAGTGTAATAGTCTTTCCGTCATTATCAACGCCTGTGCCACCATATTTTCCTGCTATAGTACTAGCTTGCCAAGTACCAGATGTAAGTGTTCCTACAGAAGTTAAGCTAGATGCTATTACATTATTTCCAAGTGTCGTACTAGTTAGGGTTTCTGCTCCTTGTATCTGAAGTTTACTTCCTAATGCTAACTTTTCTTTTATTCGAATTGACATTTTATACTAATCTTCTAAATTTAAATGTGTAGGTACTGCTTCCTGTATTAGTTGTCGAACCTGCTATTTGTAATTTTAAATTATCAGCAGATCCTTGAGTGCGTAAAATTCTACAGTATATTACTCCTGTGCTTGCACTACTACCTGCTCTATTTAATATGATTTCATCCCAATCATTCTCAGTAGTTGTTCCGCTATACCAACTAATATAACCAGTATAGTACATGCTAACATGTCCTCCTCCTACAGTTGAATCATTAGCAACTATTTGCATTAAATAAGAACCTGTGGCTAGATCTGTATGATTAATTCCTGTATCTTGCCAATTTTGGCTTAATGTCATAACGACATCAAATGTTTTAAGTTGATCAATAGCTGTACCGTCTACTAGAGTAACACCATTTGATGCTTCTAAAGTTGTAACATATAATTTATTTGCATGAATATCTTTTGCTACTCCTAAACCTCCAGTAAGTTTAACTGATCCAGTTGTTGTAGAAGTTGCGTTTGTTGCATCTGTAACAGTTAATCCGTTGCTAGATGTTAAAGTAGTAAATGCACCACTTGATGCTGCAACAGAACCTATTACAGTATTTTGTATTGAGCCAGCATAGATTGCTCCTACAATTCCCACACCACCTGCAACTTTTAAAGCTCCTGTTGTTGTACTTGTACTTGTTGTAGTATTATTAATGGTTGCAACACCATTTGATTGCAATGTTCCACTTAAAAGTAAATTACTACTCCATGTCGGAACAGTTCCAGTTGAGGTTAAAACTGTATTATTAGATCCGATTGGTAGTTTTGCCAAACTTGTGATTGCAGTAGCATAAATTATATCTCCTTGAGTATATGTAGTGAAACCTGTTCCGCCGTTGTCAACTGTTAGTGTGTTGAAATTTGCAAAATCTAGATAATATGTGCTAGGCTGCCCATTTAATGTTTTTGCATCAATTGTTCCTCCATCTGCAGATGTTTTGGTACTAACTTTTCCATTAGTAACTACAAATTGATTTTTAGCAAACGATGAAATACCTTCACTACTGTAATTTGATCCGTCTACAGGATGGTCATCACTTGTGTCTGATCTCAGAACATCTATTTGTATACTACCAGAGTAATAATCTATTGAATTATTAGTAGTATAATTTCCTATTAATTGCACTGCACTGTTAGTTGGGACGTAAACATTTTCAACTGCTGTTGCCCATGCGCTATCTCCTCTTAAATATGTATTACTATTTGCTACTCCAGTAGAAGCAAGTCTGCTAGTTGTAACAACTCCACTAGTTATATTCGACGCATCGATAGTAGCTTGAGCAAGAACTCCCCAGTTTATAGATATTTTACTGCTATCATTTATATTTCCTAGTACTGTAACATTCTGTTCTGTAATAGTTGCAGTTCCACTTCCTGTAGTTGTTATATTAACTGCGTTTATAGTTACACCATTTACACTTGCAACTGAGTCTGCATAGTTTTCATGCAATGTAAAACTGTTTGTAAGCACACTTCCAATATAATAGAAAAAGTTATTAGTTAGTCCAGAAGGGCTAGATGCGCTTGCCCATCTTACTAATTGTCCAGTAGTATAATTGTGGCTCGCAAGGAATATTCTATCAGTATCTTCGTTGACTACTTTTTCTGTACGCAAGACATGAGTTCCACTAGCAGATCCTGTAAAGTCAATTTTAGAACCTGAAGTTAAAGCATAATTTGTATACAAATAAAAAATATCACTATCATTAGAATCTATTTCAACATAATATGTGTTTCCACTTGTTAAACCACCTATTGAGGTATTTGCCCCATTATAATAAATAACAGGATCGCCATTAACTAATCCATTACTTGCAATAATCAATGAATTGTTTACATAATCAATTACACCTGTGCCAGCAGCGTCAAATGTAATATCAGTATATGCTGTCAAATCAAGAATATTTTTAGTGTTTGCATTTGCATCTTCTATATAATCATAATTAGTTGATGTAGCTTGAAATTTTTGATAATCACCTGTTAAAGATATATATAATCTAGTCTGAACCGTTAAAATATCGATACTGAAATTAGATCCTATTCCTCCTATATTTGTTGCATCAACTGACAATGTATCACCTGATACGTATCCTGTTCCTCCATCTCTTATTTGGGCAGCAGTTACTGATCCTGCAGTAACTGTTATATCTACAGTTGCAAGAGTTCCTGTCCCACCAGTTACTGGAATATCATAGTAAGTGACTGGATCGCCTGAAGATGGTAAATACCCTGAACCACCCACTAACGTTGTTGTATCTAATGAATATGCAATTCCATATATTGGTCCACTATCTATATTACCTGTTGCACCTGATATAGATCCTTCTACAGTTGTTATGCCAGTAAAATCATAAGTTATACCAGTTTGAAGTAATAAAAATTGATTAGTTGTGTCAGTTTTTAGATAGTAGTTATCTACTATATTTGTTACTTCACTTACATTAGTTGGGTAGTTTGCTGCTCCTAAAGATGTACTATCATCAATTCTAAGTTCGTTATTGGTATTAAATGTTCCAGTAAACGGAGAAATTAAAACAAGTTCATTACTATTTGTAACATCATCTTTAACAACTCCTGATGCGCCTGCAGTTTGACCTGTAGGGTCTTGGGTAATAATTTCACCTGCAGATACAGTTATATTATTTGTTAAAGTAAGGGTAACTTGGCTGTATGATTCTGTTGCATTGTCCCCGCTAAACACTTCTATTGACGGAATTTGTTCGGATAGTAAAAGTCTACCTCCGTAACTAGTAGTATTGTACGTTCTTACTCCTCTTGATGCAGGTAGTAAATCAGAATTAATCTGACCTAACGAGTTTAATTGTACCACAGCTCCAGGCACAGCATTTGATGATACTTGCTTGTCTAGTACATAACCTAATCTGTTTGATATAAAAGTTCTAACTGCACGTTGAGTAGGAATCCGTGTATCAAGTGCTCCTCCTGGTTCGTTGTCTCCTAATCCTATATCAGATGATATTGCTTGAATTTCTACGTCTGAAAAAGATAATTTTAATACTTCTAATTCACCAATCGATACTTGACTAGTAAACGTAATATTTCCAGTTTTATTTTCTGCAACAATGAACGTTCCTACTTTAAAGTCTCCTAGCTCATTTGTTCCCGAACTATATACTTGTCCTGGTAATTCTGCAAATTGTTCAAATGATTCACCGCCTCCTATTCCGCCGTTTTGAGGTAAAGCATTATAATCAGTTCCTGATCCTGCATATTCCCAAGTATGAGCTGATGAGTTTACAATACTTGGTCTATGGAAACTGATTTTTTTACCTATTGCAGTTGAAGAATTTTGAAATAAACTGCCTGTTATTGTTGATTGTATCTTGAATACGCAAGTAAAATAATTACTTGTAGAACTTACAGTAAATGAACCTGCTGGTATTGTAGCAGGAACTCCAGCTACTGTTGTAATACTACTAGAATTTGTAAAGTAAACTGGTTCTGTGTCGGTTAACTCAATTGACAATAAGAGTTCTCTTGTAGTACTATTCCAATTTGCAATGTAAGCTGTATTAGTGAAAGCACCTGTTTGTCCTATTACTACATCTCCTTCTACAAATGAACGATCTTGAGAAAATGTTAGAATTTGATATCTATTATGAGATTCTGTAATGCTACGCATTACAAATTCTTCAGGATTTAGAATAAACTTATGAGTACCAGTACCTGCTGCTAAAATATCAACAGGAGAAACTAAGCCTTCATCATATGTTAATTTAAATGTATAATCATTAATCTTAGCAACATAATAACTACTACCTTGTATTAATCCTGTTATAACCGAATTACTGTTGCTATCGTAATATATACTATCAATGTTTTGTAAACCATGTGGTGTAGTAGTAGTTATTGTATTAAGATTAACATTAATTCCAGTGCTTGCATCAAATGTAATTTCACTGCCTAAACTTTTAAATTGAGAAGTTATATCTACATCGTTATCGTCTTTAATAACTAAAACATACTGTTCAATTGGTCTTCTCAACGTTCCAACTGACGTTACAGTTGTTACTCCGTCTAGTGAACCTATGTTAGCTATATAACCTTTATCAAATGAGAATGCATTTAAAGAAAAGCCTGATGCTCGCAGAGCGTACAATCCAAAGTTTGTTGCTGAATTTGTGATAGATAAATAGCCACCTGATTGACAATAGGAGCCATTTGTACAAAAAATTTGGAAACATGAAACTATCTGGGCATAACCTTCATTGGTTACAAGCCATCCTGTACCACCAAATGATACCATTGTGAAAGCGTTTGCAACCATTGATCTACCTTGTTCAGGTACACCATCTGCTAGTACTACGGGAGTTTCTACTTCTTGTGGAATTATCGGTGTGTTTGGTGTTAATACTTTTGATCCATCAACTCTTACACCATTAGCACCAAGGAAAGAAATAATAGAACAATTTTGCACATATGGAGATAATGTAATTATCGGCTTGTCATTACGTAGTCCAAAATATCCTCCTCTATCTAAATCTACTTCGGTCGGATCATCAAAAGCTACACCCCAATCGAATTTGCTTACAGCTACATTTGATGTGTCTAAAGCATCTCTCATTGTTAACCCAAAAATGTAATTACCATTCCTTACTCTGAACATGTCTACATTTGCATTTAATGGTCGAATTACAACTGCTCTAAGTGCATCTCCTACTATCGAAACATAATCTGGTACAATTATAGGATTGTCTATATAAAAATCGCCTGAACTTATTTTAACAGTTACAGGAGTTTCGGTATATTGTCCATTTACTAAAGTGACGTTTGTAGTTGCTTCATCTGTTATGATTGTTATAATATCATTCATTAAAGTAATTAAATCACTTTCTGCAGCAGACCCTGGAAAATTTACATACTTAACTTGTGTTATATCACTGTTATAAACAAATCCGTAATCATCATTATTGATAATCGTAACTGCTAAATCTCTTGCAAATTTTAATGATTCTATAGTTGCATATTTTTGATTTGCATCTCCTACAACAGGTGTAACGCCAATATAGCTTTCTCCTGCCTCATATGTTTTTTCGTTTCCAGAAACAATTAAATCAAATATTACGGCGTCAATTATATATCCAACATCTCTCTCACATTTAGATTGATTGTAAAAATTACCTAAATTAAAGTTATTAGAAATTTCAGTTGTAGTATCACTTTTTATATTTGCAATAGTGGTACTATCTGTCAAAATATTAAAATATGTAAGTAATGGTTGACTAGTTAGATCTGGATAAGTTGTAGATGGTAAATTTGCTGTGTTACCTGCTGTAATTACATCTTCTATAATGTTTACTAAGCTTGTACTAAGAATTCCGTCTGAAGCTGTACCTGCACCTGCGGTATGAACTTGCGTTACAGTATTTTGTAAAGGAGTCCATGTTGTATTTTCTTGAATTATATACGGTGTAATTGTTCCTAAATATGTGTATGCTGCACTGGTTGCAATTTCCTCTCCCACACCTAGTTGACTTACTCCGTCGACAAAATATGAAGTGGCATTTCTTATTGTTGCAGAATTACCTCCATACATAATGTCATAACTAAGTGCATCAACAATGTAACCAATATCACGGGAACATTTTGATAGTGTTCCAGTATCTGACATATTTTGATAAACTGCTGGATAATTTTGATTAATAAACTCTAAAACTTCTGCCTGTAAAAATGCTTTGTTTCCTTGTAATTGATCTTTTGCAATCACTCTAGCTGCAGTACTGTAGACCGACGGTGTAAATGATAATGCATTTGCTGCAGAAGCACCGTTAGAAAAAATGTCAGTTATTTCGTCAAATGCTGCATCACTTCTTGCTTGTGCAGTAGCATCTCCTGAAACGGTTGTGTTTGCTCTACCTTTGACATAATCTATGCTGAATAATGTTTGTAAAGATTGTTTACCTGTTACATACGTTGAATTATCTCTAGTATAAGCTAGGCCAGCTGTAACTGCATTGTAATTAGTATCTAAAACTAAATCGTATGCTGCTGCTTCAATCCAGTATCCTATATCTCTTTCACATTTAACAATGTCATAATTATTTGAAAAATTTACAAAATTAAAATCAATCCATGCAATAGTTTCTTTTTGAATATATTCTCTATTATCATATAATAATTTTTTTGCATTATAATATGCAACACCTGGATCATTTTTTGGTTTTTTAGTTAAATGACTTGCTAGTTTTATACCTTTTTTTAGTGTTTTAACAGGTAAAGATACTCCGTCATTTTTATCATCACCAAATTCGTCACTTACATAAATCCTGTTTCCGCCGTATACGTCGGGATTTATCCAAGTTGAAGTTCCTTCTCTATCAATACTTAAAACAGACGATTCATTCGGTAAGAATTTTGGTAATTTTACAATGTATGAGTTATCAACAACATCAGGCGCTTTGATTGCAATGTATTGATCGTTATTTTGGTCATTAAATATAATAGTTTCTGCATCACTCACTGTTATTGGACCATTTATCTTAACACCATTTACATCAATTTCTACTTTTTGTTGGCCGTTAACATTTGCTTGTATAGTTGCTGGTGTATTACTATCATCATCATTAATTATAACTTCTGTATCATTTTCAAATATTCTTTTTGTAGTATCTATTACTGTTGAATTGTCAGATTGTAAAGTATATAATTTTCCATCAGCTGAATTTATTGCTAATTCACCTTGTATCAAATCTGATGCTTGCGGTTTAATACCAGCTTGATCTGAGTGTTTTAATTTTATTCTAGATGCCATCCGGCTAACTCCCTAATTGTGTATTGTTTTTATGAAAAACTGCCACCATCTAATATATCGGTCCATACAGGAATGCTGTTTTCATCAGTTGTTAAAATTCCATAACTTGTTGTAGCATTTGATCCAGGTTGAGAATTTGCTGTATAATTTAATGCTGTTGCTGTATTCCCGTAAACAATGCCGTATTGAGTAACAGTTGTTAATCCTGTTCCACCATTTGCAACTGTAAGCTGATTGTCTAACGTTAAAGTTGAAGTTCCTGTTAGATGTACAGCCATATTTGTTACATTAATATCTGTAGTGTCTATTGTCATCCTTGTAACATTATCTGTCACAAATGTTAGCGTGTCATCTGAAACTCCCGGTGAAGATTCCGCCGTTATGTAGGTAAGTTGATCTACTGATTTAACTCCGCCTAAAGAACCCCAGTTACTGCCATCATACCCTTCAAATGTATTATCTTGGGTATTATATCGTATCATTCCAGTTTGTAAAGTAGGAGCAGTTGGTCTTTGTAAAGAATTTCCTACAGGAAGTTTCATTGCACTTGTAGAATTTAAACTTAGAATTCCTGTTATATCTGTATTTGCATCTATAGCTACATTTTCAGTAATATCAACACTATCTGTATCTATAGTCATTCTAGACGTACCGTCTACTACAAATGTTAATATATCATCAGATGCATTTGGTGATGTTTCTGCGGTAATATAAGTCAATCCGTCTACAGATCTTACACCACCTAAGCTACTCCAATTATTATTTCCAACATAACCTTCAAATTGATTATCAGTAATGTTATATCTAATTTGACCTAATTCTGCTGTAAAATTATTTTTATCATTTGTTGTACCAACTGGTATTTTTAGTGCTGATGTAGAAGTTAATCTTAACAATCCTGTTATGTCTTGATTACCTGTAAGTGTGAGTAAAGATTGAGCACTGTTGTATGTAAGATTGGCATGGTCTACTAATTCTCCGTCTACTCCTGCAAAAACAATTCTACCCTCAGTTAATGAACTAAGTTTTAAACCTGCAAATCTATTATCAGTTCCTGATGTGTCAATATTAGCTGCATAAACCCATGCGGCTCTTATGTTTCCGTTTACTTCAAATTTTGCATCTGTTGCAAGATTTCCGCTTAATCCAACACCTATTTTACTATTTTGAACATCGATAAAAAGTAAGTCTGTTTCTATGCTTAAATTTTCGTTATTTCTTTCAAGATTAGATTCTAAAGAAGTACCTTTGATTTTACCAATACCAGTCAATGCCATATTCTTCCCTTTATACTAGATATTTATCGTTTTTTATTTGTCCATATTATGGATAGCTGTAACTTTTATTCCTGTAGCTACAGGTGATCCAAAAAATAAATATTTTCCAGATTTTTTTACAATACCAGGACCTGTACCTACAGTTGAAGGAGTAAATTCTGTGCCAATTGTGTTACTAGAAATGCCAAATTCTCCTATAAAATCAGCATCTGTATTGTCAAATATATAATATGTTTCACCAGGAATAATTTGAGTTATAGGTATTTCTTCGCCAATTCCTGTAACAGGATTAGTTTGTAATTCAAAATTTGTGTTTGGTATTTGGAAAATATTATCAACATAAACTACTATACTAAATTCATTTACTGGCACAGGATAATCTGCATCATTACTTAATACTGGACCAAAAACGTATTTAGAATTATCTCCTACACCTAAATCTTGATGATAAATTCCTGCATCACTAGGCTGTTTATATCCTACTTTTCTCCATGCAGCATCTTGGTAAAATTCAAATTCGTTCAAATCAGTGTTAAATCGCATTACACCAGAAGTTGGATTAGATGGTCGTTCTGCTGTTGTACCTTTAGCTATTAAAAGACTCTTTGAAGTGTCAAAAATAACTTCATTATCAATTGTGTATTTGATTCCTTTACCAGTTATAGATCTTAGATTAGTATTTTGTGCTTTGATTAATCTCATTATACTTCCAAATAGCTTATCGTTGCAGATAGATTAGGCGTATCTCCAGGATTAACAACATCTGCCATAAAATAAATATTATCACCTTGTGATAAAACAACTCTTTCACTATCAAAACTAAATGTTTCTTTTGGTTCAAGTTCTAGATTGTTAATTACTCTCGTTTTGTCATTATCGTAAGGTACGCCTTGCTCAACAAAATGTAAATCAAACATAGCTGTAACAGTTGCACTATTATTACAAACAATAATAGTAGTTATCGCAGTATTTGATGGTGCTCCTGTTACAGAATCAAATACATAAGTTGCCGTTGTATCTAACTCTAAATTTTTAATTGCCATATATATCCTTTTTAAAATAACATACCAAACAATAAGGCACGATTTTTGCTAACTATTTCATCTCTGTTGTTATCTTTATTAACAAAAAATAAACCTGTTTTACCGATGTCTTCGGTTTTACTATATAATTTAATACCTTCATTTGGAGCAAGTGGGTCTGTTGAATTAGTGTTTTCCCCCGGTGTTTCGTTAATTATTAAGCTATCATCTATTCTCACCGATGAATCACCTGGAGAACTTAAAATTAGATCAGTTTCTGTTTGTGATTTTATTGTGTTATTAGATATTACAACATCGTTTATAGTTACTGCAGTTAAACTAGCATTCATAACTTCTGTTCCATCTACAACAAAAGTTATATCACTTACAGATCCTGTTGTGCTAAAATCTCTAGCTTCAATGTTAGTATCTACATCTGATATTAAATTTGTTCCTTGTGCTGCTAATACGTATTCTACAAAATCTGCTACACCTTTTGCATTAGGTATAAGATCTGGATGTTTATAAGTTGTAGTTTCTCCTGTATCTTCATTATAGGCTTCTACTATTGCAGTCTTATCTTGATTGTAATTGTAGACATTATCTTCGTATGAATTGCTATCTTGAACTGAAATTGCTCCGTTACCGGTATTAAGATAAAGCGTTCCTTGAGAATGTATACTTTTTATTACAACAGGAGTATATCCAAGATCTTGTCTAGTAAATTCAAATGCACCTTGTAAATTCAATCCGTTCATTGTTACCATAGTTTGATCGTTCCACCAAAATCTTCCTTCAGGTGCTGTACCTCTAGCAACAGTTAATCCAGCTACATAATTTTTGCTTGCTGGAATACCATTGATAGCTGCATTGTCAGGATCATAATTTACAGTAATTACATTATCTATTAGATTTACATCGGTAGATGTAATATTAAAAGTACTACCACCTACTTCTAAATTTCCTTTTACTACAACATTACCACTTTGAGCTGTGCCTCTTGTTGTATCTAAGATAATATCTTGTCCAGGTTGTACTCTTAAAGAGTATCCACCATTTTCTACATTAACAATTTTTGACATTTTTTTATCCTATAAAGGAGGGAGTGACCCTCCTTATTAAATTAAGGGGCTGTGAAATCGTCTGCGTTAGTACCTGCAGCATCATCGCCAGCTTCTTCCATCTGTACTGCACCATCTTCTGTTGCAGGGTCAAGTGTATTTGCTTCGAAATTCCAGCGTTGTGTAACACCAGCTGCTGTAATTTTTCTACCAGCTATTTTTTCAACTGGATGCACTGCGCCTGGAGTATTAAGCACAGTTGAATCTAATTGCACTAAAATACCCATTTCAACAAATGTAGGATGATTTGTTGTAACACCATTGACTGTAACTTGGTGCATTGTAAATGCACTAGGTTTAGGCGTTAAAATAGCAATTTTTTCTTCATTTGCGGCATTGGTAACTTTAAATTTTTTAGATCCAAGTTGTTTTACTATCCAACCTGATGTATCTGCTGTTCCGTTATAATATCTTACTTTTATTTCTTTTCCACCAGCTGTCGGTGTACCAAAGAATTTTTTGTTAATTGGTCTTCCCATTTTTTTCTCCTTATTAGAAGTCCGATCCGGGTTCTAGCCGGTACGCTGTGGGGACAGCATAAGTCCACCTGTGTGGCACACTATCGTACAAAGTATTTATCAAGTTTTAGGCTTGTTTTGTTTTTGTTCTAACCATGCTTTTTTTGCCCAGTTTGGCAAATCTTTAAAGCGATAATTAGTTAAACCTATTTGTTCATTTTCGTCTTGGGTTTCTAATTCTCTGTGCATTGCTTACTCCTGTAATCTTTTATTGCTGCTTTTATTGCATCTTCTGCTAAAACTGAACAATGGATTTTTACTGGAGGTAGTGCTAATTCTTCTACTATTTCTGTATTTTTAATTTCAAAAGCTTCATTTATTGTCTTGCCCTTTACCCATTCTGTTGCTAAACTGCTACTTGCAATAGCCGATCCGCACCCAAACGTCTTGAACTTAGCATCAACAATTCTATCATTTTCTACACGAATTTGTAGTTTCATAACGTCACCGCATTCCGGTGCACCAACGAGTCCTGTACCAACATCTGCTGCTGATTTGTCTAAACTGCCAACATTTTTAGGATTATTATAATGTTCTAATACTGCATCTGTGTAAGCCATGGTTTTTTCTCATAAAAAAAGGTTCTGTAAATAATAATATTTACAGAACCTAATTTATTTTTTTAACTGTATTGATTAGCTAAATGATACACCGGAAGCAATTTCCACTGATCCTAAATAATCAGCAGCATTACCAAGAGATGAAGCTGTATTTGTTAATTCTACATATCCATATCTTGTCATAAAACTTACAGTTGGCTCAAATGTAGCTGGGTCCAGTACTGTTCCGCTGCTCATCAACGGAATGTATGGGCAGTAGAATGCCGCAGCATCACTTTCATTTGATCCTTTATAACCAATAAGAACTGGCTTGTCGTCACCAGCATATGTATCTACATATACTTTCATAGCATTATTCAATGTACCTACGAATTTTGTATTTGTAGGTGCTTCAAATGTACCTTCTGTTGTTCGAGCAAATGCAGAAGTTGTTGCACTTTGAAGAACTGTTAATGCAAGTGGACTTACAACAGCCCAGTTACCTGCGCCTCTTCGTGTTCTTTGTGCAATCAAATTCGCTACTCTGTTAATTTGAACTGCTAATGCAGCATGTTCATCACCTACAAACGTAGCTGTTCCTGATACTGCAGCTTGGTTGAAGGTTTCTGTAGCTGCTCCAGCTAAACTTCGCAAACTGGTTAACACTTCTTGATCAATCTCAGCTGTAATTTCTTGAGCAAGTGCTGCCATAATTTCAGCTTCTACATCAATTCCGTGCATTGATTGAGCATCTTGAGCAGCTTCAAAAGTCCATCTTGCACTTAGCTTTCTGGTTTTTGCTTCTACAGTTTGCTTCAAGATTTGAATTGACATCTTGTTGCCAGGCTGTGCTTCAAGAACTGCTGTGTTTGCAGCTTTTGCTGTTGATGCATTACCTGAATAAGCTTGTGCAATAAAATAAGGACTGAATGCTTCGTCACCGGCTGCAACATTGCTTGAATTTTGTGGTGTGCCAGTTTGAGCTTGGGCATATCGTACACGAAGTGTATGAATTTGTCCTACAGGTCCTGTCATTGGTTGTACACCAACGATTTCATTTGCAATAACAGTTGGCATAACCCTTCTAATTACTGGTAAAATTACTCTGTTAAGTGTAGCAATATTTCCTGCGGATGTTGATCCAGCAGTAGCTGTTTCCATCAAATACTTTCGTGTATTTTCTAAAGTCGTCGCCATAACGCTTTTTTTAGTGCCTTGTAGGCCTTCTAGAAGTGCAGTTCTAGTATCCTGCCAGCGACTTTCTAATAATTCTGACATTTTAATTTTCTCCTTAATTAAGTCCTGCAAGTCTGCGAATGTCGATGACATTATCCCTTGCACCTGATTTTTTTATGTCTTCTTTTTTGTTGCCTGTGATTTCTTTGCCTTCTGTAATAATTGCCTTTTGTTGTGGTTTTTTATTATCAATTACTGTTGGTAAATATCTGTCAAAAGATGTTTTTAGTCTATCTGTTTGAACACTTTCTAACAAATCCATCATAATTTCTTTCTGTGATTTGTTTAAAGGATCTATAAGTTCAGATATAATTTGTTGTCTTTTAGCAGATTCAGCTAATTGTTTTATTTGTGTGTCTTTTTTGCTAACTACCGTTTTTTGTCCTGCAATTACTTTCTTAGCTTCAGCAAGTTGTTTGTCCTTAATGTTAAGAATTTTTAACAATTTTGCTGATTCAGATTTTTTATTTAAGTAACTGCTGTTGTATTCAGTAGCGAAAGCTTCAAAGATTTTTCTTCCAAAGTCATGCTTTCTTGCAGAATCAATGTCTTCTTTCAACTGAGTAATTTCTTTGGTAAGAACTTTTTCAATCAAATTAGTCATCTTCTTGCTACTTTCCTCTAAGAATCTAGTTTTAATTAAACCAAATTTAGATTTAGCTTCTTTTACAAGCTTAACTTTTGTAGTTGCTAAATCTTGCTTGTCAGTTTGGAATTCTGCAATTTCTTTTGCAAGACTATCAACAATAAATTCTTCTAGCATTCTGAATTTTGTTGCCATTGATTTTTGATCGTCATGTAACTCTTTAACTTCTTTAACTAAAGATTGAGATACAAAATGTCTAAGTAAATCTGCATTTTCTTTCATAGCAATTGTATACTTGGCTTTTGCTTCGATAAGTTGTTTGCGATCTTCAGCTAATTCTACCATCTCAGCTTCTAGTTTTTCGCTTACCATCTTATCAACTGCTTCAACCATAATACTTTTATCATGCTCGTATTTTTGTGCAAATTCTTCTCTTAGTTGCGATGTAACTTGAAGACGATTTTCTTTTATCTTCGCATTCCATGCTTCTTCAATCTCTTGGCGCACATCTTCAGAAAGTACATTATTCTCAAAAAGTGTGTTTAGTGCATCCAACATTATTATTCTCCTATTATTGGAGTCGATTGATCATATTGATCAACGATTCTTTAAGATATTTTTGTGCCTTTACGTCGTTTTTTGTTGCCTGTGCTAATTTGTATGCCTTGTAACCACCTCGTGTATTCATAAGATGTTCGTAAATTGGTGTAGGATAAGCTCCAGGTGCGCTAGGCTGAGCTACTACATCAACTGTAATGATTTCAAAATCGCTTACATGTCCATTTCCGTCTTCTGAAACATTGCCGGATCCTCTGCTAGATACACCTAATTTTACACCATTTTCTAGCATTGTTCTAACCAGTTGCCCCATAGGCGTTGGAAGGATTTTCATTTTTCCGTAGCCATTTGGACCGTCCATCCATACTTCAGTTATCATATGGCTGACTCGGTCCAAATTTACAGTAAGGCCTTCTGGATGATCTACTTCGCCGAGAACACTGTATCCACCTTGTATTTGCTCGCTGAGAGTTTTGACAGCCCTGCCAATTTCGTTTACAGGATAAACACGCTGATTGGCATTACGAACTCCTCCTTGTATACAAATTCCTTTCATATACAAATCTTTTCCTTCGTTAGCATTCTCAACGATAACTTGGGCCTGATCAAAGGTTAAGTGCTCTCTAAGTAAATCCATTTCTGTTCCTTATTTGGCTCTATTTGGGGCACCATTAATTACTGGTCCCGCACTTTTGTCAGCAGTTTCTGGTTTGCTTTTTCTTTCAGCACCATGTCCTGCAGACTGTGGCTTTAAAGCTGGAGCTTTTTTATTTCCAGGTACGTTTACATTTCCAGTATTCATATCTTTTGGATTTTGGTCACTTACAGGATTTCCGTGTAAATTTCCTTTTCCTGCTTCTACGCCATTTTCAGTAGTACCACTTACAATGTTAGCACTTGTACCACCCATATCATTTTTTCCAGCTACTACAGATTTTGAATTCGCTCCATTATCACCCATTTTACCAAATTGATGATATTGCTCTCCGCCAATCTTGTTAACATATTCTCTCATTAATTCAGCTGAACTCATATTTTCTTTTGACTCATAACTAAAATTTTCTTCTGGCATTTCATCGTCGTCCATATCCATGTCGCCTTCTTCGTCGTCCATATCCATGTCGCCTTCTTCGTCGTCCATATCCATGTCGCCTTCTTCGTCGTCCATATCCATGTCGCCCATATCTTGATCTGCCATTAGTTCTTCAAATTCTGCTTTAAGATCGGCTAATTCTGCTTCTAGATCTTTTATGTCGTCTTGTGTAACAGGCTCGTCTCCGCCCATGTCAGCATCCATATCCATGTCGCCTTCTTCGTCGTCCATATCCATTTCCATGTCATCAGTTGGATCTCCACCCATTGCATCCATGTCCATTTCTGGTTCACCTTCAACTTCAAATTCATCTAAATTAAAGTTTTCGTCAACTTCTTCATCATCTGACTCATCTACTTCTTCATCATCTGACTCATCTACTTCTTCATCATCTTCTTTTGATTCGTCTAATTCGTCATCATCTGACTCATCTACTTCTTCATCATCTGACTCATCTACTTCTTCATCATCTGACTCATCTACTTCTTCAGCAAGGATATTTTCATAAATTTGTCTTGATTTTTCTACTACAATATCATGAAATAATTCTTCTGCTTTTGCATTGTCTTCGTTTACTAAATATTCAAGCATTTGTTGAAATTTGTCTTTAGATTCAACAATTTTTTTCCTTGGTGTTTTTGCTGTTTCTTTAACAGTTTTTTTGGTTTTTCTTTGCGCCATTATTTTCTCCTATAATTTTTTACCAAATGGTAAGGCTGTCATAATATTATTTACATAAAAATTAAAAAAAAGCTTTAAAAAGGTATTTTTTTATGGTTTTTTATATATTAAACCATTTTAAAAATTCATTGATATCTACTGTAGAATAATTATTCAAATCCTGCAAAATTTCTGGAGTATAATTGAAATCATCTGTTGTTACTCGAATAAATTTAGTTTTTTGTGTTTCTTTTATGACGCTTTTTGTTTGCCTGGCCCAGTTACCAAAAAATGTAGCAGGTTCAGTTGATTTTTTATAATTTGGTGTATCAGCATAAATGTTATTAAACTTTTTTCCATCAAATAACCCTTTGTAATCAAAACCTAAAATATAAATTTCTGCGTATCCATGCTGCGCTGCTAACCAAAGTGCAGTTGGTCCGCTTGACCAACCTTTACTAGGATTAAAGAAATTTAAATTTTTTATTTTAGTAAATGCTTTATTTGGATTTGTCCATACTACAGATTTATTTTGATAGCCGTGTTTGGCAATTTCTAATACCATTTTAACATCAACTGCTATTAGAAAATTAGGAGAAAATGTTCTATAAATGGCATTACACCCGTACAATGTACCTTTTGTTGCGAGCTTTTCTAAATCAACAGGTTTGCGACTTACACCATTACCTAAAACAAATGCTACTTTTGTATACTGGATAATAGGACGTTTGACAATTTCTGTATTTTTTTTATAATTTTGTGTTTTTTGTAATCTTCTTTGTTCTCTTAATATTTTCCACTCAGATTTTGTATAAAGGCTTTTATCTATTTTAGCCACTTTACAAACCTGCGGCTTGAGCTTGTGCAGCCATCCCGTACATTTGTCTAATGAATTCTACTTCATTTTTTTTGTCTTTGTCATGAAGTTCACTAGCTTTCCTTACACGATTAATTTGTCTTAATGTTAATCGTGTTTTTCTATTATCATCTAAGTCTACAATTGAATCATCATATTCAGGAGAATATCTATCGTTGTCTTCTAATTCCAATGTGTCTTGATTGTGATAAAAAATTTCTCTTAGTACCATAATATTATTTATCTTATTGTGAAAGACTTGGTGTGTCTGTTGCCGGTGGTGGTGGCGCTGCTGCTGCTGGATCTTCGTCAGTTACACTTCCAGGTGCTTCTAATTCGCCTCCGTCTTCTCCTTGATCTAGATCAATCTCTGATTCTGCAGCAGAAAGATCAGCTTCAATACCTGCTCCACTTATACCTGCGCCTCGCATTTCACCCGCTTCGTCACTTGTGGTATTGAAGTTTTCGTCATTTTCTTCACGCCATAGTCGTTCATTTTCTGCAATCTCTTCTTCACTTAATCCTAAATATCTTTTCAACGCAAAACGATTAGCAATAAATGGTATAGCTTGAATCTGTCCAAATGTACCAATTCTTTGATTATCTAACTCACTTTGCCTGTATGCTGCAAAATTTTGAGGAGGGCAAAATTTTAAATCAAACATTGATGTATCTATGTTAACACCTTTTTCTAGTAAATATCTTTTAAATTCTTGATCGAATTCATTTACTAATAAATTTTGCAATCTTTCACAATATGTATTAAATCTAAGTTCCTGAATATAAGCAGTTCCTACCCTACCATCATTATATTGACTGTTACTATCATCTGCACCAGTAGGTAAGTAACTACTTGGGATGCGTAATCCTCTTACAAGTTTATTTGTAAAATATCGTAAGTCGTCTATTTCTCCTAGATTAGTACCTCCAGGAAGTGTTTCAACTTTGCTGCCTCTGCCTTCAGCTGTTTGCGGAAAAAAGTAATCTTCGTTGATTGATAGAGGATTATAGCTACTGTCTATGACATTTGTACCTCCTCCTGTCTTGGATGGTATTCTCCGTTGATGGATTTCCGTTTTTACACGCTCAACAAATTGCATAGCAAGATGACTCGGCATGTTACCCACATCAACATAGAAAACTCTTCTCTCTGGTGCTCTTTGTACCCTGTAAATAATAATTGCGTCTTCTAATAATTCTTTTTGCTTGTAAACTTTAAAAATACTTTCTAATAAACTGTTGCCAAATGGAAAGTTTTCATCTAAACCTTCACTTAAACTTATATGCAACATGTTATCTGCATCGATCGCTACTTCTTCTTGATCTAATTGAAATCTTGTACCAGTTGCACTTGGATTCATAGGACCAACCATTCCTCTTACTCCTCCTGTAATGTAACCTGTACCACCTCCTGTTACATTGCCATTAGTTTGTAATGGTTGGGTTGCAATTAGATTTTTAAAATTAAAATTTATATCTTGTACTATATATTGCTCTGGTTCTTTCCCTTCACTTTCATTTACAATGATCCTGTTGATGTTACTTGGATCAACATGATATAACTTTTTTGTTTCCGGATCTCTTAAGAAAAAACTATCTCCATATTTAAATGTATTTCGAATAATCCTAAACATACGAGTCTCAAATTGATTAAGCTTGTACCATTGTTTTAGATATTGGCTTAAGATTTGTACTTCGCTATTCGTTGCAGATTTGTAAAATTTAATTTCAAAATGTGTATCATTCTTCTTATTAATTTGTGTACAAAATTCTGCAAGGATATCTAATGCAGCATTTACTTCAGAATCGATGTCCATTACGTTATACTGACCATATCGCTCTATCCTATTCGGTGCACCTGTATAAACATCTGGTAAAAATGAATTATAATTTGAACGAGCAGGTCCTGGGCGCATAGAAAACTGCTTTCCACTTATCGGACTTAAATTACTAAGGTCTGTGTCATTTTGAGGTGCCGGAGTAAAATATTTTTTCCAAGACATAAATTTTCCTAAACTTTAAGCAGAAAACAAGCTTTCCAGATGCCTATTTTGCTTTTGTAATAATTCGTTTGTTCTTTTCATTTGAGCAAGCATATTGACTTGAAAATCTTTATCGGTTTGACTGGATGTTGAGGAACGTAATGTAGTAAATTTATTTGTATTTTCCACTATGTTCTCTTTCGGTGTTTCAGCTTTCTCAGGTATTGGTTCAGTAGTATTATTTGCAACTTGCAGAGCAGAATCTCTTACTAACGTATTTAGCACAGATTTTAATTCAGTTGTATCTACTGTGACTATTGGATTGGCTATAGAAACATTTAAATCTGTAGTTGCAAGTGTTCCTGTAAGTCCTTGTATTGCAAGTGTATTTTTATCTACAGCAGACGTATAATCTCCAGTTATATCTTGTTGCTCTACGCTCTCTATCGTAGATGGTTTAGGAGCCTCTACAGATACTTCTATCTTAGGACTTAATTTCTGTTTAAGCAGATTCAAAGTCTTGTTTTCAGGATCATCTTTTAATTTACCCTCTACTTCTTTTTGCAAAGTTTGTAATAAAGAATTAACAGATTTTTCCAATGAAAAATCTTCTTTATCTTTAGAATTTATAATTGTCTTAATGCTTTTTGTTGTTTCTTTAAGTAAATTTGATAATATAACCGATTCTCCTTCTAATTCATTATTATTTTTATTAGCAAGGTCAGTAACTAATTTAGATATATTTGGAAAATTACTTAAATGTTTATTTAATTGTTCAAGCCCTTGAATTGAAATCTCTCTTGTCTCTTCTTGTCTTTCGTCGCTACCTAATAACGTATCTGGATCTACACCTGTTGCACGTTGTTCTGATAATTTTGTTTCTATACGGTCTAATACAAAAATTAGGTTTTCTGATAACCGATTATCAGTTTTGAATTCAGGATTTATAGTGTAGCTAGGTTTTTTATTTTTGCCTTCTTCCCTAACAAGGAATCCTAATTCAGTAAATTTTTCTAAATTTGTAGTTTGATTAGTATCAATGTCTTTTTTAATTTCTCCGTACAAATCTTTCGGAAGGTATTCTACTCCTGGTTTTATTTGTATAGCTCCTAGTAATGATAATTTCAATTCATCAAATACTGATAGCGTAACTTTTCCTAAAATGTCTGTAGTTTTCTCTAGGCTTTGCAATAACCTTTTAAAATAAGTTTCTTCTATATGTTTTAATGATTCAGGTATGGTACTTGCGGTTATTCTAATTTCTTCTGCTATATTTTTTATTTGGTCATTTTGAAAAAGTGCAATTATTGAATTTTGGACAGTTGATATTGTTGCTCTTTGAGCTTTATCAAGTTCGTTCATTGTGTTTTGTAAACCTTCATTAGTGTCCAATTGATTCCTTGTTGCTTCATTTGCATCGCTATACAACTTATTTAAAATTTGAGCATTATCTAATCCTTTATATTCCTCTTGTAATCTTAATGCAGCAAGTTTTTGTGACTGTTTGTCACCTTGCACAAGTAAATCAGCTAATGCTTGCGTGGCCGAACTTGCATTTCCAAGCATTGCAGTTTGTAATACAGAATCTCTGTCTAGAGCTTCTTGTAATTTTCCTTGGATTAAAGCACTATCTTCAAAAATATCTCCTGTACCAGTTTCAATGTTGTGTAATGCAGTTTTAATTGCTGCAGTTACAGTAGGCAGTGTAGATGTTAATCCTGCGGTAGTTTCATCTAGCGGTGCTTGTCTTGTGTAAAGTTGAGTTATTAGTCTTTGAAGATCTGGCATGTCCTCAAACATTTGTTTAAAGGTATTATAGCTTGTCTGTGCGTTTGCTATACCACGTTTTTCCAACATTCTATTTTTAGCAATTTCTTCACCTGCTAAATTTTCATTCCTTAATTTTTCCTGTAAAGCATCTACATCTTGACCAGTAAGTTTTGCTAAAATTTGTAAATTTTTTGCATATCTAGACATTTGGTCATTTCTTTCAGTTTCTGATAAACCTTGAACATACATTGCCCTAGCTTGCTGGCTCATATTTTTTGCAACAAATTCTGCAGATTCTTCTGCGGTGTAACCTAGTCTTTTAAATCTTTCTATAACACCAGTATCTAGTAAACTTTGATAATAACCTGCAATTTTATCGGCGCCAGAATCTACAGTTCCACCTAACACAGCAAGTGATTCAGAATTCCTTGTTATGAAGTTAGTAAAATCATCTAAATCCATATTTAAATCTGCACTGGTTTTCCTAATTCTCATTAAATCGCCGTTAAATCCTGCTCCAGATTTACTTAAAAATTTAAAGGCTTCATTTGATTCTACTAGATATCGTAAACCGGAAGTCCCTAAAGATTTAAAAGTTTCTGATAACTGTCCTATACCTGGTATTAAGTCAGCTATTCCTGTACTTGCACTTAATATGTTACCATAGAAACCTAGTATATCACCTTGTTTAGACGATAAGGCATTGCCAAAATTTGATAATATTCCGTCGGCTTGACTTGTAAAATTATCTCTAAAATCCTGAAAACCAAACGTATCCTTTGAATCTTTGCTGTCATTCCTACTTAATTTATTAAAATCTATCCTTCTGAATCCGTCAGCTAATCCATCAGTTATGGCTTTTGAAATTTGATTTAATTGATCTTGTGTAAATTGGTCTGCCATTAATCATCCTTTAAAACTCATAGTACAAATACCTATAAATATCATTATATTATTTATCGGAGTTTTCTATGAAAAATTTCCTAGCTCAACACGCTAGACAACCTAAAGTTTTTATTGATTTGCCAAGTAAAGGAATTTTTTACAACAGTTTAACAATACAAGATAATCAACATACACAAATTCCTATATTCGGTATGAATACTATGGATGAAATAATGTTGAAAACACCAGATGCATTATTCACAGGCGAATCTACAGTAAAAGTCATAAAGAGTTGTGCGCCTACAATTTTAAATCCTTGGAATTTACTCTCTGTTGATATTGAACAGGTATTAATTGCGATCAGGATGGCTACATACGGAGATCAGATGTCAATGGAATCTGAATGTCCAGAATGTAAAAATTCTTATACATTTGATATTGATTTAAACAATATGTTATCAAATTTTTCAGAGTTAGAGATAATAACAAAAATCCAATACAAAGATCTACATTTAATACTTAGACCGTTAACATATCAGGAATCAACAAATGTTAGCAAAAGGAATTATGCTATCCAAAAAAATATTGCAACTGCAGAAAATAATGAAGAAGTACTAGCAACTCTTTATAAAGATTTAAATTCTTTAACTTTAGATATAAATCTAATGCACATTGTAGAAATAACAGATGGAGAAGAAGCTGAAAATGATCATGAAGTTATAAAAGAATTTATACATTCGGCAGATAGTGAACTATACGACATTGTAAAAAATGGTTTAAGTAATTTAACAAAAAAATGGGCTTTACCTTTATTACCTCTTCAGTGTGCAAATCAAGAATGTAGGCACAATTATAGTTCTAAATTAGATCTTGACTACAGTTCTTTTTTCGAACGCGGCTCCTCGCATTAGATCATGATGGAATAAAAAAATATTTTGTTGATCTTGAAAACGAAATTAAAGAAATAAAATACAATAATTTTAAATTAATTTGGTATATGCGTGGAGCCGTTGATTATGAAGATATAATGATGACGTTAACATACGATGATAAGAAAATTATAAGTGATATAGTAAAAGAGAATATAGAAACTGTTTCTAAAACTGGATTACCGCTTTTATGACATTTTAAACATTGGTGTGTCTTTGACAAATTGATCAACTAATTCTTCTACCCACTCTACTAATTGATTCCTATAAATGTTTTGCTGACCTTTTAATTCTGCTTCAGACATGTCATTACACATATCCGACATTGACGCTAGTACACTATTTTTAGCAAGTTCTAACCAAATCCAATTGCCCAGCACCGCAGCCATATCATCATCAACGAATTGTTCTACGAGTTTCTCTTTAAAAGGAATAGTTGCACCTGCAGCAAATAATGCACCTCGTAGCCACCAATTACCAGTAACAAAAAATAACATACCAATTAACACTTCTGCAGCAAAGTCAAGCACTGCTTTGTTTAACCAATTACTAATTTTACTTTGTGCAAGGTTGAGTTCAGAATAAATTACAACTTTTGTTCCATCTGCAGCTTTTCGTGTAATACCTTTATCTTTTATTGAACATTGGTTCATTTTATACCATTTAAACCAATCATCCAATAATGGTTCTAGTTGAGAAAAGTTTGCAAATGCTGAGTATAAAGAAGCACCAGTTGCTCCAAACGGCAATTTAAGTCCTTTTAAAAAAATCCCAAGTGCTTTTTTACCTATACCTTTAAGCTTACTATCTGGTTTTTTAGGAGTATCTGTTTTAGGTTCAGGTATTGTAGATTTATTTTGCTTTGGAGATTCTTTATCTCCATTGGAAGGTTTATCATCCGGAACTGTTTGTGGTGTAGCAGATCTAGGACCATATTTAGCATCAGCTGCATTCAATTGATTAACTTTCTGTTGGGCTTGTGCTTGACTGTTAGGTCCTGTGAATCTATCTAGTATCTTTGTTTTGCCTTGAGCATCCTTAGTTATTATCATATAACCTTTAAGGCGCTTAGAAAAATTGCCAACTTGTCCATACATCGGCTTCATTATATATCTAGAACTATCAACTTCTAATAATATTTCACTTACAAACATTTTATACTCCTATCCTATATTTATATAATGAGCTACGCTCATTAGTGTTTTCGCTTACGCTCTAACACATTTCTTCTAGAATTAATAAATTAGGATTAATTGATGGTTCATGTAGATTGTTTTGGTCAGACGGAACCTGTACAAAGGTTCCAAGTCTTTTAGAAAATGTTTCATGTGAGTTGCATTTGCCGTGACTATGAAGTAGGTATTTTGTACGACCCCAAGGGCTCCTGCCTTTCCCTTACCTACACCGACATCGTGTAAGTTAAACTTACACTATCCTCTGCTTCGTTCCTAGTGCTAGAGGTTTTTAGGGGTTATCGTGAGTGAGACGCACCAGTATCCGGTGTTGTGTACAAACAACACCTCAAGATGGATTAGGCAACCCTAATCAAACAATGTCTCGTATATAGCCTTAAGCGCCTGTACAACAGGATTCAAATGCTTCTTTGTTCAATTCAAAGAAGTCATTGTAACCTGTAAGTCTCCAAGTGTTGTTAGCCTTGTCTGTGTAGTCTAAGTGCCTGTTAGTTTTGAAGTTTTGTGGTAATTGGTATGCGATATATTTGCCTATTCGGTCAAATTTCATAAAGAGGATGTTCACATCGCCTTGGTCTGCTGCCTCAAGTGTTTGTTGTAGCCAGTTTTCAAGTTGTGGTATGGGGCCTTTAGTGAGTAATTGATGGAAGGGAAATCCTGCATAGTTTTTACACTCTGCATTAAAGTATTTCCAATGGTCAGGAGGAATAATATCTCCTTTATGGGCTCGTACTTGTCCTTCCGTAAGTGTTTCTCGTCGGTAGTTGTTTTTACCGCCAGTGAAAGCACCACTGTCTGGAACTCTTGTAAATGAATTATTATACATTTCAGAGAGATGCTTTGCTATTTCTCTCTCGAACCCTTTGCCTTTTGATTTGCTTTTCGATGGCATACTTCTCGTGGATTTCTTTTTGTCTTTGTTTTGCTAAAGTAATTATCTTTCTTAAAGATCTCCGGCTTGAAGCGTGAGTCCTATGTGATAATTTACGCTCAAACTTCTCATTTTCGACAAAATATTCCATATATGCTTTTGTAAGCAAGTCATGCGTATCGTCAATTATCATACTGTCACCTCTAAATCATTACTGTAAGATGTAAATCCATTTTCCTTAATAACTTTTAACACATGATTAACTCTTCCAATTAGTTCATCCTTGTGACTGATAAGGAAAACATTTTTTTCTCTTTCTCTGCCCATCTTTTTAATTACTGCAAGTGAACCTTCAACTCCTGCAGTGTCCATGCCACTGTCAATTAGTTCGTCGATGAATAATAAATTAATGTTTTGGTACAAACTCTCCCAAACATCACGGAATGCAAAGCTCATACCAAGTATTAGCCTGTTCCTTTCGCCTCTACTTAGGTTATCAAAATCTAAATCCTGACCTAGTTGAGTGATTTCTACTGCTAAATCGTTTTGGAATGTAACTTGATGCGGTAAACCAAGTCTATCTAGGTAATAAGTAAGCCTATTGTTAAGATAAGCTAGGTTTTGATCAATAATTTTCTTCCTAATGAAGGAATCCTTGTTAGTTAACAGTTTTAATAAGAATTCTTGATGTTCTTTATATTCTGTAAGTGTGTTTACATTATCCCAAACAATCTCTTGTAGTGCAGTTTGTGACAATTCTTCAATTTGTTCTTGGTATGGATCTGTTTCTGATATAGTACGCTCTAGCGTATTACGTAATTGACCAACATTTTCTTTATGCTCGTATGCTTCCTTGACTGTATCATAAAAAGTGTTAGGCCTACCATTAATATCACCAATTTCTGTTAAACCTTGTTCGACATCTGTTAATTTTCTTGTGATTTCTGTTTGATACGTAACAGCATCTTCTAGTTCTTTGGATTTTTTATCTACCATTTCCTGTTTTTTGTCTGAATGTAGCGATTGGTTACAAGCATAACATATAGCAGTTTCTAATTCTTCGATATCCTTTTTAACTTTATCAACTGTTTTATCTGCACGAGATAACGCACTTTCTAATGTAGCACGTTCCTTGTTTAGTGCTGTAATTGCATTGTTGTGTTCATTCCAATCTGCAAGTTTTTGATGCAATACTAACTCGTTTTCAATGTCTAACTGTTCTAATTCGGTAATGCTACGTTGTAATTTACCGATTCCTTTTTCTTTTTGAGCTTTCCAGGCAGATTGTTTTAGTTTTAAGCTATCAATACTTTCTTG